>Ga0307320_10000970_pt1 | contig 10407 bp, 10 predicted proteins | sample ER_DNA_369_FD_194495 | JGI IMG/M metagenome (GOLD analysis project Ga0307320, IMG submission 194495) | Bulk soil microbial communities from the East River watershed near Crested Butte, Colorado, United States - ER_DNA_369 | ecosystem: Environmental > Terrestrial > Soil > Floodplain | place...
TCGGGAGGGGTCCGGGGAACCCCGGGGGGTACCCCGGTGGATCGGGAGGGGTCCGGGGAACCCCGGGGGGGTGCCCCGGTGAATCGGGGATGACCCGGGTGCCGTGGCCGGGGTTGCGGCCGGCGTGGGTCGAGGTCGACCTGGAGGCGATCGCCGGGAACGTGCGCACCCTGGTCGCGGAGGTGGCGCCGGCGCGGCTGCTGGCCGTGGTCAAGGCGGACGCCTACGGGCACGGGGCGGTGCCGGTGGCCCGGACGGCGGTGCGGGCCGGGGCGGCCTGGCTCGGGGTGGCGCTGGTCGAGGAGGCCCTGGAGCTGCGGCAGGCCGGGATCTCGACGCCACTGCTGGTGCTGTCCGAGCCCCACCCGGCCGCGGCCGACACCTGCGCGGCCGCCGGGATCGCGGTGACGCTGTGCACCCAGGCCGGGGTGCGGGCCTTCGGCATGGCCGGCCGCCGGGCCGGCCGGCCGCTGGCCGTCCACCTCAAGGTCGACACCGGCATGCACCGCCAGGGCTGCGACCCGGCCGAGCTGCCGGCCCTGGTCGCCGCGGCCATGGCCGAGCCGGGGCTGGAGGTCGACGGCCTCTGGAGCCACTTCGCGGTCGCCGACGAGGCGGCCAAGACCGCCACCACCGACGTCCAGCTGGCCCGGTTCCGCGACGCCCTGGCCGCCGCGGGCGCGGCCGGGCTGGAGCCCCGCTGGCGCCACCTGGCCAACAGCGCCGGCGCCACCGTCCGCGCCGACGCCCGCTTCGACCTGGTCAGGACCGGCATCGAGGTCTACGGCCTGGCCCCCAGCGAGGAGCTGGCCGACCAGGTCAGGGCCCGCCTGCGGCCCGCCCTGGCCCTGCGGGCGGCGGTGTCGGCCCTGCGCACGGTCGAGGCCGGGGAGCGCGTCTCCTACGGCCACCGCTGGGAGGCGCCGCGCCGGACCCGGGTTGCCACCCTCCCGGTGGGGTACGCCGACGGCCTGCGCCGCGGGCTGTCGGGCCGGATCCGGGTGCGGCTGGACGGGCACGACCTGCCGCAGGTCGGTACCGTGACGATGGACCAGGTGATGGTGGACGTGGGCGAGACGGACGTGGAGGTCGGCCAGGTGGCCACCCTGCTCGGCGACCCGGCCAGGGGCGAGCCGGGCGTCGGCGAGTGGGCGGCCGCCCTGGACACGATCGACTACGAGATCACCTGCGGCCTGTCCCCCCGCCTGCCCCGGGTCCACCACCGCCCCGCCGAGGCCGGTGGCCGCCGCGCGGTCCAGGAGGCGGTCGGGTAGTGGCGGGCAAGCGTCCGGTGAAGACCAGGACGACGACGGGCAGCCGGCAACGACCCGGCCGGGCGGCCGTGGAACGGATGGGGCGGGGGCGGAACCCGGTTGCGCGCAGGCGGCCCGGGGGCTCCAGGAACGGGCAGGCCACGCCGCTGAGCGTGCGTGGGGTCGGGTTGCTGGCCGGGGGGCTGCTGCTCGGGGTCGGGGCCGGGGTCACCCTGGAACGGACCCTGGTCGGGCGGGACCGCCGGCGTGAGGACCCGGAGGCCGGGGAGCCGTTCGGCGGCATCCGGGGCACGCCGGCCAAGCTGACCAGCCACGACGGCACCCGGCTGTCTGTCGAGGAGCTGGGCCAGGGCCCCTGCCTGGTGTTCGCCCACGGCTTCTCCCTGACCCAGGACGCCTGGCACTACCAGCGCCGCGACCTGCCCGACCGCTTCCGCTGCGTCTTCTTCGACCAGCGCGGCCACGGCCGCTCGGGGCGGCCCCGCAAGCACGACTACTCGCTGCCGGCCCTGGCCGGCGACCTCAGGGCGGTGCTCGACTGGACCGGCGAGGACCGGGTGGTGATCGTGGCCCACTCGATGGGCGGGATCGCCGCCCTCCAGTTCGCCGAGCAGTTCCCCGAGGAGCTGGGCGGCCGGGTCGCCGGCCTGGTCCTGGTCGGCTCCACCTACCTCGACACCGTCCGGGGCATGACCGCGGCCGTCAGCGCCTGGGGGTCGGCCTGGGCCCAGCGGACGCTCATCACCGGCGCCTTCCGCTTCATGGGCCAGGACCCGGCCCGGGCCCAGCAGCTCCGCCGGCGCGGCAGCGACCTCGGCTACATGGGGACGCGCCTGTTCGGCTTCGGCTCCAACCCCTCGCCCAGCCAGGTCGCGTTCATCGACCGGACCCTGGCCGGCACCGACGTCGAGGTCTGGGCCAAGGTCTTCCCCAGCCTGGTCGACTTCGACCTGTCGGAGTCGCTGGAGGCGGTCGACGTCCCCACCCTGATCGTGGTCGGGGACAAGGACCGGCTCACCCCGCCGACCGCGGCCAGGTACATGGCCGACAAGATCCCCGGGTCGCGCCTGCTCATCCTCGAGGACGCCGGGCATTGCGCGTTCCTGGAGGAGCACGAGGTGCTCGACGCCGAGATCGCCGCCTTCGCCGACGAGGTGCTGGTCCCGGGCAGGGCGGCCGCCCGTCGGCGCCGGCGGACCGTCCGCCGGGTCGAGGGGTCGTAGGCCGCCGTGGCCCTGGGCATCGAGGACCTGGCCGTCGGGCACTGGACCGACCCGGTCGGCCTCACCGGCTGCACGGTGGTGGTGCCGCCGCCGCAGAACGTGACCGCGGCCAGCGTGCGCGGCGGCGGGCCGGGCACGCGCGAGACCGACCTGCTCCAGCCCCAGGCCCACGTCGAGGGCGTCTCGGCGGTGCTGCTGACCGGAGGGAGCGCGTTCGGGCTGGCCGCCGCCCAGGGGGTGGTGGACTGGTGCGAGCGGCGCGGGCTGGGGTACTCGCGCTTCGGCCGCCCGATCCCGATCGTGCCCGCGGCCGTGCTGTTCGACCTGGCGGTCGGCGACTGGGAGGCCCGCCCCGGCCCGGCCGAGGGCGAGGCCGCCTGCCTGGCCGCCGCCACCGCCGAGGGGCCGCTGGGCAACGTCGGCGCCGGCATGGGCGCCACCGTCGGCAAGACGGCCGGGCCCGAGCACATGACCAAGGGCGGGCTCGGCTGGGCGGTGGTCGAGGCCGGCCCGGTCACGGTCGGTGCCCTGGCCGTGGTCAACGCCGGCGGCGACGTGCTCGGCGAGGACGGGACCGTGCTCGCCGGGGCCCGGGTGCCCGGCGGGGCCATGACCGCCATCCGCGAACGCCTGGCCGAGCCGGAGCCCGACGGCGAGGTCCGGCCCGAGCCGGTCCCGCCGCCCGGCGGCAGCACCACCCTCGCGGTGGTCGCGACCAACGCCGTCCTGACCAAGGGCGAGGTCCACCGGGTCGCCGTGCAGGCCCACGACGGCATGGCCAGGGCGATCTTCCCGGTCCACACCAGCTTCGACGGCGACACCGTGTTCGCGCTGTCCGTGCCCAGGGTGCCGGCGGCCATGGACCTGGTAGCCTTCTTGGCCGAGGAGGCGCTGGCCGCCGCCATCCGGGCCGGGGTTCGGGCCGCCGGCCCGGTCGCCGGCATCCCGGCCGCCTCCGACCTTGGTCGCGGACCAGGAGGGGAGTAGCGTGCCGCTCTACGAGTACCGCTGCGCGGACTGCGGGCACCAGTTCGAGGCCCTGGTGCCGGCCGGCCGCGCCGACGCCGAGCACTGCCCGGACTGCGGGTCCGAGACGCGCCGCCTGCTGAGCCTGGTCGCGGCCCCGGTCCGGGGCAGCGACGGCGCGGCCATGCCCGTCGCCGGTGGCGGCGGTGGCTGCTGCGGCGGGGCCTGCGGGAACTGCTGATGCCGACGCCGACCCGGCGCGGCTGAGATGCCGACCGAGCTGGAGGCGGTCGCCGCCGAGGCCGCCGGCTGCACCCGCTGCCGCCTGCACGAGAGCCGCACCCAGGTCGTCTTCGGCCAGGGCGACCCGCACGCCGACCTCATGTTCGTCGGCGAGGCCCCCGGCTTCCACGAGGACCGCCAGGGCATCCCCTTCGTCGGCCCCTCCGGCCAGCTCCTCAACCGCCTCCTGGAGGGCATCGGCCTACGCCGCCAGGAGGTCTACATCTGCAACGTCAACAATTGCCTTCGATACAACGCGATGGTACAGCTTGGCGATGGCTCGTGGGAACGGATCGGGCGCCTGGTTCGATCGCGCTACGACGGCACCGTCATGTCGGTCGACGCCGAAGGGCGCCTTGTCCGCCGGCGAGTGACGGGCTGGTACGCCTCTCCACTCGCCGGACGGCGTGTCTTCCGCCTCACCTATCGCTCGGCCAAGCGCGCCGGAGCCGGACAGGTCAGCATCCAGCTCACCGGGGACCATGAGGTTCTGACGGATCGGGGGTTCATCGCCGTCGAGCAACTCCCTCCCGGCGCGAAGATCGCGACCGGTCAGGGGCTGAGCCGTGTCGCCCATGACGTCGTCTGCGGCACGCTGCTCGGCGACGGCCACCTCACGGCGGCGCAATCGACGCTGTCGTTCTCCCACTCGACCCGCCAGGAGGAATACGCGGAGTTCAAGGCCGCACTGCTGGCGGAGCTGGCGCCGCGCCTGAGCCGACTCGATGTGGCGGCGGTCGCGGGTGGTCCAACGGCGTACCCGGTGGTCCACGTCCGTACGCTCGCGCACAGATCGCTCAGGCTCTTCAGGACCTCGTTCTACGAGCCGAAGAAGCGTGTTCCTTCCTGGATGGCCGAGCGGCTGAGTACGTTGATGGTGGCCATCTGGTTCATGGACGACGGGCATCTGCGGATCCGGCCAGGCAAGAGGCCACTTGCCGAGATCGCCAGCTACGGTTTCTCCGAAGCGGATCATCACATCCTCATCGCGGGCTTGGCGCGTCTCGGGCTCCAGGCCAGGGTTCGCGGAACGCGTCACAAGCTCGTCTTTGGTGTTCGTGAAACGGTTGCATTGTCGGAGCTCATAGCGCCGTATGTCCCGCCATCCATGCGGTACAAGCTCCACCCAGAGGTGGCGGCACGTGTCCCCTTTGACTCGGCACTTCTGGTTCCAGGGGATGCCGAGGTCCTCTACGACGAGGCCGAGACCAACGACATTACCGACCGCTACCGATCGGACGTCACCTTCTTCTGCATTGACGTGGAGGGAACGCACAACTTCGTAACGACCGGAGGAGTCGTCCACAACTGTCGGCCGCCCGGGAACCGCGACCCCCTGCCGGACGAGATCGCCGCCTGCCGGCCCTGGCTGGACGCCCAGGTGCGGCTGGTCGACCCCAAGGTGGTGGTCACCCTGGGCAACTTCGCGGCCAAGACGCTGCTGGAGACGACCACCGGGATCACCCGGCTGCGGGGGCGCACCTACCCGTTCCAGGGGCGGGTGCTGCTGCCGACCTTCCACCCGGCGGCCGCCCTGCACGCCCAGGGCCGGCGCACGGCCGGCCCGAGCCCGCTGGAGGCGATGGAGGACGACTTCCGGGTCCTGGCCGAGCTGCTCGCCGCCCAGGCCCCGGCCGACGAGGGCCGTCCCTCCGAGCAGCTGGGGCTGTTCTGAGCCGTGGGCACCCTGCGGCTGTGGTCGGCCGACGAGAAGGCCACCAAGGCGATCGGCGCCGCCGTGGCCGGGCTGCTGGAGCCCGGCGACGTGGTCGGGCTGGCCGGCGACCTGGGGGCGGGCAAGACCCGGCTGGTCCAGGGGGCGGCCGACGCCCTGGGGACCGACGGGCCGGTCCTGTCCCCGACCTTCATGCTGGTCCGCGAGTACCACGGCGACCCGCCCGTCCACCACGTCGACGCCTACCGGCTGAGCGGGCCCCTGGAGCTGGAGGACCTGGGCCTCGAGGACGTGCTCTCGGCCGACGCGGTGGTCTTCGTCGAGTGGGCCGACCGGGTCGCCGCCGCCCTCCCCGAGAGCTGGCTGGAGCTGGTCCTGCACATCCGCGACGACGACCGGCGCGAGATCGAGGTCCGCCCCCACGGCCCCACCTGGGCGGACCGGTCCGGGCGCCTGGCCGCCGCCCTCGACCCCTTCGCGCGTCCGGAGCCTCGCTAGCCGGCTGGTCCGGTGGCCGGCGGGGCGCGCCTACCGACCGTCCGTCAGGCGGGCCGCCCGGGCGTGGAGGTAGCGCTGTTGCGGCAGGTTGGTCGTGCGCCGGGCCGCCGCCTGGTAGGCGTCGCGGGCCCCGGCGCGATCACCGGCCATCTCCAGCAGGTGGGCACGGACCGCGTGGAGCCGGTGGTCGCCGGCGATCCGCTCGTCGGCCTGGAGGGCCCCGAGCAGGTCGATCCCGGCGTGCGGGCCGTCGACCATGGCCACGGCCACGGCCTGGTTCAGGGCCACCACGGGATTGTCGGAGATCCGGCGCAGCAGCTCGTACAGGGCCACGATCTGCGGCCAGTCGGTCGCCTCGGCGCTCGGCGCCTCGTCGTGGACGGCGGCGATCGCCGCCTGGAGCTGGTAGGGGCCGGTCGGCCCGCGGGGGAGGGCGCCGGTGATGAGCGCCACCCCCTCGGCGACGTCGTCGGCGTTCCAGCGGCTCCGGTCCTGCTTGGCCATGGGGACCAACCCGCCGTCGGGCCCGGTCCGCGCCGGCCGGCGCGCGTCGGTGAGCAGCATCAGGGCCAGCAGCCCCGTCGCCTCGCCGTCGTCGGGCAGCAGCCGGTGGACCATGCGGGCCAGCCGGATCGCCTCGGCGGACAGCTCCGCGCGGTGCAGCTCGGGCCCTGAGGTGCTGGCGTAGCCCTCGTTGAAGATCAGGTAGAGCACGTGGAGGACGGCGTCAAGCCGTCCGCTGCGCTCGCCGCCCGGAGGCATGGCGAAGGGGATGCCGCTGTCCTTGATGCGCTGCTTGGCCCGGCTGATGCGCCGGGTCATGGTCGCCTCCGGCACGAGGAACGCCCGGGCGACCTCCGCGGTGGTCAGGCCGCCGACCGCCCGCAGGGTCAGGGCGATCTGCGACGCCGGCGACAGGACGGGATGGCAGCACATGAAGAGCAGGACCAGCGTGTCGTCGGCGTCGGACGCCGGCCGGTCGGCCGCGGGCGCCAGCCACTGCTCGGGCAGGGCCCGGCTGGCCAGCGTGTCCTCACGACGCTGGCGGGCCTGCTCGCTGCGGAGCAGGTCGGTCAGCCGGCGCGAGGCGACCGTGATCAGCCAGCCGCGCGGGTGCTCGGGGACGCCGTCGTCCGGCCACTGCATGGCCGCGGCGAGGAGCGCCTCCTGGGTGGCGTCCTCGGCGGTGTCGAAGTGCCCGTAGCGCCGGACCACCGCGCCGAGGACCTGCGGCGCCAGCCGGCGCAGCAGGCCCTCGACCTCGGTGCCGGGCACCCAGCCGGTCAGAGCTCCAGGTCGGCCCGGGAGTCGGCGATCGGCCGGACGTCGGCCACGGCGGTCGCGGCGACCTGCTCTGGCGCCGGGCACCCGGCCAGCCGCGCTGCGATCTCGGTGGCCCGGTCGAAGCTGTCGCACTCCACGATCCAGTAGCCGGCGAGCACCTCCTGGGCCTCGGCGTACGGTCCGTCGGTCACCACCGGGACCCCGTTCTGCAGCCGGAGCCGCCTGGTCAGGACCGGCGCAGCCAGCGCCCGGGTCTCGACGAGCTCGCCGGAGTCGGCCAGGTCCTTGTTGAACGCCTCCATGAACTCGCCCATGGCCGCGAAGTCCTCGGCCGACCAGACCGGCTCCTCGGTGGGCTTCCCGGCCATGCCGTCGTAGTCCCGCTGGGAGGCGTAGGTCAGGATCATGTACTTCATGGTCACTCCCCTCGCGCTTGGCACCGGTTCGGTGCCGCTCACCAGAGACGTCGAAGCCGACGGGCCGGCCCGGACATCCGTCACCGGCGCGGTCAGGTCCGCTTCCCGGGACCTGCCAGCAGCCGCTGGCGCAGGGTCTCGTCGGCTGCGGCGTCGATGGCGGTCCAGGCCATGGCCACGGCGCCGTCGAACACCGCCTGGTCGGCGGCCGGGGTGGCGCACTTGGCGGTGAACTCGGGCTGGTGGTTGACCGCCGGGAGGGCGTCGATGCCGATGGTCGGGTGGATCGAGGGCAGGGCCAGGGAGACGTTGCCCATGTCGGTCGACCCGGCGCCCCGGTCGCTGCGGTCGGCGAAGCTGCGCCCCAGGGCCTCGGCGTTGCGCTGGTACAGGGCCGACAGGTCGTGGTCGTGGCGCATCTCGGAGTAGGGGGCGCCGTCCTCGGTCAGCTCCAGGGTGGCGCCGGTGGCCAGGGCGCCGGCCTCGAAGCAGCGGGCGACCTTGGCCCGGGTCTCCTCCAGCTGGTCGAGGGTCTCGGACCGGACCATCCAGTTGGCGGTGGTGTGGGCCGGGATCACGTTGGCGGCGTCGCCGCCCTTGGTGACGATCCCGTGCACCCGGTCGCCGGTGCGCAGGTGCTGGCGGAGCAGGCCGATGGCGGTCTGGGCGACGACCAGGGCGTCGGCGGCGTTCACGCCCAGCCACGGGTAGGCCGAGGCGTGGGCCTCCTTGCCGCTGTAGGCGACCTTCAGGTGGGTCACGGCGATGATCGGCATTTCGGCCTGCTCGTACGGCGAGGGGTGGACCATCATGGCCGCGTGCGCCCCCTCGAAGGCGCCCCGCTGGAGCAGCAGGACCTTGCCGCCGCCACCCTCCTCGGCCGGGGTCCCGAGCACGGTCACCCGGAGGCCGGCGTCGTCGGCGACCCGGGCCAGGGCCAGGCCGGCCCCGGCGGCCATGGCCGCGATCACGTTGTGGCCGCAGGCGTGGCCCACCGCCGGCAGGGCGTCGTACTCGGCGCAGACCACGACGTGCAGCGGCCCCGACCCGGCCCGGGCCGCGAACGCCGTCGGCAGGTCGCCGACCCCCCGCTCGACCTCCAGCCCGGCCCCGTCCAGCAGCTCGCACAGCCAGGCGCAGGCCTGCTCCTCCTCGAACGCGAGCTCGGGGCTGGCGTGGATGCGGTGGCTGAGCGCCACCAGCTCGTCCCTGGCCTGCTCGACCCGCTCCCGGGCCGCCTCCTTGGCGTCAGCCACGTCGGTCCTCCTTCGCTGGGGGTTGGCGTCATCCTACGGCCGTGGGACCAGGATGGCCCCGGTGGCGTCGTCCCCGGCGACCAGGGTGGCGGCCGGCCCGTGGGCCCACCACCACAGGCCCACGTACGCGCAGACGTGGGCGTCGGCCAGGTCCTCGACCGCCTTCAGCCCGGCCCCCCGCAGCTCGTCCAGGCGGCCCAGCTCCCGGCCCAGGGTCCCCGCCGGGTCGAGCCGCAGCGGCGGCCCCGCCCCGGCCAGCCCGTCGAGCACGGCCGCCACCGCCCGCAGCCCGGCCCGGCGCGCCTCGGGCGGCCCCTTCTTGTAGCGCACCGCCCGCCCCAGCCGGCCCAGCTCCACCAGCGCCGGCGCCGGGAACACCTCCACCGCCCACCAGCCGGCCCCGCCTCCCGGGTCGCGGGGCACGGTCACGTACGGCCGGGCCGACCGCCGCACCAGCTCCATCGCCCGCACCCGCCCCCCGAGCAGCCCCAGGTTGGTCGGGTACGGCCCCGCTCCGACCCGCCCGTAGCGCCGCTGCAGCTCCGCCTCACACCCCCGCCTGGTCCCCGCCGGGTTGCCCACCACCAGCGGCGCGTCCAGCGCCACCACCGCCCCACCCGGGTCGTGGACGGCCAGGAACCCCCCGATCTCCTCGTCGCTGGTCGCCCACCCCTCGCCGACCACCACCCCACCAGGGTCGAGCACGGCCAGCCCCGACGGCCGCCGCCCACCCCACGCCAGGTCGATCCCCACGAACCGCAGCGTCCACCGCCTCCCTCAGCCGATGCCGACCGCGCGATACGCTACAAGGGTGGAGGGAGGTCGCTCGCCGTGGCTGAGCAGGTCGACACGCAGGCAGCCGGTCCGTCGATGGCGGAGCTCGCCCGCCTCCGCACCGAGATACTGGCCGCGGCCGCTCGACATGGCGCCGCCAACGTCCGGGTGTTCGGTTCGGTGGCCCGCGGCGAGGCCGATGCCGCCAGCGACGTCGACTTCCTCGTCGACTTCGAGCCGGGTCGTAGTCTGCTCGACCTGGCCAGCCTCCTGGTCGAGCTCGAGGACCTCCTCGGCCATCCCGTGGACGTCGTCACCGAACCAGGCCTGAAGGCGCGGATCCGCCAGCGGGTGCTCACCGAGGCGGTCGCGGTTTGAGAAGCGACCGGGAGCGTCTGTTCGACATCCTGGACGCCGTCGAACGCATCGAGGCGCAAGGCCTCCCGGGGCCGCGCCGCCTTTGCCGGCGACGAGCTTGCCCAGACCGCGGTGATCAGATGGGTGGGGATCGACATCGACTGGCGTGGTCCTGGACGATCGGCGCGGGCCAGCGGAGTTGCTCTCGGGACGGCGCGATCGCGGGTTGAGGTGCCACAATACGTATTCCGCCGGCATCGCTCGAAAGGTCTTCCGTGCTCGTCCTCGCCATGGACACCGCCACCCCGGTCACCGGCGTCGCCGTCGGGTCGGAGGCGGGCACCCTGGCCGAGGTGGCCGTCCGCCACGAGCGCCGCCACGCCGAGGTGCTGACCCCGGCCG
>Ga0307320_10000977_pt1 | contig 10367 bp, 9 predicted proteins | sample ER_DNA_369_FD_194495 | JGI IMG/M metagenome (GOLD analysis project Ga0307320, IMG submission 194495) | Bulk soil microbial communities from the East River watershed near Crested Butte, Colorado, United States - ER_DNA_369 | ecosystem: Environmental > Terrestrial > Soil > Floodplain | place: USA...
CTGTGGACCGGCCCCGCCGCGCCGTGCACCGTGTACGTGACCGCATACGCGACGATGAGCGCGACCGGGCCGGCGACGAGTCCCATGACGACCGCTCCCAGGCCGTTGAGCACTCGGGCGAGGATCGCCATGCGGGCGACGCCCAGCCGGCGGCTGCCGACGGCGGCCAGCGCCGATCCGACGGCGAAGAGCCCCCAGCCGGCGCTGGCGACCGGGCCCATGATCGCCGCGGCCGCATCCTTGCTGCCGAGCAGCTCGGAGAGCCGGATCGGCTGGAACGTCTCGAAGACGACCATTCCGGCGGACCAGAACAGCTCGACGGCGACCACCCCGCCGAGGACGCGGTTGTGGCGCAGCAGCGCCAGCCCTTCCCGAATCACGACGGGAGCCTCGTGGACCGAGGCCGCCGCCCGACGCACACCGACCGCGCCGGCGGCGCCTCGTCGCTCGGGCTCCTTGAGGAGGATGAGCACCGCCCCGAGGTGCACGACGCCCATGCCGAGATAGAGCAGACCGGGCAGGAGCAGCGCGCTCTGCGACGCGATCGGATGCCACCAGACCAGGCCGCCGGAGAGCAGAGCGCCGGCGGCCATGGCCGTTCCGAGGACGACGCCCTGGCGTGCGAGAGCCCGGTCGACGTCGGCGCCGGGATCGCTCGCGTGAACCGTGTCGACGAACCACGCCTCGAGCGGTCCGGAGTCGAGCGCCCGGAAGACGCCGGTGAGGATCGCCGCCAACGCGAACTGCCACCAGGCCGTCGCGGTGTAGAAGACAACCGCCGACGCGAGAAGGAACAGCGCTGCCGTGACGTAGACCGGCCGCCGGCCGAAGGCGTCGGCGAATCCGCTGGTCGGCAGTTCCAAGAGGAAGACGGTGATGCCGGTGAGCGAGGTGGCGGTGAGCGCCTCCGGCACGCTGAGGCCGCGCTCCAGCGGCCACAGGGTGAGGACGCCGACGACGAGGCCGACGGGGAACCAACGGGTGACCGTCAAGGTGAGGAAGACGCGGAGCGCGACGGCGGGGGATAGCACGGGGGTCATGACCGGTCTCCCCGAGGACGCTGGTCCAGGTCGACGGGGTAGGCGTAGGTGTAGACGGCGATCCGCTTGGCCTGGGGGTTGCCCTGCCCGACCCGGCGGTACTTCTGGAGCACGTCCTCGATCTCCCGGCGCATGGCCTGCAGCTGGTCGAGGCTGACCAGGGCGACGTTGTCGTTGATGCCGAGCTGGTCGACCCACTCGACCGGCCAGTCCTGCTGCACGTCGAGCCACTGCTCGGCCTTGGTGGCGAAGTGGCGGATGTAGTCGCGCTCCAGCCAGTTGAGCGCCGTGACGGCGTCCTCGTCGTCCACGAGCTCGCTCGGGGTCCACGAGTGCTGCTCGACGGCGGCCTGCCAGACCCGTTCCTTGCCCTTGCCGGTGCCGGTGTCCGCGACCAGGCCGACGGTCTCCAACCGACGCAGGTGGTAGCTCGTCGCGCCGGAGTTGGTGCCGAGCAGACCGGCCAGCGCGGTCGCCGTGAGCGGTCCGCTGCGGCGCAGCTGGGTGACGATGCGGGAGCGGAGCGGGTGGGCGAGGACCTTGACGGCCTCGGCGCCGAGATGCAGCTCGGATGCGGTCTCGGTGGCCCCCCAGGTTCCGGCCGGAGGAGGCGGTTCTGTAGTCACGCATGCACAATAATCATGCACACTTCCTTTGCACAAGATCTATGCATAAAGTCATTGAAAGACATCGGTGCAGGTCAGGGCCGGTATGCGGCATTGCCCAGAGCGATTTGGCCGTCGCCTGGAGCGTCCCTACACTGGAGAGGTTGCACTCTCCCGGGCGTCCGCCTCGGGTCCCCGCCGCTCTTCCGAGCCAAGAGCGACATCGCGGCAGAGGCATACCGAAGACCCGCTCGACTCCGCTCCAGAAAGCGAACTCCTGTGCGCACGTACACCCCCAAGCCCGGCGAGGTCGATCGCACCTGGCACGTGATCGACGCGACCGACGTCGTGCTCGGCCGTCTCGCCAGTCAGACGGCGATCCTCCTGCGCGGCAAGCACAAGCCGACCTTCGCGCCGCACGTGGACACCGGCGACTTCGTCATCATCGTCAACGCCGACAAGGTCGTGCTCACCGGCAGCAAGGCAGAGTCCAAGCGGGCCTACCGCCACTCCGGCTACCCGGGTGGCCTCAAGTCGACCTCCTACACCGAGCTCCTCGACAAGAACCCGACCAAGGCCGTCGAGAAGGCCGTCCGCGGCATGCTCCCCAAGAACTCACTCGCCCGCCAGCAGCTGACCAAGCTCAAGGTCTACACCGGCGACACCCACCCCCACGCGGCCCAGAAGCCCGTCCCGTTCGAGATCACCCAGGTCGCGCAGTAAGGAACCCCGTTGACTGACATCACCAACCCCGACGCGCTCGAGACCGACGAGCCGGAGCTGACCTCCTACACCTCGGAGTCGACAGCGCCGGTCGCCGGCGAGGCCGCCCCCCGGCCCAGCGCCTCGGCACCCGGCGCGGCGACCGGCCGGCGGAAGCAGGCCATCGCCCGGGTGCGCATCGTCCCCGGCACCGGCGAGTGGCAGGTCAACGGCCGCACGCTCGAGTCGTACTTCCCCAACAAGGTCCACCAGCAGATCGTCGGCGAGCCCCTCGCGGTGCTCGACCTGACGGGCGCCTACGACGTCCTGGTCCGGGTCCACGGCGGCGGCCCGTCCGGCCAGGCCGGCGCGGTCCGCCTCGGGGTGGCGCGCGCGCTCAACGGGGTCGACGAGGAGCTGAACCGTCCGGCCCTCAAGAAGGCCGGCTTCCTGACCCGCGATCCGCGGGTGCCCGAGCGCAAGAAGGCCGGCCTGAAGAAGGCCCGCAAGGCTCCGCAGTACAGCAAGCGCTGACGCGCCTGCTCCCACGCGAGGGCGGTCCCGGTATGCCGGTTCGGTATGCCTGGGCCGCCTTCGCCGCGTAGTAGGTTCGTTCGTCGGCATATCGCTGGCGCGGTAGAGAGGTAGACCAAGCGCAGTGGCTCGACTTTTCGGGACCGACGGGGTCCGCGGTCTCGCGAACCAGGACATCACGGCCGAGCTGGCCCTCGACCTTGCGGTCGCCGCAGCCCATGTGCTCGCCGAGTCCGGCGAGTTCGAGGGGCACCGGCCGACCGCGGTGGTGGGCACCGACGGACGCGCCTCGGGCGAGTTCCTTCTCGCCGCGACGGTGGCCGGTCTCGCGTCGGCCGGCGTCGACGTCCTCGACGCCGGCGTGCTGCCGACGCCGGGGATTGCCTTCCTCACCGCCGACCGCGGCGCAGACCTGGGCGTGATGATCTCGGCGTCACACAATCCGATGCCCGACAACGGGATCAAGTTCTTCGCCCGCGGCGGCCACAAGCTGCCCGACGAGGTCGAGGACACCATCGAGTTGCGGATGCGGGAGCGGTGGCAGCGGCCCACCGGCGCCGGCGTTGGCCGGATCCGTCGTCTGGACGAAGCGCTTGAGCGCTACGTCCAGCACCTCGTCGTCGCCCTGCCCAACCGTCTCGACGGCCTGCACGTCGTCCTCGACACGGCCAACGGTGCGGCGTCGGTGGCGTCGCCCGACGCGTTCCGGCGCGGCGGGGCGCGAGTATCGGTCATCGGCAACGCTCCCGACGGCTTCAACATCAACGACGGTTACGGCTCGACGCACTTGGAGCACCTCTGCGAGGCCGTCGTGACGCAGGGGGCCGACTTCGGCATCGCCCACGACGGCGACGCCGACCGGTGCCTCGCGGTCGACGCGTCCGGCCGGTCCGTGGACGGCGACCAGATCATGTCGATCCTGGCGATCTCGTTGCGGGACAAGGGACGTCTGGCTTCGGACACCGTCGTCGCCACGGTCATGTCGAACCTCGGGATGCTGCAGGCCATGGAGCGCTCCGCCATCACGGTGCGCCAGACGGCTGTCGGCGACCGGTACGTCCTCGAGGACATGAAGGCCGGTGGGTATGCGTTGGGCGGCGAGCAGAGCGGGCACGTCATCCTGCTCGACCACGGGACCACCGGCGACGGGATCCTCACCGGGCTGATGCTCGCCGCTCGGGTCGCCGAGACCGGGCGGCCCTTGCACGAACTCGCGTCCGTGATGACCCGGCTGCCGCAGGTCCTCGTCAACGTGCGCGGGGTCGACACCTCCCAGGTGGACTCGCACCTGGCGCTGCTCGAGGACGTCGCCAAGGCGTCCGATGAGCTCGACGGCAGCGGCCGGGTACTGCTGCGCAAGTCCGGGACGGAACCGCTCGTCCGGGTCATGGTCGAGGCCACCGACGAGTCGCAGGCCCAGGCTGTCGCGCAACGGCTGGCCGACTCGGTCCGCGTGCACCTCGCGCTGCGGTGACTTCGCGGGGGCCGGCGTGAGGCTCGCGATCCTCGGTGGCGGCGGGTTCCGCATCCCCCTCGTGTATGCGGCTCTCACGGCCGAGGACTCGGGCGTCACCGAGGTCGTGCTCTACGACACCGACGCCGGCCGTCTCGCCGTCATCGCCAACGTCCTCGCCGCGAACCCCATGCGGGCTCCGACCGTCGTCACCACGACTGAGCTGGACATCGCCCTGGAGGGAGCCGACTTCGTGTTCTCGGCGATCCGGGTCGGCGGCCTGGCCGCGCGCATCCAGGACGAACGGGTCGCCCTCGAGCTCGACGTCCTGGGTCAGGAGACCACCGGCGCGGGTGGAATCGCCTACGGACTGCGCACCATCCCCGTCGCTCGACGCATCGCCCAGCGCGTGCGAGCGGTGGCTCCCCGAGCGTGGGTTCTCAACTTCACCAACCCGGCCGGCATGGTCACCGAGGCGATGCGCCACGTCCTCGGCGACCGCGTGGTCGGCATCTGCGACACCCCGATCACGATGGCGAAGCGCGCCGCACGCCTGCTCGGCGTCGACCCGCATGCCTCGGTCGGCCTCGACTACGTCGGGCTGAACCATCTGGGCTGGCTGCGCGGGCTGCACGCCGCGGGAGAGGACCTCTTGCCCGGCCTTCTCGCCGACGACCGACTCCTCGGCGCCACCGAGGAGGGCCGGCTCTTCGGGCTGGACTGGATCCGCCAGATCGGGGCGCTCCCCAACGAGTACCTCTACTACTACGACTTCACCCGCGACGCCGTCGCGTCGATCCGCGACGGTGGTCTCACCCGTGGCGAGTTCCTGGCCGGCCAGCAAGGGAGCTTCTACGCCGCGGCCGCCGCGGACCCCGAAGGGGCAGCCGACCGGTGGACCGCGACCCGAGCTGAGCGCGAGGCCACGTACATGGCCGCCGAGCACGCCGGCCGCTCCCGCGTCGGCGCGGAGGGGCTGGCCGACGTTGGCGGTTACGAAGGCGTCGCGGTTGGCGTGATGCGCGCGATCGCCCGCGACGAGCGGGCGACGATGATCCTCGACGTCGCGAACCGCGGCACTGTCGCCGGCCTGCCCGACGACGCCGTGGTCGAGGTACCGGTCACCGTCGGCGCGGACGGTCCCATACCGCTGGCGGTGTCACCGCCGACGCTCTACCAGCTCGGCCTGATGGCCCAGGTGAAGCACGTCGAGCGGCTCACCATCGAGGCCGCCGTCACGGGGTCGACCCACCTGGCCGAGCAGGCGTTCGCCCAGCACCCGCTCGTCGACTCGGTGACCGTGGCGCGGCAACTGCTGCAGGCATACCGCGAGCGCATCCCGGAGGTGGCCGACGTGTTCAAGCGGCGTCAGACGCGGCGGTCGAGCAGCCCGGTGTCGACGTCGTAGAGAAACCCGCCGACCGCCACGCGTTCCGGGATGAGCGGGTGGGTGCGAATCCGGCGGACGTCCTCACGCAGGGCCGCCTCCTGGTCCTCGACGACGTGGAAGACCTGCCACGACGCGTCCTGACCCGCTGAGGCGCTGACCCGGTCCCGCAGTTCGGCCGCCGTGCTGGAAGCGACCGCGCAGCGGGTATGCGGGACGACGAGGACGCGCTGGACGTTCAGCAGGTGCACCCCGAGGACGATGGCCTCCAGCGCCGCCGCGTCGATGCGTCCGCCCGGGTTGCGGAAGATCTTCGCGTCGCCCGGCTCGAGGCCGATCATGCGCAAAGGGTCGATCCGGGAGTCCATGCAGGTGACCATGGCGACGCCGGCCCGGGCGACGCCATCGAACCCCTGGAGGCCGAAGTCGTCGGCGAAGGCCCGGTTCGCGGCGAGTAGGTCGTCGAACTGTTGGTCGTCGAGCACAAGGGACAGCCTGCCGCGTGGGACGCCCTCGCGTGGAGCGGGTCCCTTCTTGCGGACACCGGGCCGCTGCTGGGCGCCGATGCGGGCGTCAGAGGACCGCCGATGCCTGGTTTGGTCGGGTTCAGGCGTGCCGGACTGCACGTGAAAATCCCACGGCCGCAAGAAGGTCGGCGCACCCTGCGCTGAACCGGTGCAGGTCACGATTGGGGAATTCCTGTTGTGCCTGTGGCGCAGATCACCTGGTGTGGTGTTGCATGGGCGGCAGAGCGAACGAAGGAGCTGAACCGAGGCGACCCAGCGCCTCGAACCAGAGGGCCGGCGACGATGCCGGTTCTTCTGTCGCCCGGCCGGGAGCGGCCGGCCCACGTGGGCCGAGGAAGCCCCCAGATCACCTCCAAAGGAGGAGTTCGGAATAATGATCACTCGCAGGGCAAGCGTCACCGCTCTCGTCGCCGTGGCCGTCGCCGGTCTCGCGTCGGGATGCCTCTCTTCGGGGGGAGGCGGTTCCAGCAGTGGGGAAGGAACGGCCGCCGGCCCCGGCAAGAGCACGATCGAGATCATGTACGGCCTCGGCCCTGACACGGAGCCGGGATTCAAGGCGGACGTCCAGAAGTGGGCCTCCGCGAACGGCATCACAATCAAGTTCACCAAGGCTGCATCGTGGGACACCGAGATCCGGGCCCGCGTCGCCGGCGGGAACCCGCCGGACGTGGGTCTCTTCCCGCAGCCCGGTCTGATGTGCGACCTGGCCAAGCAGAAGAAGGTCATCCCGTTCGACGACGCCACCGTCGCCACTGACAAGCAGACGCTCGTCCCCGGCTTCGCCGAGGCCGGTACCTGCGCGGACGGCAAGGTCTACGGCCTCCCGAACGAGGTGAGCGTCAAGAGCATCCTCTGGACGGACAAGCCCGCGTTCAGCGCCGCTGGCCTCCAGCCGCCCAAGTCGCTCGACGAGATGCTCACCCTGACCGACAAGATCAAGTCGAGCGGCAAGACGCCGTGGTGCATCGCGGCCGAGTCGGGCCAGGCGACCGGTTGGCCGATCACCGACTGGATCGAGGACCTCGTCCTCCGTGTGGCTGGACCGGACAACTACGACAAGTGGGTCACCGGCGCGCTGAAGTTCAACAGCCCGGAGATCAAGCCGGCGTGGGAGTACTTCCAGAAGATCGCCTTCACCGACGGCAACGTCCGCGGCGGCACTAAGTCGATCGTCGCCACTAACTTCCAGACCGGTGGCAACGCGCTCTTCGACAACCCACCCGGCTGCTACCTGTTCAAGCAGGCCACCTTCGTGGCGAACAAGGGTGGCTTCCCGGACGCCGTCATCGCCAAGCTGGACACCCAGACCGGGCCGTACGCCTTCCCGCCGAAGACCGCGGGCGACAACTCGGTGCTGGTCGCCGGTGACATCGTCGCGGCGTTCAACAACGACGCCAACTCGGTGAAGGTCCGCAACTTCATCGCCAGCAAGGAGAACGGCGTCGAGCAGGCCAAGGCAGGAGCCTTCTCCCCGCACAAGACCGCGGACGTGAGCCTGCTGCCCAACCAGACCCTGCAGACCATCGCCAAGGAGGTGCTTTACAGCGCCAAGGCAGCCAGGTTCGACGGGTCCGACCTGATGCCGGCGAAGGTCGGAGCGGGTAGCTTCTGGACTGAGTCGGTCAAGTGGCTCTCGGGGCAGCAGGATCTCGACACCACACTGAACAACATCGACGCCAGCTTCCCGAAGACGAGCAGCTGACCGTCACCGGTTGTGGGGGCGTCACAGGGCGCCCCCACAGCAGCCTGTTGACCTCCGACGTCTGACTCAAACCACCAGAGAGGATGTGGGGCTTTGGGCATCAAGATCGCCAACGCCGTGCTCGCGGTCATCGGCGGCATCGGCGGGGCCATGATCCTCTTCTGGCTCCTCAACAAGCTCGCGGAGTCGCTCAAGGGCAGGTGGGAGGACCGGGTCAAGCCGTGGATGTTCGCGGGACCCGCGATCCTAGCCATCGGGGTGTACCTGATCTACCCCGCGATTCAGACCTTTCAGTTCAGCTTCGCCAACGAGGACTCGACGGCCTACGTGGGGTTCAAGAACTACCAGGACCTGCTCACCGACTCGACGTTCCTGTTAGTCCTCCTCAACAACCTGCTGTGGATCATCATCGTGCCGGCCGCCACGGTAGCGCTCGGGCTCGGGGTCGCCGTCCTGGCCGACCGGCTCCGACCCAAGGGTGAGAAGATCAGCAAGACCTTCATCTTCCTCCCGATGGCGATCAGCATGGTCGGGGCAGCGACCATCTGGCGGTCCATCTACGAGTACAAGCCGGCGGGCACACCGCAGACTGGTCTCCTCAACGCGATCTTCGGGTTGTTCGACAAGGGGCCGTTCTTCTGGTACTCGATCGACACCCTTCACTTCAACAGCCTGCTGTTGATGATCATCTTCCTGTGGACGCAGGTCGGGTACTCGATGGTCCTGCTCTCGGCGGCGGTCAAGGCGGTGCCGGAAGACACCATCGAGGCCGGGCGTATCGACGGCGCGGGCGAGCGGCGCATCTTCTTCAGCATCGTCGTCCCGCAGATCTGGCCCACGGTCATCACCGTGTTCATCACGGTGCTGATCAGCGTCATGAAGATCTTCGACATCGTCTACGTCACGACCAACGGCGCCTTCAACACCGACGTCGTGGGTCGTCGGTTCTTCGACGAGCTGTTCACCCAGGGCAACAACGGCTATGCGTCGGCCATCGTCGTGCTGCTGATGATCGCGGTCATCCCGGTCCTGATCTACCAAGTCCGCCACTTCCGGGCCGAGGAGGCCATGCGATGACCAGCACTGGGACCTTCCAGCCTGGGGTCGGTGCCCCCGAGGAGAAGCCGGCCCAAGTCCTACGGCACAGCAAGACCGGCAGCGGACCGGGCAGCGCCACCTGGCCGGTCCGGATTCTCGTGATCATCCTGTGCGTGCTGTGGATGATTCCGGTCGTCGGGTTGCTCATCAACTCGTTCCGGACCGGAGACGAGCAGCTCGCCTCGGGCTGGTGGACGGTGTTCTTCAGCCCGTTCTCCACCCAGTGGACGATCCAGAACTACGTCCAGGTCCTGACGACCGACACCGCGGGCGTCAACATGGGCGTGGCCTTCATCAACAGCTTCGTCGTCACGGTGCCGGCGACGGTGATCCCGATCCTCATCGCGGCGTTCGCCGCGTACGCCTTCACCTTCATGGAGTGGCGGGGCCGGGACATCGTCTTCGTCGTCGTCGTCGGCCTGCTGGTGGTGCCCAACCAGGTGGCGCTGGTGCCGCTGCTCAAGCTCTACAACGTCGTCGGCCTCAACGGAACGTTCCTCGCCGTGTGGCTGGCCCACATCGGGTTCGGTATGCCACTGGCCGTCTACATCCTGCGCAACTACATGTCCGGCCTCCCAAGGGCGGTCATCGAGTCGGCGAAGATCGACGGAGCCAGCCACTTCACGACCTTCTGGCGGCTCATCGTGCCGATGTCCGTGCCGGCGTTGGCGTCGTTCGCGATCTTCCAGTTCCTCTGGGTCTGGAACGACCTCCTCGTCGCCCTGCTGTTCCTCGGCCGCGGTGACAACACCATCCTCACCGTCGCCCTCCAGGGACTGCAGGGTCAGACCGGCGCCGGTCGTGAGCTGATCGCCTCGGCGGGCTTCGTCACGATCATCGTCCCGTTGATCGTCTTCCTCTCGCTGCAGCGGTTCTTCATCCGCGGCATGACGGCGGGAGCGGTCAAGGGCTGACCGAACGCTTCCGACAACGTCAGGTATGCCGCGGGTCCGTTGGGCCTGCGGCATACCCGTGGTCGGAGGGAGAGCTACAGTTCGGCTCGCCCCGGGCTGTACGCGCCGGCCCTGGAGACGGTGATCCCTCCCGTCGTCACCGCCCGCTCCACCGCGGGCCGCACGTCCCGGAGCGTCGCGGCCGCGAGCCGTTCGCGAGCCTCAGGTGTCCCGAGCAGGCCCGCGTCGAGCAGTCCCGACAACAGCCCGGCCATGAACGAGTCACCGGCGCCCACGGTGTCGACGAGGCCCTTGCCCCGCGCGTCGCAGGTCGCGAGGGAACCGACGTGGTGCAACGCATACAGGGCGCCCTCGCCGCCCCGGGTCACGACGGTGAGCGACGCGCCGAGGAGAGCCCAGTGCCGT
>Ga0307320_10000978_pt1 | contig 10365 bp, 9 predicted proteins | sample ER_DNA_369_FD_194495 | JGI IMG/M metagenome (GOLD analysis project Ga0307320, IMG submission 194495) | Bulk soil microbial communities from the East River watershed near Crested Butte, Colorado, United States - ER_DNA_369 | ecosystem: Environmental > Terrestrial > Soil > Floodplain | place: USA...
TTGTCGAACGGCGCCATCTGGCCGGACTTGTCGAACGCCCAGCCGATCACGAGCGGCTTCTTGGCCGCAGGAGCCGCACTGCCGCCCGTGGTTCCGGCGAGAGCGCCGATCGCCAGGGTTGCCGCACTGAGCGCAGCAAACGCGCCCCACCTCGTCGCACGTCTCACTGAACCCTCCTCCCGATCAACAAACCAGGGTCGCCAAAGAGCTATTTAAGTCTCTACGTGCCTGCGGGGTCAATCGGGTTCCACGAGGCTTCCTTCGCGCGCACGAGCCGGAGGAGCGCCGTATGCAGCGGTACCGGCACGCGGACGCGCGCGGCCTCCCGGACGAGGGCGCCGGTGATGTGGTCGATCTCCGTGGGCCTCCCGGCCTCGACGTCCTCGAGCATCGACGGGTAGTGCCTGCTACCGCGCCGAGTGGCCAGCATATTCATCTCCCACGGGTCCTCGTGGAGCTCGACGCCGGCGGCCGCGGCGACGCGTTTGCCCTCCTCGACGAGCTCGAAGACGAGGTGGCCGAGGTCGCCCGGCTCCTCCAGCGCGGCGAAGTGCGGGTCGTGCGGAAGCCCGGTCAACGCGGCGACGGCGTTCACCGTCGCGTTGAAAATCAGCTTCGACCACTGCGCGGGGCGAAGGTCCTCGAACGCGCGCGCCCTCAGGCCCGACTCGACGATCAGGGCGGCCGTCTCCTCGACGAGCGAGTAGGGCGTGTCGCCGTAGGGGCCGAGCCAGGTCTCGGTGTCGAGGATGTACTCGACGTGCGTGTCGGAGTGGCGCGTCCCGCTCATGAACGTGACCGCCGAGACGATGCGCCGGCCCTCGAACGCCTCCTCGGCGCCGAGCCCGTTCTGGACGGTCATCACGGCGACCTCGGGCCAGTGGCCGTCGAGGCGCGCTGCGACCGTGGCGAGCTCGGTCGTCTTCGTCGCCACGAGCGCGAGCTCGGGCTCCGGCAGCCCGGCCGGGTCGGTCGCGGCGGCGACAGGCGTGACGAAGTCGTGGCGGCCAGAGACCCGCAGGCCGTCCTCGTTCAGCGCCTCGGCGTGCTCCTCGCGCCGGCAGAGCACCGAAACCTCGGCCACGCGCCCGAGGTGCCCGGCGAACAGGCTGCCGATCACGCCCGCGCCGATCACGCAGACGCGCTCGATACCGTCCTCCTCAGCTGCTCGAGACCGCGCGCGGCGAGCTCGCGCGGGTCCTCGCGCCACAGCGATCCGGGCAGCTCCGCGTCGGAAAAGATCTCCAGGTCGTAGAAGCCCTCCCAGCGCAGGGCGTCGAGGATCGGGCCGAACTCGACTACGCCGTCGCCGGGGAGGACGCGGTCGTTCGTGCTGCGGGTGGGCTCGCGCCAGTCGGCAAGGTGCACGCCGCGGATCCGGTCGCGATGGCGCTCGATCTCCTCCAGCGGCTCGCGCCAGAGGTGCCACGAGTCGTACATCAGCCCGACGTCGGCACCGCTCTCCTCGACCAGTGCGGCAGCCTCGCCGAGCGAGCTGACGATCGTCCAAAAGTGGGCGAACTCGCGCTGGATCGCCTCCACGGCGACCGGCACGCCCTGCGCTTCGCCCTCCTCGGCGATCGCGCGGATGCCTTCGAGGATCGTGTCGCGGTCCTCGCCCGGTCCGGTCAGGAAGAGCACGCACTCGGGCTCGAACGGCGCGAGGCGGCGGATCGTTGCGCGGATCGCCTCGACGCGCTCGGCCGGGTCGGCCGGTCCCTCCATCAGCGGAAGCGGCAGGATCGAGGGCACCGCCGGGATCGCCGCTGCGGCCGAGAGCCCGCTCGCCCTGAACTGCTCGAGCGAGTCGTCTTCGAGCTTCATCTCCCAGATCCCGATCCCGTCGGCGCCGGCAACGCGATAGGCGTCCAGGTCGTCGGCGAAGCTCTGCGTCACCGTCGTGATCTGCGAGATCGAGAGGTTCACCGGCGGCCGAGCCGCCTTCTCAGCAGCCGCTTGGCGACGAGCGTGCCGGAGCCCGCGCCGAGCCCGGGACCGGGATGGGTGCTCGCGCCGATGTGCCAGAGCCCCTTCACCGGGGTGGTGTGGCCGGGGCTCGCGGGGAAGGGGCGCCAGAGCAGGTTCTGATCGAGCGTGAGCGCCCCGGAGTACGGATCGCCGTGGCGCAGGTTCACGTTCGAGGCCTCCAGGTCGGCCGGCGAGAGGGTCACGCGCCTTCGTAGCGCCGACTCGAGGTTCGGCACGTGCCGTGCGATCCGCGTCTGGATCCGGTCGGCGTAACGCTCGCGTAGCTCCGCTGTCCACGTGCCCTCGCCCGGGTCGAGCTCACCGGCGGCGTCGCCCTTCACGTGCCAGGGGAGCTCCTGGAGCTGGATCCAGAGCAGGCCCGCGCCCGTGGGCGCGCGCGACGGATCCATGGTCAGCGGCTGGCCGACCACCACCGTGGCCTCGGCCGGCAGCAGCCCTCGCTCAGCCTCGTTGACCGCACGGGAGACGCCGTCGAGCCCGGGCGTCAAATGGACGATCGCCGTCTGCCCGAGGCGCTCGTCGCCGCCCCAGCGCGGCGGCTCCGAGAGCGCGAAATGGATCTGCATCTCCGAGCGGCCGTAGCGGAAGCGCCGCCCTTGCTCCGCCACCGTTCCGCCGACCTCGCCGTCGAGGAGCCGCCCGTAGAGCTGGGTCGGCGTCACGTTCGCGATCACCGCCCGCGCGGCACCGAGTTCCTCGCCGTCGGCCACGCGCACCCCGGCCGCCCGGCCGTCGCGCACGAGCACGCGTTCCACGTCCCTGCCCGTCTCGCAGGCGCCGCCGTGGTCCTCGATCAGCCGCACGAGTGCGTCGACGAGCCGGGCACCGCCGCCGCGCGGGATGGGCATGCCGCCCTCCTGCACCGCGACCCCGATCACCTGCGTCATGAACCCCGAGGCGGCGGCGTCGGGCCCCAGTCCTGTGTGTAGCACCCACGGTGCGAGCACGCCGTGCGCCCGCTCGGAGGCGAAGGTCTGCCTCAGCCAGTCGCGGCTGGAGGCGAGCACGTTGCCGGTGAACTCCACGGCGCCTCTCGGCCCGAGCCGCCGGTAGGCCCGCAGCGCGAGCCGGAGCCCGTCACGCGACCAGAGCTCGGTGCCGAGGACGCCGAACGCGAGGTCCGCGTTGGGGAAGAACGACTCGACCGCGCCCGCCCATTCGGGCCCGAGCTCGGCGACGTTCGCCTCCGTCGAGCGCAGCAGGAACGTCGCCTCGCCGTCGGGGGTCAGGGTCGCGGTCGGGTGGTCCGTGTTCAGGTACTCGAGCCCGCGGGCCGCGAGGTCGTCGCCGAGCTCGGCGTGTGCGGCGCCGCCGACCCAGAGCGGATGCCAGGCGCTGAAGACGTCGTGCAGGTAGCCAGGCTCGGTCAGCTCCGCGGTGCGGATCGCGCCGCCGAGCTCGTCCTCGCGCTCGAGCACGCGCACGTTCCAGCCGCCGCGAGCGAGCAGCGCCGCGCAGGCGAGCGAGTTGATCCCGCTGCCAACGACGACCGCATCGTGGTCAGCCACCCGCCAGCTCCCGGAACTCGTCGTCGGTGACGAGCCCGCGCTTTCGCGTTCCGAGCTGCTTCACCTTCGCGAGCACGTCGGCGCGCCGCTCCTCGGGAAGGTCGAGCCCGAGCTCCTCGGCCTTGATCCGGATCGAGTCGAGCCCGCTCTTCTTGCCGAGCACGATCCCGCGCTCGGCGCCGACGAGCTCGGACGAGTACGGCTCGATCGACGGTGGGTCGTGGAACTGGCTTGCGACGGCGCCGCTCTCGCGGCGGAAGAGCGTCTCGCCGGTGACGGGCTTCCAGGGCTCGAGCGCGTAGCCCGAGAGCTCGCGCACCCGCTCCGACGCCGCACGCACCTGGTCGAGGCGGAGGTTCGACTCGACGCCGTAGAGCGCGCGCAGGGTCAGCGCCACCTCGGCGAGGTTCGCGTTCCCGGCCCGCTCCCCCATGCCGTTGATCGTCCCGTGGACCCAGCGTGCTCCGGCGCGGACCGCGGCGACCGCGGCGGCGGTCGCAAGCCCGAAGTCGTTGTGGCCGTGGAAGTGGACGGGCACGTCGGGCCCGACCCACTCGACTGTGCGCCGGACCAGCTCGCCGACCGCCTCCGGCGAGGCGATTCCAAGCGTGTCGACGACAGCGACCTCCTTCGCTCCCGCCTCGACGGCGCCCCGGTAGACCTGCTCGTAGAAGGCCGGGTCGGCGCGCGTCGAGTCGACGCCGAAGAACGCGGCGTGGATCCCGTGCTGGGCCGCGAATCGCATCGCGTCGGTGATGCGTCCCAGCATCCTCTCGCGGGAGACGCCGATCGCCTCGAGCTTAAGGTCGGAGATCGGCGACTCGATCACGGACGCGCCCACGCCGAGCTCGACCAGTGCCTCGAGGTCGGCCGGCACCGCGCGCGAGAAGCCCCAGATCTCGGCGCGCAGACCCGCGTCGGAGATCAGCCGCACCGCGTCCCAGTCGTCCTTCGAGACGCGCGGGAAGCCCGCCTCGATCCGGTCGATCCCGAGCTCGTCGAGCAGACGGGCGATCTCGAGCTTCTGCTCCGGGTCGAGCACGACGCCGACGGTCTGCTCGCCGTCCCGCAGCGTCGTGTCGTAGAGGCCGACCGCGCCGCCGAGCCGGTACGCGTCGTTGAGCTCGCCGGTCCAGATCATCCGCACACCACGCCGTCGGGAAAGGTGGAGAGCTTCTCGACCCCGTCGGCGGTGACGAGGAAGTTGTCCTCGACGCGAAGGCCGCCACCCCCCTCCCAGTAGATCCCGGGCTCGACCGCGAGCACCATCCCCTCCTCGATCGTCCCGCTTCGCGCCTGGTGGGCGTACGGCGGCTCGTGCGCCCGCGCGCCGACGCCGTGCGCGACGGGGTGGCTCGGCTGGCCGGGATAGCCGGCCTCGTCGATGCCCTCGCGGATGAGGCGGTCGAGCTCGGCGAGGCTCGCGCCCGGCCGGCAGTGCTCGAGCGCGCGCTCGTAGACGGTCATGAGCTGCCGCTCGAGCTCGGCATACTCGGCGCGCAGCTCGCCGGGACAGAGGTTCTTCGTATGGTCGCACCAATAGCCGTCGGCGCAGACCCAGATCTCGAACAGCGTCGGCTCGTCCTCCTTGACGGGCAGGTCGCCGGTGGCCGTGAAGGTCTTGATGCCGGGGCCGGACCAGACGAGCGAGAAGCCGAGCGCCAGCTCGACGCGGCCGTTCCAGCCGGTGCCCGCGCCGTGGACGAAGCCGTTCCACATCGCGCCCGCCTCCGACTCCTTCATGCCGGGGCGGAGGTGCTCGCGGCAGTGCTCCATCGCCGACGTCGCGATCTCGTTAGCCAGGCCCATGCGCTCCAGCTCCTGCGCAGTCTTGAGCGCACGGGCGCGGGCCAGGAGCGGCGTCGCGTCGGCGACCTGCGTCCCGAACGAGTGAAACCAATCGTGGGTGAACGTCGTCGGCTCGCCGACCATGCGGTCGGACGCCTGCGTCCCGAGCGAGAGCTCGAGGCCGACCGTTCCGTGGTCGCGGGCCGCAGCCTGCGCGAGCTCGATCGCGCGGGCGACGGGCGGGCGCGGGTCCTCGGCGGCGTACCCCTGAATGAGACGCACATCCTCGGTCCAGGCGGTTCGGGCAGCGTCCTCCGCTGAGGCCTCGAGGCAGACGAGCGTCGGCTCACCCTCGCGCGGGAAGACCGCCGCCTCGTAGCCCTTCATCCCCCAGAAGTTGGTCAGGTAGAGGACGTTGTCCGGCGCCCGGACGACGAGCGCGTCGAGCCCCTCCTCGCCCATGAGCTCGCGGACGCGGGTGAGCTTGGCGTCGTCACGCGGCCAGGTCATGGACAGATCGTCACGCTTCTGCGACAGACCGGACACAGACAGGTGCGCCGGTCGCCGGTATCGTCGACCGCGAGGGAGGCGGGCAGTAAACCCCACCCAGGGTGGGGGTACGGGTTGACGCGTGAACTACCACCGCACGCGCTCGGGTGGGGGCTCGCCGTGGGCCTCCTCCCACCCCACGACGGGGTTGCGCAGCACGCCGATGCGCTCGATCTCCGCCTCCATCACGTCGCCCGGCTTCAGGTAGAGCGACGCCGGGTCGTCGCTGAAGCCGGCCACGCCGCTGACCGTCCCGGTCGAGACGACGTCGCCCGCGGAGTACCCGAGCGCCGAGTAGTGGCTGAGGATCTCCGGGATCGTCACAGACATGTTCCGCGAGTGCGACGTCTGACGCGGCTTGCCGTTCACGCGCAGCTCCATCGAGAGGTCGTGCGGGTCGGGGATCTCGTCGGGCGTCACGATCCAGGGGCCGAGCGGGCAGAACGTGTCGATCGCCTTGCAGAACGAGAACACGCCTGAGCGCATCTCCCGGCGCTGGATGTCGCGCGCCGTGATGTCGTTGAAGATCACGTAGCCGCCGATGTAGTCCGCCGCCTCCTCCGGCGAGAACCATGTTCCGGCCCTGCGGACGACCACCGCCAGCTCCAGCTCGTAGTCGAGCTCGTCGGTCAGGTGCTCGGGGTAGACGACCGGGTCGTCAGGCCCGACGATCGCGTCCACGTTCTGGAAGAAGACGATCCAGGGCGCGATCTCGTGGGACCAGGCGACGTTCTTCGACTCCTTCTCGTGCTCGCGGAAGTTCCCGGCGGTGTGAAAGAACTTCTTCGGCACGATGGGCGCCCGCAGTCGCACATCCTCGAGCGCGTGCTCGGCGCTGGTCGCGCGCGCGACCGCGCCGGCCTCGAAGTACTCCCGCATCGACGGGACGTCGAGCTCGACCACGAGGTCTCCGCGCAGCTCGCCGACCAGCCCGTCGTCGAACGTGACGAGCCTCACGCGACCCCGCAGATCCGCTGCGCGGCGAGCGCGTAGACGCGTGCCATCCGCGCAAGGCCCTCGATCTCTAGGTTCTCGCCGTACTCCGTGTCGAGGAGCCCCGTCGACGTGCCGTAGTTCACGGTCGGGACGCCGTAGCGCGTCAGTGCCGAGGCGTCGGAGAACCAGCGGGTCACGTCTCGCTCCGGCGGCGCGCCGAAGACCTCGGAGTGACTGGCGTCGATCGCCTGCACGAGCGGGTGATCCTCGGCGATCTCCGCGCCCGGCGCGGTTACGTACACCTCGCCCTCGACGCGGTAGTCGGGGAAGCGCGCCGCAAGCTCGCGCACGAGCCCCAGGACCTCCCGGCGCGCGACCGGCATCGGCTTGGTCGGCGGCACCCGCACGTCCAGGAACAGGTCGGTCCGATGCGGCGTGCGAGAGACTCGCCAGCCGAAGCCACCTTGCATCGCCCCGACGTTGACGATCGCCTTCGCACCGCGGTACGCGTTGGCCGGGTCGTCCTCCCAGGTCGGGATCCACTCGAGCACGGCGTCCAGCACCTCGCGCATGCGCAGGATCGAGTTGCGGTCGCGCACACCCTCGCTGAACGCGGTGTGGATGAAGTTGCCGTGGGTCGAGATGCGCAGCCAGAGCGAGCCGAAGTGCCCGAGCACGAGCTTCTGCTCGGTGGGCTCGCCGAGGATGCACATGTCGGCGATGCCGCCGTGCGTGACCAGGTGCCGCGTCCCGGTCGCGTAGCCGCGGAACTCAGAACCCTGCGCGTCGCCGTATTGCGCCTTCTCGATCTCGCCGCAGACCGCCGCGACGAGCAGGTCGCCGCGCAGCCGCACCCCTGAATCGAGCAACGCGCGCACCGCTTCGACGTAGCAGGCGAGCGCGCCTTTCATGTTCGAGATCCCGAGCCCGTAGAGCCGGCCCTCGCGCACGAACGGCTCCGGCCGGAATCCCGGCACGTGTGCCAGCCACGGCTCGCGCCCCGAGTACGAGGTGTCCACGTGCCCGTTGAACATCAGAGAAGGCCCATCCCCCACACCCGCGAGCGTGCCGAGGACGTTCGCGCGCCCGTCCTCGACCTGCTGCCACTGAACGGCCAGGCCCAGGTCGGTGAGCGTCTCGGCCATGAACTGAGCCATCTCCTCCTCGCTGCCGGTGAAGCTCGGGATCGAGATCGCGTGGCTCGCCCACTCGACGAGCCGGTCGGTGTCGATCGTGAGCGCCATCAGCGCACGTGCGGCAGGACCCGCTCGCCGAAGAGCCGAATCTGCTCGTGGCGCCGGTCGCCCCAGAGCTCGAGCATGACATGGGTGCAGCCGGCTTCGCGGTACTCCTCGATCGCAGCGATGCAGTCGTCGGGCGTGCCGGCGATCGGCTTGCACTTGTCCAGCAGGGCATCGCTGACCTCTGCCTTGGCGGCGAGCCGGCCGCCGCGCTCCATCGCCTCCGCCACGGGCCGGATCTCGTCCTGCTCGATGCCCGCGAGATCGAGGAGCGTGTCCGCCGCTCCCTGGATGTTCTGCACCTTGTTCGCGAGGTACATGCCGGCGATCTCGCGCGCGCCGTCGAGGCCGGCGTCGCGGTCGGACTCGTGGATCGAGGCGACGATCGTGCAGCCGATGTCGATGTCGCTCCCGACGTTCTCGCGCGTGTAGCGGACGAATGCGGGAGTCGTGATCGACGGCGTGAGGCAGCCGTCAGCGATCTCACCCGCGAGCGCCTGCATCCTCGGCGCGGTCGCGGCCACGTAGACCGGCGGCACTTCACGTGGCGTCTCGGCCCCGAACGCAAGCCCAGGCACCGACGCGCTCCAGGCCGAGCCGCGGTACTCGAACGGCCGGCCGCCCAGCACCCCCCTGACGATCGCGACCGCGTCGCGCATGGGCCCGAGCGTCTTCGTCGTCTGCATGCGCGCGTTGTTGAGGAAGATCTTCGAGGTCCCGAACCCGAGGATGAACCGACCCGGCCCGGCCGCCTCCTGCACCACGCGTGCGTCCATCGCCGCCTGCACCGGGTGGCGCGTGAACGGCGAGATGATCCCCCAGCCGATCGTCAACCGCTCCGTTTCGCGCGCAAGCACGGCGGAGGTGACCGTCGATGAGCGCGCCTCCATCCCGTGCTTTCGCCACCAGGGGTATGCCTCGGCGAGCCAGATCGTGTCCATCCCGGCCTCGTCCATCGCGCGGGCCGAGGCGACCATCTCGTCGAGCGGCTCCATGGTCAGCTGCATGACCCCGATCCGGAACGGCTGGGCCAAAGCGCTAGTGCCTCTTCGGGTGATTCCGCCCGTGCATTGCCTGGAGAGGCACTCAGTCCTTGGTCGACGTCGTCGGCCCTTCGGGCTCCGGGTCGTACGTCTCCGGGGCAAGCGGGCTGACGCCCTCGTCGGCGCCGCTCGTGCCGGTCTCCGGCTCCGGGTCGGACGACGTCTCCGCGGGCTCGCCGTAGTCGTCGAGCTCACCCGCCTCGGTCGCGGGCGCGTCCGTGGACGGCTTCTCGGTCCCCGCTGCGCCACTGCCTCCGCCGGCCGCGTCGCCTGGCTCGCGGGCCGCTCCAGACGAAGCCTTCCGTACCTGCTCGTCGAGCGCGGCCAGCACGTGCTGGACCTGCTGGTTCACGATCGGCTGGAGCACCCGCTGCCCCATCGAGCCGACTGGGCCGGCGATTCGGACGTCCGCTTCCCATTCCATTTGGGTCCCGGCGCCCGCCTCGCTGAGCGTGAAGGCGGTGGTCATGCGCAGGATCGCGCCCACCCCGTTGCCCTTGATCGCGAGGCTTGCGAACTCCGGCTCGCGGTCCTCGGTCTTCTCCATGTCCATCGTCATCCCGAGCGTGCCGAGGCCGAGCGGGATCTTGACGTTCGCCCGCCAGCGGCGCTCGTCCTGGACGTCGAAGCTCTCGACGCCCGGCATCGTCGCGGCCATCGCGGCCGGGTCGTTCAGCACGCGCCAGACCGCCTCGCGGGGTGCCTCGAAGCCTCGCTCGCCGGAGATCTTCACCGCGACTCGACCGTGACGCGGCTACGCGACTGCTCGGGATCGCTCAGCAGCTCCCAGACGCGGTGGTAGGGATTGCAGCTGTCGTAGACGATCGGGTTCCCGCGCGGCCGCAGCGCATCCTGGAGCGCAGCGCAGATCGCGTGGATCCCGGCGCCGCCGCCCTCGCCCATCCCCTTCGTGCCCATCGACGTGAACGGCGACGGGCTCTCGACGTAGCCGGTCCGGAGCGGCGGCATGTCGAGCGCGTGCGGGACGTGGTAGTCGTAGAAGTTGGGCGTCAGCAGGTTGCCGTCTTCGTCGTAGGTAAACGTCTCGTGCGTCGCCGCGCCGAGCGCCTGCGCGGTCGCGCCCATGACCTGGCCCTCGACGACCTGCGGGTTGATCCGCACGCCGCAGTCGTCCACGGCGGCGTAGTCGACGATCTCGTAGACGCCCGTCTCCGGGTCCACCTCGACCACGGCCGCATGAACCTGAGCGGCGTAGGTCAGCGTCAGGTTGCCGTACTTGCGCTCGACGTCCGGCGGCTCGAACGGCGGCCGGTACACGTAGCGGCAGTTGAGCGTGACGTCGAGGTCCTC
>Ga0307320_10000979_pt1 | contig 10361 bp, 9 predicted proteins | sample ER_DNA_369_FD_194495 | JGI IMG/M metagenome (GOLD analysis project Ga0307320, IMG submission 194495) | Bulk soil microbial communities from the East River watershed near Crested Butte, Colorado, United States - ER_DNA_369 | ecosystem: Environmental > Terrestrial > Soil > Floodplain | place: USA...
GGCCCCGCTGGCCGCGTCGATGCGGCCGATGTTGCTGGTGCCGGGCGCGTTGACATCACCGGGCTGAGTGAACCAGGCGTTGCCGGCCCCGTCCACGGCGACGTCGGCCGGGTCGGAAACCGGGAACGACGTGAACTGCCCGCTCGAGATTTGGTAGCGCCAAACCACGTCGTTGTTGAAGTCGGTGATCCACACGTCAGTGGCGCTGACGGCCAGGTTGCCACCCAGCGCAATGGTGTTGGGCATCTGCACCGGTGTCGCGAAGCTCTGGGTCGCCACGTTAAAGCGCATCAGGGTTGGGTCATTGGAAGTGATGTAGAGAATGTCGCCCGGGCCCTGGGCGATGTCGGTGATGATGCAGAAGTTGCACCCGTCGGCCACGTCGGGGGCGAACTCCGTGATGACGCCGGCCGGTGTGATGCGTGCGATCTTGGCGGGCGCGGACGTGAACTCGGTGCCCTCCGTGAACCAGCGGTTGCCGTCCGAACCGTTCGTGATGGCCCGCGGCTGGCTGTTGGCCGTCGGCACCTTGAACTGCTTCAGCCCGCCAACCGGCGCGCCGACAGCCGCGCTTGCGAGTGACAGCGCCAGGCCGCCCGCCAGCACCGTTGCCACCGCGCGTGCAAGTCGTCTCGACATAGTCCTCCCCCTTGAATTGACGGCAGGCCTACAAGGCCACTCGTACGACCAATACGGGGAACCGAGCGAACGGTTTCCGTCTGGGAAAGAATGAGCTTCAGGCTCTTCATGACCGCGTTAAGGAGCTGGGGCCGATGATCGAGGCGGCCAAACAAAGCGACGCCAATTAATCGGGCCGCTCGCCTGGGCCAGCGTTCACGAATGCACCCTGAGCGCAGCCCGACGTAGGCTCCGCGCATGAGCAATCTCAGAGACGAGCTTGAAGTCACAGGCGATGGCCTTCGCGCGACTCGGGTTCGCGAGCGCGCTGGCGCAGAGTGTTTAGGGGCGAGCGTCTACGAGTTGAAGCCGGGTGAGGAGATGGTCTTCCACTACCACGTTCAGCGCGAGGAACTGCTGATCGTGCTTAGCGGTCACCTGAGCCTGCGCACGGCATCTGGCTGGGAGGAACTCCCAAAGGGCGAGGTCGTTGCCTTCCCGCGCGGGGAGCGCGGCGCGCACGGCTACCGCAACGACGGCGATGGTCTTGTCCGTGTGTTGATGATGAGTGAGATGAACGGCCCGAACATCCGCGATGCGGCGCTTCGGAGCGCTCTTCAATGTCGCTGACGCAGTAGCTGACTACGGCGGCAAGGCCGAAGTCGTACCCCCTGCGCCCGGCCCGCGGTTACAAGACCGCGCAACGTAGACGGAAGCTTCGCCTGGGCCATCATTCCCGGATGCACTCCGAGCGGCGGCAACCAGGAGGCGTCGCGGTTGTCGTATCAGCCGATCAAGACCAGGGGTACTCGTCGTGCTGAGGAAGGTCATTGAGGATCTCGTACCAGCGAGCCTTCGAGCCGACGAACATGTGCGCGGTCGGCTTGAGCGTTGGTTCGTCGGTGAGTGATCCGTAGGGCACGCGAAGCCACATGCGGTCGTGGTGGTGGACAGTCCAGTAGAGGAGCGACCAGCACTGTCCGCAGCGCATTGCGTGAGCGGCGGCGGCATCGCCGTCCACCAGCAGCGAATCCGTCCCGTTCGTGAGCCTCAGCTTCTCGGGTTCGATCTCCCCCCACGGCAAGAACGCCGAACCCGTCATCGCACGGCAATTCGAGCAATAGCAGTTGTATGCGACGACGAACTCATCCGCGACTTCGTAGCCGACCGCATTGCACGCGCAGCGCCCCCTCAGCACGACCGCACTCTAGAAGAACCCTCTAAACGCCTGCGCCTGCCCTCGGCTGGGCGAGCGTCATCTCGCCCGAACCCGAGGTCCGCGCTACGCCACCGCTTCCATGACGCGCTCCGGTATGTCGAAGTTCGCGTAGACCTCCTGCACGTCATCGTTCTCCTCGAGCGCGTCGATCAGGCGCAGGGTTTTTTTCGCCGCGCCCTCGTCCTCCAGGTTGACGGTCGTCTTCGGCACCATCGTGAGCTCCGCCGAGTCGACTGGCAAGCCGGCCGCCTCGATCGCCTCGCGCACGGAAGTCAGGTCTTCGGGCGCCGAGGTGACGCGGAAGCTCGAGCCGTCGAGCTCCACGTCCTCCGCCCCGCCCTCGGCGGCGGCCAGCGTCAGCTCGTCCTCGTCCGCACCGTGCGCGTCCACGAGGATCACGCCGCGCCGCTCGAAGAGCCACGCGACCGCGCCGGAGCCTCCGAGGTTGCCGTCGTGCTTCGTGAAGGCGGCGCGTACGTCGGCGGCGGTGCGGTTGCGGTTGTCGGTCAGCGCCTCGACGATCACCGCGACGCCGTTGGGGCCGTAGCCCTCGTAGATCACCTGCTCGAACGCATCGGCGTCCGCGTCTGCCCCGGAGCCGCGGGCGATCGCGCGCTCGATGGTGTCCTTCGGCATGGAATACGAGCGCGCCTTCTCGATGGCATTCGCGAGGGCGAGGTTCGCGGCCGGGTCCGGCCCGCCCTCCCGCGCCGCGACGATCAACGCGCGCGAGAGCTTCGAGAAGAGCTTCCCGCGCTTCGCGTCGGCGGCGCCCTTCTTGTGCTTGATCGAGCTCCACTTGCTATGCCCGGACATTTGCCTCCTCCCGGACGAGGTCGAGGAACCGCTCGTGCACCCGCGTGTCGTCGGTCAGCTCGGGGTGGAACGAGGCGACGATCACGTGACCCTGACGCAGCAGGACGGGCTCGCCGTCGAGCTCGGCCAGCACTTCGACTTCGGGACCAACCTCCGCGACCCGCGGCGCGCGGATGAAGACGCCCCGTAGCGGCCGCTCGTCGCCGTCAAGGTCGAGGTCTGCCTCGAAGCTCGCGACCTGGCGGCCGTAGGCATTGCGTGCGACCTCGAGGTCGAGCACCCCGAGGTGGTTCCGGTCGAGGAGGATCATCCCCGCGCACGTTCCGAGAACAGGCCGCGCGAAGCCGCGGATCGCCTCCTCGAGGCCATAGAGCCGCATGAGCCGCATGATCGCCGTCGACTCCCCCCCGGGGACCACGAGCCCGTCGAGCCCCTGAAGCTGCTCCGGCTTGCGCACCTCGACCGGGTCCGCGCCGAGCCGGCGCAGCATCGCCGCGTGCTCGCGAAAGTTTCCCTGGACGGCCAGGACGCCGATTCTGCGCTGGGTGCTCACGGGCTCGATTGTAGTCCCGGCCCCTGGCCAGAAGTCCCGCTCACACCTAAGATTTCAATGGTTGTGAGAGCCGAGGTCTCGAATCCGATTCGCCCAGCTCCTCTTCGCCGTGTCCGGGGACACATGGCGGGGCGGAGACTGTGGCGCAGCCATTCCGGTTGCCGCGCACAGGGAGAACCGCGGTCACGCGGCGAGGGCCACGCGCGGGCCGCCGACGGCACCGGTCGCCGCGTTCTCGTGATCGACGACGAGCGCTCGATTCGCCTGCTCTGCCGGGTCAACCTGGCCGCGTCCGGAATGGAGGTGATCGAGGCGGACAACGGGCGCGCGGGGCTCGAGCTGGCGCGGAAGGAACGCCCCGACCTCGTCCTCCTCGACGTGATGATGCCCGACGTCGACGGCTGGGCCGTCGCGCGTGAGCTTGCGGCGGACGAGACGACCCGCGACATCCCGGTCGTCTTCATCACGGCGCGTGCCGATCCCGCAGACCGGCGCCTCGGGGTGCAGCTCGGCGGCGTCGGCTACCTGGTCAAGCCGTTCGACCCGGTCGCGATCGCCGAGGTGGTGGAAGACGTGCTGGCGCGGATCGAGCGCGGCGAGCGCGAGCAGCTCAGACGAGACATCTCGTCCGACCCGGAGCGATGAGCACATCGGAAGCCCAACAAGCCGCCGATCGCGCACGGCGACTTCAGCGCGTCGCGGAACGACTCGCGGAGGCCGTCACGCCCGAAGAGGTGCTGGACGCCATCCTCACCGAAGGGGTCCAGGCGGCCGAGGCGCGGGCCGGTGCGATCGGCGTGGTGAGCGCCGACGGCAAGAGCGTCGAGCTGCTCGCCCAGCAAGGCTACGACCCGGCGGTGATGAGCGGCTGGGGGTCGTTCCCGCTCGACGCGGACCTACCGATGTCGGAGGTGATTCGCACCGGCGCGGCCCTTTTCATCTCGTCGCTGAGCGAGCGCAACGAGCTCTTCCCCGCGCTCGCTCACCAGGGTCAGGAAGGCCACGCGATCGTGGTCGTCCCGCTCGCGGTCGAGGGCCGCACCTTCGGCGCGATGTCGCTCTCGTTCGACGAGGACATCGAGTTCGAGCTCGAGCGCCGCGAGATGAAGATGACGCTCGCGCGGCAGGCGGCCCAGGCACTCGCGCGCTCGCGGATCTTCGAGGCCGAGCAGAGACTGCGCAAGCGGATGACGTTCCTCGCCGAGGCGAGCGAGCTGCTCGCGTCGTCGCTCGACTACAACCGGACGCTTCGGCAGCTAGCACGGCTCTGCGTCCCTGGGCTGGCGGACTGGTGCGCAATCGACATGCTCGGCCCGAACGGCGAGATCGAGCGGCTCGCGGTGGCACACCAGGATCCGGAGAAGGTGCGCTGGGCCCACGAGCTCCAGGATCGCTACCCGCCCGATCCGGACGCCCCGCACGGCGTGCCACAGGTCCTGCGAAGCGGCGAGCCCGAGTTCTTCCCGGAGATCTCGGAGGAGGTGCTGGACGAGGCGGTCGGGGACGACCTCGAGCTGCGCCGGATCGTCGAGGAGCTCGGGCTGCGATCGTCGATCTGCGTGCCTCTGACGACCCGCGGCCGGACACTCGGTGCGCTCACGCTGATCGCCGCCGAGACGCACCCGCTGTACACGAACGCCGAGCTCGAGCTCGCGACGGAGCTCGCGCGCCGGGCCGGCGTCGCGGTGGACAACGCGCGGCTCTACCGCGAGGCGGAGCGGGGAGCGGACGCCGCTCGCGCCCTCGCGTACGTGGCCGACGGCGTCGTGCTGCTCGACCGCGAGGGGCGCGTCCGTCACTGGAACGCCGCCGCTGCCGCAATCACCGCCGTCACCGAGGAGGAGGCACTCGGCCGGCCGGCTCGCGAGGCCGTGCCAGGGTGGGAGACACTCGCCGCGCTCGTGCCGCTCGTCCCTCCGGGCAGCGCCCCGCGTCCCGTCACGCTGCCGCTGGCAGATACCGGCCGCGAGCGCTGGGTCGCCGTCACGGGAGTCGGCTTCGGGCAGGGCACCGTCTACGCGCTGCAGGACGTGACCGAGGAGTACGCACTCGAGAAGACGCGCAGCGACTTCGTCGCCACGGCCTCGCACGAGTTGCGCACGCCACTCGCCGCGGTCTACGGCGCCGTCCGCACCCTTCGTCGCACCGACGTCGAGCTCAGCGAGGACGAGAGGACGCAGTTCCTCGAGATGATCGAGTCAGAGGCGATGCGGCTCGCGACGATCGTCGACCAGATCCTGCTGACCGGCCAGCTCGACGCTGGCGCGGTGGAGATCGACGCGACCGAGTGCGACCCCGCGGAGATCGCGGCGGGCGTGCTCGAGTCGGCGACGACGCACATTCCGGAGGACATCTCGCTCGCCCTCGACCCCGACGGGTCGCCGCGCATCATGTGCGACGAGAACAAGCTGCGGCAGGTGCTCGTGAACCTCGTCGACAACGCAGTCAAGTACTCCCCGGGTGGGGGCCGGGTCGAGATCCGCCTGCGGCGCGAGCTCAGCAACTGTCTCATCGAGGTGGTCGACGACGGGCTCGGCATCCCGTCGGACGAGCGCGAGCGGATCTTCGAGAAGTTCTATCGGCTCGACCCGCAACAGAGGCACGGCGTCGGCGGGAGCGGGCTCGGCCTCTACATCTGCCGCGAGCTCGTCGAGCGGATGGACGGCCAGCTCACGGTCGAGTCGGAGCCTGGCCGGGGCTCGACGTTCACGGTCGAGCTGCCACTGCGGCGCTAGGCGCGAATCCTGGCGAGCAGGCCGCGCGCGAGCCGAACCTCCGCCGCCGAGAGGCCCGCGCGGGCCGAGGCCGGGGCGCTGAGGGTGAGAGTCACCTCGGTACGGCTGCGTCCGACGAGCACGATGTCCACCACGACGAGGGCGCGCTGCCCCTGCCTTCGGACCGAGATCAGCAGGCGGTAGGCGGCGGCGTACCTCGCGAGTCGGGGGAAGGCGAGCTTCCGGAACAAGACGAGACGCTCCTTCGCGGTGAGCTGCTTCGTCAGCATGTGGCGCAAGCACGTGAAGGCGCGCGGACCGACGACGGTCCGCCGCCAGTCGCGGGCGACCATCGATCGCGTCTTCAAGACCTGGGCGACGCTCCGGAGCGCGAGCCCCCTGTGCCGGAGGTCGGACTGGGCCGCGCCGGTCACGACCAGGTCGGACTGCTTCGGGTTGTAGCCAGGACAGGTCAACGTCGACGAGAGGTCGGGCTTGACTGCTCCGCCCGTCCAGCCGGTCGGACCGAGATCGGCGCGGCGGAGCACCACCGCACGAGCAGCCGCCTGGTCGGCGGGGTTGAAGCGGATCTGCTCCCTGTTGGGCAGAGCGGACTGCGGAGCAGAAGCTGCTGCTGCAGACACGAGGCCAGCGGTCAAAGCGACGAGCTGCTGCGAGGAACGATCGCGGCATTCGTGTCCACCATCGCCCGCCGAGAGGCAGCGATCATGCCTCGAAGGAGGGTGTGTGGGCGGTCCCCCGCACCTGCCCTAGCTCCAGGGCAGATCGGCCCAGGCGTCGGGGCGGCCGAGTTGCCAGTGCAAGAACGGCGCGTACGCCTCGGCCGGGCTGTCTGTCTCGGCCTCCACGCCGGCGTTGCGGGCGCGCGCCGCCTCGGAGCGGGGGTAGAGGATCGTGTCGCCCTCGCGTCGCGCCCCGGTCATGAAGATCACGCACGGCTCGTCGCCGGTGCCGACGAAGGTGTGGCGGGTGCCGTCCGGGCAGTGGACGAAGTCCCAGGCGCGGAGCGGCCGCTCCTGCTCCTCGACCAGCAGCAGGCATGCTCCGGCGAGCACGAGAAAGTCTTCCTGACTGGACTCGGCGTGGTACATGCCCGTCGGCTTTCCGGGCTCGAGCACCGCAAGCGTGAAGCCGGTGTCGGCGAACTGTTGAGGCTCGACGTCAGGCCGCTCGTTGAGCACACGCCGGTTGCTCTCGAATACGCACCGGCCGCCGAACGCGTCGTTTCGCACCCACGCGGCCTCACCGACGTTGACCACGAACCAGCCCGGGCTCACGGGCGCCAGCCCCGAGCCAACCTCTTCCAAGCGTGCCTCCTCGATCGTCATCGCGCTCCCCTCGGATTTCAGGCTCCCGAACGGCGCAAGCATGACGACCACCCGTGTCCGTGGTCAGCGGTTCTGTCGCAGAACCGTTACGCGCCCGTGACTGGGGCGTTGCGGGCACCCGGGACGGTTGCGGCATCCAACCGAAGGAGGCTCTCCGTGAGAACCTTGGCCGCAATCGCATTCATCATCGGAGTTCTAATCGTTCCGGCTACAGCCGCCGCTGCGCGAACGGCGGGGGCTCCCGGGAACGACAACCGCGCGAGCGCGACGCCGGTCGGCGGGTTGCCGGCGGCGCTCTCCGGCACCACCGTCGGAGCAACCGACGACCCGACGGACCCGCGCACCGACTGCGGACGCGCCCACGACACTGTCTGGTACCGGCTCTCGGGCGCGCAGGCGGGGCGGCTCGTGCTGCGTCTCAGCGCCTTCGGCAAGCTCGATGCAGTCGTCTCCGTGTACCGCGCGACCCGGTCACGCCTGACCCCTGTCGCCTGCATGGCGACCGACGAGAACGGTCGCGGCGCCCTCTCGTTCACCAGCAGCGGCGGCGACTACCTGGTGATGATCGGGCGGGAGCGCGCCTCCGACGACGGCAAGTTCAGGCTCACGATGTTCCGCCAGGAGCCTTCGTCGAGGCCGCCCGGACAGCGGCTGCCTCGACAGGGCGTGGGTTCCTGGGTCGAACCGATCAAGGACTTCGACGACGCCTGGTCGCTGCGGATGAAGGCGGGAGTCGAGTACCGCATCAACCTCTCGCCGGCCCGCGGCCGCTGCATCACGCTCGCGCTCTTCAGACCACGGACGCGGTCCTTCGCGAGCGCCGAGCCGGTGCACCTCCTCCCCTGCGGCGGCTACTTCACCTACACCCCGGGCTTTGGCGGAACTGGGCGCTACACGCTGCTGGTGACGGCCTCTGACGAGCGCCCGGGGCGGCAGCGTTACCACCTCCAGGCCGCCGTCGCAGGCCCGGATGACATGGCTCCCGGGCTGCCGCTCCGCAACCTGGAGACGCGAAGGGGCACACTGTCCGGGACCCGGATCGACGTCGTCGATCTCTACCGCTTTCGCGTCGCAGACCGCAGCGACGTAACGCTCACGCTCCGCGGACCGTCGTCGGCGCGATTGATCCTCCTCAGCGAGAACGGCCACCGCCTCTCCGTTTCTGACGGCCCGGGCGAGCTCACGTCCCGTCTCGGCCACGGCACCTACTTCGTCGCGGTTCGAGCGGAGTCCGGAGCTCGCGGCCGGTATCGCCTCTCGCTGCTCGAGCGCGGCATCACGACGACGACGGTTCTGGCAAACGGCTCGCGCAGCGCAACCGTCCGGCCAGGCGCGTCCGTCGCGATCGCCGTGGCAGTCGACTTCAGCTCCGCGGGCGCCGTGAGGCTCGAGGTCGACCGCTTCGACCCGCTGACCGGCTGGCACTTCTACCGGCTCTACCGGCTGCGGCTCGGCGGGAACGGCCGGACCGGCATCTCGTGGCGGCCGCCGACGATCGGACACTGGCGGGCACATGCCTCGTTCGGCGGGACTCGGACCGCGAGCCCCAGCGACGGTGGCACAGCGAGGATCGTCGTGAGCGACTGAAGTAGAAGCGTTTACGGAAGGCCATGTGGCTGTGTCGCCTTGACGGGCGGCACAGCTACGGACCCGCATACGTGTCGACGGGAAGGAGCGAGTCAGGTCGTCGCAGCGTAGAGCCGGCGAGCGCCGATGCCCTTGAGCTCGACTTCGCCGCGGTCCGCGAACGCGAGGCCCGAACCGGCGACGAGGTCGCGGGTCGTCGCCGACACCAGAACGTCGCCCGCGGATCCTGCCGCACCGATCCGTGCACCCGTGTGCACCGAGATCCCGCGCGGCCCTCCGCCGCGGGGGCGCTCCACCTCTCCGGTGTGGACGCCCGCGCGCACCTCGAGGCCGAGCTCTGCCAGGCCGTCACGGATCGCGAGCGCGCAGCGAATTGCTCGGGCGGGCCCGTCGAACAGCGCTAGGAACCCGTCTCCGGCGGTGTCGATCTCTTCGCCGCCGAACCGCGCGAGCTCGCGTCGCACCACCTGGTTGTGGCGCTCCAGTAGCTCCGCCCATGCGTGATCGCCGAGCGCGCCCGCGCGCTCAGTCGATCCGACGAGATCGGTGAAGAGGATCGTCGCGAGGACTCGGTCGGCGACGCGCGTGGGACGCACGCCCGTGAGAAACTCCTCGACCTCGTCGACGACGTCGTCGGGCTGCCAGAACGGCACGTGCGTGTCGCCGGGAAGCTCGACGAACCGTGCACCGCCGATGTGCGCCGCGATGTAGCGACCCTCGTCGACCCGCGCGTCGCGGTCGCCGGTGCGATGGATGACCAGCGTCGGTGCCTGAACCGCCGGCAGGACATCGCGGATGTCGACCTGCGAGTTCATCACCACGAGGTCGCGCGCCGAGCCGGGGCTCGCAGCCGCGCGCGCTCGCGCCATCCACCATTTCGCCAACGACTCGTCGGCGCTCGGCGCCATGCGGCTGAGGTCGGCTTCGACGCCCCACTCGCGTTCGACCGCGGCCGCGTAGTCGGCCCGTTCCTCCGCCGACTCGCTCCACGGGTAGTCGTCATCGGGTCCTGTCCGCTTGGCGTAGGTCCCGTACAGCGCGAGCGCCCTTACGCGCTGCGGATACGTCGCCGCAAACAAGATCGCGAGCGGTCCACCCTCCGAGTAACCGAACAGCGCCGCGCGCTCACTGCCGGCGGCGTCCATCACGGCACGCACATCGTCCATCCGTGTCTCCAGGTCGGGCAGTCCGACAGCGCGATCGGAGAGACCGGTCCCACGCTTGTCGAACCGAATCAGGCGCGCGAAGGACCCGAGTCGCTCGAGTAGTCGCGCCGACGACGGATGCTGCCAGTCGTCGTCGAGGTGCGATACGAATCCGGACACGAGCACCAGGTCGAACGCACCCTCGCCGGTCACCTGATAGGCGATGTTGACGTCCGCGCTCCTGGCATACCGGATCGTCGCTTCCACACGAGGGATTCTCGACGCTACGCACACGGTCGCGTGGGCAAACGTCCCGGGATCCACTCGACGGATCGGTGCATACGTGTCGATCTCGGCCCG
>Ga0307320_10000980_pt1 | contig 10357 bp, 9 predicted proteins | sample ER_DNA_369_FD_194495 | JGI IMG/M metagenome (GOLD analysis project Ga0307320, IMG submission 194495) | Bulk soil microbial communities from the East River watershed near Crested Butte, Colorado, United States - ER_DNA_369 | ecosystem: Environmental > Terrestrial > Soil > Floodplain | place: USA...
GCGAAGAGGAGGTCGAGCCGAGCGACTTCGTGTCGCGTCCACGCGACGACGACACGATCGGCCCCGAGGAGCTCGCACGGCGCGTCGACGAGCTCGTCGTCCTCGACGCGCGCCGGCCAGAGCGCTTCCGCGGGGAGCCGAACCCGATCGACACGGTGCCGGGCCGCATCCCCGGAGCGCGCAATGCGCCGTGGAACGAGGCGCTCCCGGACGTTCCCGAGGGCGAGCTCGTCGCCTACTGCGGCTCGGGCGTCACCGCGTGCGTGACCCTGCACCGCCTTGCGCTCTCGGGCCGCGAGGGCCGGCTCTACCCAGGCTCGTGGAGCGAGTGGGAGCAGCTCAGCCTCCCGGTCACGAGAGGCTGAAGGTGACGCTAACCGTCGCCTGCACCTCCTGCGTTCCGGGCTCGACGGGCGTCGGCGACCGCTCCATCGCCGCCGCGTACATCGGGACGGGCCGGCTCGCGGCCGGGGACTCCTCGATGCGCAGCACCCGACCCAGGCCCGCGCCGGCCTCTCCGGCCAGCGTCGCGGCCTTGGCCCGCGCGTCGGCGAACGCAGCCTTCAGCGCGCCGCGGTAGAGCTCGGCCCGGTCGCCCCGGTCGAAGCTCGGCCCCGAGGTCTCGGTGGCTCCTGCCGCGACCGCTGCGTCCAGGATCGAGCCGGCACGCCCGACCTCGCGCATCTTCACCTGCACCGAGCTGTGCGCGGTGAAGCCGTCCTGCTTGCCCTGATCATTCCAGCGCGGCGAAACCGACACGTCGGCCGTCTGCAGGTCTTGCTTCGCCACGCCCGACGAGCGCAGCGCCTCGATCACGTGCGCCGCCTTCTCGGCGTTCGCCGCCAGCGCCGCGCGGGCGGTCGCCGCGTCCGTGCTGACGCCGACGACGAGGCCGGCGCGGTTCGGGACCGCGTCGACGCTGCCTGTCCCCGTCACCGTCACGCTACGGGTCGACGGAGACGAGCCGCGCGCCGAGTCCGGCCGTCCCACCCCCGCGAACGCGACGGCCAGCGCGACCGCAGCCGCGACGGCGCCGATCTGCACGATCTTCATTGGTTCCTCCCGGTTCGAGTGGCGCGGGAGGTACGTCGCCGGCCGCAGCCGGCGTCACATCACGCGGTCGCGGCTATGGAAGCCGTATCGCCGAACGCTGTCAGGTACGGCTGCCACCGGTTCGGGATCCTGGGCGTCGCGAGGTGGATGAAGAGCACCGGTGCGGGCGCGCGCGGCGGGCTGCGCAGCGTCATCTCGACCTCGTCCGGAAGCCGGTTCCCCTTGCGCATGTTGCACGGCGCGCACGAGGTGACCACGTTCTCCCAGACCGAGTCACCCCCGCGGCTGCGCGGGACGACGTGGTCGAGCGTCAGCCGGCCGTTGGTGGTGCCGCAGTACATGCAACGCCAGCCGTCGCGGGCGAAGAGCGCGCGCCGGGAGATCTTCCGCTGCAGCGTCCGCGGGACGCGGACGTACTGGACGAGCCGGATCACGTGCGGCCACGGGAAGGCTCCCGTCGCGGATCTGAGCGGCTGCTCGAGCTCCTCGATCACCTCGGCCTTACCCTTGAACACGAGCACGTGGGCACGACGAACCGTCGTGACATTGAGCGGCTCGTAGCTGGCGTTCAAAACAAGAACTTGCTGCACCAAGCGCAGAATCTAGCAATCAGCGTGCAGGACTCGGCCGCAGGCCGAGTGCTCTGCGCGGGTTCACTTCATCGCGACATCGCGCGCTCGACGGCCTCCGTCTCCTCCGGCGAGAGGGCGACCGACGGGCGGCCGCGGTCGAGCTCCTTCATGTAGATCCGCGCGTAGTCGCGACCCTGGATCGCGGTCACGACGACCCCGGTGCGCGCGGAGTCGAGCAGCGCCAGCGACGCGGACTGGTGACCGCCCGTGTCCTCGTAGGCGTCGTACCGCACGATCGAGGCGTTCGTCACGGAATCGTCGATCCGCCGGTCGACGCGGACCAGGCCGGCGGCGACCTCGTCGACGGCGCGATGGAGGTCGTCGATCCGTCCCTGGAGCGAGACGGCGAAGTCGACGAGGTCGCTCTTGCCGTCGCCGAGCAGCACCGCTTGGCCCTCGCGGAGCCGGCGGACGCGCATGAGCACCCACAGCATCGCGAGCAACGCGAGCACCGCGACGGCTGCGGCTCCGATTGCGATCCAGGCGGCCGTCGCGCTCGAGAAGCTCACGGCTTAGAGCCTAACCCTGGTCGGCGGCGCCGAGCGGCGCCTACGTCACGTCGGAAGCGAGAAGATGACCGGGTAGTCCGCCGAGTTGTTGTCGGTCTTCGTTTCGCCCTGGACGGGTTGCACCTCGACCTTGACGGTCGCCGTCGCGCCGAAGTTGACAGCGCCGAAGTTGCTGAAGGAGACCGTCTTCTGCTCGCCGGGGTTGATGAACCCGATCTTCGCCGTCCTGACGATGTTGCCGCCCTTCGACTGCTGGATCGTCACCGTGACCGGGATGTTCGCCTCCTGCGAGTCCCCGGAGTCCTCAACCGTGACCTGGAAGCTCAGGTTCGTCCGCACGAAGACCGTCGTCTGAGCGGACGTGCTCAGCTCCACGTCCTGCGGGAACGCCTTCACGGAGACGATGTTCGTGCCGCGGAGGCCGCCCTGGCTCGGCGTAACCGTGCCGCCGCGGATCTTGCTCAGCACGGTGACCATCCCCTGCGTCGTCACGAAGTCGGCGCTCTGCAGGAAGTTCGAGTCGGGGACGAGTGGACCGCCGTTCGCGTTCGTGCCGGTCACGCCTTGCCGGCGCAGCTCGGCGGCCGTGGGGGCCTTGAACGAGTCCTCGTAGATCACGTCGCTCGCGAGCAGACGCTGCATCTGGTCGGCGAGCACGGTGCCGGCGCGGGTGGTGTCCTTGGTGTTGGCGGTCGCGGCCAGCGCGCTCGCGAGCCCGTTCAGGCCGCTGACCCGGAACTGGAGCGCCTGGACCAGCGCGGCGTGCTCGTCGCGCAGCGTCCCCGGCGGCGTGATCTCCCGCGCCCGCTCGACGTCGAGCTGCTCCTGCCGCGCGAGCCCGGAGATCTGCTGCTCGACCTTCGCCTCCTTCAGGCCCTGCGCGAGCAGCGTCTGGCTCAGCTGCTTCCCGATCTGCTGCGAAGAGCCCGCGACCTCGGAGACCTTGCTCATGTAGCTCTTGTACGTCTTCTCCTTGCCGGCCTCACGGCAGCTCTGGACCCAGAAGACGAGCAGGACGACGATCAGGATCGCGAAGGCGATCAGGCCGACCAGGCGCAGGAGGGGGGTCAGATTCGTGGGCGCGCGCGGCGGCCGCTCGGGGCCGCGCGGGCCGCGGCGCGGGAGGAGCCGCTCCCGCGCGCTCTCCTGCGTCGGCGGCTCTTCCTCGAAGAAGTCGAAATCGATGTCGGTGTCGTGTTCTGTCACGGCCCCGCTTTTGCAGGAAAAAGTCGGCTCACTCTACCGACTCCACCGGTCGGGGCAGGACTCTCCACGGGAGCGCGAAACGAAGGGCATCGTGGCCGAGCCCGCCCTTGCACTCTCCACGAGCGAGCTCGTAGCCGAGCGCTACAGGCCTCTGCGCCCGCTCGGCAGCGGCGGCTCAGGCTCCGTGTGGCTCGCGCGCGACGAGCAGACCGGGCTCGAAGTCGCGCTGAAGATCGTTGCGCGGGAGGGCAAGGCCGCGACCCGCGCCGAGCGAGAGGCGCTCGCGGCAGCGCGCCTCCGGCACGAGCGCTGCCTGCGCGCCTACGGGCTCGAACGCGACTCACGCAACGTCTACATCGCATACGAGTACGTGCCCGGGCAGACGATGCGAGAGGCGCTGCGAGCCGGCGCGCTGAAGGACGAGGCGGCCGTCGAGGCGGCGGCACAGGTGCTCGAGGGGCTCGCGCACGCGCATGCGCGCGGGATCGTCCATCGCGACGTGAAGCCGTCGAACGTGCTCCTCGCCGAAGGCGACGAGCTCTCGGTTCGCCTGCTCGACTTCGGGCTGGCGCAGCTGGCCGAGGAGGAGTCGCTCACGGCCACGGGCGACGTCCCCGGCACCCTCGCCTACGTCCCTCCGGAACGGCTCGTGCACGGCGAGTCGGGCGGGCCGCCAGCGGACGTCTGGGCGGTCGGCACGATGCTCTGGGAGTCGCTCGCCGGCTGGCATCCGTTCTGGAACGGCTCGCTGCTCGAGACGGCCAAGCGGATCGAGACCGGAGCGGCGCCCCTCTCGCAGGTGCGGCCCGACCTGCCGAAGCAGCTGTGCGCGCTCGTCGACCGGATGCTCGCGGTCGACCCCGCCGCCCGTCCGCGGGCCGCAAGGCTCGCGTTCGAGCTCCGCGACGCCTTCGCCGAGCGCTTGCGCCGGCGCAAGCCGCGGCCCCCGATCCCCACACTCGGCGCGGCGCCCCTCCGGCTGGCGGCACCCGCGGCCGCTGCGCTGTTCGCGGGCTGGACGGCGGCTTCCCTGCCCTTCTTCCCGCCCCTGCTCGTGCCCCTGCTCGCCATGCTGGCCGGGGCGCTGACGCTGGTGCGGCCCCGGCTCGGCCTCGCTTTCGCGCTCGCCGTGCCCGTGCTCCCGCTCGGAAACGTCTCGTCGGGGCTCGCGCTCATCTACGGCGCGGCCGCGTGTTGCTGGCTCGCCCTCTCGTGGCGGGCCCCGCGCCAGGGCCTTTTCCTCGCCCTCGGCCCGCTGCTCGCCCCCGTGCTGGCTCTCGGTCTGCTGCCGCTGGCCGCCCAGGCGATCCGCAGCCACTCGCGGCGGGCGCTCCAGGTCGGAGCCGCAGTGCTGCTCGCGGCGATCGTCGCCGGGCTCCGTCACGCCGCGCTCCCGTTCACCGGCGGCACGCCGCCGAAGGGGCTCGGCATCGCAGGCAGTGACGACCCGCTCGCGGTCGCGACCGCCCTTCTCCGAGCGCTCGAGGCGCATCCGACGCTGCTGCTCGAAGCCGCCGTCCTCGCCGCGGCCGCGATCGCGCTTCCGTTCGCGCGCGAGCGCGGCCTCTGGCCGATCGCCGGGGTCGGTGCGGGCCTGATGGCGTTCGCGCTCCTCCCCGAGCCCGCGGTCGCAGCTGCGCCACTCGTGCTCGCGGCCTGGGTCACATGCACCGTCCTGGCGCTACGACTCCCGCAGACCGAGGGTGCCGTCCAGGGGCGCGGGGCCCGGGGTTAGAGTTCCGGCGGGGGGCATAACTCCCGCCCAGATGAGCGTCCTCAGGAACATCGAGCACAAGATCGAAGGCCTGTTCGAAGGCGTCTTCGGGCGCGCTTTCCGCACGCACGTGCAGCCGGTCGAGCTCGCGCGAAAGCTCGTGAAGGAGATGGAGGATCACCGCGTGATCTCCGTCTCACGCGTCTACGCGCCCAACGAGTACACCGTCTACCTCGCAACTGCCGACCGCGAGCAGTTCGCGAGCTACGAGGACTCGCTCCGCAGCGAGCTGCAGCAGTACATCGCCGAGAACGCGCGGCGCGAGCGCTATGAGCTGCTCTCGGCGCCCGAGGTCGTGTTCGAGACCGACGACGACCTCGAGATGGGCGAGTTCGGAATCGCCACGCGGATGGTGCAGGGCGCGGCGCCCCAGCCCGGCGAGCCGCCGCCCCAGGCCGAGCCCGCGGGCACGATGGTCTACCGGAAGCCGGTCGAGACCGAGGCGGTCTCGGCAGCGGAGCTCGGGCTCGGGCGGGAGATCGTCAGCCTCACCGTCGACGGCACGAAGCACGAGCTCGACGGCACCCGCGTCACGATCGGCCGCTCGAAGGACTGCGACATCCAGCTCGCCGACCCGAACGTCTCGCGCAAGCACGCCGAGGTCAGGCAGGAGGGCGCCGCCTACTGGGCCGTCGATCTCGACTCGACGAACGGGATGGAGGTGAACGGGCGCCGCCAGAAGCGCGCGAAGCTGCGCCAGGGCGATCGGATCACGCTCGGCTCGACCGAGCTCGTCTTCCAGCGGGAGACGGAGTCGGACTGATGCTTGCGTCGATCGCCGTCGAGGAGGCGCTGCTCGTCCTCAAGCTGCTGTTCCTCGTCCTGCTCTACCTCTTCATCTGGAGAATCGTCCGCTCCGCGGCACGCGACGTGCGGATGCCGCAGGAGAGCTTCGTCCTCGCGCCCGGGTCGGTGCCGGGGCTCGGCCAGGAGGACCCGCTCCAGGAAAGCGGGCGATTGGTCGTGCTCAAGAGTCCCGCGCTCGAGAAGGGCGATGAGCTGACGCTCGACTCGGCTCCGCTGCTGGTGGGCCGCGGCTCGCGGAACGACGTCGACCTAGCGGGCGACGAGTACGCCTCCTCCGAGCACGCGCGGATCGAGCCGCGCCGCGACGGGGTCTGGCTGGAGGACGTCGGCTCGACCAACGGCACGTACCTGAACGGGGTCCAGGTGACCCGCGCGAAGCGGCTCACTGCGGGCGACGTCCTCCGGATCGGCGAGACGGAGTTGAGGTACGAAAAGTGAGCGCGAGGCTCGGTCGGAGCACCAGCATCACCGACACCGGCCGCCGGCGGCGCCACAACGAGGACGCCTACGTCTGCGAGCCGCCGCTGTTCGCGGTCGCCGACGGGATGGGCGGCGCGCAGGCGGGCGAGCTCGCCTCGAGCCTGGCAGCGGCGGCGCTGCGCGACGACACCGCCAACCGGGAGGGCGGAGAGCGACGGGTCGACGAGCTGATCCAGGAGGCGAACCGACGGGTCTACCAGCGCCAGTCGCAGGATGCCTCGGCCTCCGGGATGGGAACGACGATGACGGTCGCCCTCGTCGAGGACGGGCGGGTCGTGATCGGCCACGTCGGAGACTCTCGCGCGTACCTGATCCGCGACCGAGAGCTCGAGCAGCTCACCGAGGATCACTCGCTGGTCGCCGAGCTCGTGCGCAGCGGCAAGCTCTCGCCCGAGGAGGCCGAGGATCACCCGCAGCGCTCGGTGATCACGCGCGCGCTGGGCACGGACCCCGACGTCGACGTCGACACCTTCTCGGTCGAGGCGAAGCCGGGCGACCTGTTCATGCTCTGCTCCGACGGGCTCAGCTCGATGGTCGACGACGAGACCATCCTCGGCGAGATCGAGCGCAACCGCCCCGACCTCTCCGCGGCGGCGAAGGCGCTTGTGCGCGCCGCGAACAAAGGCGGCGGCGAGGACAACATCACGGTCATCTTCTTCGAGATCGCCGACGCCGCCGACACTCATGAGCGGACCCTCACCCTGCCGCCGCTGGAGGCGGACGAGGAGGACACGCTCGACGAGCTCGACCGGGTCCCGGCGATAGCGACCGGGGACGGCCGGCCAACTCAGCGACAGCGCGGCCGACGGCGGGGGCCGTTGCTCGCGGCGCTGGCGCTGATCGTGCTGGTCGGCGCCTCCGGGGTCGTCGTCTGGGGCCTCTGGCGCTCCCATTTCGTCGGCGCAGAGCAGGACGGTCACGTCGCCGTCTACCAGGGCGTGCCATGGAACATCGTCGGCAACGTCCGCCTGTACCGAACGGTGTACGTGAGCCCGCTGCTCGCGTCGCAGCTGAGCGAGCCCGAGCGGCGGAAGCTCTTCGACCACACATTGCGCAGCGACGGCTCGGCCCGCGCCGAGGTGCGCCGCTACGAGGACCAGATCGGGGCCAGATGAGCGCGAGGAACCGCGAGCTCGCGAACCTCGTCGTCGTCGGCGCACTCACGGCCCTTGGCTTCGCGAGCGTCTACATCGCGCGGCAGGACGTCGTCTCGACGGCCTCGCTCTCGTACGCCGCTTTCTTCTTCGCGCTCTACCTCGCCGCGCACCTCGTCGCGCGGCTGACCGTGCCGTACGCCGACCCCTACCTGCTCCCGATGGCGGCCTTGCTCACCGCGGTCGGGCTGACCGAGATCTACCGCCTGAACCCCAAGGACGCCTTCCGCCAGGGCCTCTGGATCGTCGTCGCCCTCGCCGCCTTCGCGGTGACGCTTTACCTGCTCCACTTCGACTACCGGCGGCTCGAGGGCTACAAGTACCTCTTCGGGCTGTCGGCGATCGGGCTCCTCGTGCTTCCGGCCCTCCCGGTGCTGGGGACGACCGTGAACGGCGCGCGGCTCTGGATCCACTTCGGCTCGCTCCAGTTCCAGCCCGGGGAGCTCGCCAAGGTGATGCTGATCGTCTTCCTCGCGGGCTACCTGCGCGAGAAGCGCGAGGTGCTGGCGCAGGGACGCCTGAAGGACTTCGGGCCGCTGCTCCTGATCTGGGGCGGCGCGATGCTCGTGCTCGTCGAGACGAACGATCTCGGCTCGGCGCTCCTCTACTTCGGGATCTTCCTCGGGATGCTCTACGTGGCGACGAGCCGGTTGCTCTACGTCGGCCTCGGGGCCGGGCTCTTCGTCGCCGGGGCCTTCGGGGTCTACCACTACGTCGCGCACGTCCGTGACCGAGTGACGATCTGGCTGCACCCCTGGACCGACCACGCCGTGTACTGCTCGACGAACGGGAAGCTGTTGCCGCGGCAGGACTGCGCGAGCTACCAGCTCGTGAAGTCGCTCTACTCGGTCGCCAACGGCAACTGGTTCGGCACAGGGCTCGGCAAGGGCACGTTCGAGACCACCGGCGGCAACCAGCTGATCCCGTACCTGAACACCGACTTCATCTACTCGGCGCTGGCGCAGGAGCTCGGACTGATCGGCGTCGCCGCGCTGCTGCTCGTCTACATGCTCTTCGTCGCACGCGGCTTCAAGATCGCGATGCTCGCGAACGACGGCTTCTCGAAGCTGCTCGCGGTCGGCCTGACGTTCGCCTTCGCGCTGCAGACGTTCATCATCGTCGGCGGGATCCTGCGGCTGATTCCGCTGACCGGGATCACGCTCCCGTTCGTCAGCTACGGCGGATCGAGCGTCGTCGCGAACTTCGTCCTGCTCGCGGGCCTCCTGCTCGTGTCGAACCGAGCCAACGCGGAGCGCAGGTGAACCGCCAGATCGCCAGACTCGCGCTCGTCGGCGTCGGCCTGGTCACGGCGTTGATCGTCGCGACCACCTACTGGCAGACGTGGGCGACTGCAGGGCTCGCCGACCGGCAGGACAACGAGATCCAGCGGGTCGCGCAGTTCTCGATCAAGCGCGGCCTGATCCGCGCGGCCGACGGGACGATCCTCGCCTCGAACCGGATCAAGAAGGTGGGCGGCCAGAAGCTCTACCTGCGCCGCTACCCACAGGGCGGGCTCTTCGCGCACGTCGTCGGCTACTCGACGCAGTCGCGCGCGCGTTCCGGGCTCGAGTCGTCGCTGAACGACTACCTGACCGGGTCGAACGCGAACCTCGACACCGTCCTGAGCACGACGCTCGACCGGATCCGCGGCGCGACGATCAAGGGCAACAACCTCTGGCTGACCCTGCGCCCGGGAGCCCAGCGCCTGGCGATGCAGCAGCTCCAGGGCAAGTGCGGCTCGGTGGTCGCGCTCGACCCGCGCACCGGAAAGGTGCTCGTCATGGCCTCGCGGCCGACCTACGACCCGAACCTCGTCGAGAGCGATTTCGCCCGGATCAACAACATCCGCGCCTCCTGCCGCCCCGCCGCGCCGCTCCTGAACCGCGCCACCGACGGCCTGTTCATTCCGGGCTCCACGTTCAAGGTGGTGACCGCGAGCGCGGCGCTCGACACCGGCGAGTTCACGCCGGAGTCCCGCTTCGTCGATCCCGGCTACTGCATCGAGTACGGCAAGAAGGTCCGGAACGCGGGCAATCCCGAGGCGCCCGAGACGTTCGGCTCCGTCGACCTGATCACGGGCCTCGAGCACTCGATCAACTCCGTCTTCTGCAACATCGGCAAGGCGCTCGGCGCAGGCAGGATCCTCGGCTACACCAAGCGCTACGGCTTCTACGAGGACCCGCCGCTGGAGACCCCCGCGAACGAGCGCTCGCCCAGCGGCCTCTACCACGCGTCGAAGCTCTTCCGGCCGTCCGATCCCGCTACCCAGGTCGACCCGGGCCGGCTCGCCTTCGGGCAGGAAGCACTGCTCGCCACGCCGCTCCAGATGGCGATGGTCGCCGCCGGCGTGGCCAACCACGGCGTCGTGATGAAGCCCTACGTGGTCGGACGCATCACCGCGCCCGGCGGCGGCGTGGTCGTCCGCACGCATCCGCACAAACTGAAGCGGGCGATCAGCACGCGCACCTCGCAGGAGCTCACGTCGATGATGGTCGGCGCCGTCCAGAGCGGCACGGGCACCGCGGCCCAGATTCCGGGCATCCAGGTGGCCGGCAAGACCGGCACGGCCGAGACCGGGGTCAGCGGGCGTTACACGTCCTGGTTCATCAGCTTCGCGCCCGCCGATCACCCGCGGATCGCCGTCGCGGTCGTCCTCGAAGACCAGACCGGCTTCGGCGGGCAGGTCTCGGCGCCGATCGCGAAGACGATCATGCAGGCGATCCTCTCTAGGAGGTCGAATCC
>Ga0307320_10000984_pt1 | contig 10344 bp, 10 predicted proteins | sample ER_DNA_369_FD_194495 | JGI IMG/M metagenome (GOLD analysis project Ga0307320, IMG submission 194495) | Bulk soil microbial communities from the East River watershed near Crested Butte, Colorado, United States - ER_DNA_369 | ecosystem: Environmental > Terrestrial > Soil > Floodplain | place...
GCCGCTTTCTCGAACTCCGCTACCGGGGCCCGGAGGAAGTCGCGCGTCGACTTCCGCGCCGTCATCGGGTAGTACGTGCCCCAGTGGATCGGCACGGCGATGCGCGGCCGGATGAGCGCCAGCGCCTCGGCTGCTCGCCGCGGGTCGAGGTGGCCGGTGCCGAGCGACGGTCCCCAGCCCCAGATCGGGATGAGCGCCACGTCGGTCCCGGGCGCAGCGTCCTCGAGCTCGGGGAAAAGATCTGTGTCGCCCAGGAAGTAAATGCGCCTCGAGCCGCTGACGACGTAGCCGAGCGCGTCTGTCTTCTTGCCGAAGAGGCGGCTGGAGTCGTGCTCCGCGCGTACCGCTTTCACGGTCACGGCGCCGACCTCTAGTACCTCCTCGACACCGAGTTCTTCCACCGAAGCCTGGACGCTGCGGCGCAGGAGCGCACCGGCGCCGCGGGGGACGACGACGGTCCTCGGCCCGCGCAGGCGGCGGAGGGAGCCGACGTCGAGGTGGTCATAGTGAATGTGCGAGATGAGCACCGCGTCGAGGTCGTCGAGACTGCCGATGTCGAGCGGCTCGGCGCGGCGGAGCAAGACGACGCGCTCCCGGAGCAGCGGGTCGGTGAGGAGGCGGACGCCGTCCAGTTCGACCAGGACCGTCGAGTGCCCGATCCAGCGAAGGCTGTCGTCCACTAGGGCCTCCGCACGAACAGGCCCTCGACCGCGTCGCGCGCCTGCTTGACGAGGGGAACCGGAGGATCGGGCGGGCCGTAAGGGCTCTGAGCCCACGCGCACGCGATCTCGGCGCCCAGCAAGAGCACGATCGCCTGCAGGTACACGACGAGGAGAAGTGCGAAGACGGAGCCGAGCGCGCCGTAGAGGATGTCGTACCTCGCGATGGTCGCCAGGTAGTAGCTGAAGCCGACCCGGATCGCCTCCGACGCGACGGCCGCGACGATTGCGCCGGCCGCGAGGTCACGGAAGCGCAGCTTCTTCCTCGGCACGAGCCGGTAGAGGAGAAGCAGCAGGCCGAAGGTGAGGAGGGGCGGGCCGAGCAACGCGAGGATGCTGCCACGGCCGAGCCCGGCGGCGCCGAGGCCGCCGGCGACGGTCTCGCTCCAGCGCCCGATCGCGTTGATCGCGATCGAAAGGGCGAGGAACCCGATGAAGAGCAACGCGATCGCGAGGACGAGCAGGAAGTCGACGAGCTTCGAGTGGAAGAACGGCCGTCCCTCTCCCTCGTCGAAGGCGGCCGTCAGGCCGACTCTGACCGAGCTCATCATCCCGCTCGCAGACCAGAGGAGCGCGAGGATGCTGAGGACGCCGATGATGCTGAACGGCGTCGGAAGCTCCGCCAGCAGGCGCTCGATGTCGACGCCCGCATCGGGGGAGAGCGGAAAACGGTCGACGAGCTGTTCGGTCACGTCCTGCCGCCGCTGGTCGTCCCGGAGGAGGAGGCCGAAGATCGTCCCCAGGAAGACGAAGAGCGGCACGATTGCGAAGAGGACGTGGTACGAGATCGCGGCGGCGATCTGCGGGTTGCTATGAGCCGTGTAGCGGGTGATCGTTGTCGTCGCCGTCCACACGATCCGGCCCACAGCCGTCCTCTTGACGGCGTCCGGGTCGCCGGCAGCCGGAACCGTCGGCACGCCCACGGCCCCTCTCCTAGTGACCCGGCTCGTCCACCGGGTTGACGCTCACGATCTCCACGCCGAGGTCGTGGAGGAAGCTGAGTGCGCCGCGCAGCTGCGCCTGGTCGACGAGCTCGCCGGTGAGGATGCACTCGAGCCCGTCGAGCTCGACCGACATGTCCTCGAGTGGCCCGACGAGCGGCCGCACGATCTCACCTCGGACGACGATCCGATAGACAGCGGCCTGCCGGCCGCTACGGGCCGCGAAGCGTTGCTGCATCCGGGCCCGAGTGTCCTCCGAAGCAGGGGAGAACGCCTCCCCTGGGGCCTCCGTTCACCCGGGTGAACGCGGAGGAGTTTCCCGGCTAAGCCGCTCGGCGAGCTTTGCCTGCGGCGAAGAGCCAGTCGCGTATGTCGATTCCAGAGGCGGCGAGCTCCCCGAGCTCGTGCAGAAAGCTCAGCCAGCGGAGGTCGAGAGCCGGGCCGTCCGCTGAGACGCCCAGTCCGGAGCCCGACCTCAGGCACAGGGCGAGCGTCAGGAGGCGCGCGACGAGGTTGTCGGCGGCTTCGTGAAGAGTCCGTCCCTCGCCATACGCGTGGCAGCCGAGGGAGAGGCGGCAGGAGCCACCGCGTGCGTGCAACGCAAGCTCGGGTGTCCAGTGGTCGTCCATGACGCAGATCGTGACCTGGGCGTCGGTCTGCAAGACATCGGCAATCACGCGCCCGGCGGATGGCTCACCTGGGTGAACGCCTGTCTCGGGTGAGGACTCAAGAGCCAGCGGCCGCGATCCTTCGCGGCCTACGACGTTGACTCGGGAGGATCTCGTGACCCAAGAGGCCGATAGAGCACGAACGGTGTTGCCCGTCCCCGATCCGCCCCACGGCGAGATCACGGCGACGGACGCCAAGGATCCGGAGGCGAAGTTTCCGCCGATCCAGCCCCTGCGCCCGCCGGACGGAGCGCCCAACGTGCTGATCGTTCTCCTGGACGACGTGGGCTTTGCCGCCTCGAGCGCCTTCGGCGGCCCGTGCTCGACGCCGACCGCGGAGCGGCTCGCAGCCGGCGGGCTCAAGTTCAACCGCTTCCACACAACGGCGCTCTGCTCACCGACCCGCCAGGCTCTCCTGACTGGACGCAATCATCACACGGTCGGCATGGGCGGCATCACCGAGATCGCGACCTCCGCCCCCGGGTACAACTCCATCCGGCCGAAGTCCTGCGCCCCGCTCGCCGAGGTGCTGAAGCTGAACGGATACTCGACCGCGCAGTTCGGCAAGTGCCACGAGGTCCCGGTGTGGGAGACGAGCCCGCTCGGCCCGTTCGATGCCTGGCCCTCGGGCGGAGGCGGCTTCGAGCACTTCTACGGCTTCATCGGTGGCGAGACGAACCAGTATTACCCGGCGATCTACGACGGGACGGTTCCGGTCGAGCCCGAGAAGACGCCCGAGGAGGGCTATCACTTCACCGAGGACATAACCGACCGGACGATCGCTTGGATCCGCCAGCAGAAGGCGCTGATGGCGGACAAGCCCTTCTTCGTCTATTACGCGCCTGGCGCAACGCACGCCCCTCACCACGTGCGCCCGGAATGGTCGGACAAGTACAAAGGGCGGTTCGACGACGGCTGGGACGCGCTCCGGGAGCGGACATTTGCGCGCCAGAAGGAACTCGGCGTCATTCCGCCCGAGGCCGAGCTCACCGAGCGCCCGGCTGAGATCCCGGCCTGGGACGACATGCCCGACGCCCTGAAGCCGGTGCTCGCGCGCCAGATGGAGGTCTACGCGGGCTTTCTCGAGCACACCGACCACCACGTCGGGCGGCTCGTAGACGCACTCGAGGATCTCGGCGTCCTCGAGGACACGCTCGTCTACTACATCATCGGCGACAACGGAGCCTCCGCCGAGGGGACGCCCACCGGTTGCTTCAATGAGCTCGTCGTCTTGAACGGCGCGGGCGGGCTCGAGTCGGTCGAGTTCATGACCTCGCGTATCGACGACTTCGGGACGCCTGACGCCTTCAACCACTATGCCGTCGGTTGGGCCCATGCGATGGACACGCCGTACCAGTGGACGAAGCAGGTGGCTTCGCACTGGGGCGGCACCCGGAACGGCACGATCGTGCACTGGCCGGCGGGGATCGAGGCGAAAGGAGAGGTGCGGCCACAGTTCCACCATGTCATCGATATCGCGCCAACCGTCCTCGAAGCCGCCGGGCTGCCAGAGCCTTCCTCGGTGCAAGGCATCCCACAAAAGCCGATCGAGGGTGTGAGCATGCTCTACGCGTTCGACGACCCGAGAGCGCAGGACCGCCGCACGACTCAGTACTTCGAGATGTTCTGCAACCGCGGCATCTACGACGAGGGCTGGACGGCGGTCACCCGGCACAGCACGCCGTGGGTGGCGACGGAGATGCCGGCCTTCGAGGACGACGTGTGGGAGCTCTACGCCCCCGGTGACTGGACGCAGGCGCGCGATCTGGCCGCGGAGCAGCCCGAGAAGCTCGCCGAGCTGCAGGAGCGTTTCATGTCCGAGGCGCGCAAGTACAACGTCCTGCCGCTCGACGACCGCCGCTTCGAGCGGTTCAATCCCGACCTGGCAGGGCGGCCGCAGCTCGTCAGCGGCAACTCCCAGCTGCTCTTCGGCCAGATGGGACGGCTGTCCGAAAACTCGATCGTCGCGACGAAGAACAAGTCGCATGCCATCACGTCCGAGATCGTCGTCCCGGACGAGGGGGCCGAAGGAGTGATCATTTCCCAGGGCGGCGCCTTCGGCGGATTCGCGCTCTATCTCAAGGAAGGGAAGCCGGCGTACTGCTACAACCTCTTCGGGCTGCAGCGCTTCAAGACTTACGGCGAGGAGAAGGTGCCCCCGGGTGAGCACCAGGTGCGGATGGAGTTCGCCTACGACGGTGGCGGCCTCGGCAAGGGCGGAAACGTCTCGCTCTATCTCGACGGCGAGCAGGTGGGGACCGGCCGTGTCGACGCGACGGTTCCGATGCTCTTCTCCGCAGATGAGACGACCGACGTCGGGTCGGACACGGCCTCTGCGGTGAGCGACGACTACACGCCCGAGGAGAGCACGTTCACCGGCACGGTCAAGTGGGTGCAGATCGACATCGGCGAGTCCGCCGAGGATCTCGACCACCTGATCTCCCCGGAGGAGCGGCTGGCGATCGCGATGGCGAGGCAGTAGTCCGCCTCCGTCTCACCCGGGTGAATCGGGCCTGCGGGCGATGTCCTCGCCCTTGGCGTCCGCGATGCTCGACTTGAGCTGCGAAAGGAGAGGCACATGGCAATCGGACCCGTACAGCTTTTGGTGCTTGGGTTCAACGAACCGAACTTCCAGGGCGAGATCCTGGCCGAGCTCGACCGGCTGAAGGAGAACGACGTCGTGCGCGTGATCGACGCCATCGCCGTCTACAAGGACGCCGAGGGAGATGTGGCGGTGCTGAAGCGGACCGACCTGAGCGACGAAGAGGCGGCCGAGTTCGGCGCTGTCATCGGCGCGCTGGTCGGCCTCGGCGCCGGAGGGCTCGAAGGCGCCGAGGCCGGCGCCGAGGCAGGCGCAGAGGCGACTGCCGAGGGCGTCGATCTGTTCTCGGAGGAGGACGCGTGGGATGTCGTCGAGGACATCCCGAACGACTCGGCGGCCGCTGTGATCCTCCTGGAGCACCGCTGGGCGATCGACCTTCGGGACGCGACCGTGCGGGCCGGCGGATTCCCGATCTCGGACGGATTCATCCATCCACTCGACCTCGTCGCCGTGGGCCTGATGGCCGCCGAGGAGGCCGAGGCACTCGCCCCCTCGCCAAGCTAACCGAACGAAGGAGGATTCCACATGATGGGAGGACGAAGAGTTGCGCGCCGGACGGCACGCCGGACCTCACGCCGCCAGATGGCAATGTACGACTCCGGTGGCGGATACGACGAGCCGGCACCCGCTGCCGCGCCCGCCGCGCCGGCCGCGCCCGATTACGCCGAAGAGCTCCAGAAGCTCGCCGAGCTGAAGGCCGCGGGAGTCATCAACGACGAGGAGTTCGAGGCGAAGAAGAAGCAGATCCTCGGGATCTGAGCATGTCGCGTCGGCAGCACGCGAACGAGATCGCCTGCTGCGCGCCGTCGAGCGGCCGGAGGACGCAAGACCGGCCGCTCGAAGCCGCCGAAGGAGCAGACGGGAGCACAGCGGGAATGGTCTCGCTCGCCGGCGGGGCCTTTCTCATCGGCAGCGAGGACCGGTTCGCCTATCCGGCGGACGGCGAGGGCCCTGTGCGGGAGGTCGAGCTGAGTCCGTTCTGGATCGATCGGTGTGCTGTCTCGAACCGGCAGTTCGCCCGCTTCGCGGACGAGACCGGCTACAGGACGGAAGCGGAGGAATTCGGGTGGTCGTTCGTCTTCGGCGGCCTGCTTCCCGACGACTTCCCACCGACGCGCGCAGTCGCGAGCGCCCCGTGGTGGCGACAGGTGGAGGGGGCGAGCTGGCGGCAGCCCGAGGGACCGCAGTCCGAGCTCGGGTCGCGGCTCGAGCATCCGGTCGTCCACGTCTCGTGGGCGGATGCCCAGTCGTACTGCTCCTGGGCCGGCAAGCGGCTCCCGACCGAGGCGGAGTGGGAGTTCGCGGCCCGCGGCGGGCTCGAGGGCCGGGCTTTCCCGTGGGGTGACGAGCTCGAGCCCGCGGGCGGCCACCGGATGAACGTCTGGCAGGGTTCCTTTCCGGACGCGAACTCAACGGCTGACGGTTTCCTGGGCACCTGCCCCGTCGATGCGTTCGAGCCGAACGGATTCGGCCTGCACAACGCGACGGGCAACGTCTGGGAATGGGCCCGCGACTGGTTCCACGCCGACTTCAGGGCGCGCGAGAGGCGCCGCGACCCGGCGGGACCTCCCAACGGCACGCACAAGGTGCAAAAGGGCGGTTCGTATCTCTGCCACGAGTCGTACTGCCGCCGGTATCGCGTGGCCGCCCGACAGGGGAACACGCCGGACAGCTCGGCCGGAAACGTCGGCTTTCGGTGCGCCCGCGATGCTGACGGGACGCCCGCGCGCTGATCTGCGTCGGATAGCCCGAAGCCTCCGGGCTAGGTGGCGAGCAGGGCCTTCTCGGCTTCGTACTCGTCGTCCGTCAGCGCGCCGCTGTCGTGGAGCGCTGCGAGGCGCTCCAGGCTCTCGACCCTGTCGTCGGCCGGACTCCCGCTGCCACCTCGCCGTCGCCAGTGGAAGTCGTAGTGGCCGACCTCGTTCGGGAAGTCCCTGACCGTTTGCCTCCGCAGGACCTCGAGCCCGACGAAGGCGAGGATGACGACGATGACGACCCCGATGAGGCGGCGCGGCGTCCCCGCCGGCCCCCAGGCGAGGAGGAGAAGCAGCAGGACGGCAAGGGTTCCGTGGACGACGAGCGGGTGGTCGCGGAAGACGGGCGCGAGCCATCTCCGCCCGGCAGTGGCACGCGCTCCGGGCCCGGAGAACCAGATTCCGAGCAGCGCGATGAGCCCAATGAAGATTCCTGCCGCCGCCGACTGCGCGAGGAGGGACGTGAGGATCGTCCACGCGTCGGCGGCTGCGGGGCGCACGGACTCCGTCTGGACGAGGTTGTTGACGATCCCGTGACCCACGACCCTGAGGATGGCGAGTATGAGGAGCCCCATGAGAGCGAGGCTCAAGGCGATGTTGCGAAGTGTCTGCCGCCGGCGCGTGCCAGCCCAGTACACCGCCCCCGCCCAGAGAAGCAGCCCGATGATGAGCGGCCAGAATGCGAGCGCCTTTAGTACTTTGACCACCTTCTGCATGGCGCTCAGCTGGTCGGCCTGCAGGACCACGATCGGCTGGACGCGCCCCTCGACCGCGCCGGCTGCGCCCGAGCCGGCCACGTCCGCGACGAGCTGGTCGACGTTGAGGACGACGGCGCCCCCGGTCGACTGCAGACGAGTGGTGTCGCCCTCGATGAAGGCGACGAGCTGGGCGTTGAGCGCCCGGTTCGCCGAGCGCCAGAGCTCTTGGACGCGCGGCCGCTCGAGCGCCCGGTTGACAGCGTCGTAGGCGACTCCTTTGAGTTGGGCCGAGAGCGGGCCTGCGAGCGGCTTCAGCTGCTCGGGCAGGGCTTCCTGCAGGCGAACCTCGGCGTTGCTTGACGCGTAGGCCTGGTCGACGAGATAGATGGAGAGCGAGTTGCGGATGTTTTCGCTCTGCAGGAGCTGGGAGCTCGTTTCCGCCCAGACGTCCTCGTCGAGTGCGACGTCGCGAATCCACACGCTCAACGTGGAGATGAAGATGCAAAGCGCGCCCAGAACGACGAGAACCGTCACGGCTAAGCGGCGACGGCGGGAGCCCTTCTCGGGCTTCGCGGGGGCCTTGCTCTTGTCGCTCACCGAGCGACCTTCGCGCATATAAGGCCGGCGAGCCTCACCCGTGCGGCCGGTTCACCCGGGTGAAACAGGTCTGCAGGGTGGTGACTGCCTCGGGCAGGTGACAGAATCTCGGCGCGGGCAAAGCGACCCCGCGATGCCCCTCGGAAAGGAGAAAGATGGTACTGGCCGAAACGACGTTTCTCGACGTCTTCTGGTACTCGATCCTGTTCTTTTTCTGGATCATGGCGATCTGGATCTTCATCGCTCTGATCTCGGACATCATCCGCCGGGACGATCTATCGGGCGGGAAGAAGGCCGTGTGGATCGTCTTCATGATCATCCTGCCGTTCATAGGCTGTCTGACGTACATCATCGCTCGTCCGAAGCTGACGGCCCAGGACGTCCGCATGGCCACGCAGGCCGAGGCCGCGCAGCGCGCCGCAGCCGGCGTCTCGAGTGCCGACGAGCTGAAGAAGCTCAGCGACCTCCGCAGCGCGGGCGTCATCAACGACGCTGAGTACGAGGATCTGAAGAAGAAGGCGCTCGCCTAGGCGCCAGTCGAGGCTGGGCGCGGGCGTCCTCGTGACGGCCGCGCCGCGGCCGCAAGCAACAGAAAGGAAATGCGATGAGCACGAGAGTCACCTCAGGCCCGACCGGTTGGGCGGTCTTCGCGGGGACGGTGCTCGCCATCGTCGGGGCGTTCAACATCATCTACGGGCTCGCGGCGATCTTCCGCGACGAGGTCATCACGACGACCGGAAGCGCCGTGATCGTCTGGGACGTCACCAAGTGGGGTTGGATCCTCCTGATCTTCGGGATCCTCCAGCTGCTCGCCGGAATGGCGCTCTTCGCGGGCGCGAGCTGGGCACGCTGGTTCGCGGTCGTGCTTGCCGGCCTCAACGCGATCGGCAACGTCGGGTTCCTCACCGTGCAGCCGATCTGGACGACGCTGATCATCGCGCTCGACATTCTTGTCATCTACCAGCTGACGGCCCGTTGGGAGGCGGTGGACCCCGCCTACTACGAGTCCTATGACGACGCGACGAGAGGCGCGAGCTCCGCGCGCGACCAGGCGACACGCGCCCGCACCGGCCTCTAGCTTTCCCCTGCAAAACGCGACACCAGGGCTGCCGCCCTCCATCGGCCTGGCCGGACATCGCGCCGAGGACCAATTAGGTCAAATGTCCCGAATGGGGCGCGCTAACATCTGCGCCAGGGGGCTGTTCGAGCGAGAGGGAGCGTGGAGGCCGACGTCCAGCAGCTAGCGCAACCGGCGCCGACGTGGCGGGCCAGCGACACGCTGCTCCGATCGACGCTCGTCCGTCGCATCGCGGCGATCCTCCTTCTTGCCCTCGCCTACTACGGAGCCGCGAAGCTCGCCCAGAGCCTCCGCTACACGGCCTCGGTGAGCGCGGTCTGGCCGCCGGCAGGGCTCGGGATCGCCGCGCTCTACCTCTGGGGCTTGCGGCTCTGGCCCGGGGTCTTCATCGCCGAGATCGCGGTCAACGCCCAGCTCGTCACGGGCGAGCACGCCCTGCCGTTCTGGAGCGTCGTCGGCCAACAGACCGGGAACATGCTCGAGATCATCGTCGGCGCGATCCTGTTGCGGCGGTTGATCGGGCCCAATGCGGCGCTCGATCGGGCGGATCAGATCATCGGCATGCTCGTCGCGCTCGTGACAGCCACCGCGATCAGCGCCGTCTGTGGAACGGTCTCCATGCTCGCGGGCGGCGTCATCGACTGGTCGGAGGCCGTCACGTTCTGCCGAACCTGGTGGCTCGGCGACACCGCGGGCGGGCTGATCGCGCTTCCGCTCATCCTCACGTGGGCTGGCGACCCCCGCGGCTCCTTCCGGCGCATGTGCACCTGGGAGGGCGGCCTCCTCGTCCTGACCGTGGTGGCTTTGAGCGTGCTCTCCATCTCCGCCAACGAGCCGGTCACCTACCTCGTCTTTCCCGCGCTGATCTGGGCTGCGCTTCGCTTCGGGCCCCCAGGGGCAACGCTCTCGGTCACGCTCGCCGCCGGGGCGGCCATCGCCTTCACGGCGAACGAGCTCGGCCCATTCTTCAGGCAGCCGATCGACGACAAGGCGTTGAGCACTCAGCTCTACATCGCCGTCGCCGCGCTCACGACGTTGTTCGTCGGGGCGCTCGTCGGCGAGCGGCAGCGTTCGGTCACGGAGCTCAAGGAGGCGAAGCAGCGGGAGGGCGACCGGGCGGTCGCGGAGCGCCACCGCATCGCACGCGAGCTCCACGACTCCGTCTCCCAGGCACTCTTCTCGACCGTTCTCCATACGCGCACCGCGGAGCGGGATCTCGAGAAAGAAGGGCTCGATCCTCAGGGGCCGGTCGCCCGCTCCTTGGACGCGATCGCCGAGGTCACCGCG
>Ga0307320_10000990_pt1 | contig 10310 bp, 9 predicted proteins | sample ER_DNA_369_FD_194495 | JGI IMG/M metagenome (GOLD analysis project Ga0307320, IMG submission 194495) | Bulk soil microbial communities from the East River watershed near Crested Butte, Colorado, United States - ER_DNA_369 | ecosystem: Environmental > Terrestrial > Soil > Floodplain | place: USA...
TGGGCGACCGCGGGACGACCGGCATGGCGTTCAAGGTCGCGCGCGACAAGGACATCCAGAACGAGCTCAAGAGGGCCGTCGAGGAGCTCCGGAAGGCGGGCGAGCGCGCCCAAGGCAAGCAGTCCCACACCGGCCGCAACATGACGCTGCTCATGGCCGGCATCGCGCTCGGCGTCCTCTTCAACCCGGCCACCGGCCCGGACACGCGCCGCTGGCTCAAGGACAAGCTCTTCGGGCCCGAGCAGCCCTTCGACTCCGTGCCCTCCGAGGGCAACGGCGGAACGGGCAGCTAAGTCCGACTAACCCGCGTCGCTCTCGCTGAATCCAGGAGCGGCATAGACGATCTTCGGCCCCGGCGGGCCCTCTCCAAAGAGCGGCTCGCCGGTGAGCACTCCTTCGAATCCCGCAGGGTCGAGGCCTGAAACGGCCGAGATGTCGTCTGCCTGCAAGAGGACTGCGGCCGGCGGCGGAGCCCGGTTCCCGGGCGGTGTCCAACCGGTCGCGTCGAAGCTCGCGTCGTCGAGCCGCTGCCAGGCGAGCAGGTACGGATACGGATCGATGACCCCGTCGTAGCCCATAGCGAGAAGGACAGCGGGGTGCACCTCGAAGTGCAGGTGCGTGGGAGTGCCGGCAGCGTCACCGGTAGCGCCGACGAAGCCGATCACGTCGCCCGCCTTCACCTGCGCTCCATCCCTGGCGACCGGCGTGAACGCGGAGAGGTGCGCGTAGTAGAACTCGTTCCCCTGAAGGTCACGGAGCCAGAAGCGGTTGCCACCGATCGTGTTCCAGCCCACGAGGAAGAGCGTCCCGTCGGTGACGGCGAGGACAGGGGCGCCGAGCGGCGCGAAAATGTCGTTCCCGTGGTGCCAGCCGGTGTCGGCACGGGCGGCACCGAAGTCGTCCGAGAACGACGCCGGCCCGTACACGGGGAAGACGTAGCCTCCCGCGGTCAGGTGCGGGCGGACGCCCGGCGGCGGGCTCTGAACCGGCGGCGACGTCACGGGAGGCGCTCCGGCGGAAGGCGGCACGGGGTCGTGGTGATGAGTGGACGGCGGGCTCGAGGGCGGAGAGCTCGGCGGCGGAGGAGCCATGGTCTTCGGCGCGGTCGCGGCGGCTTCGGCGTAGCCGATGAAGATCTCCGTTCCGGCAGGCAGCCCGCCGTGCGCGGCCGTGAGATGAACGTGAAGGCCGACGACGAAGCCGCGATGGCCGCGGCGCTGGCTCGTGTTCTGATCCGTGACCGCCTGCTCGAGGGCGATGGCATAACCCCAGTCACCGAGAGTGAGCTTTGCGTTAGGGGTTGCCGTCACGCCCGCGCCCAAGACGACGAGGTTCGCGACCCCCGACGCGGAGAGATCGCCACCGGCGCCTTCCGGGGAGACGCGTGAAACGGACTTGGAGGTCACCGCGTCGGCCGTCACTTCGCCTCCGAAGAGCGAGACCGAGCTGACGCGGACGAGCCCCCGCCCGACGGCGCGGTCTTCGTCGACCGTCGCGTTCGTCCCGCCCGTGATCGCGCCCGTAGTCACGACCCCGTCCCCGTACGACCAGCTGACGAGGGACGAGGCCGACTGGGGCGGCGACGAGATCGAGCCGGCAGACGCCGGCGTCTTGCCCGGTACAACGACCCTGACGCCGAAGGCGCTCGCCGAGGACGCAGGCGAGGGCACCACCGCTCCCGAGGAGCCGGCGGAGACGAGCGAGAAAAGGAGGAGAGCCCCTAGGACCAGCCGAACGCGCACGGCTGAGAGGTTAGCGTTGGATGCGGCTCGATTGCTATCGGTCATATTCTGCGGCCATGGAAACCAAGAGCACGCAAGCCGCCATCGAAGCCCTGCTCGACGAGCAGCGCACCTTTCCGCCGCCCCAGGGGTTCGCCGCTCAGGCGATCGCCAGCGACGACTCCGTCTACCGCCGAGCCGACGAGGATCCCGAAGGGTTCTGGCGCGGCCTCGCGGACGAGTTCATCGACTGGTTCAAGGAGCCGACCAAGGGCCTCGAGTGGGATCCGCCCCATTGCACCTGGTTCGCCGACGGCGAGCTGAACGTCGCCTGGAACTGTCTCGACCGCCACATCGAGGCCGGGCGGGGAGACCGCGTCGCCTACCACTGGGTCGGCGAGCCCGAGGGCGAGAGCGCCGATCTTACGTACGCGGAGATGCTGCGCGAGGTCTCGCGCCTTGCCAACGCGTTGCGGAAGCTCGGCGTCTCGAAGGGCGACCGCGTCGGCATCTACATGGGCATGGTTCCGGAGCTTCCGATCGCCATGCTCGCGTGCGCCCGCATCGGGGCGCCCCACGTGGTGGTCTTCGGCGGCTTCTCGTCGGAGTCTCTGGCCGAGCGGCTTCGCGACTCCGGCGCCAAGCTCCTGATCACGCAGGACGAGGGCTGGCGCAAGGGCGGCAAGGTGCCTCTCAAGAAGAACGCGGATGCCGCCGCCGATGCGGCGAAGAGCATCGAGCGCCTCGTCGTCTTCCGCCGCACCGGCGACGAGGTCCCGTGGAACGACAAACGCGACCTTTGGTGGCACGACGTCGTGGACGCCGAGGCCGACGAGTGCGCGCCCGAGCGCGTGGGGGCCGAGGACACGCTTTTCCTCCTCCACACCTCGGGGACGACCGCGAAGCCGAAGGGCGTCCAGCACACGAGCGCCGGATACCTCCTCCACGTCGCCGTCACCCACAAATGGATCTTCGACATCCACGACGACACGATCTGGTGGTGCGCGGCCGACGTCGGCTGGGTCACCGGCCACAGCTACATCGTCTACGGGCCGCTCGCGAACGGGACGACGAGTGTCCTCTACGAGGGCGACCCCGCTTACCCCGACTGGGACCGCCACTGGGAGATCGTCGAGCGCTACAAGGTCAACTCGTACTACACCGCGCCAACCCTCATCCGCTCGTTCGTGAAGATGGGCGACGACTACCCGGCGCGTCACGACCTCTCGTCGCTCCGGCTCCTCGGCACCGTCGGGGAACCGATCAACCCGGAGGCCTGGGTCTGGTACTGGAAGGTGATCGGCCAGGAGCGCTGCCCGGTCGTGGACACGTGGTGGCAGACGGAGACCGGCGGCATCCTCATCACGCCGCTCCCCGGCCTGACCACGCTCAAGCCCGGTTCGGCGACGGTGCCGTTTCCGGGGATCAAGCCCGCGATCCTGGACGAACAGGGGGATCCCGTTCCTCAGGGCCAGGGCGGCTTCCTGACGGCGAAGCATCCGTGGCCGGGAATGTTCCGGACGCTCTGGGAAGACGACGAGCGCTACGTCTCCAACTACTTCTCGAAGTACGGCCCGGAGACGTACTTCACGGGCGACGGCGCCAAGCAAGACTCCGACGGCTACTACTGGCTCATGGGCCGGATCGACGACGTCATCAACGTCGCCGGCCACCGGCTCTCGACGACGGAGATCGAGTCCACGCTCGTGGAGCACGAGGCAGTCGCCGAAGCCGCCACCTGCGGCGCCTCCGACACCGACCGTGGTCAGTCAATCGTCTGCTTCGTTCTCCTCAAGGAGGGTTACGAGCCGTCCGACGAGCTCGCCGAGGAGCTACGGCAGTTCGTTGCGGCAAAGATCGGCAAGATCGCCCGGCCCGCCGCGGTGCTCTTTGGCGACGATCTCCCGAAGACCCGCTCGGGGAAGATCATGCGCCGCCTCCTGAAGGACATCGCCGAGGGGCACGAGCTCGGAGACACGACGACCCTCCGTGACGCGACCGTCGTCGACGACCTCAAGCAGAAGGCCGACTCGGCGCTGGGGCGAACCGGCTAGGTCGCGTCCAACCCGCGGGCGAAGGCGCGGAAGCGCTCACGCGCTGCCTCGTCGGGCTCGAGCGGGCTGTCCTCGGCCAGCTTCGGGTCAGCGGCGACGTCGCGCGCCACAGCGCGGATCTCGTCCTCGACCGCCTTCCGGTGCGCGGGGTCGGCAAGGAGCTCGTCGATCCAGGTGCGTGATCCCTCGTTCGTCACGTCGTGGTCGACGAGCAGCGAGCCGAGCAAGATCCCGGCGCGCACGTAGGCGAAGGTGCGAAAAGCGAGCTGCCGGCGCGGCGAGTCGACCAACGCGGCGATCTGGGGATCCTCCGCCTGCAGGCGGGCGACGAGCTCCCCGATGGGCTCGTCGACGAGAGGAAGCCAGAAATCTTCCTCGGTCATGCTCAGAGTTTAGTAGCGACTAGCGGCGCGCCGACCAGGCAAGCCGCGCCGCGACCACCAGCAAGAGACAGGCGAAGAGCCTTTCGAGGACGTCTTCGCTGAGCGAGGTCGCGAGTGCAACCCCTCCCGCGACGCCGCCCGCTGAGAACAGCCCGATGACGAGCGCCGGCCGCCAGCGCACGTTGCCGTAGCGGTTCTGCTGCCAGGCGCCCACCGCCACCACGGGGATGATCGCCGCGAGGGAGGTCGCCTCCGCGGATAGATGCGAGAGCCCGACGACGAGCGAGAGCGTGGGGACGAAGAGAATCCCGCCGCCGACCCCGAACATCCCCGACAAGATCCCGGCGGTAAAGCCGAGGATGAGGGCGTAGACGACCGTCATCCGATGAAAAGCCTCACGGCGACGGCAACCAGCAAAACACTGAGGAGCAGCGTGAGGACACGGGTCGGCACGTGCTGCTGCGCCCACGTGCCGAGAAGCACGCCCAACACGGCGGGGAACCCCACGAGCGCGGCGTCCGGCCAGCTGACCTCGCCGAGAACACCGTACGCGGTCATGCCGAACAGCGCCGTCAACCCGATCGCCGCGAGCGACGTGCCGGTTGCCCAGCGGGTGGAGTAGCCGAGCAGAAGGATGAGGAGCGGCACGACGACGACCCCGCCTCCGACGCCGAAGAGGGCGCTGAAGAACCCCGCCGAGAGCCCGATCGCGGGCAACGCGACGACCGGGCGGGTCCTGCTCACGCTCGTATCCTAGTGCGGTGGATCTGCTGGCCCCGCTCCGCGAGGCGCCCGAAGAGACGGCACTCCTCTTCGACGTCGACGGCACGCTTGCGCCCATTGCACCGCGGCCGGAGCTCGCCCGCGTCCCAGCCGAGACCCGGGTCGAACTTGCGCGCCTGGCCCGCTCCTACCTGCTTGTCGCGTGCATCAGCGGCCGCCCCGGCGAAGAGGCGGCTGCGCTCGTCGGCCTGGACGGGATCCGCTATGTCGGCAACCACGGCCTCGAGCTGGACGAGCGGGCGGGCGAGCTTGCCGCACAGATCGCGGCTTTCAGGGACTCCGTCGCGCTCCCGGTCGAGGACAAGGGGCTTTCGCTCTCCTACCACTACCGAGGAGCCGAGGACGAGGATGCGGCGCGCGCCGAGCTCGAGCAGGTGGCCGAGCACGCCCGCGTGGAGGGGCTCGACCCCCGCTGGGGTCGGAAGGTGCTGGAGGTCAGGCCCTCCGTCGCCGCCGACAAGGGAACCGCCGTCCGGGCGCTTCTCACCTCTGTGCCGGCCCGCCGCGGGCTCTACGCGGGGGACGACACGACCGACCTGGACGCGTTCCAGGGCCTGGCGGCCGCCGGCCTCGACCACGCGGTCCGTATTGCGGTCGAGTCGGACGAGGGACCGCAGGAGCTCGGCGCGGCAGCAGACCTGAAGGTGTCCAGCCCGGAGGCGCTCGGGCGGCTCCTGGCGACGCTCTAGGCGTTTGGCACCGAAAGGGGCCCGGTAATACTCGCTTCGTGCGGTTTCGCAAAGGCGCCCGGCTCGATCCGGGCCAGGTAAGGGACGTTCGCGGGCGCCGAGTCGGCGGCGCGGGCGGGCTCGCGGTCGGCGGTGGCGGGATCGGCATCGCCATCCTCGTCATCTACTTGCTCGTGTCCGCGCTCTCCGGAGGCGGCGGAGGGCTCCCCGGGCAACTCGGCCCACTCGACAACCAGCGCGTGGGCGAGGACTCGACCCCCTCGCAGGTCTCGCAGGAGTGCAAGACGGGCGAAGATGCGAACCAGCGCGAGGATTGCCGCATCGTCGCCGTCGTGAACAGCGTCCAGAAGTTCTGGGACGAGGTCTTCACGCAGAGCAACCAGCAGTACCAGCCCTCCGACACCGTCTTCTTCACCGACCAGGTCGACACGGGCTGCGGAACGGCGAGCTCCCAGGTCGGCCCGTTCTACTGCCCGGCCGACAAGCTCGTCTACATCGACCTCGGCTTCTTCGACGAGCTGTCACAGTTCGGCGCCAAGGACACGCCGTTCGTGGAGGCCTACGTGCTCGCACACGAGTATGGCCACCATGTCCAGGATCTCCTCGGCGTGCTCGACCGGGTCCGGGGCGACTCGCAGGGGCCGGAGAGCGCGTCCGTGCGCTCGGAGCTGCAGGCGGACTGCTACGGGGGCGTGTGGGCTGCGCACGCGACCGAGACCGGCCTCATCGTCGGCCTCACCCAGCAGGACATCAACAGCGGGCTCGACGCCGCGGCGGCGATCGGGGACGACCGGATCCAGGAGAAGACCCAGGGGCAGGTGAACCCCGAGACCTTCACCCACGGCACCTCCGAGCAGCGCCGCCGCTGGTTCTCGCGCGGCTACGAGACGGGCAAACCTGCCGAGTGCGACACCTTCACCGGCTCGATCTAGGCCGCGGCTTCCTGCAACGCAGCCCAGGCGCGGCGCACGTCGTCCTCGGTCGTCCGCGCATTTCCGATCGCGAGCCGCAGGACGAGGCGGCCGTCGAGACGCGTCTGGCTGAGGAACGCCTCGCCGCTTCGATTCACGCGCTCGAGGATCGCCGCGTTCCCCTCGTCCGAGCCCTCCCGTCGGAAGCAGACGACCGAAAGCGCGTGCGGCGCCGCGATCTCCCAGCCCGGGTCCTCCTCGACCCACGAGGCGAAGAGCTGCGCGAGCCGGACGTGCTCCCGGATGAGCGCCTGCAGGCCGTCCCGCCCGTAGCAGCGAAGCACCGCCCAGAGCTTGAGCCCGCGGAAGCGGCGGCCGAGCGCCGGCCCGTAGTCCTTCAGGTCGGTGACGGTACCTTCGCGCTCGGGCATGTATTCGGGGCTCGCGCTGAAGGCCCGGAAAACAGCCTCCGGCCGGCGGGTCCAGAAGCACGAGCAGTCCATCGGCGTGAAGAGCCATTTGTGCGGGTTGATGACGACGGAGTCGGCGAGCTCCGCGCCGTCGAGCGTCCAGCGGAGCTCCTCGCACACCGCCGCTGAGCCCGCATAGGCCGCGTCGAGGTGGAGCCAGGCGCCTGCCTCCTCGCAGAGCCGCGCGATCTCGCGCACCGGGTCGACCGAGGTCGTCGACGTCGTGCCAGCGGTCGGAACGACGGCAGCGGCGTCCTCGATCTGCTCGGCGAGCGCGTCGACGCGCATCCGGTACCCGCCGTCCACTGGGACGAAGCGGCACTCGAGCCCGAGGAGCCGCGCGGCCTTCTCGACAGAGAAGTTCGCGTGCTCGGACGTGAGCACGTGCCCGCCCGGGCGGAGCTCACGGGCGGCGGCGAGGGCGACGATCGTCGCGGTCGAGGCGGTGTCGTCGATGTGGCCGTGCAGCCCGTCCGGCAGGCCGAGCAGCTGCGCGAGCCAGTCCAGCGCGAGCTCCTCCACCTCGGTCGCGGCCGGCGACGTCGTCCAGAGCATCGCGTTCACGTTCAGCGCGGCGACGATGAGCTCGGCGAGGATCCCCGGCTCCGAGCCCGTGTTGGGGAAGTAGCCGAAGAAACGCGGGTGGTTCCAGTGGGTGATCCCGGGCAGGATGGCCGCGTCGAGATCGCCCAGGACCGCTTCGAAGGGCTCACCGTTTTCAGGAGGCGAGGCCGCGAGCTTCGCGCGGACCTCACCCGGAGTGACCGTCGACGCGACCGGCAGCTCGCCAACCCGTTCGAGGTAGCCGGCGACCCAGTCGAGGGCCGCTTCTCCGTCGCCGCGAAAGTCGCTCACTACTTCTTCATCAGCTTCTTGACGTCCCGCCAGGGCCGCGCGTTCACGATCTGCTCCGGGCCGATCCAGCCGCGCCTCGCCTGCGCGACGCCCAGCCGCATGTTCGCGAGCTCGTGCGTGCGGTGCGCGTCGGTCGAGATGACGAGCTTGACGCCGGCCTCCGCAGCCGCGCGCGCATGATTGTCGTCCAGGTCGAGGCGGTCGGGCTGGCAGTTGATCTCCAGAAACGTGCCCGTCGCACGCGCCTTCTCGAGCAGCGCCTCGAAGTCGATGTCGTAGGGGTCGCGGCGGTTGATCTTCCTTCCGGTGGGATGGCCGATGCAGTCCACGTGCGGGTTCTCCATCGCGGCCTCGATCCGCCGCGTGAGCTCCTCTCGCTTGCGATCGAAACCTGAGTGGACGGAAGCCATCACCCAGTCGAGGCCGGCGAGCACGTCGTCGGGCATGTCCAGCGAGCCGTCGGCGCGGATGTCGACCTCGATCCCGCGCAGGATCTGCAGGCCTTTGGTCCGACCGCCGACCTCCTCGATCTCCTCGGCCTGCTGCTCGAGCCGGCCGTCGCGCAGGCGGCGCGCGTGGTCGCAGACGGCGAGGTAGGCGCGACCGAGCCCCTTGGCCGCCGCGACCATCTCGTCGAGGGACGCGCGGCCGTCCGACCAGGTCGTGTGCGAATGGAGGTCCCCGCGGATGTCGTCCACCTCGACGAGCTTCGGCAGCGTGCCGTCGCGCGCCGCCTGGAGCTCGCCGCGATTCTCGCGAAGCTCGGGCGGGATCCAGCTGTAGCCGAGGAACTCGTAGAGCTCCTCCTCGGTCGCGGCCGTGAAGACCTCGTCCGTCTCCGTGTTCTTCACGCCGTACTCGGAGATGGAAAAACCTCGCGTCACCGCCTCTTCCCGCATCGCAACGTTGTGAGCCTTCGAGCCGCTGAAGTGCTGCAAGAGGTTCCCGTAGCTCTCCGGAGGGACGACGCGCAGGTCGAAGCGAAGCCCGTCGTGTGACACCACGGTCGCCTTCGTCCCTCCGTGCGCCACGACCTCGGCGACCCAGGGCTGGGCGACGAAGTGGGCGGTCAGCGCGGCCGGGTCGTCGGCCGTGGCGATGATGTCGAGGTCCCGCACGGTCTCACAACGCCGGCGAACGCTGCCCGCCTCGGACACGCGCACGGCGGCTGGATGCGAGCGCAGCTCCTCGACGGCCGCGTCCACTGCGGGCAGCACGCGCCCGAGAAGGGTCTTCTGCTCGATCGTCTTCTTCGGCCTGGCGAGCGAGGCGAGCACTTTCTCCTGGGTCTTCGGCCCGAGGCCCTGCACCTCTGCGAGCCGGCCCTGCTCGGCGGCTGCCCGAAGGTCCTCTGCGGACTGCACGCCGAGCTCGACCCAGAGCTTGCGCGCGGTCTTCGGCCCGAGGCCGGGCACGTGCATGACCTCGACGAGCCCGGTCGGGAGCTTGTCGCGGAGCTTGGCGAGCGCGGCCAGATCGCCCGTCTCCGTGTACTCGACGATCTTCCCCTCGATCGTCGAGCCAATCCCGGAGAGCCGCGTCGCCTTCTTGTCGAGTGCAAGTTGCGCGACCGGAACCGCCGACTCGCGAATGCGCGTCGCGGCGCGGCGGTAGGCGCTCAGGCGGAACGCGTCGGCCCCGTCGAGCTCGAGCAAGTCGGCCAGGAGCTCGAACTGCTCGGCGAGCTGGGCGTTGGACGGCAGCGTCTGGGCCACGCGGGCGATGATACGCGGGTGCGCCTGGTCATCTGTCTGCCGACCTACAACGAGCGGGCGAACCTCGAGCCCATCGTCCGTCGGCTCGGCGAGGTGCTCACGGGTGTCGACGCAGAGCCGCGCGTGCTCGTGATCGACGACTCCTCCCCGGACGGCACCGGCGAGCTCGCCGAACGGCTGAGCGGCGAGCTCCCGTTCGTGTCGGTCCTCCATCGCACCCGCAAGGAGGGCCTCGGCCCGGCGTACATCGCGGGCTTCCGGTGGGCGCTCGAGAACGGAGCCGACCGGATCGTCCAGATTGACGCCGACTTCTCCCACGACCCCGCCGACGTGCCTCGGCTTCTCGGCGCGGCAGAGAGCGCCGGGCTCTCGCTCGGCTCCCGCTACGTCGAGGGCGGCGGCACGGAGAACTGGGGCAAGGGAAGACAAGCGATCAGCCGCTTCGGCTCCTTCTACGCCCGGACGATCCTCGGCGTCCCTATCCGCGACCTTACGGGCGGTTTCAAGTGCTGGCGCCGCGAGGCCCTCGACGCACTGCCACTCGATCGGATTCGGACCAAGGGCTACGCCTTCCAGATCGAGACGACCTACCGCGCCATCCGTACCGGCTTCGAGGTCGTCGAGATTCCGATCGTCTTCGCCGAGCGCCGTGCCGGCGGGTCGAAGATGACGCGCGGCATCGTCTTCGAAGCGATATGGAAGGTGCCCGAGCTCCGCCTGCGTGCCGCC
>Ga0307320_10000991_pt1 | contig 10309 bp, 8 predicted proteins | sample ER_DNA_369_FD_194495 | JGI IMG/M metagenome (GOLD analysis project Ga0307320, IMG submission 194495) | Bulk soil microbial communities from the East River watershed near Crested Butte, Colorado, United States - ER_DNA_369 | ecosystem: Environmental > Terrestrial > Soil > Floodplain | place: USA...
GATATCGCCGCAAGGCTTCAGCTGAGCAAGGAACAACAACAGCTCGCCCACCTCTGTGGCCTCGTGCACGACATCGGGAAAGTTGGACTTCCGCCCGGGATCCTCGAAAAGCCCGGCGCGCTGACGCTCGAAGAGCGGCGGATGATGGAGGAGCATTCGGTAATAGGCGAGCGGATTCTCGCGAACGTCGAGGACTACGCAGAGATCGCGAAGATCGTGCGGCATCATCACGAACGGATGGACGGAAACGGCTACCCGGACGCCATTCCGGGCGATGAGATCCCGCTCATCTCGCGGATCATCGCTGTAGCGGACGCGTACAACGCGATGACGTCGGGACGGCCGTACCGAGATGCCATGCCGACCCGAGTCGCACGCTTCCGGCTGGCGCAGGCCGCTTCGACGCAGTTCGATACCACCATCGTTGCCGCGTTCGAGGCGATTCTCGCTGGCTCGAAGGAGAGCTATCTCTCAGGTCTTAGCGCCGACTTCGGTGTCGAAGTCCAGCGCCAGCCGTCGATGCGGCCGCTGGCAATAGCCCAAATGGCCTAGTCTCCGGAGCGGTCATTGTCTCGTTGAATCAACGCAGCTTGGAGCCGGCTCTCGACACCAAGCTTCTCGAGTATGCGGTGGACGTGAACCTTCGCGGTGCTCGTAGTGATCACGAGCCTCTCCGCAATCTCCGCGTTCGAGAGGCCTATGCGAAGAAGGTTGAGCACCTCGGCCTCTCGGCGGGTTAGAGTCCCGATCGCGGGCTCCGCGGTTCGGTCACCAAAGTCCGACACTCCGAGGTCACTAGCGAGTGTTGTGTCGTTCGCTCGCTCTATAACTACCCGCAAGGTAGGCCAGGCGGGAGAATTGGCTACAGACGACAGCACCTCCGGGCATAGCCTGTAGGCCGTGACCCATGCATCGGCCATGCCGTCGTCATGCGCTGCGCGAGCGAGGGACGATGCGCGGTTCTTGGCATCGGGCTCCTCGCCGTGAAAAGCGGCGATGAGATCTGCGAACTCCACAAAGTACCGCGCCTCCGCGCTAGACGAGAGCGAGCGGGCGAGCTCTAAGAATCTCGGGGCTTCTGGCATACCAGCAGCCGTGAGTCCGAGCCCGACCACCCCGTAGAAGTCTCCTACTGAGACACGCTCTAGCTGTGAAGGGAAATCGCGCTCGTACAGATTCCATTGGCATGGTCCTCCTAGGGCAAGCAGGAGCCGAAGCTTCAGTTGGAGATCGATTATTTCCGTGTATGGGTCGACGACGAGACCATGAAGTCGCTCTGCAGAGGCCTTCGCTTGCTCCACGCGTCTTAAGCCGATCTCGGCTAGCGCCTTCCAAAACAAACACTGGGGAATCGCCACCGTAAGGCCGAGCTTCTCGCTCCGTTCAAGCGCCATCGTTACAAGAGCCAGACCGTGTACATACTCGGCGGCCATGACACGCACGATTGCGCATTGAGTAAGGAAGCTTGTGGCGACGGCGGGATCTCGTGTGGTTTCCGCCAACGGAAGGAGTGGTTCAAGGAGCAGCCATGCACCCTTGAAACTCCCCTTGCGAGATGCATAGGCGACCCGACCGATTGCGACGCGAAGCGCCGAATCGACATCACTCCCTGCCCGCTGAGATAGTGAATGAAGGAGCGCCTCAGTTTCCGCACTGGACTGCGCCAGTGCCGCAAGATAAGCACTCCAAAGGGCAGCCCGCTCGTCTGAGGGATTTTCCGCCCACTCCACGGCTTTGAGGCCGTGCGCGAGCGCTGCATCGTCGTCATTGAGCCAGTAGGCCGCCTGGCTCGCGAGCCGAGACGCTCGGGATCGATACGGACCACCATCTGCGGTGAGCTTGAGCGTCCGCTCAGCTAGCAGTTGCGCATGGCTAAAGCGCCCACGCCACATGGCCGCCTCCGATCGAGCTAAGACCGCGCTCGGCGTCGACAGAGCATCGGCACCAGATCGCTCGAGCCATTTCTCGACGGTCTCGACGCGCCCCGACGCAATGAGGTCAGGCGCTGCACGGCCGAGTATCTCTGCCATCGTTTGCGTCTCGTTGGCCTCGAATGCAGCAGTGAGCGCGTCTTCCCAACGCCCTCGGTCGAGGGCGGCTTCGATTACTGCCTGCTGCAAGCGGTGCCTCTCCTCAGGATGCTGGGCTCCGACGTAACCGTGGAAGAAGTCGCGCATCAGAGGATGAAGGCGCACAGCGTCCTCTGGGACTCGCTGAACCAGACCGTCGTCCGAGAGGTGCTGAAGCACTTCCTCGCTCAACAGTGAGGGAACGAGGCTTCGAAGCATTTCGATGGGAGTGCTCGGCAGGATTGACGCTGTCATCAAGATCTGGCGGATCTCAGGAGCCTCCCGTTTGAGAACCTCCTCGGCGAAATAGCGGAATAGGGCGTCGGATACGCGCTCGGACGGCAGCTCGCGTGTCGCGGACAGCGCAGCCAGACCGATCACCGCCGGCCAGCCTTCTGCACCTTTCACCAAGGCTTCGACGGAAGCGTCTGACTCGGTACCAAGTACCAAACCGGCCTCCTCCTGTGTCATCGCAAGCTCGGCACGTGTCACCTCCGTGATTTCCCCGTAGAGAACGCGGCGCGCTGATGCCCACCTCGGGCGTCGCCGACTGGTGACGACGAGGCGGATAGGCGAAAGCGTTAGCAGCCAGTCGACAAACTCTTCGACAGCGGGCGACTCGCTGACAAGCTGGTAGTCATCGAGGACGAGCCATGCGTCCTCTGGCCAGTCGACCAGTTTCTCGGCAAGGAGCTCCGCAAGGAGACGGGCGAGCTTCTCCGGCTGCTCGGCCACCCGAACTCGCTGGTGTAACGACGTCGCTGCGTCAGGTGCGATTGCCTCGACGGCCTCGGCGACGCCTACGGAGAACGCAGCGAGATCGTCCGATGACTCCGTTGCGCGATACCAGGCAACCGACTCATGCTTCTCGACCCACTCGGTTACTAGGCTGGTCTTGCCGTAGCCGGCTGGTGCGACGATGAGGATTGCCTGCGCTGCGCTCTCGTCCAGTAGCGCGGTCAACCTCGGCCGCCGTACGTGCCGACGGAAGAGTGGTGCCGGTGTTCGTTTTCCCTTCGGCTCCATGTCGCCCTCCAAGGGGCTAGCCGAGGTTAACGGGAAACATCGCGAATTCCTATCGCTCGAACGAGGATGTCCGCGCCCGCAACTTCTGTCACGGGCGCGGGTGCCGTCATCCCCCGGAGCCGGTCACGCCGGAATGCGGGAGTCGCCGCGCGCACCGACGTCCAACTCCAGGCTCGTGGACTCGTGAGGGTCCTCGCCGGTGAGCTCGCGAAACGCCGCAGGTATTTGGCGGCGGCGTCCGACGGAGAGCTTCATCCGTAGCACGTCGGCGTGAGCCTTCGCCGTTCGCGGCGAGATCCCGAGTCGATCGGCGATCTCGACATTCGAGCAGCCCTGCGCTAGGAGGTGCACGACCTGGCGCTGGCGAACCGTGAATCGCGTCTCGCGATCGAGCCTCAGCATGCCTCACATACTCGTGCGCGCAGTGAGGCCACGCAATTGGCCGTCAGACGTATCTTCGCAGGTACACCTTTAGATGTAGAAGAGCTCCGGGAAGCGTAAGCGCAGGTGCCGCCGGGCCGCGCTGCTCGCCCCGATGCAGCCTCCTCACGCAGCTATCGGTGCTCCCTGCGTCCTTCCTCTGAACGACCATCGCACCCCGACGACGAGCGGCGTACCACGAATCCCTCCTAGCGATAGGCTCGGCGGGTGCAATTGGAGATTGTCCCCGAGCCCTCCGGCGAGGAGCGGGAGGTCATCATCGCGGCGCTCGACAAGGCGCGATCCGAGCCCGACCGTCGCGACGACTGGTGGCGCGCCGGCGTAGTCGAGAACCTAGAGGAGGGTGCGGGCGAGAGCCTCTCGCCAGCCGGCGAGTAGGCGCTCGGCTTCATCTTCCGGAAGCTTTGGCTCGTACCACCGCTCGACCCGGCCGAGGGCGGCGATCTCGGCAGGCGTCTTCCAGACTCCGACGCCGAGGCCGGCGAGCGCGGCTGCGCCGAGGGCGGTGCTCTCCCGCTCGGCGGGCACCTCGACCGGGATCCGGGCGACGTCGGCCTGGAACTGCATCAGAAACGCGTTCTCGCTCATGCCGCCGTCGGCTCTGAGGAGCTCGACCCCGGTTGCCATCGCGTCGAGCACGTCCGTTGTCTGGTAGGCCGCGGCCTCGAGCGCGGCGCGGACGAGATGTGCGCGGTCGGTGCCTCGGGTGAGGCCGGTGATGAGGCCACGGGCCTCCGGCGCCCAGTGGGGCGAGCCGAGGCCCGCCAGAGCCGGCACGAAGTAGACGCCGTCGTTTCCCTCGAGCGACCGCGCCAGCCGCTCGCTCTCTGCCGCGTCGCCGAGGAGCCCGAGGCCGTCGCGGAGCCACTGGATCGCGGCGCCGGTGACGAAGATCGAGCCCTCCAGGGCGTAGACGGCCGGCTCGCCGTCGAGGCGCCACGCCGCTGTCCTCAGCAGGCCCTCGGGTGCCGGTCCTGCGTCGTTGCCGGCGTTGGCGAGGACGAAGCTGCCCGTTCCGTACGTCGCCTTCGCCTGTCCGGGCTCGTAGCATCCCTGGCCGAAGAGCGCCGCCTGCTGGTCCCCTGCGATCCCGGTGATCGGGACTCGCGCGCCGAGGAAGTCGGCCTCGGCGATCAAGCCGCTCGAATCGGCGACCCTCGGCAGGATCCCGCGCGTTACCCCGAAAAGCTCGAGCAGCTCGTCGTCCCACTCGAGGTCCTGCAGTCCGAGGAGCATCGTGCGCGAGGCGTTCGAGACGTCGGTGGCGTGAACCGCGCCGCCGGTCAGCTGCCAGACGAGCCAGGAGTCGACGGTGCCGAAGGCGAGCTCGGCCGGGTCTCCTCCCACCTCGCGGAGGAGCCACTCGAGCTTCGTCGCCGAGAAATAGGGATCCGGGACGAGGCCGGTGCGCTCCCGGATGAGGTCCCGGTCGAGCTCCCGGCAACGCTCGGCAGTCCGCCGGTCCTGCCAGACGATCGCCGGGTGCACCGAGCGGCCCGTCGAGCGCTGCCAGAGCACCGTGGTCTCGCGCTGGTTCGTGATCCCGATCGTGGCGAGATCTCCGGCCCGGGCGCCCGCGTTGCCAAGCGCCGCCTCGGCGGCGGCGAGCACGGAGGCCCAGATCTCCTCCGGGTCGTGCTCGACCCAGCCCGGGCGGGGAAAGTGCTGCCGCACCTCCGCATAGCCGCGTCCGCGGCGGCGGAGCTCCGCGTCGAAGACGATGCACGTCGTCCCCGTCGTCCCCTGGTCGATCGCAAGGACGAGTGCGTCTGACACGGCGCGATGCTACTCGGGAGGCGCGTGAGATCAGGAGGGGAACGTCCGGGCTCCGCCAGCGGTCGGGCGTACGCCGTTCGCGATTCGCGGCCTACACTCGAGGGCGTGCAGCGCAGTGTGTTCGGCCTGGCCATCGCTTTCGTCGTCCCGATCCTCGCGGCAGGGTGCGGGAGCACGAGGACGGTGACCGAGACGACCACGGTCACGACTACGGTCACGGCTACAGAGACGACCACTGTCACGTCGAAGACCGGGCTCGGGCCGCCGGCCGAGAGGGTCCAGTTCGGTCACATCAAGTCGCTGACACGCAAGGGCGACCACTTCGAGATGCGGTTCGACCCCGCCTGGTTCCTCTCCGGCGAGACGGCGAACATCGCCGCTGCTGAGGACGGTGCGGTCGAGGCCGGCCAGCCGGTTCCGAACGACAACTACGTTGTCGAGGAGGGCCACCGGCTGCTGACCTACCTCGTCCCGGACGACGCTCATGTCACAGTCCTGACCAAGGACGGCGACGCGGCGCAGCTGGGCGCGACCCCGATCACAGTCTCTGAGCTGGCCCAGATCGTCCAGGGCACGAGCAGCCTCGAGCTATTCGAGCCCTTGGAGACGGGCGTCTGGATCAGAGTCAACGTGGACACCGTCCGCGCGATCGACCAGCAATACCAGCCGTAGCCCGCGCTCGCCGTCCGTGTGCCCGATTCACCTCGACCCACGACTGCCGGGGCCACCCTCACCACAGTCGCGAGTCAAACAAGATACAATTCTCACTTGACTGGCCTCGCATCCAGAGTCTGGCCTGGAGCCCGCACTACACCAACGCGCACTGCGCGCAAGGCGAGGAGCTCTTAGGCAAACGGAATCCTGTTGCGGGGCCAGCCTCTCCTCTAGGAGGCGGGGGCGCGGCCGCCGCGCAGGAGACTCGGCGCCACACGGGCGTAGTCGAGGCCGGAGAGCCAGGTGAGCGCGACTGCGAGGAGGAGTGCCCACCAGGCGATGTCGTCCGAGATGGCGCCGCCCGCCGCGAGCCCGGCCAGGGTCGCCGCCACGGCCTGCGAGGTCGTCTTCACCTTGGCGAGGTCGCGCGCGCTCAGGACCACGCCGCGTTCGAGCGCCGCCAGGCGAAGTCCCGAGACCAGGAACTCCCGTGCGACGATCGCCGCCACCATCCAGGCCGGGAGCACGCGGCCCACGAGCATGATGAGCGTCGCCAGGACGAGGATCTTGTCCGCGATCGGATCGAGCAGGCGCCCGAGGTTCGACGTCTGCTCCCTCCGGCGCGCCCACCAGCCGTCGAGGTAGTCCGTCGCCATCGCGAGGGCGAAGACCACGGTCGCGTAGTAATCGTGGTTCGGGAAGTTCCAGGCAAACAGGACCACGACCACCGGCACGGCGACTGCGCGGCCCAGGGTTAACTGGTCGGCGAAGCCCACTGACGGACAGAATACGGGGCGATGAACGTCGAGGCCCCGCCCTTCCGGAAGGTGCTCGTCGCCAACCGGGGCGAGATCGCCATTCGTATCTTCAGGACGCTTCGGGAGCTCGGGATCGAGTCGGTCGCCGTCTACTCGGAGGCAGATCGGGCCAGCCTGCACGTCACGGTCGCCGACGAGGCATACCTCCTCGGGGCCGGACCGCCCGCCGAGAGCTACTTGAACGTCGAGCGCATCGTGGAGAGGGCCCGCCGGGCGGGCGCCGACGCGCTCCATCCTGGGTACGGCTTCCTGGCGGAGAAGGCCGAGCTCGCGCGTGCGTGCACCGAGGCCGGCATCGTCTGGATCGGGCCGCCGCCGGAGGCGATCGAGCTCATGGGCTCGAAGGTCGAGGCGCGCAGGCGCATGGCAGCGGCGGGCGTCCCGGTCATTCCCGGCACCACGGAACCGGTCGAGTCGGCCGAGGAGCTTGCGGCTCTGGGGGAGGAGTACGGATGGCCGCTCGCCGTGAAGGCGTCGGCCGGCGGCGGCGGCAAGGGGCTCAAGGTGGTTCGCTCTGCGGAGGAGGCCGAACGGGCCCTCGCGACGGCGCGGCGCGAAGGCGAGGCCTACTTCTCGGACGCGACCGTGTACGTCGAGAAGTACCTCGAGGATCCCCGGCACGTCGAGGTGCAGGTGCTCGCGGATGAGCACGGCAACGTCGTCCACCTCGGGGAGCGGGACTGCACCATCCAGCGGCGGCACCAGAAGCTCGTCGAGGAGACGCCGTCGCCGGCCGTGACGCCCGAGTTGCGCGACCGGATCGGCAGCATCGCCGTCGACGCGGCCCGGGCAGTCGGCTACCGGAGCGCCGGGACTGTCGAGGGCCTGCTCGATCGCGACGGGAACTACTGGTTCCTCGAGATGAACACGCGGATCCAGGTCGAGCACACGGTCACCGAGCTCGTCACGGGGATCGATCTGATCCGAGAGCAGATCCTCGTGGCGGCCGGCCACCCGCTCTCGTACGGTCAGGAGAACATCCGCTTCTCGGGCCACGCAATCGAGTGCCGGATCAACGCGGAGGACGTGGCAAGCGGCTTCCTCCCGGCGCCCGGCGCCATAACCGCGTACCGCGAGCCCGCAGGACCTGGCGTCCGCGTCGACTCCGGCGTGACCGTGGGGTCGGAGATCCTCGCGCTCTACGACCCGATGATCGCGAAGCTCTGCGTCTGGGATACGGATCGTGAGCGCGCGCGGCGTCGGATGCTGCGGGCCCTCGGCGAATTCACGATCGAGGGCGTACCGACGCTCGTCGGCTTCCACCGGGCGCTCCTCGCCCACCCTTGTTTCGTCGCGGGAGAGACCTGCCACGGCGTCGTCGAGAGCACCGAGCTCGCGGCGCAGGCCGCTGAGCTGACCGCGCGCTCCACAGGGGCGGCCAGGGATGGTGCGCCGCGCTCCCAGCCTCAGATCGTCGACGTGGAGCTGGATGGGCGGCGCTACGGAGTCACCGTCCTCCAGCCCGAGCCGCCCCACGTCGAGCTCGCGCGGGTGCGGCGGGAGCGTTCACTCGCGGCCCATCACCTTGCGGGTGAAGAAGACGTGGTCAGCCCCATGCAGGGCACGGTCCTGGCGGTCGAGGTTGCCGACGGCGACGAGGTCACGGCCGGCTCCGTCATCTGCGTCATCGAGGCGATGAAGATGGAGAACGAGATCACGGCTCATCGGGACGGCAGGGTGAGCGGCCTGTCGGTTGAGCCCGGCGAGGCGGTCACCACCGGCCAGGTGATCTGCGTGGTGGCGCAGGAGGGCAGCTGACCGGCGCTACGCTCCCTGCGTGACGACCGACGTGGAGGCGCGTGGACGAGCGTAGGCCGCTCTGCGCCGAGGTATCGCGCGAGAGTGCCGAGCCTCTGGCGGCGACGGCGAGCCGCATCGAGAACTGGATCCTCCTCGAGTACCGCGGGCTCTGGAGCAGGGACATCGTCGCGGGGTCGAGCCTTTCTGACCAGGTGAAGGCGTACCTGCGCGAGCAGCTCGGCGCGCTTCCGCGCTCACGGCTCCTGTTCGTCCGGCGCCCGGAGCGCCGACAGCACGCTGAGTACGCGTTCTATGTCGCCCGCACCGCGGAGCGGAACAGCGTCATGCTCGGAGCCGAGCTCGGCGGGTACGCAGAGCTTCTTGGCCTGGACCTCGCCGGCGCACTCGAGACCGGGGCCGCCGGCTGGGCCCGCCCGGTCGAGGGGCCGCTCCTCGTCGTCTGCACGCACGGAAAGAGGGACCGCTGCTGTGCGAAGTTCGGGCGCCCCCTCTACGACGCGGTCCGCGAGCAGGCGGAGGAGGACACGGTCTGGCAGGCGTCACACGTCGGCGGCGACAGGTTTGCGGGGAACCTGGTGTCGCTGCCCGCCGGCCTTTACTTCGGCCGGGTGGAGCGCTCCGGGGTCTGGGCGCTGCTCGACGAGGTGCTGGCAGGCCGCATCCCCCTCGAGCACTATCGAGGGCGCTCGTGCTACTCGTTCGCCGAGCAGGCGGCTGAACGGGCGGTGAGAGAGACGACGGGTGCGACCGCACCAGACGACCTGACGCTCCTCTCCTCGGAGTCCCGGGCGGACGGCTGGCTCGTGCGCTTCGAAGTGTCGGGCGAGGTGCACGAAGTCGCTGTCGCCGCCGAGCTCGGCGAGCCCACTTACCTGACGTGCGACGCGGCTAGCCCGTCCCGTCCGCGCCGGTTCGTCCCTCTGACGCATCGAGTGGTGTCGCGTTGACGAGCAGGAAGCCCTCACGCACCAACCGGCGCACGAGCACGAGTCGCCCCGGCTCGTCGAGGTCGCCGGGCATTTCGCCTGCACGGAAGGTGCCCTCGGCGGTCGCAGCGAAGGCGACCGCCTCGTCCGCCTGAGCCGGGAAGGAGATTCGCTTCCCCTCGAAGACGAGGGCGGCTCCATCCAAACCTCGTTCCAGGTCGGCGATCACGGTCGGGCGGCGCCTGAGCTCGGTGTCGGTCGTCAGGTGGTCGAGGACCCGAAGCTGGCCGAGCTGTCCACCGAGGACCGCCCGGCGGCTCCGTACCAGCCGCGACCGCATCCTGCGGGACACGCTCTCGGCGTCGAGCCGCTCGCGGACCCGCTCCAGGAGGTCGACCGGCTGCTCGCCGTCGGCCGGAACGCTGCGGCGGAAGTCGATGTCGTCCGCGCACGAGTCGACGGCGGCGCGCACTGCGTCGATCCAGCTGTAGACGTTCACCCCGACCGTGATGTGGAGCGAGTCCGCGTCGGAGGTCAGCGCCTCGTGCATCCAGCCGCGAGGCAGGTAGAGCACGTCGCCGGCCGCCAGGGTCAGGTCGTGGACCGGGTCGCCCGGGGCTCCGAGCTCGGCCTTGTAGCGCTGCTCGCGGAGCGGGAGCTCGAACACGGGGTTGTAGACGAGCCAGCGCTTATGCCCGGTGACCTGGAGCACGAAGACGTCGTGCGTGTCGTGGTGGACGGGCAGGCCCTGCGAGCCGCGCGGCGTGTAGTAGGCGTTGGCCTGGACCGGGTGGCCGATGGTCGCTTCTAGGCCGCGGCAGAACTCGGCGAGTGGCCG
>Ga0307320_10000994_pt1 | contig 10300 bp, 8 predicted proteins | sample ER_DNA_369_FD_194495 | JGI IMG/M metagenome (GOLD analysis project Ga0307320, IMG submission 194495) | Bulk soil microbial communities from the East River watershed near Crested Butte, Colorado, United States - ER_DNA_369 | ecosystem: Environmental > Terrestrial > Soil > Floodplain | place: USA...
TCACCGGCTCGAGAGTGCCGTCCTCGCCGGGCGCCACGAAGACGAGCGACTTGACGATCTGGCCGAGCTCGGCGTCGACGGTCGCCGCCGCATCGGCGGCGGTGTGGGTCGACTCGTCGAAGACCCTGATCTCGAGGCTCACGCCCTTGCGCGCTGCGGCGTCGAGGACCCGCTGGATCCCGACGTGGTCGATGGGTTCGGGCACAAGCCGAGCATAGAGCATCGGCGATCGGGCGGTCGGGGTCGGCATCGGGTGTGCGCTAGCATCGGCCGGTGGAAGCGATCCTGTTCGACTGGGACGGCACCCTCGTCGATTCGCTCGGTGCGTTCCATGTCGCGAACGCGGCGGTGATGGCGGCGTTCGACCTGCCGTTCGACGAGGCGGTCTACCGGCGCCACTACGTCCCCGACTGGCGGGAAATGTACGTCCGGATGGGCGTCCCGGCTGATCGCCTCGAGGAGGCGAACCGGCTGTGGGAGACGACGTTTGCCGACGGATCGGGCCCGATCGTCGCGTTCGTTGGCGTGGCCGACGCCCTGGCCCGCCTGCGCGCCTCGGGTGCCGCCCTCGGGATCGTGACCGCCGGCCATCGTGACGTCGTGGAGCCGCAGCTGGAATCGACGGGCCTCGAACCGCTTCTCCCGATCCGCGTCTTCGGCGACGACCTGCCGGTCCACAAGCCCGATCCCGCACCGTTGAGGCGGGCCCTGGAGCTGGCCGGTCATGGCCACCGGCCCGCCACGTCGATTTATGTCGGCGACGCGCCGACAGACATGCGGATGGCGGTGACGGCCGGTGCTCGCGGGGTTGGCATCGAGTCGGTCCTCGGGGACCGCGACGAGCTCCTGGCCGCCGGGGCGAGCGAGGTGGCGCCCTCGGTCGTGGCCTGGGTCGAGCGGCATCTCGCCACGCGACCGGAACGGGACGACATCGCCATCCCCCGGACCGCGAGCGCTCCCGGTCCTGAGGCGTGAGCCCGACGGCCGGCCACGCCCTGATCCTCGCCGACGGCGATGCCCCCGAGCCGGCCGATCTCGACCGGGCGTGGCCCGGCTGGGACGAGGGGATCGACATCGTGATCGCGGCCGACGGCGGTGCCCGGCATGCGACCGGCCTCGGCCGAACGATCGACCTGTGGGTCGGCGACGGCGATTCGCTGGGCGCGACCGGGGTGGAGGCGCTCCGCGCCGCCGGCATCCCGACGGAGCTGTCGCCCGTCGACAAGGACGAGAGCGACACGGAGCTGGCAATGCTTGCCGCTGCGGCGGCCGGGGCGCTTCGGGTGACCATCCTCGGCGCGCTCGGTGGGAACCGTGTCGACCATGCCCTCGCGAACGTCTGGCTCCTCGCCCACCCGGCGCTCCGCGATCGTCGCGCCTGTCTCCTCGACGACCGGGCCCGGATCCGACTGCTGCCGGCCGGGCGGCACGATCTCGGAGGCCGGACCGGCGACGTCGTCTCGCTCTTCGCGTTCGGCGGCGATGCCGAGGGGCTGACGACCGGCGGGCTGCGCTACCCGCTGACCGGCGAGCCTCTCCGGTCCGGCTGGACCCGCGGCCTGTCCAACGTCCGGGAGGGGGAGAATGCCGATCTCGAGGTCGGATCGGGCCGGGTCCTCGTCGTCGAGATCGCTGCTACCCTCTGACGATGAGCACGCCCGAAGCGGGGGACGTCGCCCCCGAGATTGCCCTCCCCGACGAGACCGGCACGGTCCACCGATTGGCCGACCAGCGGGGCCGCTGGACGATCGTCTACTTCTACCCGAAGGACGACACGCCCGGCTGCACCGTCGAGGCCTGCGAGTTCCGCGACGCGAACGACACGATCGTGGAACGCGGCGCCGACGTCTGGGGGATCAGCCCCCAGGGCGCCCCGAGCAAGAAGTCGTTCCGCGAGAAGTTCCACCTGCCGTTCACCCTCCTCGCCGACGAGCAGCACGAAGTCGCCGAGGCCTACGGCTCGTGGGTCGAGAAGCAGAACTACGGCAGGACGTACTGGGGCACGGCGCGGACGACATTCCTGGTCGATCCCGACGGGCGGATCGCCCACGCCTGGCCGAAGGTCAAGCCGGAAGGCCACGCCGCCGACGTCCTCGCCCGGCTTGACGAGGCCCAGACGGCACGGGGCGCGGCGGTTGCCGGCTGAGCCTTCCCGACGCGAAGTGAGGCTTCGCTCGTGGGGGGAGACGAGCGAAGCCTCGGCCGGAATGATAGTCCTGTTCCGGACGCCGCAACCATCGGTTTACGAGGCGGAACGACCGCGATGAACGACGCTCCCCACACATGGCGGCCGGATCGATTCATGGTCATTGCCGGCCACCCCGACGACGCCGACTTCGGCCCGGCCGGAACGGCGTCACGGTGGATCGACGAGGGATCGGTCGGCTGGCTCGTCTGCTGCACGAGCGGTGACGCCGGCGGTGAGGATCCGGACGCCGATCCGCTCGTCCTCGCCGCCCTCCGCGAGAAGGAGCAGAACGACGCCGCGGCGATCGTCGGCTACGCCGTGGTCTCGTACCTCCACATGCCGGACGGGGCGCTCGTCAACGACCTGGCGCTCCGCGAGCAGCTCGTCCGGGAGATCCGGACGTTCCGCCCCGACGCCGTCCTCGCGACCGACCCGACGGTCCTCTTCTACCGGTTCGGCGGGGTCAACCACACCGACCACCGTGAAGCCGGCCTCGCCGCCGTCGACGCGGTCTATCCCGCCGCTCGCAACCCGATGGCGTTCCCGGCCCTCGCCAGGTCCGGCCTGGAGGCCCACCCCGTCCGGCGGCTCTACCTGTTCTGGCCGAACGAGCCGAACGCGCGGGTCGATGTGACCGCGACGATCGACCGCAAGATCGCGGCCCTGGCGGCGCACGCGAGCCAGATCCGCGAGCCGGCCAAGCTCGAGGAACGGATCCGGGCCTGGGCCGCGGAGGAGGGCGAGCCGATCGGCGCGGCGGCAGCCGAGGCGCTCCGGCTCGTGATCATCGACGACGACGAGGACGAGGGCCCAAGCGGCGACGTGGAGCAGGCCACGGAGGCGGCCCTGGCGGACGGCTGACCCGGGCTGACCCGGGCTGAGCCGGTCAGATCGCCTCGAGCAGGATCGGCCGGACGATGCCCCACTCGTTCCAGAGCTCCGTCAGCGCGTCGGCCCGCCGGCCGAGGAGCGAGACGAGCTCGCCGAGCGTCAGCCCGCCGGCCGAGCCGGCGATGTACTCGTCGGCGGCCACGCGAACGTCCTGGAACAGGTCCTGCATCTCGGCTTCGGTCGGCCAGCGCCGGATCCGCATCGGGTCCTCACCCGCATAGCCGACGGCCATCGACAGGTCGCGCTGGCTCGGCACCCGCTCGTCGGCCCATCCCCCGAACCCGTCGAAGCGGTAGCCGATCGACGAGAGCGCCGCGGCGATGTCGCGGTTCGTCGTCTGGCTGAACGGACCCCAGAAGTAATGGTCGAGCGGGAAGTCGAAGGCCGACGCCTCGATCGACCGGGCGATCAGCGCCTCAGCGAGGGCGCTCAGCCACGTCTGCCAGCGGCGGCGCGCCTCCCGGTCGTCGCCCCCGAGGCGGGCAACCGCGGCGAGCATCGCCTCGCGATCACCGCGGAGGATCCGGATCAGGACGGAATCCTCGCCGGCCCGGGAGCCCATCGGCTCGAGCTCATCCTCGGCCATCGCCGCGGCCATCCGATCCTGGGCGGGCGCCTTCTTCGGCTTCGCCGCGGCGGCCGCCGCCGCGAGCGTCCGAGCCTCATCGCAGGCCGCGACCGCCTCGCGGGCGGCAACGCATGCCTCATCGGCTCGCTCGGCGGAGATCCGGGCGGCGTCCGCCTCGACCGCGAGCCGCTCCAGCACCGGAGCGAGGGCCGTGGCCGCGGCGCGATCCCGCTCGATCCGCATGCCGGCCTCGCGCGTGTTGCGGTTGATCTCGTTGATCTCGCTGAGCCAGGCACGGGCAGCGGCCTCGACGTCCTCGCGTGTCGTCGCCTTCGCGCGCGCGTCGCGGAACCGCTTCTGAGCGGTCTCCTTCGCCGTCCGGACCGAGCGTGGATCCGTGGCGGCGGCCGCGGCTTCGGCATTGCCGACGTGCACGTCGTACGCGCGCTGGGCGACCCGGAGTGCCTCGGCGGCTCCGGCGGCGCCTTCGCGGGCGCGGCTCGCGACGGAGCACCGTTCGTCGGCTGTGCGCCGCTCCTCGGCACACGGGCCGGCATCGGGCGGACTGCCGGTACCGGATGGGCCGGAGCCGGTCGTGGCGGCGCCGGTGGCACGGGATTCGGCCGCAGTCGAGGAGGACGCGCTCGACGCCGACCCGGTCCGCTTCGGCTCGGGTCCCGGACGACCCGTCGTGGCTGCCAGCTCCCCCATTGGCGTATCGACCTCCTCGTCACGAGCGGCCGATCCGGCACGTCGCGACGACCCACCCATCGCCGCGACGGCGACCTTCGCCGCCGTCGCGCGGAGCGCCTGCGTGATCGGGTCGGGCTCCAGCGACATCGGGACCGCCACCATCGCCGACCCGCCTGCGATCGCGGGCGTGAGCCACATCAATGCGGGTCGAGGCGACGCGAAGTAGGGCTCCGGTGGCCGGATCGACAGCGGGGACCCGCTCGTCGCCGACGATGCTGACGGGTGGACGGTCGCCATCGACTGTGATGGCCCGCCACCGCCTTTTCGCAGAACAGGCGTTCGGGTCATCGGCTCCAGATCGCCGTGCGGTGCCGGGTCTCCGGTCCGGTCGTCCGCCCTCCGGCCGGGGGCATCGAGCTCTGTGTTCACCGGGTCTTGTTCGGTCCAACGTCGATCGCCGGGGCCGCGGGCCGCAGGTCCGGTGGCACCGTTCGGGAACGCGTCCTCGGCCAGGGTTGACGAGCGCCGAGCCTGAATGCTGTTCGGGGCGACCGTGATCCGGATCTCGCGAGACCCAGGCGGACGCGCTCGCAGGACCTCGACGAGGGCGGCACCGCTTGCGACTCCGAGGACCAACCCGAGCGCCAGAAAGGCGAACTCGCTCGCGGTCACGCTGCGCTGCCTCCTCGGCCGGGCGGCTCCGGCCAGACGTCGATTCCGCTCGGAGCGTAGCTGCGAGTCCGTTCGCGGTCAAATCGCGCGCGGCATCCGAGCTGCAGGCTCTCCCGAGCGTGGCGCGAACGGCGCCGGGACGCCGGACGGCTTTTGCGAAGCCCCACGTGCGGGTGGTAGATTGAGGCCTCCGGCCGCGGCGCTCCGCGTCGTGCTCGGACGCGCTGAATTTCCCCGGATCCGACCGCATCGAAAGGCACGTCCTCGACCTTGGCGATCGACCCCCTCCAGGAATTCCTCGTCCAGCCCGTCGACGCCTCCTGGCTCCAGTGCAACATCGAGTGCCAGGAAGCCTGTCCCGTGGGGACGAACTGCCGCGGCTACCTGAACCTCGCCGCCGAGGGCCGGTTCGAGGAGGGCTACATCCTGTCCCGCGAGCCCAATCCGGTCGCGGCTATGTGCTCGTACGTCTGCTCGGCTCCCTGCGAGCGGGCCTGCCGTCGCGGCGACATCGATCGGCCGCTGGCGATCCGGGCGATGAAGCGGTTCCTCGTGGAGTGGCACGAGGCCTCCGGCATCCCCGACGTCATGCCCGAGATCACGCCGCGGGCCGAGCGAGTCGCCGTCATCGGGGCCGGTCCGGCCGGAATCGCCGTCGCTCGCGAGCTGGCGATGAAGGGGGTCCAGGTCACCGTCTTCGACAGCCTGCCGTACGGCGGCGGCACGATGCTCATCGGCGTTCCTGCCTTCCGCCTGCCGCGCGAGGCGATCGAGATGGACGTCCGCCTCGTCGAGCGGCTCGGGGTCACGTTCCGCTTCAACACGACGATCGGCAAGGACATCCCGATGGCGGACCTGCAGCGCGACTACGACGCGGTCGCCCTGACCGCCGGCGCAATGGACCCGGTCGCGCTCGACATCCCCGGCGGCGACCTCGAGGGTGTCGACTACGGCGTCGACTTCATGAAGAAGGCGAACCTCGGCCAGGAGCTGTACGTCGGAAAGGATGTCGTCGTGATCGGCGGCGGCTACACGGCGATGGACTGCTCGCGGACGAGCCTCCGCCACGGCGCCGAGCACGTCTCCATCGTCTATCGCCGGACACGGTCGGAGCTGGTCGTGGACGAGGAGGAGCTCGGCGAGACGGAGCGCGAGGGCGTCCGGATGGAGTTCCTCGCGAGCCCGATCGAGGTCCTCGGCGAGGACGGCCACGTCACCGGCGTCCGGTTCATCCGGAACCGCCTCGGCGAGCCGGATGCCTCGGGCCGGCGGTCGCCCGTGCCGATCGAGGGCAGCGAGTTCGAGATCCCGGCGGACGTCGTCATCCCCGCGGTCAGCCAGGCCGCCGACCTGACGTTCCTCCCGGTGGAGGCGAGCTTCGAGATCAACCGCGGCCGGGTGAAGGTGGACCCCGCGACCTACGCCACGAACGTCCGCGGCGTCTTCGCCTGCGGCGACTTCGTGACCGGTCCGACGACGCTGATCGAGGCCGCCGGCCACGGCAAGAAGTGCGCGTACGCGATCGATCGCTACCTCGCCGGACGGACCGATGTCACCGTCACGCCGAACGTGAAGATCACGAGCTCGTGGCGCCACGACATGCCGGAGTTCTACGACGTCCTGCCCCGCCAGCACATTCCGATGGCGCCGCTGGCGGCGCGGATGCCGTCGACCGACCCCGAGGTCAACTTCAACATCCCGGTCGAGCACGGCTACGACGCAACGGGCGCGGTCGCCGAGTCGACGCGCTGCCTGATGTGCAACTACAACATCTGGTTCGACCCGTTCCGCTGCGTCCTGTGCGGCGCCTGCGCCGACGTCTGCCCCGAGGGCGTCATCCACATGGTCGACGTCAACCAGCTGAAGACCGAGGGCCTCCTGCCGGAGATCGAGGAGTCGTACGGCTGGGAGAACGGCGGCGCGATGATCCTCGACGAGGAGCGCTGCATCCGCTGCGCGCTCTGCGTCAAGCGTTGCCCGTTCGACGCCATTACGATGGAGCGGTTCGAGCTGCAGGAGATCTCGACCGACGGACGGCTCTACAAGGAGTCGTACCGGGACGCGCAACTCGCCGGAACCCCCGGCGTCGCAGGAGGAGCCCGGTGAGTTTCCTCGAGCGGGTGGACCAGAGCATCCGGCGGAGCCCGGTCTGGCGCTCGATCTTCCGTCAGCCGTACCCCAACGACGAGCGGTCGCGGGCGTACGCGGTCATGAACAACGTCTTCCTGCACATCCACCCGGTCCGCGTCCGGCAGCATGCGGTGAAGTTCGCGTACACGTTCTGCCTGGGCGGCCTGTCGTTCTTCCTGTTCCTGGTCCTGACGATCACCGGCGTCTACCTGATGTTCTTCTACGTCCCGTCGGCGACGCTCGCGTACACGAACATCCTCGACATCCAGAGCCAGGTGACGTTCGGGCTGCTGACCCGGAACATCCATCGGTGGGCCGCCCACCTGATGGTCTTCTTCGTCTTCCTCCACATGATGCGGGTCTTCTACCACGGGGCCTACAAGCCGCCGCGCGAGTTCAACTGGGTCGTCGGTGTCTTCCTTCTGTTCTTCACGATCATGCTGTCCTTCACCGGCTACCTGCTGCCGTGGGACCAGATCGCGTTCTGGGCGATCACGATCGGGACGAACATGGGCGGCTATGCCCCGCTGATCAACGTCCCGGTGAACCGGCTCCTCCTCGGCGGGCTGGAGGTCGGCCAGAACACGCTTCTTCGCTTCTACGTGCTCCACATCATGTTCTTTCCACTAGTGGCGGCCATCTTCCTCGCGGTCCACTTCTGGCGCATCCGCAAGGACGGTGGGATCAGTGGGCCGCTCTGAGCCATGACTGATACCAAGCAGCCGACGGACAAGCGGGTTGTCCTCCCGGTCGATCCGACTCGGCGGACGGAGATCGACAAGCAGCGCGTGCCGATGTCGGCGCGGCCGTACCGTCTCCTCGCCCTCGTCAAGCAGGACGCGGTCGTCCGGGTCCAGAAGGAGCCGGACGATACGGTCATGGTCTGGCCGCACCTGCTCTCGATCGAGTTCCTGGCGGCCGGGATGATGAGCATCTTCCTGCTCCTGATGGGCTTGTTCATCAACGCCCCGCTCGAGGAGCTGGCGAACGGAAACGTCACGCCGGCCGTGGCCAAGGCGCCCTGGTACTTCCTCGGCCTCCAGGAGCTGCTCGCCTACTTCCACCCGACCGTCGCCGGCGTTCTGACGCCGCTGCTCGTCCTGGTCGGCGCGGGCCTGATCCCATACGTGGATCGCGGCAACCTGACCGCGACGCGGCCGTCGGAGCGCAAGACCGCGGTCATCCTGTTCACCCTGTTCTGCGCCCTCGGCCTGATCCTGACGTTCGTCGGGATCTTCTTCCGGGGCCCGGGCTACAGCTTCGTGATCCCGTACCTGCCCTTCTTCGAGAACACGTCGCCCGGCCTCCACTTCTCCCTCTGATCGCGAACTCGAGGAACCCCATGTCCCGCACGACCGAGCGCCCGTGAGCAACTACCACGTCGAGCCGGCTGACCGTCCCCAGGCGCTCGCACCCGAAGCGATCAAGTCGCTCCGCCGTCACCAGGTCAAGGGCCTCTCGCGGCGACAGCTGCTGCGCTACTCGATCGGCGGCGGGCTCGCCCTGTGGATGCTCGAGGTCACCGCGGGCACGATCGGCTTCATCTGGCCGAACCTCTCGGGCGGCTTCGGCGGCAAGGTCAAGATCGGGACGTTCGAGGACATCAAGCTCGCGAACAGCAACCTGCCGATCTCGGACGGCTTCCCGGCGTACGTCGCCGAGGCGCGGGCGTACATCGTTCTGATCGACCCCGCTCGCCAGCAGTTCGTGGCAGGCGAGGACCCGAACGGTGACGGCGGGGCGCTCAACGTCCGGTCGCTCTACCAGCGCTGTCCGCATCTCGGCTGCAAGCCGAACCCCTGCCTCAAGAACTTCTGGATGGAGTGCCCCTGTCACGGGTCCCGCTACGACCGGCTCGGGATCAAGGCGGCCGGCCCCCAGTACGGCCCGGCGGCACGGAGCATGGACCGCTTCTCCGAGAGCGTCGACGGCGCGGGCGTCCTGACCCTAGACACGGGCAAGATCACCCTCGGCCCGCTGCCGATCGCCGTCGGTCAGCCGGGCATCATCCCGCCACGGACGCCGACGGGCTGCATCTGATGACCGACCAGAGCGAGCCGCCGCCCGAGCCGCCGCCCGGGCCGGACGCCGCTCCGCCCGAGCGCCTGCCGGAGCCCGCTCCCGAGGAGCGGCTGCCCGCCACCCGGCCGCCGGACAGCCTCTCGGCCGAGCGCTTCACCGCGCCTCCGCCGGTCAAGGCGATCGCGGGCCTGACCCCGGCCCGCTCGGCGTCGATCGTCCGCCAGTCCGGGGCCGCCCGCTGGGTCGGCTTCCTGACCGTGATCTTCGTCAGCCTGTTCATCGTCGGCTACTGGTTCTACGAGCTGGGGGCGCCGCTCGGGATCTCGAAGCCCCGCCTCGCGACCGAGCTCGAGCAGCAGCAGGTGACCGACGTCGAGCGCGGCTACAACCTGTACGAGGCGAACTGTGCCCGCTGTCACGGGCCGAACGGCCTGGGACCGACCGAAGCCGACGCCGCCACGAAGGCGTACATCGGACCGCAGCTGAACGACCAGGCGAAGCTGTTCGTCCACCTCAACGAGGCGTATCTTCGGAACGTCCTGACAGTCGGCGGACGATACGTCTGCGGCAACGCCAACTCGGCGATGCCGGTCTGGTCGGACCAGGGCAACCCGCCCGGGCCGCTCAACTACCGCCAGATCGACGAGCTGATCGCGTTCCTGCGGGCGACCAGCGACAAGGAGTTCGAGGTCCGCGACCCGTCGACCAATGAGCCCGTCATCGACCCGAGCACCGGCAAGGTCAGGACCTTCAAGGGCTGGCGCGATCCGAACTACAAGCCGGCCGCCGGCGCGACGCCGTACCCGGACTGCTACCTCAAGGCGCTGACTGGCGGCGCCGGAGCCTCGGGTGCCCCAGCCGTCTCGATCGACCCGAACGCCCCGACCGTCACCGTGACGGCCCCCGTCGGCGCGGCGACCGGCGGCTTCCAGCCGACGACGCTCGAGGCCAAGGCCGACACCGCCTTCACGCTCGTGTTCGACAACCAGGACAACCAGGCGCCGCACAATGTCGTCATCGAGGACGCCAACAAGGCCCCGGTGCCGATGGGCGACACGGCGTCCTTCACCGGACCTGCCAAGAAGTCGTACGCAGTCCCGGCCCTGAAAGCCGGCAGCTACGCCTTCGTCTGTCAG
>Ga0307320_10000995_pt1 | contig 10288 bp, 9 predicted proteins | sample ER_DNA_369_FD_194495 | JGI IMG/M metagenome (GOLD analysis project Ga0307320, IMG submission 194495) | Bulk soil microbial communities from the East River watershed near Crested Butte, Colorado, United States - ER_DNA_369 | ecosystem: Environmental > Terrestrial > Soil > Floodplain | place: USA...
GGTCCTCGCCCTGGCCGACGTCGGCCAGCAGGGCCACCACGGCGCGACCCTGCTCGTGGACCAGCCGGTGCACGGTCACGGTGGTGTCCAGCCCGCCGGAGTAGGCGAGCACGACGAGGTCGGCGGAGGGTCGGGTCATGCGGTGGCTCCTCGATAGGGTTCGGGCAGGGCGGGTGGGGTGGGGGGCCGGGGGCTCATGTAGCCGAAGGCGGTAGCCCCCGGATGGGACTGGGCGAGGGCGGCGAGCTGGCGGGCCACGACCCGGCCGGGGGTGCGCTCGGTGCAGACCACCAGGACGGTGTCGTCCCCGGCGACCGTGCCGGCGACCCCGGCCACCCCTGCCCGGTCCAGGGTGGAGGCGAGCGCGCCGGCGTGCCCGGGCGGGGTGCGCAGCACCACCAGGTTGCCGCTGGGCACGATGGCCAGCAGCGACGCCCCGAGCATGCGCCGGACCTCGTCGTGGCCGGCGTCCTGGCCGGTGTCGGCCTCGGGCAGGGCGTAGACCAGCCGGCCGTCGGGCCCCCGGACCTTGACCGCGCCCAGGTCGTCGAGGTCGCGGGAGATGGTGGCCTGGGTGGCGTCGAAGCCCTGGCCGCGCAGGTGCTCCAGGACCAGCGCCTGGCTGGACACCTGCCTGGTCCGGAGCAGGGCGGCCAGGGCCTGCTGGCGGGCCGCCTTCAGCGACACAGGCCGGCCTCCTCCAGGGCCGCGCCCAGGCGGGCCAGCCCCTCGTCGATCTCGTCCTCGGTCACCACCAGCGGCGGGGCCAGGCGCAGGGCGGTGGCGGTGACCGGGTTGACGACCAGGCCGCGGCCCAGGGCGGCCAGGGCGGCCTGGCGGGCGTCGGCCGGGGCCTCGGGGCCCAGGTCGAGCGCGAACCACAGGCCGGCCCCGCGGACCTCGGCCCCGGGCAGCCCCTCGCCGAGGTCGTCGGCGCTGGGCGGGGCCCAGGTGGAGCGGCCGGTGAGGCGGCCGCGGAGCTCACCCAGGCCGTCGGCCAGGCGCGTCGACACCTTGTCGACGTGCCCGCCCAGCAGGGGCTCGATCACGTCCAGGGTGGCCAGGGCGGCCGTGCAGGCGACCGGGTTGCCGCCGAAGGTGGTGCCGTGGTCGCCGCGCTGCATGGCGTCGGCGACCTCGGTCCTGGCGATGGTGGCCCCGATCGGGTAGCCGGAGCCGAGCGCCTTGGCCATGGTGACGACGTCGGGGCGGATCTCGGCGTGCTGGTGGGCGAAGAAGCGGCCGGTGCGGCCCATGCCCGACTGGATCTCGTCCACGATCAGCAGCACCCCGGCCTGGCGGGTCAGCTCCCGGAGGGCCTGCAGGTAGCCGGGCGGCGGGACCCGGATCCCGGCCTCGCCCTGGATGGGCTCGACCAGCACGGCCGCGGTATCGGGGCCGATGGCGGCGGCCATGGCCTCGGCATCGCCAAAAGGAACGTGGGAGAACCCGGGCGGGAGCGGCTGGAACGGGGCGTGCATCTCAGGCTTGCCGGTGGCGGCCAGGGTGGCCAGGGTGCGGCCGTGGAAGCCGCCCAGGGTGGCCACGATGCCGGTGGCCTGCTCGCCCCGGTTGGCCCGGCCCCAGCGCCTGGCCACCTTGATGGCGGCCTCGTTGGCCTCGGCCCCGGAGTTGGACAGGAACACCTTGGCGTCCCCGCCGACGTGGCCGACCAACCGCTCGGCCAGCTCGACCTGGGGGCCGGTGAAGTACAGGTTGGAGGTGTGGCCCAGGGTGCCGAGCTGGGCGCTCACCGCCTCCACGACCTTGGGGTGGGCGTGGCCGGCGGCCACCACCGCGATCCCGCCCAGGAAGTCCAGGTACTCGCGGCCCCGGGTGTCCCACAGGCGCACCCCCTGGCCGCGGACGAACTCCACCTGGGGCCGCACGTAGGTCGGCCACAGGACCGCCGCCTCGCGCTCGGGCAGGCTGCTCACGCCTGCACCTCCTCGGAACTCACCATGGTCCCCACGCCCGAGTCGGTGAACAGCTCCAGCAGCAGGGCGTGCTCGCGGCGGCCGTCCAGGATGTGGGCCCGGCGGACCCCGCCGCGCAGGGCGGTCACGATCCCGGTCAGCTTGGGCACCATCCCGGCCGCGACCCGGCCCTCGGCCAGGATGGCCTCGATCTGGGCCACGGTCAGCTGCTGGAGCAGGGAGCCGGGGTCGTCCAGGTCGGCGTACAGCCCCTCGACGTCGGTCAGGTAGACCAGCTTCTCGGCCCCCAGGGCCCCGGCCAGCGACCCGGCGGCGGCGTCGGCGTTGACGTTGTAGGGCTGGCCGCCCGGGCCCGCGGCCACCGTGGCCACCACCGGGACCAGGCCCTTGTCGGTCAGGGCGCGCAGGGCCGTCGGGTCGACCGCCGCGACGTCCCCGACATAGCCGAGGTCGCGCCCGCCCGGGTCGACCCGCGGCCTGGCCACGAGCAGCAGCCCGTCCTCGCCGGACAGCCCCACGGCCAGCCGGCCGTGGGTGTTGATCCGACCCACCAGGGTCTTGTTGACCCGCCCGACCAGCACCATGCGGGCCAGGTCCATGGTCTCGGCGTCGGTGACCCGGTGGCCGTCGACGAACACCGGCTCCTTGCCGAACCGGGCCATCAGCTGGCTGACCTCGGGCCCGCCGCCGTGGACGACGATCACGTCCACGCCCACATAGCGGAGCAGGACCACGTCGTCGACGAAGGCGTCGAACCCGGCCGTGCCCATGGCCGCCCCGCCGTACTTGACGACCACCGTGCGGCCCGACAGCCGCTTGATCCACGGCAGCGCCTCGTGCACCGCCGCCGCCTTGGCCTGGAGGTCGTCGAGGGAAGCCGCGATGGGTTGCCCGGGGCCCAGCGGACGCTGCTGGAAGGTCCCGGCTGCCGGCTGGGCCTTGGTCATGTTGTGTACTCCGAGTTGAGGCGGACGTATTCGGGGGTGAGGTCGCTGGTGCGGACCTCGACCCAGGGGCCGGTGCCCCCCAGGTGCAGACGGAGCTCGACCTCCCGGGCCGCCATGGCCGCGCCGGCGTCGGCCCCCGTGGGCCGTCCCTGGCTGACCAGCAGGACCCGCTCGGCCGGCCCGTCCGCCGGCTCGATCCCGGCGGCCCCGGGCCCCCCGGCGATCTCGAGCCGGACCGCCCTGGGGTCGAACCCGACCCCGGCCGTGCCGGCCGCCTGGAGCACCCGCCCCCAGTTGGGGTCGCCGCCGTACACGGCCGCCTTGACCAGCGGGCTGTCGGCGATCCGGCGGGCCACGGCCAGGGCCTGGTCGGTCCGGCCGGCCCCGCCGACCTGCACGCTGACCACCTTGGTCCCGCCCTCGGCGTCGGCCAGCATCTGCCCGGCCAGGTCGTGGCAGACCGCCTGCACGGCCGCGGCCAGCTCGCCCGGCTCGGCCCGCGCCCCCGAGGCCCCCGAGGCCAGCAGCAGCACCGTGTCGTTGGTCGACTGCGCCCCGTCCACGGTGATCCGGTTGAAGGTGGTCGCGGTGCCCGCGTCCAGCGCCGCCCGCAGCACCTCCGGCTCGGTGACCGCGTCGGTGGTCAGCACCGCCAGCATGGTGGCATGGGCCACCCCGGCCAGCGACAGCTCCGGGGCCAGCATGGCCGCCCCCTTGGCCATCCCCCCCACGGTGATCCCCCCGACCACCCGCACCCCGGCCTGCTTGACGACCGTGTCGGTGGTGAGGATGGCCGCGGCCGCGGCCAGCCCGCCCGAGCGGTCAAGGGCGCCCGCCGCCTTGGCCACCCCGTCGGTGACCCTGGCCACGTCCAGCGGCACCCCGATCACCCCGGTGGAGCAGACCAGCACCTGGTCGGGCCGGCAGCTCAGCTCGGCCGCGGCCCGCTCGACGGTGGCCAGCACGGCCGCCTCCCCGGCCGGGCCGGTGCAGGCGTTGGCGTTGCCCGAGTTCAGCACGACCACCCGGGCGTCGGCCGAGCCGGCCAGCCGGTTGCGCGACCAGGTGACCGGCGCCGCCACCACCTGGTTGGTGGTGAACACCCCGGCGGCGACCGTCCCCGGGTCGCCGACGACCAGGGCCAGGTCGGGGGCGTCGGCCGCCTTGAGCCCGCAGGCGACCCCGGCCGCCCCGAACCCGGCCGCGGCCGTCACCCCGAACCGCCGGTCGACCCGGGCCTTGGCGGTCACAGGCCCGGCGGGACGAGGTCGAGGCCGGCCGTCTCCGGCAGGCCGAGGGCCAGGTTGGCGCACTGGACGGCCTGACCGGCGGCGCCCTTGACGAGGTTGTCGATGGCCGCCGCGGCCACCACCCTCCCGGTCCGCCGGTCGGCGGCGGCGGCCACCTGGGCCCGGTTGGTGGTCGCGACCGCCCGGGTGGCCGGCCAGCCGCTGGAGGGCTCGAGCAGGTCGACGAACGGCTCGCCGGCGTAGGCGGCGGCGTAGCAGGCGGCCAGCTCCTCGTCGCCGGCCGAGGGGGCCAGGGTGGCGTAGCAGGTGGCCAGGATCCCTCGGGTGGCCGGCACCAGGTGCGGGGTGAAGGTCACCGTCACCGGGGCGGCGGCGGCCAGGGCCAGCTCCTGCTCGATCTCCGGGGTGTGGCGGTGGCTCCCCACCTTGTAGGGGGCCACGTTCTCGTTGGCCTGGACGAACAGGTTGGCGTCGACCAGCGAGCGGCCGGCCCCCGACAGCCCCGACTTGGCGTCGACCACGATGCCGTCGGTCGCGACCAGCCCGGCGGCGACCAGCGGGGCCAGGGCGAGCAGGGCCGCGGTCGGATAGCAGCCGGGCACGGCCACCCGGGCCGCCCCCCGGAGCTCCTCGCGGTGCAGCTCGGGAAGGCCATAGGGCCAGGCGCCGAGCTGGTCGGGGCATGGGTGCTCGGCCCCGTACCAGACGGGGTAGGCACCCGGGTCGCGCAGCCGGAAGTCGGCCGAGAGGTCGACGACCAGCCCGGCGGCGGCCAGGGCCCGGGGGGCGATCTCGGCCGCCCGGCCGTGGGGCAGGGCGCAGAACAGCACGTCGGCGCCCTTCTCCAGGCCCTCGTCGACCGAGCAGAAGCCGAGCTCGCCGTAGGCGGCCCGGAGGCCGGGGTAGCGGGAGACGAGCGGCTGGCCGGCCGCCTGGTCGCCGGCCGCCCAGGCGACGTCCAGGTCCGGGTGGCGGGCCAGCAGCCGCAGCAGCTCGGCCCCGGCGTAGCCCGAGGCGCCGAGCACGCCCACGTTGCGCGAGGAGGTCATGGGGATAGTTATGCAGAAAGACCCGAGAATATGCAACTCCGAGCAGGGCCTCGCGCTCGTGCTGCGCCGGCGATGTTGCGGACGCCGCATGGATATGCAAGGCTCGACCCGGACACATGACCCAGCTCCGCGCCACCTGGCCGCCCGACCCCTTCCGCTACCTCGACGGCCGCCTGTGCGTCGGCGGCCTGCCCCTGGACGAGGTGGTCGCCGCCACCGGCACGCCCGCCTACGTCTACGACCTGGACGCCGTGGCCGCCGCCTACCGGCGGGTGGCGACCGCGTTCGAACCGCTCGGCGGGCGGGTCCTGTACGCCGTCAAGGCCAACGCCAACCTGGCCGTGCTGGCCACCCTGGCCGGGCTCGGGGCCGGCTTCGACGTGGTCAGCGGGGGCGAGCTGGTCCGGGTCCTGCGGGCCGGCGGCGACCCGGCGAGCTGCGTGTTCGCCAGCGTCGGCAAGACCGGGGACGAGCTGGCCCTGGCCGTCGGCAACGGCGTCACCGTGCACGTCGAGTCGGCCGACGAGCTGGACGCCCTCCAGGCGATGGCGGCCCGCCTGGAGCGGACGGCCAGCTTCGCCGTCCGGGTCAACCCCGACGTCGAGGTCGACACCCACGTCAACATCCAGACCGGCCACGACGAGGCCAAGTTCGGCGTCCCGGTGGCGGTGGCCCACGAGCTGCTGGCCAAGGCGGCCCGGGGCGGGCTGCCCTGGTGCCGCCCGGTCGGGGTCCACGTCCACGTCGGCTCCCAGCTGCCCGACCCCGACGGCGTGGCCGCCGGGGCCTGGGTCGGCCTCGAGGTGCTGGAGGCCGGCCGGGCGGCCGGCCTGGAACTGGACTGGCTGGACGTGGGCGGCGGGCTGCCGGTCGACTACGCCGGCGGGTCCGCCCTCGGCCCCGAGCCGTTCGCCGCCGCCCTCCGGCCGCTGCTGGCCGGCCGCGACGTCCGGCTGGCCGTCGAGCCGGGCCGGGCCCTGGTGGCCAGGGCCGGCGCCCTGGTGGCCAGGGTCCTGTACCGCAAGCACCGCAGCGCCGGCCGCATGCTGGTGGTCGACACCGGCATGCACCACCTGCTCCGGCCCGCCCTCTACCAGGCGGTGCACCGGGTGCGGCCCCTGCGGTCGGCCCCGCCGGCCGGCCCGACCGAGGTCGTCGGCCCCATCTGCGAGTCCACCGACGTGCTCGCCACCGACGCCGACCTGCCCGACCTGGCCCCCGGCGAGCTGCTCGCCTTCCTCGACACCGGCGCCTACGGCATGACCATGGCCAGCAACTACAACGGCCAGCCGCGCCCGGCCGAGATCGTCGTCTCCGCGGGCGCGGCCAGGGTCGCCCGCCGCCGCGAGACCTGGGAGGAGCTGCTGGCGCCCGAGACCGAGGCCGGGGCCGGGGCGCCGGTGGCCGCCGCACCGGGGCCGGCGAGCCCGCTCGGCTGGTAGCCGCACCGGCCGTTGGCGTCATGCGATGGGCTACCATGGCCGGGAACGGATCTGGTGGTGGTTGCAGCGGTATGGCCGATGTCCTGCTCGATGATGTCTCCCGGGTGTTCCCAGACGGCAGCTCGGCCGTCTCGCACCTGAGCCTGCACGTCCGTCACGCCGAGCTGATGGTCATCGTCGGCCCCAGCGGCTGCGGCAAGAGCACCGTCCTGCGCCTGATCGCCGGCCTGGACCCGCTCGGCGGGGGCACGGTCAGCATCGGCGGCCGGGTGGTCAACAACCTCCCGCCCGGGGAGCGCAACCTGGCCATGGTGTTCGAGGCCGCCGCCCTGTACCCCCACCTGACCACCGCCCAGAACATGCGCTTCGCGCTGTCGCTGCGCAAGCTGCCGGACGAGGAGATCGCCCAGCGGGTCGACGCCGAGTCGCGGGTGCTGCGGCTGGGCCGGTTCCTCGACCGCAAGCCGCGGACGCTCTCGGCCGGCCAGCGCCAGCGGGTGGCCGTGGGACGGGCCACCGTGCGGGTGCCCGAGGTCTTCCTGCTGGACGAGCCCCTCACCCACATGGACGCCGGCGAGCGCATCCGGCTGCGCACCGAGCTGGCCCAGCTCCAGCACGGGCTCGGCGTCACGGCCATCTACGTCACCCACGACCAGTCCCAGGCCATGGCCATCGGCGACCGGGTGGCGGTCATGCGGGCGGGCCGGATCGAGCAGGTCGACGAGCCCAGGACCCTGTACCTGCGACCGGCCAACACCTTCGTGGCCAGCTTCATGGGCGAGCCGGCCATGAACCTCCTGTCCGGGTTCATCGAGCAGGACGCCGGCCGGACCTGGGTGGTCCTGGGCGGCCAGCGCCTGCCCTTCCCCGGCACCCCCTCGGGGCTGCTGCGGGGCCGGAGCGGGCCGGTCACCGTGGGCATCCGGCCCGAGCACGTGACCGACGCCGGCTCCAAGCCCGGGCTGCCGGTGCTGTTCTCGACCGCGGCCCGGATCGAGCGCCTCGGCCACCAGCTGCTGGTCAGCTGCCCGCTCGCCACCACCCCGGTCACCGTGGTCGACACCCCCGGGGTCGAGCAGGAGCCCGGCGGCCAGGCCCACCTGGTCGCCCGCTTCCCCCACGGCCACCCGGTCCAGCGCGGCGACCGGGTCGAGCTGGCCGTCGACGTCAGCGGGCTGTCGCTGTTCGACCCCCACACCGGCCAGGCCCTCTGGAACCCGGCCGCCTAGCAGGACGGGTCCGGTGGCCTGCTCAGTCTCAGCTCACGGCTCTCTTCACCAGCGCGCCGATCCTCGCCTCGTCGGCGGCGGTCAACTCCGTCAGCGCGAAGGCGGTCGGCCACATGGCGCCTTCGTCGAGGTTCGCCGTGTCGTTGAAGCCGAACGTCGCGTACCTGGTCTTGAACTTCTGCGCGGCTTGGAAGAAGCAGACGACCTTGCCGTCCTTGGCATAGGCGGGCATCCCGTACCAGAGTCTCGGCGAGAGGGCTGGCGCGCTGGCCTTGATGACGGCATGGAGCCGCTCGCCCAGGACGCGATCCGGTTCCGGCAGCTCGGCGATCTTCGCGAGCACCTCGCTCTCCCCGTCCGCCTTTGCGCGCGGGCCGCGGCGCGCGGACGTCTTCAGCTCCTTGGCGCGCTCCTTCATCGCGCCTCGTTCCTCGTCGGTGAATCCCTCGAACGTCTTGCCGGTCGCGGTGGTGCTCCTGGCCGACTTCGGCGTGTCGTTCATTGCAGGTTCCCTCCCTGCGAGTCCTGATGGGGACGACCCTCATGCTAAGGGAGCCGCCGCGCGGCGGCTTCTCCGAACCTGATCGATCGAGGTGGTGGCCGACGACCTACCACCCCGGCAACGACACGGCCTAGGCGCCGACCCGGTCGACCGCCATCAGCATGGGGGCGCGGGGGCGCAGGGTGACGGCCGCCTCGACCTCGGCCGGGCGGGCCGGGAGCAGGCTGAGCCGGTAGCGCTGGGCGACCATGGCCACCACCAGGGGCAGCTGGAGCAGGGCGAAGCCCTCGCCGATGCAGCGCCGGGGGCCGCCGGAGAACGGGAAGAAGGCCATGCGGTGGCGCCCGCGGGCCGTCTCGGGCGCGAACCGCTCCGGCTCGAACCCCTCCGGGTTGTCCCAGAACCCGGGGTGGCGGTGGGTCACGTACGGGCAGAGGGCGATGTTGGCCCCGGCCGGGATGCGGTAGCCGCCGACCTCGTCGTCGGCCACGGCCCGGCGCAGCACCAGGTAGATGGGCGGGTACAGGCGCATCGCCTCCTGTACGACCATGCTCGTGTAGGGCAGGCGGGCCAGGTCGGCCACGGCCGGCGGGTGGCCGTCGAGCACCTCGGCGACCTCGGCCCGCAGCCGGTGCCAGCACGCCGGGTGGGTTGAGAGCAGGTACCAGGTCCAGGTCAGGGCCGAGGCGATGGTGGCGTGGCCGGCGATGAAGAAGCTGATCGTCTCGTCGCGGACCTGCTTGTCGGTCAGGCCGGCCCCGGTCTCCTCGTCGACCACCTCGATGAGCATGCTGACCAGGTCCTGGCCGCCGGGCGAGCGCCGGCGCTCGGCGATCAGCGGGTACAGGACCGCGTCGAGCTGGGCCAGGCGGCGCTCGAAGCGGCGGGTGGACGGCAGCGGCAGCCGGGCGGTGTCGACCACCGAGGTCAGGGCCGAGTTGGCGAAGGCCAGGATGTCGCCCACGGCCGGGCCGACCCGGTCGATGTCGCGCCGCCAGTCGGTCTGGAACAGCGACGCGGCCAGGTTGGCCAGGCTGACCCGGACCATCTCGGACTCGACCTGCAGCGGCCGGCCGGTGTCGGCGTTGGCCGCCCAGGAGTCGAGCACCTCGGTGGTGGCCTCGACGAACTGCCGCCCGTAGCCCTCCAGGGAGTGGCGCCGGAACGCGGGCTGGGCCATGCGCCTGGAGCGGACCCAGCCGGCGCCCTCGGCGCCGACCAGGCCGCCGCCGACGATCGCCTGGAGCCGGTCGCGGACGAACGGCGGCCGCGGGTAGTTGGCCGCGTTGTCCTGGAGCACCTGCTTGACCGCGTCCGGGTGGGCCAGCAGGTACAGGGTCAGCGGGCCCCGGAAGCGGACGGTGTCGCCGTAGCGGCGCCAGGCGTCGAGGAACGCGTGCACGTTCTCCCGGCGGATCTCCGGGAGGCTGCCGAGGAGGAGATTCCCCCGGGGACCGGGGGGGACGCGGCCGTCCACCGTCGCGACCAACTCGCTCGCCCTCCGTCTGCTCGTTCCCGATGCTCGACGTTCCCGGGAGGTACGACGTGTTTACCACTTCCCTCCGGGTTCGGGAACCGCCCTTGAGGGTCACGGCGTCACGGTACGATCCGGGCATGCGCCTCGTGATCGCCCGCTGCAGTGTCGACTACACGGGCCGGCTCAGCGCCCACCTTCCCCTGGCCACGCGGCTGCTGCTGGTCAAGGCGGACGGCTCGGTGCTGGTCCACGCCGACGGCGGGGCCTACAAGCCGCTCAACTGGATGTCGGCCCCCTGCGTGCTGGTCCAGGAGCCGGATGCCTGGCGGGTCAGCAACCGCACCGGCGAGTCCATGACCATCCACATCGAGGAGATCCTGCACGACTCCTCCCACGACCTGGGCACCGACCCCGGGCTGGTCAAGGACGGGGTCGAGCGCCACCTCCAGGATCTG
>Ga0307320_10000997_pt1 | contig 10279 bp, 11 predicted proteins | sample ER_DNA_369_FD_194495 | JGI IMG/M metagenome (GOLD analysis project Ga0307320, IMG submission 194495) | Bulk soil microbial communities from the East River watershed near Crested Butte, Colorado, United States - ER_DNA_369 | ecosystem: Environmental > Terrestrial > Soil > Floodplain | place...
GCACCGTGCCCCCGTGGCGCGGCCCCGCGGATGCAGATACCTCAACTACGAGGGTGAGATCGCTGTGGTCATCGGTGAGCGCTGCCACGGGACCTCAGTCCGCGACGCTCTCCGCTACGTCGCCGGTTACACGGTCGCCGACGACTGGGGCGTGCACGACTTCCGCCACGCCGACCGGGGCTCGATGCTGCGGGTCAAGGGGCAGGACGGCTTCTGCCCTCTCGGGCCCGCTCTCGTCGACGCCCACGACATCGACCCCGACGACCTCACCATTCGGACGTTCCTGAACGGCGATCTCGTCCAGGAGGGCCACACGGGGCGCGACCTGCTCTTCTCGTTTGCGTACCAGATCGCCGATGTGGCCCGCCTGATCACGCTCGAGCCCGGCGACGTCCTCCTGACAGGGACGCCGGCCAACTCGCGTCCCGTCGAGCCGGGTGACGTCGTCGCTGTGGAGGTCGAGGGGATCGGGCGCCTCGAGAACCCGGTCGTCGAGCTCGAGCGCGACCTCGAGACCGTCGGCGAGCAGCCCGCCGTGACGGCGAACACCCTCCACGTCGCGCTTGCAATGCCCGAGGACGAGGCCGAGCGCCGGGTGGCAGAGCCGTGAAGCGGCAGCTCGAGATCAGGAGCGTCGTCGACCAGGTACACGCCGAGCTCCTCGAGCGAATCGTCGCGGGCGAGCTCCCTCCGGGGTCGCGCCTGCGGCAGGAAGCGCTCGCCGATGAGCTCGGCGTCTCGCGGACGCCGCTCCGCGAAGCCCTCGCTCGCCTCGTCAGCGAGGGTCTCGTCGAGTTCGTTCCCAACCGCGGCGCGACGGTTGCCAGCCGCGACTTCAGCGACATGGAGGAGGCGTGGCGGGCGCGGCTCGTCATCGAGCCCGGTGCGGCGCGACTCGCAGCCGAGCGGCGGGAGCCGGCCGCAATCGAGCGCATGGGCTTGAGCGTCGTCCGGCAGCGTTCGGTCGCGGACGACGTCACCGCGAGCTTCGCCTTGAACCGGGACTTCCACCTGGCGCTCGTGGCCGCGTCGGGGAACACGCACCTGCTGCAGTTCTCCGAGCTCCTCTGGCTCTCAAGGATCGGCGTGCCGATCTTCGCGCGCCAGGCGCGCGACCGCGACCAGGTGCTCGCCTGGGCGGACGACCACGCCGCGATCGCAGAAGCAGTGGCGGCCGGGAGCGCGGCGCGGGCCGAGCGGCTGACGCGCGACCACATCGCCGCCTATCCGCCCGAGCGCTAGGGTCGACTCAGGCTCGCTCGCGCCGCACGGGGTTACGCAGGGGTCCGACCCCTTCGACCGAGATTTCGACGACGTCGCCCTCTTCGAGGTAGCGCGGCGGGGTGCGGGAGTCGCCGACGCCGCCGGGCGTCCCTGTCGCGATCACGTCGCCTGCCTCGAGCGTCAGTCCCTTGGACAGGTAGACGATCAGGTCGACGAAGCCGAACACGAGGTCGGAGGTCGACGCGTCCTGCATCAGCTCTCCCGAGACCGTGGTCGTCAGCCGGATGTCGTCGAAGTCGACGCTGTCGGCGGACGCGATGCAGGGCCCCAGCGGGGAGAACGTGTCGAAGCTCTTCCCCAGAGTGAACTGCCGCAAGGGCGTCTCGAGCTGGGCGCGTCGGCCGGAGACGTCGTGGATCGCCGTGATCCCGCCGATCGCGCGGCGGGCGGATTCCTCGTTCGCTCGGTAAACCGTTTCCCCGAGCACGACGCCGACCTCGCCTTCGAAGTCGGGGCGGGTCTCCTCGAGCGGGATGACGATCTCCTCCTCGGGCCCGATCAGCGCCGAGGGCCACTTGGCGAAGACCACCGGCGTGTCGGGGACGTCGAGCTCGGATTCGTCTGCGTGCGAGCGGTAGTTGACGCCGATGGCGAGAATCTTGTCCGGCACGACGGGGTGGAGGAGACGGATCGCGGCGAGCTCGTACTCGGGCCCGTCGGCGGCTCGAAGCGCTTCCCACGCCTCCGGTGAAGGGACGAAGCCTTGCGGCCCGGCCGGTCCGGCATCGCGCACGCGGCGGTCCTCGAGGGCGCCGACGCGGGTCTCGCCCTCCGGTGACACGAACCTGACGGCTTTCACGTCTCGACCTCCTGCTCGGCGCGCAGCACCTTCAGCGCGTTCACCGCGCGCGGAAAGCCGGCGTATGGAGCCGTCTGGAGGATCGCTTCTTCGATCTCGGCGAACGGGACCTCGATCGCCCGCAAGGCTCTCACGTGAGCCGCGATCTGGGGGTCCGAGCTTCCGAGCGTCGTCAGCACGGCGACGATGATCAGCTCACGCTCGCGCGCCGTCAAGCCGGGTCGTGCGTGGACGTCTCCGAAGACGAACTCGACGAGCCAATCGCCCAGGTCGCCCATTCGGGCGAGGAACTCCTCGCCGCCCGGCTCATCAGCGAGCTCTGCCAGCCTCGCCAGCCCGCGTTCTCTACGCTCCGCTTCACTCACGGGGACTCCTTGCCGCCGGGATCGAGAACGGGATATTGTATGCAAACGATGGCCGTCCAGGATGCGAGGCCCTGCGCGAGAGCGAGTCGATGCTAGGTCTTCGCCGGATCGACCACGTCGGTCTGCGCGTATCCGACCTCGACGAGGCGGCTCCGCGCTGGTGCGTCCAGTTCGGACTCACGGAGACCCGGCGCGTAGACGGCCGCACCTTCCTCAGGTGTGGATACGAGCCGTATTCACTCGAGCTGATCGAGGACGCCGAGCCGGGCTTCGACCATCACGCGTTCGAGCTGGCCCGTGACCTCACCCTCGAGCAGGCGGTTGCTCACCTCGAGCGCTCCGAGGTGGCGTTCGAGCTGGATGACGACGGGATCCACCTCGCCGATCCGGAGGGAAACGGGGTCCAGCTCGTTCCCTACCGGCCCACGGACGAGCCTTGGCCGGACGTGGCGCGCTCGACGAGTGAGCTGCCCGGCTTTCGCCCCCGGAAGCTGGGGCACACGAACTTCCTCACCGGCGACCTCGCAGCACAGAGGGCCTTCTACACCGACGTGCTCGGCATGCGCATCACGGACCGGCTTGGGAGCGAGGGAATCTGGTTGCACGTGAACGCCGATCACCACGTCCTCGCATTCGTCGAGAAGGGAACGCCGCACCTCCACCATCTCGCGCTCGAGCTGGTCGACTGGAGTGAGATGCGGGTCGCGTTCGACCACCTCGCCCAGCACGGTCGCTGGCTCGCCTGGGGGCCTCTCCGCCACGGGCTCGGCCGCAATCTAAGCGGCTACGTGCGAATTCCCGAGGAGGAGTGTTTCGTCGAGGTTTTCGCGGACATGGAGCAGCTCGAGCCCGACCACGAACCGCGGGAGTGGCCGGACGACGCGCATTCGTCGAACGTGTGGGGCATCCTGCCGCCGCGTTCCTACTTCCGCTTCGACGCCGAGGCGGTCGAGTCCGAGCGCCAGGGCCTCGAGGCGCTCGGGATTCCGCTCAAAGAGAGAGGAGCCTGATGGCCACGGTGCGCAAAGCGGCCGGTAGGGCAGCCGAAGAGGGCGTTGCCGCCCGGACAGGCGAGGAGTTCCTCGCCGGGCTGGCGCAGGGCGAACGGGAGATCTGGCTGAACGGCGAGAAGATCACCCATCCCCTCGAGCATCCACAGCTCGAAGCGGCCGCTCGCTCCATGGCGCGCGTCTTCGACCTTCAGCACGAGCATGCCGAGGAGATGCTCGTTGCTTCGTCCGACGACGGCCGGCTCGTCAACGTCACGCATGTCATTCCCCGCTCGCGGGAAGATCTCGAGCGGCGCCGGCGCGCGATTGAACTCACGGCCTCGCTCTCGGCCGGGATGATGGGACGGACGCCCGACTACCTGAACGTCACGTTCGCCTGCTTCGCGGGGCGCTCGGACGTTTGGGCCAGACGAGGGAATGAGCAGGGCGCCGAGAACATCGTCGCCTACCAGCGGCACATGCGCGACGCCGACCTCTCGACGACGCACGCGCTCATGAACCCGCAGGTCGACCGCTCGAAGCCCGAGGCGGAGCAGGCGGCGGGCGAGATCTCGCTCCACAAGATCGGCGAGACGGACGACGCCATCGTCGTCCGCGGCGCGCGCATGCTCGCCACGCTCGCGCCCTTCGCCGACGACCTCCTGATCTATCCGGGCTCCGACATCCGGCCCCAAGACGGGCGGTACGCGCTGTCCTTCGCAGTTCCCATCGCGACCCCGGGCCTCAAGTTCATCTGCCGCGACAGCTACTCGAAGCAGCGGCCGGCCTACGACTATCCGCTTTCGTCTCGCTTCGACGAGATGGACTGCGTCGTGATCTTCGACGACGTGGAGGTGCCGAAGGAGCACGTGTTTCTCGACGGCGACACCGTCGGCTACTCCGAAGTGATCACCGACACGGGCTGGCGCGGCCACATCATGCACCAGGCGTTCACGAGGGCCTACGTCAAGCTCTGCTTCGCGTTCGGGCTCGGGCACGTGATCGCGAACACGATCGGCGTCGTCCGCTTCGACCACATCCAGGAGAAGCTCGGCCAGATCTGGAACATGTGCGAGCTGACGCGCTCCGCGATCGTCGCGGCGGAGGCAGGCTCGGCCCTCGACGCGGGCGGTGTCTGGTATCCGGATGACCGGCCGTTCCTCGCGCTGCGCGGGGAGATGCCGAAGTGGCTCCCGCGGGCCAACGAGCTCCTGCAGCTGATCGGCGGCGGCGGCTATATGGCGACGCCGTCGCGGGCCGACCTCGACGGTCCGCTCAGGCCGCTGATCGATCAGTTCTACCAAGCGGCCGGCGCGGACGCGGAGCGGCGGATCCGTCTCTTCCGGCTTGCCTGGGACTATCTCGGCTCCGATCTCGGCGGCCGCGGCGAGCTGTACGAGCGCTTCTACCTCTCCGACTCGTGGCGGATGACGGCACTCGCGTATTCGATCGCCGACAAGTCCTTCGCCGAGTCCCTCGTCGAGCAGTTCCTGCAGGACTGATGCTGCGCGGCTATTCGGTCCCGCGCTCACCTGAGGGACGCTCGTCGCTCGTTCCCGCTCCGCCGTGGCACTACGTGGGCGACTTCCTCGTCGTCGAGTACTGGGCGGACCCCGCGGCCGTCGCGGCCGTCCTCCCGCCGGGCTTGGAGCCGCATACGGATCCCGGCCGCTGCGCCGCGCTCTTCGTCGACTGGCAGTCGTGCTCCGAGTCGGGCGCCGAGCTGGACGATCCCATCCGCAGCCAGTACCACGAGTTCTTCGTGGTCGTCAACGCGATCCTGGACGGCGAGCCGGTTACGACGTGCCCGTACATCTGGGTCGACCGCGACTTCGCGCTTGCCCGCGGCTGGGTGCAGGGCTTCCCGAAGAAGCTCGGATCGATCCACATGACGCGTCACTTCCCGCTCACCTCGAGGGCCGCAGGCGCCTTGGAAGCTGGAGCCCGCTATGCCGGCACGCTCGCCGTGGGGGACAGGCGCCTCGCTTTCGGGGCGGTGACCTTGGAACGCGAGACGGCCGAGGGCCCCACCCACAACGACCCGCCCCTCGTGAACGTGCGCCACTTCCCGCGGCTCGAGGCCGGTCGCCATGAGGAGCCGGCCGTGCACGAGCTCGTGCGGGCGCGGAGCCGAGACCGGTCGATCTCACCGATCTGGGAAGGCAAGGCCGAGCTCGAGCTCTATCCCGCGCCCAACGAGGAGTTGGCCGCCCTTGCGCCGATATCGATGGGCAAAGGCTTCCGCTTCACGTTCGGGTACACCGTGGACGACCTCGAGACAGTGCGGGACTACACCGAAGCACCGGTCGCGGAGCACGCCTAGCGTGAGCCGCGGGGCGCTCGTCACCGGCGGGGGAACAGGGATCGGAGCAGCGATCGCGCGCCGTCTCGTCGCGGACGGATTCTCGATCTGCATCACCGGTCGTCGGCGCGAGCCGCTGGACGAAGTCGCCGCCGAGACGGGAGCGCTGCCGATCGTCGCGGACACTGGCGACCCGGAGGAAGCGGCGGGTGCGGTCGGCGTGGCACGCGAGGCCTTCGGCAGCCTCGACCTCCTCGTCTGCAACGCCGGCATCTCGAGGGGGGGAACCGTCGAAGAGCAATCCATCGAGGGCTGGGAAGCCGTCCTGCGGACGAACCTGACGGGCGCCTTCCTGGCTGCACGAGCCGCTCTTCCTGCGCTCGCCGAGTCGCGTGGCGCCCTCGTGACGATCTCCTCCGACGCCGGCCTCCGCGCGGGCCCCGCCTCGGCCGCCTACTGCACAGCGAAGGCGGGGCTGATCATGCTCACTCAGTGCATCGCGCTTGACTACGGGCCACGCGGGGTGCGTGCGAACTGCGTCTGCCCCGGCTGGATCAGGACGCCGATGGCGGATTCGTCCATGGACGAGCTCGGGCGCGAAAAAGGGGTCGACCGCGAGGGCGCGTACGGTCTCGTTGCCTCCCATGTCCCTCTCCGCCGCCCGTGGAGCCCCGAGGAGATCGCCGAGGCCGTCGCCTGGCTCGCTTCGCCCGGAGCCTCCTTCATCACAGGCGGCGTGGTCGTCGTCGACGGCGGCAACGTCATCGTCGACGCGAGCGCCACGGAGTTCGTCGCGTGACCTCGGCCGCGCTCGTCGCCGGTGTCGAGGTCTCGCCCGATCACCACATCGGCGGCCGGCGAGTCCCCGGAGACGACCGCTTCGAGGACCGTTCGCCCATCGACGGAGAGGTACTCGCGGAGATTGCGCGGGGTGGGAAGAAAGAGGTGAGACTGGCGGTCGAGGCTGCCGAAGCTGCGTTTCCCGACTGGGCGGGGCTCGGTGTAGCCGGCCGCGCGGAGCTCCTGCGACGCCTTGCCGATCTGATCGACGCGAACGTCGAGCATGTCGCCGCGGTCGAGTGCCTCGACATGGCCATGCTCGAACGCTCGCTCCGCGCCCGGGTCATCCCCCGCGGAGCGCGCAACTACCGCTCCTATGCCGACCTCGCCGAAGCGTACGAGGAACGGGTCTGGAGCTCGAACGGCACTTTGAACCGTGTCCTCAGGATGCCCGCGTGGCCGGCGGCGATCGTCACGCCCTGGAACGCGCCCTTCATGCTCTCCACGTGGAAGACGGCGCCCGCCCTCGCGGCGGGCTGCACGGTCGTCCTGAAGCCGCCCGAGTGGGCGCCTCTTTCGTGCTCCCTCTTGGCAGACCTGACCGAGGAGGCTGGCTTTTCGGCGGGGGTCTTCAACGTCGTGCAGGGCATCGGCGAGGAGGCAGGAGCCGCGCTCGTCGCCCATCCGGGCGTGCGGCGCGTGAGCTTCACGGGCTCCTCGGACACGGGCCGTCTCGTCGCCGACTCGGCGGCGCAGAACCTCGTTCCCTTTACGGCGGAGCTGGGCGGGAAGGGGCCGTTCCTCGTGTTCGCCGACGCCGACCTCGACGCGGCCGCCCAGAAGGCAGCGCTGCAGTACGACGACTCAGGCCAGAACTGCATGGCCGGCACGCGCCTACTGGTCGAGGAGAGCGTCGCCGGGGAGTTCCTGCAGCGCTTCCACGCCGCCGTCGACGCTCACGTGCTGGGTGACCCGCGGGAGGAGGCGACGACGATTTCTCCACTCATCCATCCCGACCATCTCGCCCGCGTCGACGGCTTCGTCGAACGAGCGCGTGCCAACGGAGACGGGATCGTGCGCGGCGGTCATCCGTCGGCGCTCGGCGGGCTCTGGTACGAGCCCACGCTCGTCGAGCCGCGCTCGAACGACTCCGAGATCGTCCAGCGGGAGGTCTTCGGGCCCGTGTTGACGTTCCAGACCTTCGCCACGGACGAGGTCGCAGTGACGCTTGCCAACTCGACCGAGTACGGGCTCGCCGCAACGGTCTACACGGGGTCGGCGGAGCGCGCAGAACGAGTAGGAAGGGCTCTTCGAGCCGGAACCGTCTGGGTGAACGCATTCCTCGTGCGCGACCTCACGGCGCCCTTCGGCGGGATCGGCATCTCCGGGATCGGGCGTGAGGGCGGGAACTACGCGCTTGACTTCTACTCCGACCTGAAGACACTCCAGATCCTGGAGGAGTCGACCAGGTGAGCGTCGCCGAAGGGCTCCGCCTCGAGGACATCAGCCTCGAGAACGACGACTTTGCCGAGCGCGTCCCCCACGAGATGTTCGCGCTCCTGCGCCGCGAGGCGCCGGTCTGGTGGTACGACTGGCCGCACGGGCAGGGCTTCTGGTGCGTGACGAGACATGCCGACGTAGTCGCCGTCTCGCGCGACACGAAGACGTTCACCTCGGAGATGGGCGCGAACCTCGAGGATCTCGACGAGGAGCAGCGCGCCGCGCGGCAGTCGATGCTCGAGACTGATCCGCCGCGCCACGCGCGCCTGCGCGGGCTCGTCGGCCCGCCGTTCACCCCGCGCGCGGTGAAGGCGTACGAAGCCGCTCTGCGCGAGCTGACCGCGGTGGTGCTCGACCGCGCGCTTCCCCTCGGTGAGTTCGACTTCGTCGAGGAGATCGCCAAGCAGCTGCCGATCAGGGTGCTCGCCCGCCTGCTCGGCGCGCCCGACTCGGACACCGAGCCGCTCATCGCTTGGGGCGATCGCATGATCGGGAACACGGACCCCGAGCTCGCCGACGTCCTCCACGACAGCCCCGAGAGCGAGCGCTACCGGATGCTGCCCTTCCGCAGCCCGGCCGCGCTCGAGCTCTTCGAGTACGGGCACCGTCTGGCGGCCGAGCGCCGCAGCGATCCGCAGGACGACCTGATCAGCAAGCTCGTCCACGCGGAGATCGAGGGCGAGCGTCTGACGGAGCGCGAGTTCGACACGATGTTTCTCATCCTGGTCGTAGCCGGGAACGAGACGACGCGGCAGGCAATCGCGCACGGGATGCTGGCTCTCGTCGAGCATCCGGAGGAGTGGAGGCGCCTGCGTGACGACTCCGACCTCGTCTGGGGGGCGGGCGCCGACGAGATCCTGCGCTGGTCATCACCCGTGCTTCACTTCCGGCGCACGGCCACCCGGGACGTCGAGCTGGGAGGAAAGACGATCCGCGCCGGCGACAAGGTGGTCGTCTGGTACGTGTCCGCTAACTTCGACGAGGACGTGTTCGAAGAGCCGCTTCGCTTCGACGCGGGCCGGCGTCCCAACCCGCACGTCACGTTCGGCGGCGGCGGGCCGCACTACTGCCTCGGCGCCCACCTCGCCAAGCTCGAGGTGCAGGTCATGTTCGACATGCTCCTGCCGAGGATCGCCGAGCTCGAGCTCACCGCGCCGCCCCAACGGATGCGGACGAACTTCACGAACGCGCTCAAGCGCATGCCCGTCCGGGTCAAGGAGGCGTAGAGCTGGTGGACGACGCGCGGAAGCCGTCGGAGGCGATGGTGAGCGCATTTCGGGGCTGCGTCGGCGAGTTCGCGACCGGCGTCGCCGTCGTGACCGCCGAGCACGACGGCGTCGCGGCGGGCATGACGCTGAACTCCTTCACGTCGGTGTCGCTCGAGCCACTGCTCGTGCTCGTCTCGCTCGCACACGGCTCCCGGACTCTCCATGCGACCCGTCCGAGCGAGCGCTTCGCGGTCAACATCCTCGGGCGCCGTCAGACGGACGTGGCGCTCGATTTCTCCGAGCCGTGGGCGCCGTTCCCGGTCAGCCACGTCGAGCGCGATCGCGAGGGCTTCCTCTTCGTCATGGGTGCCGTCGCGGTGCTCCGCTGCGACGTGGAGCGCATGGAGGAGGCGGGCGACCACACGCTCGTGCTCGGCGAAGTGATCTCGATCACGCACGGAGGCGGCGAGCCGCTCCTCTTCCACCGAGGGCGGTTCGGGGGCTTCGACGTCGACACGACGGTTCCGGCCGGCCATCCAATCTCGATCGAGGAAGGATTCGGCTGGTGAGCTTCGCGACCGACATCCGGCCGCTGTTCAGACCCGACGACGCCGACGCCATGTCGTGGGCGTTCGATCTCAACTCCTACGAGGACGTGAAGGAGAACGCCGGGACGATCTACGAACGGCTCGAGGACGGCTCGATGCCCTGCGACGAGCCGTGGCCGGAGGAGCAGGTGCGGCGATTCAGGGCGTGGATCGACGAGGGGATGCCGCCCTAAAGGCGTCGAGTGCGGCAAGTGTTGCCTCGATCTGCTCGGGCACGAGCGGGATCCGCCTGATGAGGGGAGGGAAGAGCACCCAGACGACCGAGCCGCCGAGGTGGCGGATAACGGGTCGGCCGTCGGGATCGACGCGGATGCGCTCGAAGTGCACCCGGCTCAGCTGCTCCCCGAGAGCCTCGTTCGAAGCGAGCTCCCGCGCCAGGCGCCTGCCCGCCTCGTCTCCGCGCTTCGCCCGAAAGCGCACTCCCTGCATCTTCACGACGCCGCG
>Ga0307320_10001001_pt1 | contig 10267 bp, 9 predicted proteins | sample ER_DNA_369_FD_194495 | JGI IMG/M metagenome (GOLD analysis project Ga0307320, IMG submission 194495) | Bulk soil microbial communities from the East River watershed near Crested Butte, Colorado, United States - ER_DNA_369 | ecosystem: Environmental > Terrestrial > Soil > Floodplain | place: USA...
GTCGATGCGCGAGTACCAGGTGTTCAGGTCGATGCAGCCCATGTTCACCATCCAGAGCAGCGCCAGGTCGTCGTTCACGAGGGGAGCATCGATGCGCCTCCTCTGTCGTGGCTTGTCGCGGGTCGAGACGACGATCGACGCGGTCGGAATCCAGCCCGGCATGCCCTTGGGCGCGTCCTTCTGGAAGAAGAACTTGCCCTGCCAGCCGTCGGGATACCGCTTCATCGTGAAGGGTCGATCCTTGAGGTGCGGGACAAGCACGGGCGCGACCCGCCGGTAGTACGAGAGGAGGTCGCCCTTCGTGATCCCCTTATCGGGCCAGAAGAGCTTGTCGACGTTCGAGAGCTTGAGCACGCGCTTGCCCTTCCGAAGCTCCGTCGGCATCGGCTCCTCGCGGCGAACCTCGGTCGCGTCTTTGTCCTCGCGCAGGCCCTTGTACACAGGCGCGCGCAGATGGCCGTCGTGCGTCCACTGCACGAACTCGACCTCGGCAACGAGCTTCGGCTCGACCCAGACGACGTCGCCCTTGCGCACTCTCGGCATCTTCGGGACGCTTGTGAACGGCGGCGTGTCGCGCACGAGCGGCTTCAGCGTGCGGAGCAGGCGCTCGATCTCCTTCTCGTTGAAGCCGGTGCCGACATTCCCGACATAGACGAGCTCGCCGCCGCCGTAGGTCCCGAGCACGAGCGAGCCCAGAGTGCCCGCGCGGCGCCCCTGCCCCTTCGTGTAGCCGGCGATCACGAACTCCTGACGTCCGTGCCCTTTGATCTTGAGCCAGTCACGTGTTCTCTTTCCCGGCAGGTACTGCGAGCCGAGGCGCTTGGCCATGATCCCCTCGAGCCTCTGCTTCTCTGCCGCCGCAAGGAGCACCTCGCCGTCTTCGAAGGTCTCGGAGAAGCGAACGGTCTTGTTGCGCTTGTCCAGCAGCTTCTCGAGCCGCTTGCGGCGCTCCTCCAGAGGAAGGTCGATGATCGGCTCGCCCTCGACCTCGAGCAGATCGAACACGTAGTAGACGATCGGCGTGCCGGGCTTCCCCTGCTGCATCGCCGAGAAGCTCGGGCGTCCCTCCTCGTCGAGGGCGCAGACCTCGCCGTCCACGACGCAATCGGGAGTCTTGAGCGCCTTGACGAGCTCCTTCGCGACATTCTCGAAGCGCTGCGTGTAGTCCTGGTCCTTCCGGGTCCGGAGCTGGGGCTCACCCCCGGCCACCGTCGAGATGACTCGGTACCCGTCCCATTTGATCTCGAAGATCCAGCCGCCGCCTTTTGGAACGTCTTGCGTGAGGGTCGCCAGCATCGGCTGGTACCTGCGGGGCACGCGGGCCGCAGCGGCGGTCTCGTCCTTCTTCCGAATGATCAGCCAGTTCTTCGGATCGCCGGAGAGCTTCGCCGGCACGAGTGCATAGGTGCCGTCCAGCCGCTTACCGTGCAACCGAACGGTGAGCCCGCCGTCGCGTTTCTCTTCGACGAGGTCGTACGTTCCCTGGTCCCAGATCTCAACCGTACCGGCCCCGTACTCGCCCTTGGGGATCTCGCCCTCGAAGGTCGCGTACTCGAGCGGGTGATCCTCGACATGGACAGCCAGATGCTGCTGCCCGGGCTCGAGCGGGACGCCTTTCGGAACCGCCCAACTGGCGAGCGCGCCATTTCGCTCCAGCCGGAAGTCGTAGTGCAGACGCCGGGCATCGTGGCGCTGGACGACGAAGATCGGGTCCTTGTCGCGCTTCCTTCCCGAGAACGGCTCGGGTGTCTTCTTCGGATCGCGCTTGCGCCGATATTCGGCGAGCTTCGCCACCTAAGGCACCGCTCGCGTTGCCGTCTTCAGCCTCCTGATCGAGCGCATGACTCCTATCTACCGGACACAACTGGGCGAGAAACCAGCAGGCCGATGTTTCAAGTTTGGCCACCCGGTCATATAGCGAGAAACAGGACAAATACGTCCTGAAAAACTCATCCCTACACCAGGGGGTCAGCGCTCGAGGCCGGCATCAGCCGGCCTCGGCGCATTCTTGGGGAGCGGTGGAAAACGCTGTGGAATATGGGGACAAAAGACTCCTGGCCCGGCTGTGGAAAGACCTCAGGAGCCGCTTCGCGTAGCGGTTTCGACCGCTCTGGCCGTGTAGATACCCACTCTGCGATAGCGGTCACGCCGTTGTGCACGGAGCTCCTCTCCGGAGCTGGCGCCGAGCTCGTCGAGCGTCCGGCCGACAGCCTCGCCGAGCAGGCGAGAAGCCTCGTCGGGGTTCAGATGAGCGCCGCCCTGCGGCTCCTTGACGATCTCGTCGATCACCCCGAGCTCCTGGCAGTGAATGGCGTCGGGCCTAAACGCGGCGGCGGCCTTTCGCGCCTCCCCGGCGTCCCGCCAGAGGATCGCCGCACAGCCCTCAGGTGTGATCACGGAGTAGATGGCGTTCTCCTGCATGAGCACGCGATCGACAAGGCCGATCGCGATCGCGCCTCCGGAGTTCCCCTCCCCGATCACGCAGGCCACGATCGGCACGGTGAGCCGCGCCATCAGCGCCTGCGAGCGGGCGATCGCTCCGCCATGTCCGTGCTGCTCGGCGGCCACTCCCGGGTACGCTCCGGGCGAGTCCAGAAACGTGACGAGCGGGAACTGGTGGCGTTGCGCGATCTCCATCACGCGCATCCCCTTGCGGTAGCCCTCGGGATGCGGCATGCCGAAATTGCGTCGGGTTCGCTCGTTGATGTCCCGCCCTTTTTGCTGGCCGATCAGCGCCACCGTCTTGCCCTGGAAACGACCAAGGCCGGTGACGAGTGCGGGATCCTCCGCCCGGGCACGATCTCCGTGCAGCTCGACGAAGTCCTCGAACAGACGCTCGATGTAGTCGAGGGTGTACGGCCTCTGGGAATGGCGCGCCAGCTCGACGGAACGCCAGATGTCCTCGTCGGTGGGCTCGGCCTCGATCCGGTCGAGCTGGCGCTGAAGGCGCTCGAGCTCGCCCGAGAGCCGCGTCCCGCGGAGAAGCGGCAATCCTCTGAGCCGGTTCAGGCGCTCACGCAGATGGCGTTCCGCTTCACCGGCCATTGGCAAAGAGCCTCAGGGCCCGGCCGAGGAAGGAGCGAAGCTCGCCCCGCGGAACGATCGCATCGAGGTGCCCGTAGCGAAGGTTCGACTCGGCGAGACCGAAGTCGTCGGGCAGCTTCTCGCGCGTCGTCTGCTGAACGACTCTCGGGCCCGTGAAGGCGAGCAGGGCGCCGGGCTCGGCCACGATCACGTCGCCAAGGCTCGCGAAGCTGGCCAGGACTCCCGCCGTCGTCGGATGGGTCATCACGCTGATGAATCCGCAGCGCGCATCGCGGAGATCCTCGATTGCGCACACCGTCTTCGGCAGCTGCATTAACGAGAGGATCCCCTCCTGCATACGCGCGCCGCCCGACGCGGTGACCGCCACGAGCGGCACTCCGCGGTCGACCGCCCCCTCGCAGGCACGAGAGAGCTTCTCGCCGACGACGCTACCCATCGATCCGCCCATGAACGAGAAATCCATGACCGCGAGCTCGCACGGCTGCTCCTCGATCGCCGCCCGCCCGATCACCATCGCATCACCCAAACCCGTCGAGACCTCGGCCTCGGCCAATCGCTCGGTGTAAGGCCGGAGGTCGAAAAAGCCGAGCGGATCCTCGGAGCGGAGCTCCGCCGCTTCTTCCTCGAAGGCGCCGTCGTCGACGAGCTGGGCGATGCGGGCCCGCGCCTTGACCGGGAAATGGTGACCGCAGTGCTGGCAGACGCGCAGGTTTTGCTCCAGCTCGTCTTCCCGGTAGTGCGAGCCGCAGGCAGGACACGTGTTGGGGTGCGGCTTTTCGTCCCGCGGCTCCTCCGGCCGGTTCTTGTGCTCGATCGAAACGTCGATGTGTGGACTCGCCAAAGCGTTTCGATTATTGCCGATCACGGTTGGCTCGCCTTCTCCAGTTGCACGCTGGTCCGGGCGACATGCATTCCGGCGCGCTCGTAGAGCTCAACAGCGCCGGTTTCGCTCTCTCCGTCGACGCCGAGTCCGCCACGCTCCAGCCCGCGCCGCCGGAACTCGCCGAAAGCCTGCCGGAGAAGGGCCTGAGCAATTCCGCGTCGCCTGTGTGTAGGAACGACACCCAGAATCCGCACCCAGCCCAGGCCGGGCTCGGTCTGAGAAACGTTTCCGATCAGGATTCCCGCGAGCTCGCCGCCGGCCTCAGCGAGATACCAGAGCGTGGGATCGAACGCCGGATCGTTGACGAACCAATGTGACCACTGGTCGAAGGGCTCAGGCGTAAACATCCACGCATCGGCGAACGACTCCATGTGCGCGCCGTAGACCTGCTTCTCTTCTCCCTCGCGCAGAGTGCGCACCGTGATCCCTTCCGGCCACGCAGGCTCCGGAATGGGGTCGCCGAGGTCGATCTCCATCCGGAAGGAGTGGCGAAGCACGCGATAGCCGGCGCGAGCGAAGGCCTCGCGGGCGAACCGGTCGTTCTCCTCCGTGTAGCCGATCAGGTCGAGACCGGGCTTCTTCTCGGCGACCCGAGCCTCGATCGCCGCCAGCAACGGGTGCAGAGGCTCGGGCTCCAAGCCGCGGAGATCGAGCCATGCATGCTCACCCCAGACACCGATGTCGGCATACCCGACCAGGGCACCATCCTTCTCGGCGATCAGGACGTCGTCGGGGAATTCGACGTCGGGCGACTCCCAGTACTGCTGAAGCTGCGCGACGGTTGTGCTGTCCGTCCCATGGATGCGGCGCGAATGCTCGTTCAGGAGCTCGGCTACGGTCTCGAGCTCCTCCGCCTGCGCCGGCCTCACGCTGACTTCCGCGGTCATGCCGGCACCAGCTGCTCGAGCGTCTCGGGAAGCCCGGCAAGATCGGGCAGCTCGCGGTCGGGCTCGGGATTCGCCTGCTCGCCGAGCCGGTTGATCCAGACGGAGCGCAGCCCAAGCTCGCGCGCGGGCGCAATGTCGTGGAAGAGGCTTGCGGCCACGTGAACGTGGCGCTCGCGGTCGGCCGTCGTCGCCTCGAAGAAGCGCTCCCAGTGCCCGCGCGAGGGCTTGTAGGACTTCACGTCCTCGGCCACGATTGCGAGGTCAACCGGCACGCCGAGCTGCCGCTGCGAAGCTGCGATCAGGTCGCGGTCGGTGTTCGAGAGGATCGCCAGCTGCCAGCCGCGCTCTCGGAGCTCGGCGAGGGCCTGAGGGACCTCCGGAAACGGTGGCCAGTCGGGCAGGGAGCGCGCGAGCGCGCCGGCCTCTCCCTCCGGTAGCTGGATGCTCTCCTCCTGCGCCAGCCGCTCCAGCCCCAGCGTCAGCACTTCCCGATAGGTGTGGAACGGCTCCGACTCGAGCTCCCGCTCCAGCTTGTGGTAGCGCTCGAGCAGGGGCGGAGCGGCGGTGACCCCGAAAAGCCGCTCGAACTCCTGCCGGATCCCGAGGTTCCAGTCGATCAGCGTTCCGTAGCAGTCGAAGGTCGTCCAGCGCGGTGCAGCCATGACGCTGAAGCCTAGTTACGGTGCACCCGGCCTCCTCCCCGCAGCGAGCCTAGCGGCGAAAAGCGCACGCGTGTGCCGCGGGTTCGAGCCGAGAGTGCGCGCTTACTCGTCGACCTCGCGCAGGACAATGCACGCGTTGTGCCCGCCGAAGCCGAACGAGTTCGAGACGCCGACTCGCACGTTGGCCTCTCGGGCTTCATTCGGCACGTAGTCGAGATCACAGTCGGGATCCGCCGTCTCGTAGTTGATCGTCGGCGGCAGCGTGTTCTTGTTCACGGCGAGAATCGTGAAGATGGCTTCGATCGCTCCTGCCGCGCCGAGGCAGTGGCCCGTCGCGCCCTTGGTCGAGGAAACGGGAGTCTTCCGTGCCACCTCCTCACCCAACGCAAGCTTGATCACCTTCGTCTCGCTCGCGTCGCCGAGCGGCGTCGACGTCCCGTGGGCGTTGATGTAGTCCACCTCGTCGGGCGAAATGCTCGCGTCACGGAATGCCATGTTCATGGCCCGCGCAGGGTTCTTGCCACTCGGATCGGGCTCGGTCACATGCGCTGCATCGGATGAAAGCCCGTAGCCGAGCAGCTCCGCGTACATCTTGGCTCCGCGCGCGCGGGCGTGCTCCAGGTCTTCGAGGACGATTACTGCGCCGGCCTCGCCCATGACGAACCCGCTGCGGTCGGCGTCGAACGGACGGCTTGCCTTCTCGGGCTCGTCGTTCCGGCGGGCGAGCGCCCGCATGGCGCTGAAGCCCGCGATCCCGACTGGGGTGATTCCGGCCTCGGTGCCGCCGGCGAAGACGACATCGGCTCGCCCGAGACGGATCATGTCCCCCGCTTCCCCGATCGCCATGTTCGAGGCTGCACAGGCGGTGCACTGCGACGAGAGGGGGCCGCGGGTGCCCAGCTCCATCGAGACCCAGGCTGCCCCCATGTTCGGAATGATTTGCGGGATCGAAAACGGGTTGACGCGATCGGGCCCGCGCTCCAGCAGCACGTCGTAGCAGTCCTGGAACGCCTGCAGTCCGCCGATCCCGGTCGCGATCGAGGCGCCGACCCGCTCCGCTTCGGGCGCGACGTCCAATCCCGAATCGGCCTCGGCCTGGCGGGCGGCGGCGACGATCATCTGCGCAAACCGATCCATGCGCCGAGCCTGCTTGTGGTCGATCCAGTTCTTCGGGTCGAAGTCCTTCAACTCGCAGGCGAAGGTGACGGGGTATGCGCTCGCGTCCCACTGCTCGATCGTTGCCGCTCCCGATCGACCGTCGATCAGGTTCTGCCAGCTCGACTCGACATCGTTGCCGAGTGGCGAGACTGCACCGATACCGGTGACGACCACGCGGCGCCGCCCATTTTGCGAATAGTTGCTCACATTCCCAGACCTCCGTCGACGAGCAGCACCTCGCCCGTGATGAACGAGGCCTCGTCTGAACATAGGAACCGTACCGCTCCGGCGACGTGTTCCGGATCTCCGAGCTTGCCGAGTGGAGTGTTCGCCAGCATCGCGCTGCGCGCATCTTCCGGCAGAACGTCGGTCAACCTCGAGTTGATATACCCGGGCGCGACGACGTTTGCGCGCACACCGCGGCTGCCCAACTCGCGCGCAAGAGACTTTGTGAAGCCGATGATCCCGGCTTTCGACGCCGCGTAGTTCGTCTGGCCCCAGTTTCCCCGCAGCCCAACGATGCTCGAAACGTTCACGATCGCTCCGGAGCGTCGCTTCATCATTCCTCGCGTCGCTGCACGGCAGGTGTAGAAGACGCCGCTGAGGTTCGTCTCGATCACCGCGCGCCAGTCGTCGTCGCTCATGCGCGGCAGCACCCCTTCGCGCGTCAGGCCGGCGTTGTTGACGAGGATCGCGAGCTCTCCGGCCTCTTCGACGAGCGCGCGCGCCTCATCGGGGCTCGAAACGTCAGCCTGCACCGCGCGGCCTCCGACTTCCTGCGCTACCGCCTCGGCCTCCTCGGCGCCCGATCGATAGCCGACGACGACCGTGGCGCCGGCCCTGCCGAGCTCGACCGCGATCGCGCGCCCGATGCCGCGCGACCCGCCGGTGACGAGCGCTGTCCGCCCCTCGAGCGAACAGAAATCAGGCAGCGGAGAGTGTCTCCTCTGCTTTCTCGAGCCCCGCGAGGTTGCCCACCGAGATTGCCCTAGCGGTTCGGTCGATTCGCTTCACGAGACCCGCGAGCACGCTACTCGGACCGACCTCGACAAACGTCTTCACGCCCGCGTCGACCAGTCCGCGCGCAGCCTGCGTGAAGCGAACCGGCGCCGTCAGCTGCTCGACGAGCAGCGACGCGAAGCGCTGCGCGGGCTCGATCTTCGCGGTGACCGTCGACATGAACGGCGCGACGGGATCCCGGAAGCGAACCCGCTCGACGGCAGGGCGCAGCCGATCTGCCGCCCGCGCGACGAGCGGGCTGTGGAACGCGCCCGAGACCTTGAGCTTCACGGTCCGGCGCGCGCCGAGCTCCTCAGCCCGTGCACAGACTTCGTTCACCGCCTCCTGTTCGCCGGAGACGACGATCTGACCCGGGCAGTTGTAGTTGGCGGGCCAGACACCGTCGATGTCGTCGCAGAGCCGTTCGACGACGTCGTCCTCGAGGCCGAGGATCGCCGCCATCGACCCGTTGCTGACCCGCGCGGCCTCGGCCATCGCGAGTCCGCGCTCGCGGACGAGAGCAATCGACTCGGCGGGAGTGAGCGACGAGGCCGCCGCTAGCGCCGTGAACTCTCCGACGGAGTGGCCGACGACGTAGTCGGGCTCGAAGCCCCGAGCGTGCAGAGCAGCAAGGACGGCGAGGCTGGTCGCGACGAGCGCAGGCTGCTGAACCTCGGTCTGGACGAGATCCTCGACGGGCGCTTCAAAACAGAGCCGCTTCAGGTCGAGTCCGGAGGCTTCGCTGCCCTGGAGGAAGACCTCCATCGCCTCTGGCACGGACTCGGCGATCTCCTTGCCCATTCCAGCCTCGAGTGAACCTTGTCCCGGAAAGCAGAACGCGATCTTGCTCATCCTCCCTGCCCACCTTTCCCGTTCGCCGTCCATTCGATCAGAGCGGACCCCCAGGTGAGGCCGGCTCCCATTCCCGTCATCAGCACCATCTCGCCTGCCCCCAGCCGCCCGTCGGCTTCCGCGTCGCCGAGCGCAAGTGGGATGGAGCCCGATGAAGTGTTGCCGAAACGGTCGACGTTGACGACTGTCCGCTCCTCGGGGATGCCGAGCTTACGGCGCGCATGATCGATGATGCGCACATTCGCTTGGTGTGGGACGTAGACGTCGACCTCGTCGACGGCCACTCCACATTCGTCCAGGACCTTCTCGGCCGAGTCCACAAGCACGCGGGTCGCGAACTTGTACACCTCACGCCCATTCATCTTTGCGTAGTGCTGCCGCGCCGCCACAGATTCCGCCGACGCCGGTGTGCGCGAACCGCCGGCCGGTATATAGAGCTGCGGGCCACCCGAGCCGTCCGCGCCGAGCTCGAAGCCGAGGAAGCCTCCGTCACGGACTCGCTCGAGGACGACGGCGCCGGCTCCATCGCCGAAGAGGACACACGTGCTGCGGTCCTCCCAGTCGACGATTCGCGAGAGCACGTCGCCGCCAACGACGAGAGCGTGCTCGGCCAGGCCGCTCGCGACCATGCCGTGCGCCTGGGCAAGCGCGTAGACGAAACCGGTGCATCCCGCCGAGAGGTCGTAGGCGGCGGCATCCTTCGCACCCAGCTGGTCGGCGAGGATCGCTCCCGTCGAGGGGAAAAGCATGTCCGGCGTCACGGTGGCCACGATCAAGAGATCGACCGCAGATGGGTTGAGCCCAGCCTGGTCGAGGGCAGCCTTCGCCGCCGGAAGCGAGACATCCGAGAGCGCCTCCTCTGGAGCGGCGACACGGCGCTCGCGGATCCCGGTGCGCTCGACGATCCACTCGTCCGAGGTCTCGACGATTTTTGCCAGCTCATCGTTCGTCATCACGTGCTCCGGCGCATGGGAGCCGATGCCGGTGATCGAGACGCGTCCGTTCGAAGTCGCGTTGCCGATCATTGCTCGACCGCAAAGGTCAGGGTTCCGCGCGCGGCAAGCTCCCCACCGACCCGCGCCTCGGCGCGGCCCTTCCCGATCGGGCCCCGCACACGCTCCAGGTCGCAGGTCAGCTCGAGCTCGTCGCCGGGCTCCACGACGCGCTTGAAGCGGACGCTGTCGATCCCCGCGAATAACGCCAGGCGGCCGCGATTCTCGTCCTGCGAGAGAACGGCGACGGCTCCCGTCTGCGCCATCGCCTCGACGATTAGGACGCCCGGCATGATCGGTCGACCCGGGAAGTGGCCTTTGAGATACCACTCGTCGGGCCGAACGAGCTTACGGGCCACGACGCGCGCGCCGGGTTCCAGCTCAGTGACCTCGTCGATGAGAAGAAACGGGTCGCGGTGCGGGAGAATCGCTTCGATCTCGGCCTTTCCTAGTGGAACCTTGGTCTCCACAAGCGACCTAGTCTAATTGTCGATGAGCGACTCACTGGCGCCGGAGTACGTCGTTCCGCGCCTGCGGGGCCGGTTCGGGCGGCCGTATCTCTACGTGGAGGTCTGCCCGTCCACCCAGCGTCTGCTCGGGCCAGAGCACGCCGAGGGCGCCGTCGCCGTGACGGAAGAGCAGACCGAGGGCCGGGGACGCCTCGGTCGCCGCTGGTTGTCGCCGCCTCGTGTGAGCGTGCTTTGCTCGATCCTGCTCACGCCTCCTGTGGAGACTCAGCACCTGCCGGAGCTCTCGCTCGTCGCCGGCGAGGCTTGCGCCGAAGCGATC
>Ga0307320_10001008_pt1 | contig 10239 bp, 10 predicted proteins | sample ER_DNA_369_FD_194495 | JGI IMG/M metagenome (GOLD analysis project Ga0307320, IMG submission 194495) | Bulk soil microbial communities from the East River watershed near Crested Butte, Colorado, United States - ER_DNA_369 | ecosystem: Environmental > Terrestrial > Soil > Floodplain | place...
CGCCAGTCCGTCGACGGTCACGACGACCTGGTCGTCGCCGCTGGGCGACACGATCACGAGGGCGGCCCCCCGCCACGGCATATCGCCGACCGGGGTGAGCAACCCGACCGCCGCCTTGGTGCGCGGATCGGCCGTCGCCGCGCTCTGGATGAACCGTTGGAACTTCTCGAACGCTTGATCCTGCTGCTGTGCGAGTGTGCTCGGGCTGATGGGAGGACCATCGCGACGTGCGAGCACGATGCCGGCGCCGAGGCCGGCGATCATCAGGGCTGCGGCGACGAGCACGACGCCGACCCGCCGGCCTCGGCGCCGGCTCGGCGTGGTCGTGGCCGTGGCGACCGACACGCTCGGACGGTCCCGCCGGACCGCGGCGACGATGCGCTCCTCGAGCTCGGGTGTCGGAGCGGCGGGTGCGGGCGCGAACGCCAACGTGGCCGCGGCGCGCTGCAGGTCGCGCGCTTCCTTCCGGCACGCGGCGCACCAGGCCAGATGACGCTCGATCGCATGGACGTCGTGATGGTCGGCGACGCCGAGCGCGTGCTCGGGGAGCCGGTCGCGAACGGCAGGGCAATTCACGACGGCTCCTTCAGCTCGTTCGCCTTGCGGATCTTGATGAGGGCCGATCGCAGCCGCGTCTTCACGGTTCCCAGCGGGATCGCGTCCGCCTCGGCGATCTCCCGTGCGGTCATCCCTCGGAAGTACGCCCGCGCGATCAGGCGCTTCTCGGCATCGGAGAGGCATGCCAGCGCCCGGAAAGCCTCGTCACGCTCGATCAACGCGTACTCCTCGTCCCCCGCGGGCCGATCCGGCACCTCGTCGACCAGGACGAGGTGCGGTCGCGAGACACCGGTGTCACGGCGGAGCCGGTCGACGGCGAGGTTGTGCGCGATCGTCATGAGCCAGGTGGAGAGTCGGCCACGTTGGGGGTCGAAGCGGGCCGCCTTGCGCCAGGCGGTGAGGAAGACGTCTTGGGTGAGCTCCTCGGCGGCCTCGCGGGAGCCGAGCAACCGGAGCCCCATCGTGTAGACGGGACGTCCGAACCGCCCGTAGAGCGCGCGGATGGCAGCATCGTCACCGGCAAGGAGTCCTTCCATCAGTTGCTGCTCCTCGCGCGGAAGCAGCGGGCCTTCGTGTCCAGGTCCCTGCACCAGGGACGCTCCTTCCAATACCTACGTCGGGTCCGGGGTGTGAAGTTTGCCGATGCGTCGATGGTCCCACGCCGTTCGTCTTGTCGCCATCGGGACCATCGTTCCCTTCGTCGCCGCAACGGATGGGCGTAGGCTCCGCGACAGGAACGCAACAACCGTCGGACGGAAGCCTCGCGGCGCGGTATGCTGTTGACGGAAGGAGAAACACCGGTCGTGACCCGAATCGCTTCGGCCACCGCGCGGCTCGCGCTCGGCGCCGCGTTGATCTCGGTCGCGGTCCTCGGACAGGTGGCGGCGCACGCCCAGGCCTCAGGTCCCAGCATCGTCTCCCTCACCCTCAACGGCGTGGTCGACCCCTTCACCGCCGACTACATCACCTCGAACGTCGGGCGCGCGCAGGCCGACGGCGCCGAAGCCGTGCTGCTGACGATCGACACTCCCGGGGGACTCGGATCCTCGATGGACGAGATCACGCAGTCCTTCCTCACCTCCACGATCCCGGTGATCGCGTACGTGGCCCCCAGCGGCGCACGCGCAGCCTCGGCGGGCGCCTTCATCCTGCTGTCGGCGCCGGTGGCCGCGATGGCCCCCGGGACCAACGTCGGGGCCTCGACCCCGATCGGTCTGTCGGGAGGGGACATCTCCGGAACGCTCGGCGAGAAGGTCAGGAACGACGCCGCCGCCTCCATGCGAACGATCCAACAGACCTACGGGAGGAACGCCGACGTCGCGGAGACCTTCGTGACGGACGCCGCCAGTATCACCGCCGACGAGGCGCTCCAGGAGCACGTGATCGACCTGGTCGCGCCGACCACCCAGGACCTCCTCACCCAGCTGGACGGGACGAGCGTGCGCTTGGGGAACGGGACCGAGGTCACGCTGCACACGGCCGGGGCGGTGCTGCAGGATCAGCAGATGGGCGGGTTCGTCGACTTCCTGCACACGCTGCTGGATCCCAACCTCGCGTTCATCTTCTTCTGGGTCGGACTGGGCTTGATCGTCCTCGAGCTGATCATCCCCGGGCACGTGTTCAGCGGGACGATCGGCACGATCCTGCTGATCCTCTCGATCGCGTCGTTCGGGCTGCTGCCCGTTCGGTTCATCGGCATCCTGTTCCTGATCGCGTCGGTGGTGTGCTTCGTGATCGAACTGAAGGCGCCCGGTCTCGGCATCTGGGGCGCGCTGGGGCTGCTCTTCCTGCTGCTCGGTGGGTGGTTCCTCTACGACCGCTCGGGAGGGGTCTCCGTCTCGCCGTGGGCGTTGGTGGGAGTGGCGGCGTTCGCGGGGGTGTTCTTCGGGATCGTCGTCGCCGCCGCCCTCAAGATGCGACATCAGCCGTCGATCTGGAGCCGAAGCGTGATCGGACAGGAGGGGGTTGCGCTCCCAGCGGGTGTCGGACCCAAGGGCGGGATCGTTCGGGTCGCGTCCGAAGAGTGGCGGGCGATCGCTCCCTCGGGGCCGATCGAGGGCGGCGCGAAGGTACGTGTCACCTCGCTCGACGGGCTCGTGCTCACCGTCGAGCCGTCCAACGGCGAGCATGGCAACCGGCCTGATGCGGCGACCACCAGCTCCACGGCGTCACCGACGACGCCGGCGCAATCGACTACCCCAGAAGGAGGCACCACCTGATGCCGATCGTTTGGATCATCGTCGGACTGCTCGTCCTGTTCGCGCTGCTCCTGCTCACGAAAGCGATCAAGATCGTCCCGGAGTACCAGCGCCTCGTCGTGTTCCGCCTCGGACGCTTGCATGCCACACGCGGACCGGGCCTCGTGGTCTTGATCCCGTTCATCGACCGAGGCGTGATGGTCGACCTCCGTGAGTTCTATCTGGAGATCCCGCGGCAGGACTCGATCACGAAGGACAACGCCGCGATCGCGATCGACTTCATCATGTACTACAAGGTGTTCGACGCGGCGACGTCGGTCATCGGCGTCTCGAACTTCGCCGGCGCGGCCACCAATATCGCAGCGACCACGCTGCGGGCCGTGGTCGGGGACATCTCGCTCGACGATGTGCTCGCCAAGCGGGACGAGATCAACAGCCTGCTCCGGGTGAAGTTGGACGAGGTCACCGAGCGCTGGGGCGTGAAGGTCACGAACGTCGAGATCCGGGAGATCAGCCCGCCGCCATTGGTGCAGGAGGCGATGACCCGGCAGATGTCCGCCGAGCGCACACGTCGCGCCGTGGTCACGGAGGCCGACGGGCAGAAGCAAGCTGCGATCACGATCGCGGAGGGCAACAAGGAGTCCGCGATCTTGAACGCCGAGGGTTCGAAGCAATCGGCGATCCTCACCGCCGAGGGCGAGCGACAGGCCGCGATCCTCCGCGCGGAGGGCTTCTCGAACGCCCTGAACAAGATCTTCGAGGTCGCGAGCACGGTCGACGAGAAGACGATGCGCCTGCAGTACCTCGACACGTTGAAGCAGGTGGGCGCGTCGCCATCGTCGAAGGTCGTGGTTCCGATGGAGCTCTCGGGCCTGGTGGCCACCTTCACGGCGCTCGCGGAGGCGGCATCCACGAACGGGTCGAGCGGGGACGGCAGCTCCGGATAGCGTCTGCCGCCCCTGCCCCGCGCGAAGGGTGCCGGAACCGAGGCGCCATCCGCGGTGTACAGGGACGAGATCGTGACGCAGCCCACCGAGCGGGCCTCTTCGCAGGAGGAGGTGCTCGTCGCCCTCGCCCGCGACGGCGACGAGCACGCCTTCGGCGAACTCGTGACGCGCTATCAGGCGCTCGCCGCGCGCGTTGCCCGTTTCGTCGCGCCGGGTGTCGACGTCGACGACGTGGTCCAGGAGGCGTTCGTGAAGGCGTGGTACGCGATGCCTCGGTTCCGCCAGGGGGCTCCGTTCAAGCCATGGATCTGTCGGATCGCGGCGAACGAAGCGAAGAACCAGATCCGCTCTGCCCGGCGGCGCGAAGCGCTGGTGCTGCGGGAGACGTCCGCAGGCAGGGACGATCGGTCGGTCCCGCCGCCCGAGGGTCAGGTGCTCGCTCGCGAGGATGCCGAGGCCCTGGTGCGCGCGATGAACCGCCTGGGATCCAACGATCGTCTCGTGCTCGCGTATCGCTGGCTCCTCGACCTCAGCGAAGCCGAGATGGCCGACGCGCTCGCGGTCCCGGCCGGAACGGTGAAATCGCGCCTGTCGAGAGCGATGACGAAGCTCCGAACGGCGATCGTGGCCGAGGAGGTGCAAGCGTGAGTGCTCAGCGACTGAGCCGGATGACGGACGAGGAACTCGGCGAGGCCCTGCGCGCCCTCGAACCGATGCTCCTGCAACCTCCGCCGCCCGAGGTCGCGGGCGAGGTCGGGGCCGCGATCGATGCTGGGCGGAGGCCGCGGCGGCGCCTCTCGTCTCGCCTCCGGATCGCCATCCTGATCGCCGCCGCCCTGCTCCTGATCGCCACCGCGGCGGCCGCCGCGAAGCTCGTGATCGATCTCGGCGGGATCAGGATCGAGCGCGAGCCGACGCTCACGACGACGCCCACGAGCTCCCCGATCGCCGGAGTGGCGCTCGGGCGGTCCGTCACCCTCACCGAGGCAACCGCAGCGGCCGGGTTCACGCCGGTCGTACCCCGCGAGCTCGGTGCTCCCGATCGAGTGTGGCTCACCTCCGGGACGCGCGCCTTCGATCAGCCGGACATGGTGCTCGTGGCGATGGCGTGGCTCCAACGTCCCGGCCTTCCGAGGATCCCCGGCACCCCATTCGGAGCGTCGTTGATCGAGGTCCGTGGGGACGACGACGTGCTGGTCAAACACGTCGGAGCGCCCTTCGATGAGCTGCGGGAGGCACACGCGTACTGGATCGATACGCCGCACGAGGTGGAGCTGCTTACCCGTGATGGGACGCGCGTGTTCCCGGTCACCGGCAACGTGCTCGTCTGGCAGCGGGGCGCCCTCGCCCTCCGGCTCGAGACAGACCTCGCACAGCGAGCCGCGCTCGACCTCGCCGGCCTGTCGCGGCACTGAGGGAACCGGCTCGGCGCCACCGGTGTAGCTCCAGCGACAGAACGGCCACGGGGGCGGAACGGCTCAGGTGCGGAACGGCCCAGGTGCGGAACGGAAGGAGCCCGTTCATGCGATCGATACCGAGGGCACTGATGGTGCTCGTCTTCGGCGTAGCGCCGTTGTTGGGCGCCCCACCAGCGCGTGCTGGCGGCGGCTGCCACGAAGGCATGACGCGGGGAACCGGCACAGCGATCAAGATCGTCGATGCCTGCTTCACGCCGACGATCCTGCACGTGCAGCCCGGACAGACCGTGACGTGGGTCAACGCCGACCCATTCGTGCACAACGTCACTGCGAACGGCTGGGGCCACTACGACGACCTCAAGCCCAGCGAGCGGTTCACCGCGGCGTTCGACGAAGCCGGCCTCTATCCGTTCGCGTGTACGTACCATCCGGGCATGTCGGGTGTCATCGTGGTCGGCAGCGGCAGCGGGCCGGGGAACGGGACCGCGGTCGCGGTCGCCGACCTCGCGGCGCCTGACGCCACGGCGCCCATCGCCTCGCTTGACCCCCCGGCCGACGAGCGCGGCTGGCTCACACCGGCGGCGATCGGGACCGCCGTCGGTATCCTCGCCGGGCTCGGTATCGCGGCGGCGAGGCGGCGAAGGATGGTGGCTTGAGCTACACGGGCACGGCGATGCCGGCCTGCTGCATCGCGAGCTCGAAATCGTGCCGGCTGCTCACGGCCTGCATCGCGTCCGCGACCGACACCGTCCCATCCTGGATCAACCGGAGCAGCCACTGGTCGAAGGTGACCATCCCGTAGAACGCGCCGTCCTTGATCACCTCTTTGATCTCGGAGGTCGTGTCGGGATCCTCGATGCGCTCGGCCACGCGACCGGTGTTCACGAGGATCTCGAGCGCGGGGACGCGGCCGCCGTCGACGGTCGGCACGAGCCGTTGGCAGACGATGCCTCGGAGGCTCGCCGCCAACGCCAGGCGGACCTGCTTCTGCTGGTACGGCGGGAAGAAGTCGATCACACGGTTCACGGTCTCGGTGGCGTCGGTCGTATGCAGCGTCGAGAGCACGAGGTGCCCGGTCTCGGCCGCTTGGAGCGCCGCGCGCACCGTCTCCGTGTCACGCATCTCGCCGATCAGGATCACGTCGGGATCTTGGCGGAGGGCCGCTCGGAGCGCGGCCAGGAAATCCTCGGTGTCGTTGCCGATCTCGCGCTGGTTGATCGACGCCACGTCGTCGCGATGCAGCACCTCGATCGGATCTTCGATCGTCACGATGTGCACCGGTTTCGTCTGGTTGATGTAGGCGATCATGGCGGCGAGCGTCGTCGTCTTGCCCGAACCGGTGGGTCCGGTCACGAGGATCAACCCTCGGTGCTCATCGGCGAGCTTGCGGACCGCGTCCGGCAGCCCCATCTCATCGAACGACGGGCCTCCGAACCGAAGCTTCCGCAGGACCATCGAGACGGAACCGCGCTGCCGGAACACGTTCGCACGGAAGCGTCCGATGTTCGCGACCGAGTAGGCGAAGTCCACATCTCCCCGATCGACGAGCGTGGCCTTACGGTCCCCCGGCACGATGCCGTCGGCGATCGCCTGCGTCTCGATCGGGCTGAGCGGGTCGCGCTCGAGGCGGATGAGTCCGTGCGGCAACCGGATCATCGGAGGCGACCCCACCTTGACGTGGAGGTCGGAACCTTCGCCTTTGACGAGCTCTTCGAGCCACGAGTTGAACTCGGGCACGATCGGTGAGCCTGTTTCCATCTCGAGGCCTCCCTGGCGCCATCGATCGGTGGACGCGGAGCCGCCCCCCGCGTCGCTCGTTCCATCGGCGCGTTCGGGAGGCGACTTCAGTCCGACCCGGGGCCGAGTGGGCTCAGCCCCCCCGGGCCGTCAGCCGGCAGACCGTGGTCCGCTCGGCCAGGGGCTCGAACGACGTCATCCTCAGGGCAGGGCGGGACGCGGCGAGCATCCCCTCGAGGAGCCCGCGATGGACCGCGCACACGAGGGCACGATGCTCGTCCAGCAGATCGCGGAACGGGCAATCACGCAAGGTGATCTCCACGGTCTGCTTGCCGGTGCGCCGGAACCGAGGCGTGAACCCGGCCCGGGCGAGCCCATCCTGCAGCGTGGCTAGGTTCGGGCCGGACGGTCGCTTCGCGCCCGGCCTCGGAGCGGTGCGGCCCACCAGGTACGCGCCCCACTCGCGCGCGAGCTCCTCGGCGTGGTCCCGCTGCTTGGAGGTCGTGAGCAGACCGGACAGGATGTCGGCGAGCAGCTTGTGATCGCGACCCTCGCGCGGCTCGACGTCGACCGCCACGTAGAGCGTCTGCGGCCGGCCGACGGCCGCCGCCGTCCGGCGGGTCTCCCGCGCCACGAGGCCGACCTCCTCGAGACGGCGGAGATGCGGGCGCAGGGTGTTCGGGTGCAGCGACAAGCGGGTCGCCAGCTCGCGGACGGCGACCGGGCGCCCCGAGAGCCGGAGGTATCGATACAGGCGGTACCGCGTGTCCTCGGCGAGCGCCTTGTGCACCTCGATCGCGAGCGGCTCCGGCATGGGGGCTCCCCGGTCGTAGACTCCATTTGCACGGTACGCACCGTGCATATGAGCGAATCGTACCTGGGAGACGAACGCCGATGGCTACCGAAGAGCAGATCCGCGAGGCGCTCAGAAGCGTTCGGGATCCCGAGATCGGCAAACCGATCGAAGACATCGGGATGCTGCAGCGGATCGAGATCGACGGCGGGGTGGTTCGCGTCCACGTCCTGCTCACGATCGAAGGCTGCCCGTTGCGGGACCGGATCACGACCGACGTGACCGCGGCCGTTCAGCCGGTCGCCGGCGTCGATCGCGTCGAGGTCTCCCTGACCCCGATGAGCGACGAGCAGCGCCAAGCCCTCGTCGGGCAGCTCCGCGGCGCCCCCGCAGGACAAGCCCCTCCCCCATCGAAGATCTCGTTCCCGCCCCAGACGGCGCTGATCGCGATCGCGTCGGGCAAGGGTGGCGTCGGGAAGTCGAGCGTCGCCGTGAACCTCGCGTGCGTGCTCGCGGCCGAGGGGGCGAACGTCGGGATCCTCGATGCCGATGTGTGGGGCTTCAGCGTGCCGCGGATGATCGGCGCCGAGGGCAAGCCCGTCGGGTTCGACAACATGATCATGCCGCTCGAGTCCCACGGCGTGAAGGTGATCTCGATGGGCCACTTCGTTCCGGAAGAGACCCCGGTGATCTGGCGCGGACCCATGCTGCACAAGGCGATCGAGCAGTTCCTCGGCGACGTCTACTGGGGCGACCTCGACTTCCTGCTCTGCGACCTCCCGCCGGGAACGGGTGATGTGAGCATCTCGCTCGCCTCGTTCATCCCGGGGGCATCGATGGTCGTCGTGACCACCCCGCAGGAGGCCGCGCGCAAGGTCGCCGAACGGGCCGGCAAGATGGCCGAGCGGACCAACCTCCGGCCGATCGGCGTGATCGAGAACATGTCGTACTACGTGTGCCCGCATTGCGGCGAGCGCGAGTCCCTGTTCGGCGAGGGTGGCGGGCGGCTCGCGGCCGAGACGCTCGACGTCCCCTTGCTCGCCCAGGTCCCTCTGGTTCCCGCGCTGCGGGAGGGAGCCGACGCGGGCGCGCCGATCGTCCTTCGCGACCCGTCGTCCCCGGCCTCCGAGGCGCTGCGCGAGGCGGCCGACGCGATCCGCAAAGCGACGAAGTCGAAGATCGGCAAGCCGCTCTCGCTGATGGCTCGATGACCACGACGTCCGACGTGCTTCGGGCCATGTTCGCGCACCATCTGTGGGCGACGACGCGCTTGATCGATGCGACAGTGAAACAAGCCCCCGCGGCCCGAAGGCCGGTGCGGCCTCAGGCAGCTTCGGTCGGGGCGGGTTGCGCCGCTTCCGCGAGTGCGTCGCCTCCCTGACCCCTCCCTGGCGTCGTCGGACCCGGACGCTTGGTCGTCGCCCGCAGGGTCAAGAGCGCGACGCTCACCACCACAACGGTGAGGGCCGTCCATTGCGAGCCCGTCAGCGGGCCGAAGCGCTTGTCGATCCGCAGGAAGTCCTCGAGGAGGCGCGCGCAGCCGTACCAGATCGCGAACGTGAGCGTCGCGGTCCCCTCACGCCGGGGCTCGCGGATGAACCACCAGAGGAACCCGAACAACGCCCACGCGATCAACATGTCGTACATCGCCGTCTGATGCACGCCGACGCCCGTGGCGATCGTCTCGAGCCCGGAGTGGAGCTCGGCGCTGCCCCGCTTGATGATCTCGATCTGGTTCCCTTGGAGTTGGGCTTGGCAGCTCGTCCCGTTGCAGATGAACGGCGGCGCCAAGCGGCCACCGTGGTACGTCCACGCGAGGATCCAGGACGTCGGTTTGCCGAGGTGGTCGCCGATGATGAGGTCGCCGATCCGTCCGATCGCGATCCCGAGGGCGAGGGGCGCCGTTAGCGCGTCGGCGACCTGGAAGAACCGAAGGCCGAAGCGGCGGATGTTGACCGCGTTCGCGATCGTGGCCCCCGCGATGCCGCCCAGGAGAGAGATCCCGCCCTTCCACACGTAGAGCCACTCGAGCGGTGAGGCGAAGTCGGACGCGTGGGCGATCACGTACGCAACGCGAGCTCCGACGATCGCCCCGATCAGGGACCAGAAGACGATCGAGTTGACCGCGTCGAGCGAGATCCCGCGGCGCGGCGCCAGTCGCCCGAACAGCCATGCGCCGATCGCGAAACCGATGGCGATGAACACGCCGTGTGGAGAGAAACCGAACACCCGGTCGACGACCGGCCAGCCGACCGATGCGAGCGAGGGACCCATCGAGCCGAGCGTAACAGCGGGCTCACGAACGGCCGCGGGGCCAGAGGCGAGCGATGGCTCGTCCGAAGAGCAACCCGCTCGCAACATCGCTCGGGTAGTGCACCCCCAGGTAAACCCGCGACGTGCCGACCGCGAGGTCCAAGCCGGTCAAGGCCGTACGCGCGGGTCGCCCCAACCCGAGCTCGCGGGAGGCCACCCGCGTGAAGGTCGTCAGCACCGCGGGGTGGGACGACGGCCATGCGGTCCCGTTCGGCCGCGCGATCAGGAGCCGGGTCCCCGTGGGGTCGGCGTCGGACGGCCGTGGCCGTCCGACG
>Ga0307320_10001009_pt1 | contig 10227 bp, 11 predicted proteins | sample ER_DNA_369_FD_194495 | JGI IMG/M metagenome (GOLD analysis project Ga0307320, IMG submission 194495) | Bulk soil microbial communities from the East River watershed near Crested Butte, Colorado, United States - ER_DNA_369 | ecosystem: Environmental > Terrestrial > Soil > Floodplain | place...
TCGCTACCTCGGAGTGGAGCCCTTGTCGTGATGAACGCAGTCGACCAAAGCGCAAAGCCGGTCCAGTCCTTCGACTGGGGAGTGATCAAGTGGTACGTGAGCCCCGATGACGGCGAGAACGTGAACCTCACCTTCGGTGAGGTGGTGCTGTTGCCGGGCAAGGGCCACGAGCGCCACAACCACCCTGACGCCGAGGAGGTCCTCTACGTTCTCGCGGGCGAGGGCGAGCAGATGCTCGACGACGGGGGCGAGAACAGCTTCCCGATCACGCCCGGCGACACGGTCTACGTCCCCACCGCGATGTTCCACTCGACGGTCAACACCGGCTGGCAGCCGCTGCGGCTGCTGGCCGTCTACAACCCCGGCGGGGCCGAGAAGGCGCTGCGGGACCTGCCCGACTTCCGCGAGGGCGACGGGCCCGACTGGAACCTGCAGGCTTGAGCCCCGTGGGCAGCGCGACGGTCCTGCTGATCGGGACCCTCGACACGAAGGGCGACGAGTACGCCTTCCTGCGTGAGCGCCTGCGCGCGGCCGGCGTCGACGTGTTGCTGGCCGACGTGGGCACGCTCGAGCCCGCCCACGGCGCCGAGCCGGACATCACGCGCGAGGAGGTGGCCGCCGAGACGGGCGCCGACCTGGCCGCGCTGGCCGAGGCGCGCGACCGCGGCGCCGCGGTCACGGCCATGGCCGACGCAGCGGCCGTGCTGGCCAAGCGCCTCCACGACGAGGGCCGCATCGGCGGTGTGCTGGCGGCCGGCGGCTCGGGCAACACTGCTATCGCCACGCGGGCCATGCAGGCGCTGCCCGTCGGGGTCCCCAAGCTGATGGTCTCGACGATGGCCGCCGGCGACACCCGCGACTACGTGGGCGCGCGAGACGTCGCGATGATGGCCTCGGTGGCCGATGTCGCCGGCATCAACGCGGTGTCGGCGCGCGTGCTGGCCAACGCGGCCGCGGCGATGGCGGGCATGGTGCAGGCGCCGGCCGTGGAGCTGGCCGAGGAACGGGCGCTGGTGGGCGCGTCGATGTTCGGGGTCACCACCCCCTGCGTGACCGCGGCACGCGAGGAGCTCGAGCAACTCGGCTACGAGCCCGTGGTCTTTCACGCGACAGGCGTGGGCGGCATGGCCATGGAGGGCCTGATGGAATCCGGCTTTCTCAAGGGCGTGCTCGACGTGACCACCACCGAGCTATGCGACGAACTGGTCGGCGGGGTGCTCTCCGCCGGGCCCGACCGGCTGGAGATGGCCGGACGCCTGGGCCTTCCCCAGGTGGTGTCGGTGGGCGCGCTCGACATGGTCAACTTCGGCGCTCGCGACACCGTGCCGGCGGAGTTCGAGGACCGCAACCTCTACGTGCACAACCCCGTCGTCACGCTCATGCGCACGACAAACGAGGAGAACGCCGAGCTCGGGCGGCGGATCGCCCGCAAGCTGTCCGCGGCCACCGGGCCAACCGCACTCTTCCTGCCGCTGGGCGGCGTGTCGATGATCGACGCCGAGGGCCAGCCCTTCCATGATCCCGAGGCCGACGCCGCGCTTTTCGAGGAGCTGCGCAAGGTGGGCGACGGTGTGGAGCTGATCGAGCTCGACATGAACATCAACGAGCCGCAGTTCGCGCACGCGATGGTGGAGAAGCTCGACGAGTACATGAAGGCGGCCTTATGACGGGCGACGAGGCGCGCGCCAAGCTGCGCCACACCATCGACTCCGGCGGCGTGATCATCGGCGCCGGGGCGGGAACGGGCCTCTCGGCCAAGTGCGCCGAGGCGGGCGGCACCGACCTGATCATCATCTACAACTCGGGCCGCTACCGGATGGCCGGACGCGGCTCACTGGCCGGGCTCATGCCCTACGGCGACGCCAACGCGATCGTCATGGACATGGCCAGCGAGGTGCTGCCCGTGGTGCGGGACACGCCCGTGCTCGCGGGGGTGTGCGGCACCGACCCCTTTCGGCTGATGCCCGCCTTCCTGCGCCAGGTGGACGAGGCCGGCTTCGCCGGAGTTCAGAACTTCCCCACCGTCGGACTGATCGACGGCACATTCCGGGCCAACCTCGAGGAGACCGGAATGGGCTACGCGCTCGAGGTCGAGATGATCGCGGCCGCCGCCGAGCGCGGGCTGCTGACGACGCCCTACGTTTTCGACCCCGAGTCGGCCGAGGCCATGGCGCGCGCCGGCGCCGACGTGCTCGTCCCGCACATGGGCCTGACGACGAAGGGCACCATCGGCGCGCAGACGGCCAAGACGCTCGACGAGTGCGTGGAGGAGATCCAGGCCATGCGCGACGCCGCCGTGGCCGTGAACCCGGATGTGATCGTGCTCTGCCACGGCGGCCCGCTGGCCGAGCCAGAGGACGCGGCCTACGTGCTCGAGCGCACCACCGGCATCGCGGGCTTCTACGGCGCTTCCTCCATGGAGCGCCTGCCGACCGAGATAGCCATGACGGAGAACATGAAGCGCTTCAAGGCGCTCGAGCCTTCGGGATCGGCCTCTTCGGCGTAACCGGAGGACGAGATGCCGGATGTCTACGCGACGATCGCCAGCGCCGACGAGGCGGTCCAGGAGCGGCTCGCCGAGGTGCTGGAGTTGCGCGCCGCCGATCCCCAGCAGCGGGCCATGCTGGAGACCTATCTGGAGGACCTGGCGCCGGTTGGGGGCGCCCGTGTGCTCGACCTCGGCTGCGGAACGGGGGCCGTGGCCCGCACCCTGGCGGCGCTGCCCGGGGTCGGCGAGGTGGTGGGCATCGACCCGTCGAGCGTGTTCATCGGCCAGGCCCGCCGCCTGTCGGAGGGGATCGCCGGCCTGAGCTTCGAGGTGGGCGACGGGAGGGCCCTCGGCCTTCCCGACGGCTCCTTCGACGCCGTGGTGCTGCACACGGTGCTGTGCCACATCCCCGAGCCCGAGCGCGCCCTGGCCGAGGCGTTTCGCGTCGTTCGAGACGGCGGCCGGCTGGCCATCTTCGACGGCGACTACGCCACCTCGACCGTGGCCGCATACGAGAACGACCCACTGCAGGGTTGTGCTGAGGCCACGATCGCGGCTCTGGTGCACGACCCATGGCTCGCGCGGCGGCTGCGCAGGCTGGTGAGCGAGGCGGGATGGAGGGTGACCGGGATGCGCAGCCACGGCTACCTCGAGACGACCGACCCCGGGTACTCCATGACGCTGGTGGACCGCGGGGCGGACTCCCTTGTGGGTGCGGGCCGGCTCGGGGCCGAGGCGGGCGAGGCGCTCAAGTCAGAGGCGCGCCGCCGAGCCGACGCCGACGAGTTCTTCGGGCACATCGCCTACGTCAGCATGATCGCGGAGCGCCCCGGTTCGTGACCGTGGCGCCGCGACACCCGCGGGGCACGCGCGCAGGCGCGCGGAGGTCGGGCTGCGGCGCTGACCTATGCTGCGCCGGTGCGCCAGCGCCTGCGTGAGCTCGGCTACACGGTCGGCCGCTTTCCCGCGGGCGAGCGCAACGCGCTCGTGGATGTGCCGGGTGTGCGCGTCGGGCACTGCACGCTGAACGAGGGCGAGCGGCTGCGCACCGGGGTCACCGCGATCCTCCCCCACGGGGACAATCTGTACGCCGAGAAGGTCCTCGGCGCCTGCCACGTGGTGAACGGCTACGGCAAGGCGGCCGGCCTCTCGCAGCTGGCGGAGCTCGGCACGATCGAGAGCCCCATCCTGCTCACCTCGACGCTCTCGGTGGGCCCGGTGTGGGAGGGGGGACTGATCCATCTGCTCGAGCAGAACCCCGAGGCGGCGCGCGATCGCGACACCGTCAACGTGGTGGTCGGGGAGTGCTTCGACGGCTGGCTCTCGGAAGCCCGCGCCCTGGCCGTCAGGGCCGAGCACGCCCGCGAGGCTATCGCCGCGGCCGCCGCCGACGAAGCCCGCGAGGGCGCTCTCGGGGCCGGCACGGGCACCACCACCTTCGGCTTCAAGGCGGGAATCGGCGGCGCCTCGCGGCTCACGGACGCGGGGACGCTGGGATGCCTGGTGAATCCCAACTACGGCGCGCGGCGCGACCTGCACATGCTGGTCGGGCCCGCCGCGGCGGCGCGGCTCGCCTCGCCGGCCACCGAGCCGCCGGCCCAGGGCGGCTCGGTGTTGGTCGTGCTCGGCACGGACGCCCCGTTATCGGCGCGACAGCTGGCACGGCTGGCGGCGCGCGGGACCTTCGGGCTGGGACGGGCCGGCTCGTTTGCCTCCAACGCGAGCGGCGAGTACGTGGTCGCGTTCTCCACGGCGCACCGCATCCCGCACCGCGACGAGTCGGGGGAGCTGCAGCTGCGGCTGCTGCGCGACGACTCCGTGGCGCTGCGTCAGCTCTTCGAGGCCGCCGGCGAGGTTGTGCACGAGGCGATCCTCAACGCGCTCTGCAGCGCCGAGGCGATGGTGGGGCGCGACGGCAACCGCGTGGAGGCATTTCCTCACGAGCTGCTTGACGCCGCTCCCGGAGTGAGACGAGCTTGACGACGAAGGGCTCCCCGAGAGGAGCCCTTCGGCGGTTTGGCGGGCAGGCCGCGTGCCGCGCCCGACCCGTCCACGACAACGCGCGGGGAGGCAGCAGGTTCAAGAGTTAGGGAAGACTTCTGAGTTGACGCCGCGAGCGACGGGTAGGAGCCTCTCATCATGGGTGCAGCTTCGGTTGAGCTCCGGCCGGCGATCCCGGGGATCTTTCGCTCCCGTCGCCTGCTGGCCCTGGCCACGGACGAGCGGCTTGTCGAGCAAGTCCGCCGGGGCAACGAGGAGGCCTTCGCGATCCTCTTCGAGCGCTACGCCCCGGCCTTGCTGGCCTTCTGCCGGCACATGCTCCGCTCCCGAGAGGAGGCCGAGGACGCCGTGCAGCTCACCTTTGCGGCCGCCCACCGCGCCCTGCTCCGGGAACCCGAGCGAGCGGTCGTCATCAAGCCGTGGCTGTTCAGGATTGCGAGAAATCGCTGTTTTTCGATGCTCCGGGCACGGCGCGAGCAGCCGAACGAGCTCGTGGACCTGCCCTCAGATGGGCTGAGCCACCAGGTCGAGGAGCGAGCCGAGCTGCGCCAGCTGCTGGCCGACGTGCGCGAGCTGCCCGCGGAGCAGCGCTCGGCCCTGCTGCTCGCGGAGGTCAGCGACCTCTCCCACGCACAGGTCGCGGACGTGCTTGGCTGTGAGGTAGCCCGGGTGAAGGCACTCGTGTTTCAAGCCCGCACCGGGCTGATCAATCGACAAAGGGCCCGCGATACGCCCTGCGCGGAGATACAGGAGCAGCTGGCGAACCTCCGTGGAGGCTCGCTGCGGCGCACTCCCGTGCGGTTGCACCTGCACGAGTGCCCAGCCTGCCGGGCCTACCGCGTCGAGGTGCGCAAGCAGCGCCAGATGCTGGCCGCGGCCCTGCCGGTGACGCCCACGCCGGGATTGAAGGCGAGCGTGCTGACGGCCGCAGGACTCGGCGGCGGCGCGGCCGGAGGCGGCATCGCGGCTGGAATGTCCTCGCTTGCGGGGATCTTCGGCGGCGGAGCACTGGTCAAGGTCGCGGTGATCGGCGCTGTGGCCGGCGGAAGCGCCATAGCCGCACCGGCGCTCCTCGACTCCGGGCGGGGAGCGCAGATTCCGACGGTCGCCCCGTCCTCGGAACACGCGCAGGCGCGCGAGCCGGCGTCGACGGTGTGGGCGCCGCCGACTCACGGCCTCGAGCCGAACGGGACACCCCATCGTCTCCATCGTCGCGGCGCCGAAGCGCCAGGACGCCCGCATTCTCCGCCCAAAGGCGTCACGCCAGAGAAAGGGCAGCGGAGGTCGAAGGGCGCAACGCCGCCGGAGCGGGTGAAGAAGACCAAGGCCAAGCCGACTCCGCCGGGGCAGGTGAAGACAGGTGGAAAGGGGGCGCCGCCGCCAAGTAAATCCAAGAGCCCTAAGGCGAAGACCGTGCCGCCCGGCCAGGCGAAGGGCAGCGAGGGGGTGAGTGGCGGACCCTCGAGCAACGGAAACAACGGAAAAAGCGCAAACGTCGAAAACGGCGGCAAGGCTAAGACGCCGACCCAGCCCAGCCCGAAACCGACGAAACCGAAGACCGCAGCTCCTCCGCCAGTGACCGAGCCGGTGCCGGCGGCCCCGCCCGCGCCCTCGCCTGGTCCAAAGCCCAAGGACAAGCCAAAGCCCTAGGCGGCTCAAGATCGGCGCCCCCGAGCCGAAGGTGAGGGCAGAGCGACCTAAGGAGGAAGCCGTGGGGCTTCTAGGGAAGATGAAGGACGCGATGGGCCAGGCCCAGGAGTTGCAGGGCCAACAGGCTGCGGCCGGCGCCGCCGGCGGCATGGACTTGAGCGCGGCGGTTGCCGACCGCGACTCGCTGCAGGGCCAGGCGCGCGAGCAGAACCGCATCCTCAGCGTCGGCGGACTGGGCCACGCGCTGATCAGGGGCCACGTCGACACGGGCGAGAACGTCGCCGGCAATCCGGTCTGGATCTTCGATCTCGAGGTGACGCCCGAGGGCGGTTCGGCCTACGCGGTCCAGCACCGCGAGATCGTCTCGTCCATGTCGATGGGCTACTACGGCGACGGCACTTCGATGGCCTGTCGGATCGACCCGGCCGACCCGCAGAAGATCGCCTTCGGCGAGAAGCCCTTCATGTAGGAGCGCTTCGTGGGGATGTTCCGAGACATGAAGGACATGATGCAAACGGTCCGCAGCGACGAGCTCAAGGAGCTCAAGAAGAAAGCGGACGCCCAGCCCAAGAGGAGCATGCTCGAGGGCGTGAAGATGGCCAACGCGGCCTACGACGACGCGATGGCCGTGCAGGCGGGAGCCGCGGGCATGGCCGACCCGGCTGCCTTCGGGCAGACCTACATGGCCGGCACGGTAGGCACCGCCATCGTCAACGCCATCAGGGACACCGGGACGCAGATCAACATGGCGCCGGTATGCGAGCTCGACCTGACCGTGACCGTGCCGGGCAAGGAGCCCTACGCGGTCAAGCACCGCCAGCTCATCGCCCACTCGGCGCTGCCGCGCTTTCAGCCCGGCGCGACGTTCAGCGTTCGCGTCGACGCAACCGATCGAAGCAAGCTCGTCATCGGCTGATGCGATCCCTGATCTGGGCCGGCTGGCTAATGGTCGCGCTGGGCGCGGCCATGCTGGCCGGCTCGATCGCCGCCGGCTCGCCCCCGTTCGGGGTGCTCATGCTGGCCGGCCTCGGCGGGCCCGGGCTGTTCATGGTCTGGCTCGCCCGGGGCTGGGACAGGCCGCTCGGGGGTCCGGCCGACCTCCACCGCTTCGGGCGGCCGGCCAACGCCACCGTGCGCAAGGTCGAGGACTCGAGGCTCGATGCGGACGGCACCCGCACTGCCAAGCTGTCGCTTCACGTGACGCCGCGCAACGAGAGCTCCTACGACACGCGCCGCCGCGTGTCGCTTCCGGGCGGACGCATTCCGAGCCCGGGCGAGCGGGTCACGATCAAGTTCGATCCCCACCGCCGACGCGAGTTCGTGCTGCTGGAGGAGAACTACGACGTGGAGAGCTTTCCCACTTCGTCGAGCCTGATGGGCCCGCCGATCTCGACCTAGTGCGACCTCGCGGCAGAGTAGGTTGTCGCGATGCACCGCGCTGTGATCGCGGCACTCGCGCTCCTCGCGGCCCTGGCTGCCCCCGCCCGAGCCGACACCGAGCTCTCGTCGATCTTCGAGTCCGTCACGCGCACCGCGAGGGCGCTCGACGTGGAGCCCGCCCAGCCCGTCGACTGGTTTCCGGTGCGCGGGATCGTCGACTTCGGCGACTCCGAGGCGCGCTTCGGCGCTTGGCGCGGCGGGCGCCGCCACGAGGGCCAGGACGTGTTCGCCAAGGAGGGGACGCCGCTCGTGTCGGTACGCGCCGGGACCGTGATCGAGACGGGCAACGACGGAGGACGCGGGAACTACATCGCCATCTGGAGCTCGGAGGCGCGGCTGACATTCGTGTACCTGCACATGCGCGCGCCCACGCGCCTGCGAGAGGGCGAGCAGGTGGGAGCCGGTCAGCGGATCGGCGCCGTGGGCTGCACCGGCTCGTGCTGGGGCACCCACCTGCATCTGGAGATGCGGCAGGGCCGAAGTGTCAGCGCCAAGCCGCTCGACCCGCTTCCCATGCTGAGGGTGCTGGCCGGAAGAGCGCGCTGAGACGGGCCGCAGCCGAGGCGGGTAGCCTGCGCCTCACGTGGATCAGATGCAGCTGCGCAACCGCCTGGTGATGGCGACCCAGATGTGGCGCGAGGCGACGGACGACCCGCTGCCGCGAATGGCTCCCGGGGAGCCGGCGCGGCAGCTGCAGGCGTTCGAGCTCCATCTGGTCGACATGCTCTGCGCCCAAGCAACCCCCCAGACGGCCCGCGACGTCGCCGACAAGACGTGGGACCTCGTGCACGACCGGACCGACGAAGATGCGGTCAAGCGGCGAGTGATGGAATGCCACGAGGCCCTTGCGCGCCTGTCGGCTCGCGGCAGCGGGCTCGACTCCTAGCTTGAGCGAGCTCCCGGAGCTCTTCGACTCACGCCTGAGGGCGCGCTCGCTCGCCTACCTGTTCTGCGCCGTGGCGCTGATGTCGGGCCTGACGATCCTGCTCCCGCGCGACCACTCGATCGACGAGCTCGGCCTGGGGCTCACAGGCCTCGCCGCGGCGGGCGTGGGCGCCGGGCTGCTCGGATTGGCCGGCCGGCTCGCACTGTGGCAGCTGCACGCCGCGCTGGCCCTCGGCACGGCAATGGTCGCGCTGGCGAACGAGTTCGCGGGCCAGACGGCGCTATTCGCGCTGCTCTTCAGCTGGCCGATTCTCTACGCGTGCTACTTCTTCGAGCGGCCCGCCGCTCTGGGGCAGGTGGCCCTCGCCGGCGTGGCCTACGCGATAGTCCTGATCGCCGCCGAACCGGCGAGTTCCATCGTGCGCTGGGTGGTGGCGATTGGCACTCCCACCGCGGCGGGGCTGCTGATCTGGCGGCTACTCGACCGCGTCCGAGCGGAGAAGGTCGATGCGCTCGAGCGCGCTCTGCTGCTGCAGCAGAACGAGGCGCGCACGCGGATCGTGCTCGACAGCGCCCCCGATGCCTTCGTCGCCATCGATCGCGACGGAGTCATCCGCACCTGGAACGCCGCCGCCGAGCGCATGCTGGGCTGGTCGGCCGCCGAGGCGGTCGGGAAGCCCCTCCGGGCCCTGATCATTCCCTCCGAGCATCGCGAGGCCCACGACGAGCGCCGTCGCAGGCTGCTCGATCCGGCGGCACGCGACGCCACCGGAGTTCTGGAGCTGGAGCTCCAGCATCGCGACGGCCACCGCTTCCCCGCCGAGGCGCGGGTGTCGCGGGTGACCATTCGCGGTGATGTGTTCGCCGCCGGCTTCCTGCGCGACGTGTCCGACCGCCTGCGGCGCGAGGCCGAACGCGAGGCGCTGCTGCGCGCGCAGGCCGCTCGCAGCGAGGCGGAGCGCTTTGCCGACATGGTCAGCGGCATGCAGCAGCTGGTCGACGCCGCGCTCGCCCATCGCACGTTGCGCGCGATCCTGCCCGTGCTCGTCACCCGCCTGCGCGCCGTGCTGGCCGCCGATGCGGCCGCCATCTACCTGGCCGAGGAACGCAGCCGCCTGGTGCTGGGGGCGGCCTCGGGCGGCACGCCCGGCGGCGGCGATCGCGCGCCCCTGGACCTGGGTGAGGGCTTCGCCGGCCGCGTCGGCGCCGCCCGCGAGCCGATGCTCACCGGAGACCCCGAAGGAGGCAGGGAATCGAGCGACTCGATGATCGGTGTGCCGCTGCTCGCCGCGGGGGAGCTGACCGGGGTCCTGGTGGTATGCGCATCTACGCCGCGGCGGTTCACCGTCGACGACCTCAACCTGCTTCGGCTGGCCGCCGACCGGGTGGCTCTGGCCATGGATCATGCCCGCCTCTACGAACGCGAGCTGAAGATCGCCGAGACGCTGCAGCGCAGCCTGCTGCCGGAGCGCCTGCCGCAGGTGCCCGGGCTGGAGGTGGCGGCGCGCTACCTGCCCGCCGCGGCGGAGGCGGAGGTGGGCGGTGACTGGTACGACGTGCTGTCCATCCCGGGGGGGCGGGTCGGCCTCGTGATGGGTGACATCGCGGGCAAGGGGCTCGTTGCGGCTTCGATGGTGGGCCGCCTGCGCAGCGCGCTGCGCGCGTACGCGCTCGAGGGTCATTCGCCTCCGCTCGTGGTGAGCCGGCTCAATCGCCTGATCTGGACTGAGGCGCAGGAGGGCCAGATGGCAACGATGCTGTTC
>Ga0307320_10001010_pt1 | contig 10215 bp, 7 predicted proteins | sample ER_DNA_369_FD_194495 | JGI IMG/M metagenome (GOLD analysis project Ga0307320, IMG submission 194495) | Bulk soil microbial communities from the East River watershed near Crested Butte, Colorado, United States - ER_DNA_369 | ecosystem: Environmental > Terrestrial > Soil > Floodplain | place: USA...
CCGTGCGCTACTGGTCGCGCACGATGCGGTCACCGATGGGCGAGCGGTGCTTCGCCGCTCACGCTCGCCACGCCCGCCCGGAGATGCGAGCGCTCGCGTCCGAGGTCATGAACCGCCTAGACGACGTGCCGGACACCGGCCACCTCCGCCGCTTGCTAGCCAGCACCTGAAAGCGGCCCATGGCGCAGGTCCCTGAGCCAGAGCCATGGTCGGCATCGGGCGACGAGACGGATCGGGTCAGCGGGTTGACCACCCGCCGCTGGACTCTCTCTTGCTTGCCTTGGCATCCGATTCTGTCGGGCAGCCCTTGATCATCCGTTTGATCATCCAGACGATCCTTCTGTATCCGTCTGGAGCCGTCTAGACCGACGGGCCATCCAACGTGAGCAGGCTAGATCCTTCTGTAGCCGTCCAGATCGACGCCGAGCATCCGTCTCGTAATCGGAAGGTCGCCGATTCGATCGATCTGCTGTACGGGTGCAAGGCGTCGCTCGGCCGGCTGCGCGTGTGGCCGGGTTCGCCAAGCACCGCGGCCAGGAACACCGTGATCCGTATGTAGTCGCCCACCACCCCAGCGTGGTGGTCGGCCGCCGACGCGGCCATGGCCGCGCGGTCCAGTGCCTCGGCCTTGGCCTGGTAAGGATGAGGCCGCTTCTGGACTCGCGCCGCGCCGTTGCGCCGGCCACGCACTGGCGCGATCATTCTCCCTGCGGCGCACCCGCCCCAACGGGAGGGCATCGATGAGCGAGATCTTCTCGGCGGCGCTGGTGGGCGGCCTCATCGGTACATTCTTCGGCGGATTCACAAAGTTCCTGTGGGAGAAGTGGCTACCGGAGTGGCTCACATGGCGACGCACACAGCGTGTGGAGCGCGAGCGTCAACTGGCCTACGTCCGCGCACCGGCGATCCTCGCGCTGTCGGATCTGCACGGCCGGCTTGGGGCGATCGCACGCACGAAGGCCGCAAACCACCACTACGTGAAGGCGATGGGCCAGGGCGACTACTACATCGACAGCACCGCATACCTGGTTGCGCGTGCGTTCGCTTGGCAGGAGATCCTGCGCCGGCGCATGGCGAGCTACGACTATGCGGAACTCTATGCGCGGCTCGAGTCGCTGACCGAGGCGTTCTCGCATGGGGGGCGCGGCTTCCAGGTGTTCCGCCTTGAGCAGACGGAGATCGGCGAGCGACTAATCAGCGCGTTCGACGACGACAACGCGGCCTGCATGTCGCTGTCGGACTTCCTCGACCAGTGCGAGCAGGACCATCCGCCGCGCTGGTTGTCGGTGCTCCGCAAACGCGTGACTGCGCTGCTGGAGCAGCCGGAGGGGGAACTGTGCCGCACAGCGCGTATCGACCGGGAGCTGATCGCCGTACTGGCGTTCCTCGACCCGCAGCGACGATGGCGGCCCAAAGACGCGTCCGAGGCGATCGATGTCACCACGATCGTCGAGGACTGGCGCGCGAACCACTGGGTTACGCCTGAGCGAGCGAATGGCTTGCTCGCGCAGGCCGCCAACGCCGGACTCGCACCACCGCCGCCTGTCGCAGCAGTCACGGACCGCGACGGAAACGCCGAATAGGCGGCGACGGACCTTCCCGTCCAGCCAAACCGACAATGCTCGGCGGCCAACTGTTCCACAACGCGATCGCGACCCTGAGCGTCCATCGCTCCGGGTCCATCGCTAGGAGGTATCGTGACCTTTAGGGCCTCATAGGCCGCGGCCACGGGGACGCAAGCGGCCAGGGAGGTGGCGGTGACGACCGACAAGTCCGGACGCACCAGCGCCGGCATCCTGCTCTGGCGCAGCCGGAATCATCGCCTGGAGGTGCTGCTCGCTCACCAGGGCGGTCCGTATTGGGTGAACAAGGACCTGGGTCACTGGACGATCCCGAAAGGCGAAGTCGAGGAGGGAGAGGAGCTGGTCGCGGTCGCTCGCCGGGAGTTCGCCGAGGAAACCGGCCACGAGCTCCCCGATACCCCGCTCATCGAGCTCGGTGAGATCCGCCAGAAGTCGGGCAAGCTCGTCCTGGCGTGGGCGGCCCGGGGCGACCTGGACGCCGCGACCGCGGTCAGCAATACCTACCAGCTGGAGTGGCCGCCCCGGTCGGGGCGTTTGGAGACCTTCCCCGAGATCGACCGCGTCGAATGGTTCAAGCTCAACGAGGCGCGTCGCAAGCTGAAGGCGGCGCAGGTTCCATTCCTCGATCGGCTCCAGACGGCCATCGCGGCCGATCGATAGCCAACCGGCGAGACGCGTCGGCGTCGCGCAGGATGGTCGACGCGTGCGCTGGCCTACTCGACCTTCGCGTCCTCACCAGGATCAAGACGTTCGCTGCGGTTGCTTGATCATCCGTTTGATCATCCAGACGATCCGACAGGACCAGTCTGGATCCGACCAGATCGACGACCCATCCAACCTGAGCAGCCCAGATCGGTCTGGACCCGACCAGATCGACGCAGAGCACCAGGCTACGGATCTGACGGTTGGGGGTTCGAGTCCCTCGCGGCGCGCCAAACGTACAGGTCAGAGCCTATCAAGCAAGAGAAGCTCTGATAGGCGGTAGTCGGAGTGTCAGTCCTCGTTGCCAACTTGCGTGTGAGGGATGCCCGACTGCGCTGTTGGTAGCCATGACAAGAGGCGCCGAGTAGGACTCGTGAAATCGGGCAGGTTGCGGGGCCGATGCTGCGACGGCGCGCGAGGTCAGGTCTGGGACACGGGAGCTCGCGGCAACCGCATGTCCTGACACCCCGCCGCGCATGGACAGCGATCGGTGCGGCACCTACGATCGCACTATGCCGGTCTGCCAGGGCTGTGGCGAGGACAACCCGACGCGGGCCAGGTTCTGTCTGGCCTGTGGGGCGGCGTTAGCTCCAGACCTGCCCCGGGGGGACGAGCGCAAGGTCGTGAGCGTGCTGTTCTGCGACCTGGTCGGCTTCACCAGCCGAGCCGAGCAACTAGACGTCGAGGATGTCCGCGGGGTCCTGCGCCCCTACTACACCCGCCTGCGGGCCGCGTTGGAGCACTATGGCGGGACGGTGGAGAAGTTCATCGGCGACGCCGTCATGGCCCTGTTCGGCGCCCCAGTCGCCCGCGAGGACGACCCCGAGCGGGCCGTGCGGGCGGCGCTGTCCATCCGGGAGGCGATCGCGGAGTTCAACCAGGCCGACCCGACGTTGGATCTGCACGTGCGGATCGGGGTGACCACCGGGGAAGCCCTGATCGCCCTGGACGCCCGGCCGGTCGAGGGCGAGGGGATGGCCTCGGGGGACGTGGTCAATACCGCGGCCCGGTTGCAGGCCGCCGCCCCGGTGGACGGGGTGCTGGTCGACCAGGCCACCTACTGGGCGACCAACCGGCGGATCGCGTACCGAGCCGCAGCGCCGGTCCGAGCCAAGGGCAAGGCCGAGCCGGTGCCGGTGTGGCAGGCGCTACCGCCGGGCCCGGAATCCGACGTCGAGTCGGTCCGGACAACTCGGGCGGAATTGATCGGCCGTGCGGCAGAACTCGGCCTGCTGGAGGCGGCCCTGGCGCGGGCCCGCACCGGGCGCCGCCTAGAATTGGCGCTGGTGGTCGGGGTGCCGGGGATTGGCAAGAGCCGGCTCGTCGCCGAGCTTGCCCAGCAGGTCGCGGCCGCACCTGACCCGGTCACCTGGCGCCAGGGCCGGTGCCTGCCCTATGGGGAGGGCGTCGCCCTGTGGGCGCTGGGAGAGATCATCAAGGGTCAGGCAGACATCCTGGAGACCGACCCGGTCGAGGTCGCCGCCGGCAAACTTCACAAGGCCGTCGTCGACCTGATCGCCGACAAGCCGGAGGCGGCCTGGGTGACTTCGCACCTGCGGCCCCTGGTCGGCTTGAGTGCGGCGGGCGAGGCGAGCAGCGACCGCCAAGCGGAGGCATTCGCCGCCTGGCGACGCTTCCTGGAGGCTCTCGCCGGCCAGCGCCCCACCGTGCTCGTGGTCGAGGACCTGCACTGGGCCGATGACGCCCTCCTGGAGTTCCTCGAGTACTTGGTCGACGGCGACGCCGCCATGCCGTTGCTGCTCATCGCCACCGCTCGACCGGAGTTCCTTTCCCGCCGGCCGGGTTGGGAGGGAGGGAACCCGAGGGCAGTCGCGGTATCGCTCTCGCCATTGTCGGAGTCGGCCACCGCGCGGCTGCTGTCCGCCCTGCTCGACCAGGCGCTGATCCCGGCCGAGCTCCAGGTCGATCTGCTCGAGAAGGCCGGAGGCAACCCGCTGTACGCCGAAGAGTATGTTCGGATGCTGGTCGACCGGGGCTTCCTGCACCGGACCGGCAGGACGTGGCGCCGGGACGCGGGCCAGGTGCCGTTACCCGAGACCGTGCAGGGCATCATCGCCGCCCGGCTGGACGCGCTCGACCCAGGCGAGAAGGCGCTCCTGGCCGACGCCGCCGTCCTCGGCACAGTGAGCTGGCTGGGTGCGCTCGCGAAGCTCGGCGGCACCCAGCCTCTCTCCCTCCAGTCTCGGCTTCGCGTCCTGGAGGATCGGCAGTTCCTCCGCGAAGAACGCCACTCGTCGGTGGCAGGGGAGCGCCAGTTCTCGTTTCGGCATGTGCTGGTACGTGACGTGGCCTACGCGCAGCTCCCCCGCGGGCAGCGTGCCGACAAGCACCAGAAGGCAGCAGAGTGGATCGAGGCACTTTCACCCGACCGGGCCGAGGATCGCGCAGAGCTGCTCGCTCACCATTACCTGGCTGCGGTCGCCTACGCTCGTGCCGCTCGTCAGGACACTGCTGTGCTGGCCGAGCGGACCAAGGTGGCATGCGGCAACGCGGGTGACCGGGCCCTGGAGCTGAACGCGTTCTCGGCGGCCAAACGGTGGTATGCCGCAGCCCTCGATCACCTGGACCACGACGACCCGGCACGGCCGCGGTTGCTGTTCCGGCTGGGACGGGCTCGCTTCTACGCCGAGCAGGCCGGCGGTGAGCAGCTTGCCGAGGCCCGGGATGGCCTGCTGGCCGCCGGAGACCGGGAGTCGGCAGCCGAGGCCGAGGCGATGCTCGGCAAGTTGGCATGGTTGGCCGGGGAGGGTGCACGGGCGATCGAGCACGATCGGCGGGCGGCCGCGTTACTCGCGGGCGCACCGCCGTCTCGGGCGAAGGCCACCGTGCTCGTCGAGCTCGCCGGAGTGCTCATGGTCGCGGGTCGCAACCAGGAAGCGATCGAGGTCGGCCGAGAGGGCCTCGCCATCGCCGAGCGGCTCCGGCTCGACGACATCCGGGCGGACGCGCTCAACCACGTCGGCGCGGCCATGGTGAGCACGGGGGACCCCGCCGGCTTCGTCGACATGGAGCAAGCCGTCGCGCTCGCCGTCGCGGCCAACTCGCCGCTGTGCGTCATCGCCTACGTGAACCTCGGGAGCACGCTGGTCGAGTGCGGCGAGCTCCGGCGTGGATTCGAGCTGCAGGCGGAGGGTCGGCGGGCGGCCGAGCGGTTCGGGTTCACGGCCTGGCAACGCCACCTGCGCGCCGAACGGGTCCTGGAGGACTACTGGGGTGGTCGCTGGGATGCCTCAGAAAAGGCTGCGGCCGAGTTCGTCGCCGAATCGGAAGCCGGCTCCCGACACTACATGGAACCGGTGTGCCGGCTCGTGCAGGGACGGATCCGGCTCGCCCGTGGCCACTTCTCCGCGGCCGCCGAGGACGCCAAGACGGTGCTGGAATCCGCCCGGCTGATCGAGGATCCCCAGATGCTCAACCCGGCCCTTGCCTTTGCAGCCGCCGTCGCCCTCCGGACCGGGAACTCCAAGGCCGCCGAGGCGCTAGCCAACGAGCTACTGGCCAGCCTGGCCGAGCACGACGGCGCCCTGGTGGGTGCCGACTGGCCGGTCGACCTCGCTGTCGTCCTTGTCGCGCTCGGACGCGGGAACGAACTGGCCGAGCTCGCTGCCACCAGCAGGCTGTCCAACTTGTGGCTGGAGGCGGCCACGGCGTTTGCGACGGGCGATCCCCAACGGGCGGCCGACCTCTATGGGCAGATTGGCTCCTTGCCTGACGAAGCGTTCGCCCGCCTCCACGCGGCCCGGCACCTACTCGGCACCGGCCGCCAGGCCGAGGGGCGCGCGCAGCTGCAGGGCGCCCTGGCCTTCCATCGCGACGTCAACGCCAGCGCCTATATCCGAGAGGCGGAGCTGCTGACTGGCCGCCTCATGGCGATTTGAATGCGTTGTCCGACGGCACAGCTGAATCAGGGATGGGCGTCGGCCCACGACCATAACGATGCGAAGCTGACCATGCCGCTGATCCCGCACCTGACCTGAGCTGCACAAACAGCACTCAGGGGCACTGCGTGGACGTAGAGCAAGACGAGCAACGAGCACCTGATCGCTGGCAGGATCATCCCTGAAGGCAGGATTCAGGTTCGCGGTCTATCCGGGAGCTACCGTTCCACTTGGGGCTTGATAGCTTCGCTGCGCGATGGTGAACAAGACCCAGGCGCTGGTGCTTGGCTTCTTCCTGATGGCCTTGGCCAGCCTATTGGTGATTCTGCTGGCTGCCCCGGAGGTCTACGACCAGGCCCTTAGGCTCCCTGGCACCGGCCGGGCGACGGAGATCGCCTTCCTGGCGGCACTGACTGCTTTCATCACGTTGCTGGCGGTCGGTGTCGTGCGGCGGTGGCGCTGGGCGTTCTGGCTGATCCTGGTCGCGTTCCTGGCCGGGGTGCTACGTGTGCCAGTGGCCATCTTGCAGTTGACCGGTGCCCTGCCCGCAGACGCTCCAATCTGGTATGTCGCCTTCCAGGGTCTTATTGGTCTGGCCCAGCTCGCCATCGGACTGGCCATGCTGGCCGGCTATCGACGCTCCGGCGTCTGGGGAGCCTTCTAACGGAGCGACGACCTTGCCATGCCGGCGTGGCCGCCACGCGGGAGACGCAGGGCCCCTGGCCGTGTCCGGCTCCGTCAGCCTTGCGTGCCAAGCGGCTTCTGCCAGCGACTGCGCTGGGAGGCGCTAGGCAGGTCAGTGGCCGTCCGCCAGCCCTCAGACTCGGCCAGGCGGCGCTGGGATTCACCCGCTCCGAGTGATATGAATCGCGCCGTCGGGTGAGATACCCGTGGCCAGCCACGAGCCATAGGTGTCAGCCGGAGGAGGTCCCGACATGCCGCGCTGGCCAAGAGGACGAGCAGGTAGCACCTGTGGTCGCAGCCAGTGCTGGCCCGCGGTGAGCCTAGAGCGGTGAGCACCCGCGCGCCCGAGGCCCCCGCCAAGGGGACCGGGCTGGTCCTGCTCACCCTGGCGGCCGGGCAGTTCCTGATGACCCTGGACAGCTCGGTCATGAACGTGTCCATCGCCACCGTGGCCAAGGACGTCGGCACCACCGTGACCGGCATCCAGACCGCCATCACCCTCTACACCCTGGTGATGGCGATGCTCATGATCACCGGCGGGAAGGTCGGCTCGATCCTCGGCCGCCGGCGCGCCTTCGCCATCGGCTGCGTGATTTACGGCGTCGGCTCCCTGACCACCGCCCTAGCCCCCAACTTGCCCATCCTGATCCTGGGCTGGTCGTTCCTTGAAGGGGTCGGCGCCGCCCTGATCATGCCCGCCATCGTGGCCCTGGTGGCCGGCAACTTCCCACCCCGTGGCCGCCCCCGCGCCTACGGGCTGGTCATGGCCGCCGGCGCGATCGCGGTCGCGGTCGGCCCCCTGATCGGCGGCTTCGCCACCACCTACTTCTCCTGGCGGTGGGTGTTCGCCGGCGAGGTCGTGATCGTGCTGGGGATCCTGGCGCTGGCCCGCCGGGTCAACGACGCCCCACCCGAGGGCCGGCCGAAGCTCGACCTGGTCGGCACCCTGCTGTCGGCGGCCGGGCTCGGCCTGGCGGTCTTCGGGGTGCTGCGGTCCAGCGAGTGGGGCTGGCTGCTGCCCAAGCCCGGCGGACCCGAACTGCTGGGGGTGTCGCCGACGGTCTGGTTCATCCTGGGCGGCCTGTTCGTGGTCTGGCTGTTCCTGGAATGGGAGCGGCACCGCGAGAAGACGGGCGCCGAGCCGCTGGTCCGACCCGAACTGTTCCGGAACCGCCAGCTAGTCGGGGGGCTGATGCTGTTCTTCTACCAGTTCCTGATCCAGGCCGGCCTGTTCTTCACCATCCCGCTGTATCTGTCGGTCGCCCTGGGTCTGTCGGCCATCGACACCGGGATCAGGATCCTGCCCCTGTCGCTCACCCTGTTGCTGGCCGCCGCCGGGATCCCCCGATTCTTGCCCAACGTCTCGCCCCGCCGGGTGGTCCGCCTGGGCCTGCTGGCCATGCTGGTGGGCATCGTGGCCCTGTTCGCCAGCATCGACCCGGCCGCCGGAGCCGAGATCGTGACCGTTCCGCTGCTGCTGGCCGGGCTGGGCATCGGGGCGCTGGCCTCCCAGTTGGGCGCCGTGACGGTGTCGGCGGTGCCCGACGAGGACAGCCCCGAGGTGGGTGGGCTGCAGAACACCGGCACCAACCTGGGCGCCTCGATCGGCACGGCCCTGGCCGGCTCGATGCTGATCGCCGGGCTGACCAGCTCGTTCCTGACCGGGATCCAGCAAAACCCAGCGGTCCCCGACTTGGTCAAGGCCCAGGCCAACGTCGAGCTCGCCGACGGCGTGCCGTACACCTCCGACGCCGACCTCCAAGCCGAGCTCGACCAGGCCGGCGTGAGCGAGGAGACCGCCACGGCGATCCTGGAGGTCAACCAGCAGGCACGGCTCGACGGGCTCCGGGCCGCGCTGGTAGTGCTCGCCGGGGTCGCGCTGCTGGCACTGTTCGCCGCCCGGCGCATCCCCACAGAGCAACCTGGCTCGACCCCCGAGGCTTCAACCTAACTCCGGGACCGTTCACCGGCGTTGGCCTGGAGCTGTCGGCCGAGGTCGGTCACCACCGGGGGTCGATGCTGGCCTGCAGGTCGGGGTTCGAAGGCGGTTCAGATCGCGGGGACGATCCTGCTGTCCTGGGCGTCGGGATGAGCTGGTCGACCACTGGCTGGAGTGGCGCGAGGCGGTCAAGCTCATGTCACCGAGGACGGCTGCCGACTACCGGCGGTGCATCGACCTGAGACTCATCCCGCGTGGCGCTGGGCGGCGTCATGGCCGGACCGCCGCGACCACGCCAGTGGCGAGCGGGGCCAGGAGGACCGCGGGCAGCAGGTTGGCGACCCGGATCCGGGCCAGGCCCAGCAGCCGCAGCCCAATGGCGATCACCAGCAGGCCGCCGACGGCGGTCATCGCCGTCACCACGGCCGGGGTCATGACCTGCTGCAGGATCTGGGCCAGGGCAGTCAGGCCTCCCTGGTAGACGAGCACGGCCAGGCCCGAGGCGGCTACGCCCCAGCCGAGGTAGGAGGCGAAGGCGGGCATCGCGAAGCCATCCAGGAGTGACTTGACCATCAGCAGGCTGAAATCGCCACGTAGGCCGTCGGCGAAGGCGCCGAGCACGGCCAGCGGGCCGACGCAGGCGACAAGGCTGGCCAGCACGAAGCCCTCCACGAATCGTGCCTGCCCACCGACCCGCCGCTTGACGGTATCGCCGAGCCGCTCCAGGCGTCCTTCCAGCCCGACCGCCTCGCCGACCAGCCCGCCCGCCAGCAGGGCGCCGAGCACGAGCAGGGAATCCATCCTGCGGCCGCCCGGCATCCGGTTCTTCCTCTGGACGGCCTGACCGTCGACCTGATCATGGTCTGGGGACCCGGTCCGGAATCCCCTGCGCTGCGCGCGTTCCGCCGCGAGCTCAAGCAAGCCATGCACACGGACACCACGCCAGACAGCCCTTGACTCCTTCGCTCCAGGGTGCCCTAAACGGCCTGGCTGAAGTTCTGCATATTATCCTCCGGCAGCCTCACGTTGAGCTGCCCGGCGCGGCGGTCGTCAGGATCTGGGCGGGGCTGAGGGCGCCGAAGCTAGCATGCCTGATCGTGGAATACTTCTTCTACTGTCGTGGCCGGCCGGGGACCGAGGCGCTGTTGGAGGAGTTGGCCGAGGCCCACTGGTCGTTCATGGACGTCTATGCCGAGGCGATGATCGCCAGGGGGCCGACACTGACCCCGGACCGCACCACCTGGACCGGCAGCATGCATATGGTGGACCTGCCCGATGCCCAGGCAGCGCGGGTGTTCGCCTTCCAGGAGCCCTTCTACCGGGCTGGCGTGTACGGCGAGGTGCTGGTGCGCCGCTGGCGCAACGCGCTGGGCCGCACGATGTGGGACTACCCCAGCACGCCCGGCGA
>Ga0307320_10001013_pt1 | contig 10199 bp, 11 predicted proteins | sample ER_DNA_369_FD_194495 | JGI IMG/M metagenome (GOLD analysis project Ga0307320, IMG submission 194495) | Bulk soil microbial communities from the East River watershed near Crested Butte, Colorado, United States - ER_DNA_369 | ecosystem: Environmental > Terrestrial > Soil > Floodplain | place...
TTCGGTAGAGGGACGAGAGCGAGGCCGAGGTCAGGTCACGCTCGAGCTGGCTGATGAAGCCTGCCGTCAGCCCTGCCTGCTCGGCGACCTCGCTGATCGTCAGCCCGCGTTCGAGGCGACTTCTCCGCAACCGGGCGCCGATGCGGAGGTCGCCTTGGCTCACGGCCATTGCCAGGTAAGTCTAGTTGAACGAATTTTAGTAATGCTAAACTGAGCGCCGGATGCGGTACGGGGTGCTCGTCACACTCGCAGCAGTGCTCGCTCTCGCCGCCGGGGCGGCGCAGCCGGCCGCCCCGGCGGGCTCGCCGGCAGCCGACGACGTGCGTCTGCTGATGGAGTCGATCCGGCAGATCCACCCCGACCCGTTCCACGCGACGCCCGAGCCGGTCTTCCGGGCAGCCGCGGACGCGCTTGGCGCCCGGGCTCCCTCGCTCTCGCCCGACCAGTTCCTCGTCGAGCTGATGCGGTTCACGACCCTCCTCGGCGAGCGCGACGGCCACTCCGGGATCTTTCCCCTCGACTCGGGCCACCGCCGGGTGCTCCATCTCTTCCCGCTGTTCCTCTACAGGTTCAGCGACGGCCTGTTCGTGGTCTCGGCGCCCGGCCGGCGCGACCTGGTTGGCTCGAAGCTGTTGTCGATCGACGGAATTCCCGCGGACGAGCTCGAGCGGAAGGTACGCCCGCTCGTGCCGCGGGACAATGAGGCGACGCGCACCGACCGGTTCATGAGCTTCATGCTGACCGCCGAGGTGCTGCACGGCCTTGGTCTCCGAAGCGGAGTCGGGCCGGCGCGTTTCTCGCTCCAGAAGCCCGGCGCAGCGGCCGGTGACGTGTCGCTCGCACCGGTCACCGCGGCGGGCTATCTGCGCCTGATGAAGCCCGACTTTCCCTCCTTCGTGTACGCGCTCCCACACCGGCCTGCTCCGCTCTACCTCCGCCGTCGCGGCGAGGACCATTACGTGACCACGCTCGACCACGGTCGTGTCGTGTACGTCGGCTACAACCTGACGCTCGGCTCGACGGGCCCCGAGGCGCAGAAGATCGCTCGCCTTGCGAAGAGGCGGAAGGTACGCCGCGTCATCGTCGACGTGCGGCTCAACCCCGGCGGCGACAACCACACGTACGGACCGCTGCTCAGGGCCCTGCGGGCGAAGTCGGTCAACCGGCGCGGCAGGCTCGTAGCTCTCATCTCGCGCAGCACGTTCTCCGCGGCGCAGAACTTCATCACCGAGCTCGAGCGGAGGACGAGGGTGGCCTTCATCGGCGAGACGTCGGGCGGCAGCCCCAACCTCTACGGTGACGTTCAGGCGGTCGATCTGCCGGAGGCCGGCCTCCGCGTGAACGTCGCGGCGATCTATTGGCAGAAGAGCTTCGCGGCCGACGCGCGTGTCGCGATCGAACCCAGGGTCATGGCGCCCCTGAGCTCGAGGGCGTTCTTCCGCGGGAAAGACCCGGTGCTCGCGGCCGCGCTCTCCTACCGCGCCGGTCGCTAGATTCCGCGCCATGAGGCGCGTTCGCTTCGCTCCCAGCCCGACCGGCTCGCTGCACGTCGGCAACGCGCTCAGCGCCGTCGCGAACCGCGCCTTCGGCGACTGGCTGCTGCTGCGCGTCGACGACACGGACCCGGCCCGCAACGTGCCCGGGGGAGAGGAGGAGCTGCTCCGGGATCTCGAGTGGCTCGGACTCACGTGGGACGAGGGCCCGGTGCGTCAGAGCGAGCGCCGTGAGCGCCACCTCGAGGCGGCGGCGCCGCTGGGCGAGCGCTTCGACGGGATCACGCTCGTCCGCGAGGACGGCTCGCCGACCTACCACCTTGCCAGCGTCGTCGACGACGTCGACTTCGGGATCACGCACGTCGTGCGCGGCAATGACCACCGGCCGAACGAGGAGCTGCACCGGCGATTGTTCGAGGCGCTGGGTGCCGCCCCGCCCGAGTTCGTCCACCACGGCCTGATCCTCGGCGAGGACGGCAAGAAGCTGTCGAAGCGCGCCGAGGGAGGGACGGTCGCCGCGCTGCGCGATGCGGGGATCCCCGCGGAGGCGGTGCGCGGCTACCTCGAGGAGCTCGGCATGCCGAGGCACGATGTCCACTACGACCTGCCGCGGATCCGACGCCTCGCGATCGAGACGATCGGCGCCATGCCGGACGCTGAGCTGGCGGAGCGCGCCGGCGCTCCGGTCGAGCTCGTCCCGGCTCTGCGGGGCGCCCGAGATCTGAACGAGGCGCGGGAGTACGCGGCGGCGATCGCCGAGCCGCCGAGCGGCGTGCACGTGAACGCGGAGGAGACGCTGGAGCGGTTCCGCGAGCTTCTCGAGCGGGCGAACGGCAAGCCGGACGCGCGCGAGCTGCTCCGTGAGCTGAAGGCCGTCGGCGGCGACCTTCGCTCGTTGCGGCTGGCCCTGACCGGGCGCGAGCGCGGCCCCGAGCTCTGGACGGTGGTCGCGGCGCTCTCCACCGACGAGCTCCTGCGACGGATCGACGCGGCCGGCAGGGAAACGTAGGCCCGATGCGGCTCTATGACACCGCGACCCGGCAGCTTCAGCAGCTGCCTGCTCCGCCGGGGCCCGTGCGGATGTACGTCTGCGGGCCGACGGTCTACCAGCGGATCCATGTCGGGAACGCTCGGCCATTCGTGCTCTCGGTGTGGCTGAAGCGGTGGCTCGAACGCAGCGGCTACGCCGTCACGCTGGTCGAGAACATCACCGACATCAACGACAAGATCTACGCCGCCGAGCCGGGCGCGAGCGCCGAGCTGGCCGCCCGGGCGAGCGAGTGGTACGTGCAGGACACGAGCGACCTCGGGCTCGGGCGGCCGGACCACGAGCCGAAGGCGACCGAGACGATTCCGCAGATCGTCGAGCTGATCGAGGAGCTGGTCGAGGGCGGGCACGCCTACCCGGCCGGCGGCGACGTGTACTTCCGGGTCGCGAGCTACCCGGAGTACGGGAAGCTCTCGGGCCGTCACGACGACGAGGACGCGGTGCGGAACCCGTCCGAGGAGGAAGAGGCGAGCGAGCTCAAGCAGGATCGGCGCGACTTCGCCCTCTGGAAGGCACACAAGGAGGGAGAGGACACCTGGTGGGACTCGCCGTGGGGCCGCGGCCGGCCGGGCTGGCACATCGAGTGCTCGGCGATGGCTGAAGCCTTCCTCGGGCCCGCATTCGAGATCCACGGCGGCGGGATCGACCTCGTCTTCCCGCATCACGAGAACGAGATCGCGCAGTCGCGCGCGGCCGGTCGCGAGTTCGCCCGGATGTGGATGCACAACGGGATGCTGCGGCTGGCCGGCGAGAAGATGTCGAAGTCGCTCGGCAACATCGTCTCGCTGCGCGAGGCGCTCGACCGGTGGGGGCGCGAGACGCTCCTCGTCTACTTCCTCGGCGGCCACTGGCGCAAGCCGATCGACTTCTCGGACGACGCCCTCGGGCAGGCCGCCGCACAGGCGGAGAGCTTCCGCAACGTCTTCCGCAGCCCTGCGGAGCCCGGCGGGGACTGGGACGCCTTCGAGGCGGCGCTGGACGACGACTTCAACACGCCGGAGGCGCTCGCCGTCATGCACGGGTGGCGCGACCACGAGCTGCTGCGCCGTGCCCTCGAGGTCTTCGGGCTCGAGTCGCTCTCCGAGAGCGAGGCGGCGCCCGCCGACATCGAGCTCCTCGCCCACGGGCGCGCGGAGGCGCGGGCGCGCAAGGACTTTGCCGAGAGCGACCGCCTCCGCGACGAGATCGAGGCCGCCGGCTGGGAGGTCCGCGACGTGGACGCCGACCCCGGCTTCCAGCTCGTCCCGAAACGGTGACCTCGGAGCTCGTCTACGGGCGGCGGCCCGTGCGCGAGGCGCTGCTCGGGCCGCGCGAGGTGCTCGAGCTGCTGGCGACCGAGCGGGCGCTCAAGGCCGAGCCCTGGCTGCGCGAGGCCGATGTGCGAGTGCACGTCAAGCCGGAGCGCGAGCTGACGGGGGCCGCGGGGACGCAGGACCACCAGGGCGTGGTCGCGCGCGTCGAGCCGTACCGCTACGCCGACGCGCACGAGCTCGCCGCCGGCTCGGCGCCGTTGCTCGCCGTGCTCGACTCCGTCACCGACCCGCGCAACCTCGGCGCAGTGATCCGCAGCGTCGAGGGCGCCGGCGCGAACGGCGTCGTGCTGCCGGCGCACAACTCCGCGCGCATCACGCCCGCCGTCGCGCGCGCTTCCGCCGGCGCCGTCGAGCACGCGCGCGTCGCGGTCGTGAAGAACCTCGCCCGCTATCTCGGCGAGATCAAAGGGCCGCACCTTTGGATCTGGGCTGCCGCCGGCGACGCCGAGTCGTCGCTGTGGGAGACGGATCTCTCCGGCGGCGCGGTGTTCGTCCTCGGCGCCGAGGGCAAGGGCCTGCGCCCGCTCGTGCGCCGCACCTGCGACGACGCGGTCTCGATCCCGCTCGCCGGCCGAGTCGAGTCGCTGAACGTCAGCGTCGCCGCGGCGCTTCTGCTGTACGAGGCGAGGAGGCAACGCGGTGGCTGAGCCGACCCTCTACCTCTTCGACGGCTACAACCTCCTCCACGCAGGGTCGTTCGAGGACCCGCGCGAGCTCGTCGACCGGCTGGCCAGCTTCGTCGCGCTGCACGGGGCGCGAGGAGTGGTCGTCTTCGACGGGGTGGGCGAGGAGCGCACGCACGGGCCGCTCGAGGTGCGCTACGCCGAGCATGCCGACGCGCTGCTGGAACGGCTCGCGGCCGCGCACCGCCGCCGCGAGACCGTTTGCCTCGTTTCGTCCGACAGCGCGATCCGCGGCACCTCCGGCCAGGAGGTGCAGAAGCGAAGCTCGGCCACCTTCCTCGGCGACCTGGAGGAGCCGAGACACGAAGAGGCGAACCGATCGCAGCTTCGCGATCGCGTGGACGAAGAGACGCGAAAACTCCTAGAGAAGCTGCGCAGGGGCCAAGGGTCCGGTTAAGTTCAACAACTAGCAAGGTCTTGTAAACGTGCTGGGACCTTGCTATTTTGATCCTCAACCTCAGGGTGAGGCTTGCGCAGCTCCCCAGTCCTCGAACGAGAGGGAACCGTGCCCGCTCGCACCGCGCAGACCGTCCACTCCCCGCAGAAGCTCCAGCGCGAGCTAGCCGATCTCCAACTGGTCATGCGCGCGCGGAACGGCGACGACAAGGCGCTCGACGAGCTGATCCGCCGTTATTCAGGCTTCGTGCGGCTGAAGGCGAGCTCGTACTTCCTCGCCGGCGGCGACGCCGAGGATCTGATCCAGGAGGGCTTGATCGGCCTCTACAAGGCCGTGCGCGACTTCAGCCCCGAACTGTCGTCCTTCCGGAGCTTCGCCGAGCTCTGCGTGACCCGGCAGATCATCACCGCGATCAAGACAGCCACCCGCTTCAAGCACGCGCCGCTCAACACGTACGTGTCGTTCAGCCACACGCCGGCGGGCCAGGAGTCCGACGGCGACTGCAGCCTCGGGGACGCGCTGCCCGGGCCGTCGGTCGACGATCCGTCGGTCTGCGTGATCTCGACCGAGGAGCTGCAGAGCCTCGTCTTCACCCTCGGGACCGGCCTCTCGAAGCTCGAGGCCGACGCGCTCAAGCTCTACCTCGAGGGCGAGTCGTACGAGACGATGGCCGAGCGGCTCGGCTGCGACACGAAGACGATCGACAACGCCCTCCAGCGCGTGAAGCGCAAGGTGCTCGCGCACCAGGAGTCGCGGCAAGTCCTGCAGTAAGCGCTTGCGGTCCAGATATCTCTTTGATATCTGTAGATATCTCGGATGGCCCGCTCGCGAAACGATCCTGAATACACCGCGCTCTTCGTGCGCATCCCGTCGGCCGAGGCGGAGAAGCTCCACCGGGCTGCCGACGTTCTGCGCACGCCCAAGCGCGAGCTGATCACGAAGCTCGTGGCGCGGTTCGACCCGCACGATCCCGTCTGGACCCGGGAGCTCGCCGGTCCGCCGATGCCCGCAGAGGCGGAGTGGGAGGTCGGCCGCCATTCGTTCCGTCCGGCCGACGTGCCCGAGGTGCTGACGCCTGCTCAGCTCGGCGAGCTTCTGCAGGTCGACGAGGAGGCTGTGATCGCGCTTGCCGAGCGGGGCGAGCTCCCCGGACGCAAGGTCGGCGCGGAGTGGCGCTTCTCCCGCACGGCGGTGCTCGCCTGGCTCGGCGAGGAGCAGCCAGGCGAATGAGGATCGGTCGGATCGAGCGGATGTGGGGCGCCGACGAGCTGCGGCCCGCGGTCGGCTGGAAGGTCTGGCGGGTCGAGGACGGCGCCGAGGGAACGCGCCTGCGCAGCGTCCTCTACGGCGATCTCTGGCCAGCGGGGGAGCCGGTCGAAGCGCACTGCAAGCGGCTGCTTCGCTCGGAGCACGACGCTCCTTGCCCGGGTTGCGGGTGCGGCATCCATGCCGGGTGCGAGCTGTCGGCCTGGGAGCACTACCTCTCGGTGGATGCGGGCGCGCGCGTCTTCGGCCGGGTGCTGCTCTGGGGCGCCACGATCGAGGGAAGGCACGGCTGGCGCGCGGCTCGGGCGTGCCCGGTCGAGGTCTTCGTGCCGGCCGAAGTCGAGCGCGCGGCGGAGGTGGCAGCGGGGCTTGCCGCCTATGGAGTCCCGGTGCACATGCTCGAGCCTGTGCCCATGGAGGTGGCGTTGCGATGAGCCAGATCGTTCCGATGGTGATCGAGCAGACGTCCCGGGGCGAGCGCTCGTTCGACATCTATTCGCGGCTGCTGAACGATCGCATCGTCATGGTCGGCAGCGCGATCGACGACCAGGTCGCGAACGTCGTCGTTGCCCAGCTCCTCCACCTCGAGTCCGAGGATCCGGAGAAGGACATCTCGCTCTACGTCAACTCTCCAGGCGGCGACGTCTACGCGGGGCTCGCGATCTACGACACGCTCACGTTCGTGAAGCCGGACGTGCGCACGATCTGCGTCGGGACCGCGATGTCGATGGGCGCGGTGCTCCTCGCGGCCGGGGCCAAGGGGAAGAGAAGCGCCTTGCCGAACGCGAAGATCCTGATCCACCAGGCGTGGTCGCCCGGCTTCGGCGGCCAGGCCTCGGACGTCGAGATCCGCGCGCGCGAGATCCTCGACCTGAAGCGCCGGGTCGAGCAGATCCTCGCCGACCATACGGGGCAGCCGCTGGAGCGAGTCGCCCGCGACACCGACCGCGATCACTTCCTGACCGCACAGGAAGCGCGCGAGTACGGCCTGATCGACGAGGTGATCGAGCACCGGTAGCGCCCGACGGCGCTACGCTCAAGCCAGCGCCGGAGTAGCTCAGCTGGTCAGAGCGCCTGCCTTGTAAGCAGGGGGCCGTGGGTTCGAATCCCACCTCCGGCTCTCTCTGCAAACCGCTCCGCCTCTCGCCTCGTAGCACCCCCACGGGGTCTCGAAACGCCCGAAAGGAGCGGGGGAAATGGGAGAGCACGCTTTCAAGGGGCGGCGCGCCTTGCTCGCGCTGGCGCTCGTTCTCGGCGCATCGCTGGTAGCGGCCTCGCCGCTGGCGGCGGCCGAGCGCAACTCGTACACGGTCACGCCGCTGGTCTCGGACCAGCCCGGAGTGGCGCCGCACACCGACGCCAACCTCGTCAACGCCTGGGGCCTCACTGCGGGCCCGACGACTCCGTGGTGGGTCGCCGACAACGGGACTGACAAGTCGACGCTGTACGGCGGCGACGGTACGCCGCGGCCGCTCGTCGTGGACGTCGCCGGCGGGCCGACGGGGACGACCTTCAACCCGACGACGGCGTTCCTGCTGCCAACCGGCGGGAGGGCGCTGTTCCTGTTCGACAGCGAGGACGGCGTCATCCGGGGCTGGAACGGGGCTCAGGGCACGACCGCCATCGTGGTCAAGGACCGCTCCGACGTGGGGGCGATCTACAAAGGCCTCACGGTCGCCGACACTCCGGCCGGGCCACGGCTCTACGCGGCCGACTTCCACAATGCGCGGATCGACGTCCTCGACGGCGGCTTCGGCCTCGTGCCGGGAGGCTTCGTCGACTCGACGCTGCCCGACGGCTACGCGCCGTTCAACGTCCAGGCGATCGGTGACCGCATCTTCGTCGCGTACGCGAAGCAGGACGAAGAGGGTGAGGACGAGGTCGCCGGCCAGGGCCTCGGCTTCGTCGACGCGTACGACCTCGCCGGCAACCTGCTCGGGCGGGTCGCGCAACACGGTCAGCTGGACGCTCCGTGGGGGCTCGCGGTCGCACCGGCGAGCTTCGGGCGCTTCGGCGGCGACCTGCTCGTGGGCAACTTCGGCAACGGCCGGATCAACGCCTACGAGGAGCTCGGGAACGGGCATTTCGAGCACCGCGGCCAGCTGCGGGGAAGCGACGGCAAGCCGCTCGCGATCGACGGGCTCTGGGCGCTGCGGTTCGGGAACGACGCCGCGGCCGGGCCGGCGAGCACGCTCTTCTTCACGGCCGGGCCCGATGAGGAGACTCACGGCCTGTTCGGCTCGATCACGGCCGGCTGATCCACAAGGAGCGGCGCGCGCATGCGGCCGCGCGCCGCTCCTATACCAGGCGCTCGATCAGATCCGCGGCGTGGACCGTCCCTGGCCGCCGCTGCAGCCGAGCCGACGCTTCGTGCAGCCGCGGGTCGGGCGCTGCGACCAGGCGGTCGATCGCCTCGTGTAGCCGGGCGTCCTCGAACGCGTAGCTCGGAAGGCGCACGCCGAGGCCGCGCTCGGCGATGCGCTGAGCATTGTCGTGCTGGTCCCAGAAGAGCGGCAGCACGATCATCGGCTTGCCGAAGTGGATCGACTCCGTGACGGTGTTGTTGCCGCCGTGGGTGATGACCAGGTCGGCATGGGGCAGGATCGCCGGCTGCGGCAGGAACTCGGCGCCGGTCATGTTCGGCGCGAGCTCGATCAGCTCGTGTTGAGGGCCCTTGCTGACGACATAGCGGTGCGGCGTCTCCGCGAGCGCGTAGACGAGTCGCTTCATCAGCTCGACGTCGGCGGAGCCGAGGCTCCCCAGGCTGACGTAGACGAGCGCGTTCTCGCCCGGCGGAGGGCGGAACTCGGTGTCCACCTCGCGCACGCATGACTCGAGCCGCTCCCAGCTCGCGTCGAGGGGGCGCGAGCGCTCGTAGTCGGCCTCGGCCGGATAGAGGTAGAGGTTCAGGAACGGCGACTGGTGCATGAACTCGAGCTCCTGCAGCGGCGGCGCGCCACGTTCCTCGCAGAACGCGGAGAACTCGCTCTGTAGGCGATCGTGCAGCTCGCGGTAGCGGCGGCGGAACTCGTTCCAACCGGAGCGGTCGCCGGTCGGGTAGCCGGAGAACGGCGGCGGCAGCTCGGGATCCTTCAGCTCGAGCGGGTTGCAGGAGACGATCCGCACCCACGGGCGGCCGGACCCGGCCACGGCCGGGAACGCGACCACGTTGTCCTCGACGATCACGTCGGGCTCGAGCTCGCCGAAGATCTCGCGCAGCCGGTCGTCGACGTAGCGCGCCCCGTCGACGAGCTCGTGCCAGACCGGCAGGATGAACGTCTCGAGCTGCTCGATCGTGGGCTTGCGGAGCTCGGGCGCCGTGTCCCGCACGAAGTCCTTCCAGAACTGGCCCGGCGCTTCCTCGACCTCGGGCGGCGGCTTCAGCCGCATCAGCGCCTCCTCGAAGCCCTGCGCCTCCAGGGTTCCGGCAAACGACTCCTCGACGACGAACACGACGCGGGCGCCGCGCTGGAGGAGCACCTTGCCGATCCCGACGCAGTTGTTCGTCGGGCCGAACGCCCCTTCCGGGAAGAACACCACTGTCTTCTTGTTCACGCGAGAGCCTGCTCGAGGTCGGCCCAGAGCTCGTCGACGTCCTCGAGCCCGACGCTCAGACGCAGTAGGCCCGGCGGGACGCGGTCGCCCTCCCAGCGGGTGCGGCTCTCGAGCACCGACTCGACGCCGCCGAGGCTGGTCGCGTTCCTGATCCGGCGCAGCGACGTCTCCACGCGGCGCGCCGTCTCCCCGTCGGCGACGTCGAACGAGAGCAGCCCGCCGAAGCCGGGGTAGCGCACCACCTCGACGGCCGGGTGCGAGCGGAGCCGCTCAGCCAGCTCGGTCGCGCTCGCCGTGTGCTGCTTCATTCGCACTCGCAGCGTCTTCAGCGAGCGCGACAGGAGCCAGCACGGGTCGGGCGCCGCGACGATCCCCGATCTCCCGCGGAAGTCGCGCAGTCGCTCCGCGTCGTCGCTCGAGCGGCACACGACCGCGCCGAGCAGC
>Ga0307320_10001014_pt1 | contig 10198 bp, 8 predicted proteins | sample ER_DNA_369_FD_194495 | JGI IMG/M metagenome (GOLD analysis project Ga0307320, IMG submission 194495) | Bulk soil microbial communities from the East River watershed near Crested Butte, Colorado, United States - ER_DNA_369 | ecosystem: Environmental > Terrestrial > Soil > Floodplain | place: USA...
CGGTGATCATGTCGTCGTGCCGTGACCCGAAGACCTGCCCGATCCCGGTCAGGGTGTCCGTTCCCTCACCCGTGGCTGTCCCGGCGGTGAGGTCGACGACCACCGCGTTTGCGGAGAAGAAGAAATCGACAAGGTCGGTCGTGCCCCCGCTCCCGTTCACGGCGTCGTTGCCTTCGCCCGGATAGAAGAAGTTCTCGCCGGAGTTACCGACGAAGGTGTCGTCGTAGCGAGACCCCTCGAGGTCCTCGACTGCCGTCAGCGTGTCGGTCCCTTCACCGCCGGTCGCCGTGCCGGCCGTGAGATCGGCCTGGACGCCCGATGGCGCGAAGAAGTAGCTGGCCAGGTCGAAGCCCGTACCGCCGCTGAACTTGTCGCTCCCCGCGCCGCCGAAGAGGGCGTCATTGCCTCCTCCACCACCGAGGGTGTCGTTCCCGGCTTCGCCCACGAGCAGATCGCGTCGGTCTCCGCCGATCAACTTGTCCGAACCATTCCCGCCACAGATCCGGTCGGCCCCACCCAGGCCCCTGACAACGTCGCCGCCCCCGAGGCCCGCGATGACGTCCGCCCTGGCCGTTCCCTTGATGAGATCGGCCCTTGCCGTGCCGAAGATCGTGGCCCTCGTCCCGAGGCACCTCGGCGTCACAGCCGAGGCGATCTGGGGCAGCGCGGCCACGGCGAACGTCGCAAGGACCACGAACAGGAGCAGCTTTCGCATCCTCCCCACCTCCCCTTGGGGGGTGCGCTCCTCCCCGTGGGGAGCGTGCGCCCTCCGATGCGAGCAAAGCCTGTCCCATGGTGGGCGCTGGTTGGTGGATGCGCAAGTCCTGGCGGCAGTGGTTCCCGGTCTCGTGTGCCGAGCTCAACGCCGGGTAACCGTCCCCCCGCTGGCCAGGGTAGAAACGACGAGTTGCCACTCCCCGCGGACCCACGCCGGCTGCCGTTCCCCAACCACTCGCCCATGAAGGGCGTGCCGAGGGCTCGGCGATCTCTACGATCCGGGTGTGTCGAAGGGCGGCGGTCCGTTGCCGGGCTTGTCGAGGGGGAAGGGCGGCGGCCCGTTGCCGGGCTTGTCGGAGGGGAAGGGCGGCGGCCCGTTGCCGGGCTTGTCGGAGGGCGGCCAGTGGCCAGAGTCCTCGCCCTGGTCATCGGCGGGTGGTGAGTCTTCGCCCTGGTCATCGGCCGGTGGTGAGTCCTCGCCCTGATCATCGGCGGGTGGTGAGTCTTCGCCCTGGTCATCGGCGGGTGGCGTGTCCTCGTCCTGGTCATCGGCCGGTGGCGTGTCCTGGCCCTGGTCATCGGCGGGTGGTGAGTCTTCGCCCTGGTCATCGGCGGGTGGCGTGTCCTCGCCCTGGTCATCGGCGGGCGGCGAGTCTTCGCCGGGGTCGATCACGGGCGGCGGCTGGACGCTGTGGGGCGGGTCGTTCACGGGCGGCGGCTGGACGCCGGGCGTCGGGTCGATCACGGGCGGCGGCTGGACGCCAGGCGGCGGGCTGATCACCGGTGACGGGTCGATCGGCCGCGGCTTGATGACCGGTGGCGGGCCGACAGGCGTCGGGTCGATGCCGTCATCCACTTGGGGCGGAGGCATCCAGAGGAGCCGAGCGTCTCTCCCTCCGTCTGCCGGTCCGAACGGCTCTTCGGTCGTCTGCGCAGCGGCGAGCTGGCCCGAGGCCTCGAGCCTCGGGACCGGGAACAGTCCCATCTGCGCCAGAAAGGCAGCGGCGACGTCGCGAGCACCCGACGGGAGCTGTCCACTGATCGCCAGGCTCGCGCTTGCGGTGAAGACCGTGACAACGATGGCGGCTCCGAGCCTCGTACCGACTCGTCTCCCTCTCGAAGCGGCTCTTCGCACGGCGGTCCCCTGGGTCGTGGGCCGGTTCGAGCGAAGCCGAGTGGTGACGACGGAGATGGCCTCGTTCGCGCTCTCCTGCTCTTCAGGAGTCGCGGCGGCGCGAACCGCATCAAGGAGCTCGCCGAAGTTGAATCCCTCACCGAGTTCTCCGGACGGCTTTCCGTCGAACCTCATCATCGCTCCATCCTTGGTGAAGCCCGGTCGAAGACGAGCGCGTCGACATGATCCGCCAGATCCTTCAAGCGCCTCAGTCCCTCGACCTCCGTCACGCGCGCGAGATCGAGCGGCTCACCCGTGATCTCCGCGACCTCGGCCACGTTGAGATCGCCCAGAGCGCGCAGGAGCAGCACATCCGCCTGCTGCGGCGGGAGCGCTCTGATGCGGGCGAGTGCGGCGTCAACGGCACGACGTTCGGCGGACACGCCATCGTCCTGCTCGCTCACCAGGGTCGATCGAGCCGAACCGCTCTTCTCACGCGCCTCCACCATGCGGTGCCTCGCGGCCGCGAACACCCACCGACGGAACGACGTCTCGTCCCCCTCGAACGTCGGCAGGCCCGATGCGATGTCGCTCCACGTCTTGGAGGCAAGATCCTCTGCGCGATCGGGAAGGTGCGCGCGGAGGTACCGCAGAACCTTGGGATGGAACTCTCGGCAGAGCGCTGCGACCGGCCACTCCAGGCCCATCTGCGCGGCCGCAAGGACGGTCTCGAACCTGTCGGGCAGACCGATGTCGCTCACGACGAGCGGTTGAGCTGACTCAGGCAGGCCGGATGCCGAGACGACGGTCTCGCCGCTGATCGACTGCCCGCTGGCTGCTCCGCCGACTCGAGGGAGTCGGAAGCTGAATCGGGACCCGATCCCGAGCTTGCTCTCGACCTCGAGGTAGGTGCCATGCAGGTCCAGGATCTCGGACACGAGTGCGAGCCCGAGGCCCGTTCCTCGGGTGGATCGTGTGTTCGAATGACCGCCGCGGAAGAAGCGCTCCCCGATGTGGCACAACTCGTCGGGCGGTATCCCGGGTCCGTCGTCCTCGACGGCGACGACCGCCTCCCGTCCCTCGCTTGTCGCGGAAATCCGGACGCGGCTTCCGGGCGACGTGTACTTCGCGGCGTTCGTGAGCAGGTTCTCGACCACCCTCTCGATGAGGAGGGGATCGGCTGTAGCCGTGAGTCCTTCCTCGACGTCGAGGTTCACCACTTGGTCGCGGAACAGACTCGCGAGGCGGTCGGTGACTCCGTCGATCAGCTCTCCAAGGGCGACATCCACCGGCTTGATGTCGAGGTGACCGGCCTCGAGTCGTCCGAAGTCGAGGAGCTCGGTCAGCATGCTGTCCAGGGTTGCGGCGTTCGCGTTCGATCGAGCCAAGAGATCGTGGCGCTCCTCCTTGGAGAGGATGTCCGAGCTGTCCTCGAGGGTCCGCCCGACCCCGGCGATCACGGTCAGTGGCGTACGGAGCTCGTGCGAGATGTTGGAGAGGAAATCGCTCTTCATACGGTCCAGCTCCGCGATGCGCTCCATCGAGCGACGCTGGCGTTCGAACCGGCGGGCGTTCGCAAGGGCCACCGTTGCCTGGGTCGTCAGCATCTGGAAGACCTCGACGTCCTGGGAGGAGGGACCCGGGGGCTCCTCGACGCCAACCACCAAGATCGCCTCCACCCGATCGTCAACAGGAATGGGGACCACGGCCAGCGATGAGAGGCCAAGCCTCCGAAGCGGCTCGCTGAGTGCGTCGCCGACGGTGCCCACGACCACGGGTTGTCCCCCGCTCAACACTCGCTCGACGGCCTCGAAGCGAAGCGAGTCGATCCCCTCCGAAAGGTTCTCGGGGACGCCCGAAGGAAGGATCGCTCGATAGTCTCCATCTTCCTGCACGTAGATCCGGGTCGTGGGAAAGCCCAGGGCAACGACCGAATCCACGACGGCCCGGAGAACCACGAGAGGTTCGACGGCGCTCATGTTTCGTGCGGCTGAGGAGACCACGGCCAGGAGCGCCCACCGACGCTCAGACTCCAGACGTGCCTCTTTGTGGGCGAGCGTCTGACTCTTCAGCTGCCCGACGAGCAGGTTCGCAAGGAAGGCGAGGACCGCCAGCACCGCGACGTTCACGGGATTCAATCTCGAGGCACCGAGGGCTGCCCAGTAGCTCGCGATGCTCAGCACGAAGAAGACGGCTTGCGTTCGAGGCGTGAATGCGACCGCAAAGAAGAGCGTCGTGAGGGCGTACAGGAACACGAGGGGCGACCCAGCGCCGCCCGTGGCCCAGATCCCGATCGCGATCAGGGCGAGGTTCACGATCGACCAGCCGAACACGACCGCGACCCCCCAGCGGGTTCGGAAGAGACGCTCGTAGGGCAACAGCGTCGCGAGTCCGGCGCTGACCGCGACGGTGACGAAGACCAATCCAAGCGGCCCCATCTCCACGTCGGTCCGTCGGCCGACCACCAACACCGCCGCCGAGAGGAGAGGGACGAGCAGGATCGTCCTCATCCCGATGCTCAGCGTGCGAAGCTGGAGGGGGAGGACGCGCTCGTTCACATCGTCGGCTCGGCGCCCTGAACGAGCTCGTGTGAGAGAGCGTGGCATCGCGACATCCATTCGGGCTACGGTACGTGTCGGCCACTGGGGGATGAATCCGTCTATCGGACATTCCGGGTACGGGGGGGACCACGTCGGGTACGCCGTGGGACCTCGCCTGCCGGGGAAGCCCTCTAGTGCAGAGGGCGGAGGGACCCACCAACCCGACTAGTCCATTCGACCCCAACGCGGGCCGACCGTGCTCGTTCGAGGCCCGTCGGTCGAGTGGGGCATCGGGGGGACGATCACGACGGAACCCGGGACTCTTTCCACGCCCCCTCGCCCAAGGCACAATGGCTCACGGATGGTCATCCTGAGGCGCCTCCTCAGCAAGGCCCGATCGAAAGGCGAGATCCGCCGGAGGCAGGCATGGAAACAGGCCGCCGCGGAGAGGGACCGCGATCACCGTCACGGCGGCAGCATCTGGAGATCCGGAAAGGGCGGATCTCATATCGGCTAGGAGGTCGCGGCGTCGAGTTCCTGCAGCAGCCGGTACGCGGCTCTCTCGATCTCCTTGTGTCGCCACTCAGCGGCCCGGTAGACGCAGGCGATCAGGCCGCTTCGATGAAGGCGGCGGAAGTCGCCATAGACGAACGCGTATCGCGCCTTCGTGTCATCGGCGGCGCCATCGGTGAGCCCGAGGAACCAGGCCGAGTACTCCCGCCACGAGTGCTCCTTCAGGAAGGCGTTCTCGGACGCGGCCTTCGGCTGAACGTCGCCCCAGTCGCTGTCCAAGACATATTGCTTGGCCTTGATGAGCCTGCGAGCTTGGGCCGCTCCGCGTCTGTTCAAGGTGTACGAAGCCATGAACGATCCGTACCCAGTCCTTGACCATCAGGAACTCGAGGTCATCCCGACGCCACCCGTACCCGCGGGTTCACTCCGGCCGGAAACGCCCGACCCCGAAACCGAAGTAGCGACGCTCGCGGCGGGACCGCTTTCATCATTCGGGCTGTCGCTGACGGTGGGAGGGGTGGAGGTCTCTCGGCCCTCTCACCACCAGCGGCGTCGGGACGCTCGATTGGGCGGCTCCGACGGGCTGGGTTGGCAAAGACGTACATTGGATCATCTCCCGAAGGAGGCCCGATGGACGAGCATGAGAATGCGTTCCCCATGGACTTCTGGGCCGAAGACCGTTCGCCACATCCTTGGAAGTTCCGGCCGGCGGGCTACCTGGTCGTAATTCTCTCGGACGCCGAAGAGGCACATAGGGCGTTGTCGTCTCTCGTCAGCCAGGGGTTCGCCTCGCGAGATGTCAAGCTCTACACCGGCAAGCAGATCCTAGAGAACTACGAGGTGTACGCGGGTCGGCGAAATATCGCGGACAAGGTGGTCGGCTCAGTCGTGTCCGACTCCGAGGGTCGAGAGCTCTACCTGGACTACGCCCGTCAGGATCGCTGTGCGATGTGGGTGCGCATCCCGGACGTAGAGGATGTCCCGCAAGCTCTACGAGTCCTCGCCGACCATGACTACGTTCATGCGCGGTACTACGGCTCCGAGCAACAGACCGACTTCAACGTCTAAGTGTTATGGCGGTCTCGGGGCCGTGGCTTCAGGCTGCCGTCTGAGTATCGTGCCACAGACGGTCCGTGAAAACGGGGCCGGTCGCCGTGCGGCGCTGGCTTACGGTGGTCCCTAGGAAGGACCCGAGCGCTCGGCTTCTCTCAGCATCCCAATGAGCACCGCACGCAGCGTCCGGTCCTCCTCGCAGTTCGATTGGACGAGCCCGACCGTCATCGGCTCAGCCCTCCGTGGTGCCGCTCCCCGCTTGCTCCTCGGCATAGTTGATCAGGTCCAGTTCACCTGGCGATCGACCGTGGGCAGTGAGGATCGTCGCCGCCTCTGCTCGGTGTTGGGTCCCGTGGTTGACGACGTGTACCAGCATCACCCAGATGGGCACCCCGTCGTGAACGTATTGGACGACTTCGTCCGTCAGGGGCGGCAGCCAGGCATCGACCGCGACCCATTCGGCCTGCCAGCGTTCGCGCACCTCATCGATCGTTGGCAGCGGTTCGAGTTCCGGCTCGGGTCCTTCATCGGCGCCCTGTGTTTGGAGTCCGATGCGCCAGCGCTGGGAGGCACCGAGATGATGGACGAGGATGCTCCCCAGGCCGCGCTCGCCAACCTCGTTCGGCCGCGACCACACTGTTGAATCGAGACCATCGAGCACGGTCAGCACCTGCCGGGTCGCCCAGCGCTCATACGCGAACAGAAGGCGGATGTCGGCGGCCTCCACATGTGAACCCTAACGCTCCCCAGCTTTTCTGAGCATCCCGACGAGCACGGCACGCAGCGTCCGATCCTCCTCGCAGTCGATCAGTAGCTCGGCGAAGGTACGGCTATGCGGATAGCCGCATAGGTCAAGTGGTGATCGGCAGGCCGAGGAGCTCGTTCGCGGCGTCGATCTCCGTCGGCGACGATGCGCAGCTCGTGGGCTGCCCCAGTCGCCCGCGAGGCTCTTGTGTAAATCCGCAGGTAGATCGGTGGGGCGGGCAGGACTTGAACCTGCGACCGACGGATTATGAGTCCGCTGCTCTGACCAACTGAGCTACCGCCCCGAGCGCCGCTGACCTGCGCGAACGCCGCCGGCATCCGTCGTCGACCGTCCCGCAGGTAGGAATCATGTCAGAAACGTCTCATGAGCTGAGCCTGACGCTCGCCGTGCGGAGCTGAGCTCACTCCGCTCCGACTCAGCTTGAGGCCCCGCAAAACAGGCACGAGCTACGGGTAGGCCAAAGGGTAGGCCAAAGGGTAGGCAGGAATCCGCAAGACCCCGCGTGCACTCCCCGGCGTACACTTCGAGATAGAGAGGGGGGTTGGGCTGTTCCGGATGTTCGGCGATGGCATCCACCAGAGCCGACACGTGCGCAAACACGCCGAGCAGGTCCGCGCCTATCTCGAAGCCAACCTGACGCAAGACCTGGATATGAGCGCGGTGGCCCGCGCCGCGTCCCTGTCGCCCTTCTACCTCACCCGCATCTTCAAGCAGCGCTACGGCGTGCCACCGTACCGGTACCTGATCGAGCTCCGGATCCGCTACGCGTCGGAGCTGCTGCGAGAGTCCTCGCTGAGCGTGACACAGGTCTGCCACCGGTCGGGGTTCAACTCGCTGTCGCACTTCATCACGACCTTCCGCAACCACACCGGCATGAGTCCATCGCAGTACCGGCGCGTGGTGGATTGGCAGCAGGATGCGGGAAGGTTCGGGCAGGAGACCGAACCGTTGGTCGAAACCCCCCGCCGTATGAACTTCTGAGAGCGGTCCCGGCGTCCCGCCGCGGCCGCATGTCCCGGGCCGAAAGGGGACGGCATGCTCAGGAGATCCGCGGCACCCGTTCGGCTCGTTCCGCTCATCCTCGTGCTCGCCCTCGTGGCGGCTGCGTGCGGTGGTGGAGCGGACGAGCCGACGCAAGGAAGTGGCCCCTCCACCACCGGCGCGACGCCGGTCGGCGGAACGCTGAAGCTCGCGCTGCAATCGGACGTCCAGGAGGCGTTCGACCCCCAGAAGGAGTACTACGGCGTCGCGTGGGCGTTCGATCGCTGTTGCCTGCTGCGAACGCTGCTCTCGTACAACGGGAAGACGACGGCCGAAGGGGGCGCCGAGGTCCAGCCCGATCTCGCGTCGGCGCTGCCCGAGCAGTCGGCGGACGGGCTCACGTGGACCTTCAGTCTGAAGCCCGGCATCAGATACGCGCCACCGCTGGACGACGTGACCGTGACCGCCCAGGACTTCATCCGCGCGATGGAGCGGGAGGGGTGCGGCACGTGCTCGACGGGCGGCTACAGCTTCTACTACTCGGCGATCGAGGGGTTCGACGAGTTCGCGGCCGGTGAGGCCGACGCGATCACGGGGCTCGAGGCGCCGGACGACTCGACGCTGATCGTGCGGACGACCACGCCCACGGGTGACCTGCCGTTCCGGATGGCGATGCCCGCCGCGGCGCCGATCCCCCCGCTCCCGGGCGACCCGAAGGCGCGCCTGGGCATCGCCACCGGGCACGACGACAACTTCGGGCGGTTCCTCGTCGGCACCGCGCCCTACATGTTCGAGGGCACCGACCTACTCGACTTCTCGCTCCCGCCCGACGACCAGGAGCCGGTCTCCGGCTACGACGTCGGACGTTCGATCGTCCTGGTCCGCAACCCGTCCTACGACCCGGACACCGACGACCTGCGCGAGGGCTACGTGGACCGCATCGAGGTCACGATCGGAGGGGACTCGAGCGACCTCGCGCTGAAGGTGGACGCGGGCGAGCTCGACATGGTGTACGACGGCGTGCCGCCGGCTTCGCAGATCCGCAGTTACGCCACCAACCCGGACCTTCAGGACCAGATCCACTCGGATCCCTCGGACGGGGTCCGCTACATCGAGATGAACATGGCGGCGCCACCGTTCGACGACCAGAACGTGCGGATCGCGCTCAACTACGCGGTCGACAAGGAGGGGTTCCGCCAGCTCCGTGGCGGTCCGCTCTTCGGCGACCTCGCGGGCCACATCATGGTGAACAGCCTCCAGGGCGACCAGCTCAGGGACTACGACCCCTACCCGTCGCCGAACGGTCGAGGTGACCTGACCGCCGCCAAGGGGGCGATGGCCGCCTCGAGATACGACGCGGACGGCGACGGAGTGTGCGACGACGCGTCGTGCGACGGCATCGTCACGATCATCGACGAGGCCGATCCGTACCCAAAGCAGACGGCGTTGCTGCAGCAGAGCCTCGAACCGATCGGCATCACGCTGGACGTGAAGACGTTCGAGCGCACCACGATGTACTCGAAGTGCGAGGACCCAAACTCGCACTGGGGTCTGTGTCCGAGCGTCTCGTGGGGCAAGGACTATCCGGACGGGTTCACCTTCGGCCCGCCGCTGTTCAGCCGGGACGCGATCGGCCCCGAGTCGTGCTGCAACGACCCGATGGTCGGCATCACGCCCGAGCTGCTGCAGGAGCGCGGGTACGACCCCTCCACCGAGATCCCGAGCGCCGAGGACCAGATCGACGCCTGCATCCCCCTCTCGGGCGACGAGCGGCTCCAGTGTTGGGCCGAGCTGGACCAGTACCTGATGGAGGACGTGACTCCCTGGATCCCGTACCTGTTCGACAACAACGTGGTCGTTTCCTCCGACCGGATCGTGGCGTGGAGCTTCGACCAGTTCGCCGGCCTCCCGGCGATCGACAGGCTCGCGCTCGCGCAGTGAGGTGACCGGCGAAAGGGACCGAGGACCATGTGGAAAGGTCCGGAGCTCGGATCGGAGAGAGGGTCAAGGACCTGAGCTCCGGACCTTCCACACGAACGTACGCTCGGCGCGAACGGAACGCTTGCGGTTCCCTGTCGACGAGTGACGGGTCCTTGCCGAGGGTTCGTCGGCGCGTCGAGTCGCGATCGCGTCTACGATGCGGCCCATGTCCGATCCGGTTCGCGACCGGTGGGCCGCGGGCGAAGTGGCGCTGAACGCGTGGTCGACGTTGGGGGGCGCGTCGGCGGCCTCGGTCCTGGCCGCGGCCGGCTTCGACGCCGTGACGGTCGACCTCCAACACGGCGAGCAGACGCTCGAGCGTCTCGGCGAGGTGCTCGGCGAGATCGAGCGGGCCGGCGCCGTCCCGTTCGTCCGCCTCGGCTGGAACGATCCAGCGGGCGCCATGCGGGTGCTCGACCTGGGCGCGCGGGGCGTGATCTGCCCGATGGTGGACACCGCCGGGGACGCGGCCGCGTTCGTGCGCTTCTGCCGGTATCCACCGCTCGGCGGTCGGAGCTATGGCCCGGTCCGGTC
>Ga0307320_10001018_pt1 | contig 10187 bp, 10 predicted proteins | sample ER_DNA_369_FD_194495 | JGI IMG/M metagenome (GOLD analysis project Ga0307320, IMG submission 194495) | Bulk soil microbial communities from the East River watershed near Crested Butte, Colorado, United States - ER_DNA_369 | ecosystem: Environmental > Terrestrial > Soil > Floodplain | place...
ACGGCGGCGCCGCGGCCCGGCCCTTCCGCACCCACCTCAACGCCTTCGACCAGGACATGACGCTGCGGATCGCCCTCGAGCTGCCGCTCAAGAAGGCGGTCGTCGGTGGCGTGGACAACGTCTACGAGCTGGGCCGGATCTTCCGCAACGAGGGGATCGACGCCACCCACAGCGCCGAGTTCACGATGCTCGAGGCGTACCAGGCGTACGGCGACCAGACCACGATCGCCGCGCTGATCCGCGACCTCTACCTCGCCGTCGCCGACGCCGTGGGCTCACGCCAGCTCGAGACCGCCAAGGGGCTGGTCGACCTCGACGGCCAGTGGCGCTGGCTGCCGGTCTACGACGCCCTCAGCGACGCGGTCGGCGAGGTGGTCACCGTCGACACCGCCTTGGAGACGCTGCGCGAGTATGCGTCGAAGCACGACATCGCGGTCGACCCGGCGTGGTCCGCGGGCAAGCTCGCCACCGAGCTGCTCGGCAAGCTCGTCGAGCCGCACCTCGTCCAGCCGACGTTCCTCTGCGACTATCCCGCGTCGGCGCAGCCGCTCGCGCGGCCGCACCGCAGTGAGCCCGGGCTCATCGAGGCGTGGGACCTCGTCATCGCCGGCGTGGAGCGGGGAACGGGTTTCTCGGAGCTGGTCGATCCCGTGATCCAGCGCGAGGTCCTCACCGCGCAGTCGCTGCTGGCCGCCGGCGGCGACGAGGAGGCGATGCAGCTCGACGAGGACTTCCTGCGGGCTCTCGAATACGGCGCGCCACCCATGGGTGGACTGGGCCTCGGCATCGACCGGATGGTCATGCTCTTCACCGGAGCGAACATCCGCGAGACGATCCTGTTCCCGCTGCTCAAGCCCGAGGCGTGAGGCGGACACCATGTGGGACACCGTCTTTCCGTACCTCGCGGCGCTGCTGCCGACGGTCGCCGTCGCGGTGCTCTTCTATTTCCTCATCAAGAGCATTCTCGAGGGTGACCGGCGCGAGCGGCTGGCCCACTCCAAATGGGAGCGGGATCAGGAGCGGGAACGCGAGAAGCAACGCGAGAAGGAGCCCGGGCGCGGGAAGGAGCGGGACGCTCCGAATAGCGCGCATAATTCACCGTCGCGGCCCGAATGAATTAGGCTGGGAGCGTTCCCGGATATTCCGCCGGGAAGGCTCTACTACATCATCCCTGCTGATGTAACCGAAAGGAAACAGCCCCATGGCACAACGGGTCCAGATCGTCCTCGAGGACGACCTCGACGGAGGGGTGGCCGCCGAGACGGTGACCTTCGGTCTCGACGGCGTGAGTTACGAGATCGATCTGAGTGACAAGAATGCGGGAAAGCTCCGTGACGAGTTCTCCTCGTGGATCGGCCATGCACGCCGCTCCGGCGGCCGCCGCACAACCGGCCGCCGCGCGTCGGGCAGCTCGTCGAGCGCGTCCAGCCGACGTGACCTGTCCGCCGTCCGGGCCTGGGCCCGGTCGAACGGGCACCAGGTGAGCGACCGTGGCCGCGTCTCAGCGGCTGTTCAGGAGGCCTACGACAAGGCCCACTGACGGCGGCTGCACGAAAAGGACACCTCGGTTATCCGGGGTGTCCTTTTCATGTCGAAACGGTGCAAGAACCCGTCATTTCTTGCGTTTTCCTGCATCTGCGGTTCGACCCGTCGCGAGACCGGCGGCGAGATCGCCGAGGTCATCAAGCCGCTCCACAACGTCGGTCATGAGCAGCTGGGAGAGCCGCCGGCCGTGCGCGCCCTGCTCCACCTCGTCCCACGTACGCGGCGCGGCGACATAAGGCGTCGCCTTTCCCCGCAGCGAGTACGGGCAGATCGTCGTCTTCGCCGCCGTGTTCTGGCTCCAGTCGAGGAAGACTTTTCCCGGCCGCAGCGACTTCGTCATCTTCCAGACGACGAGATCCGGATGCTTCTTGGTCATCTCCTGCGCCAGGTCCTGGGCGAGCACCCGGATCTCGTCGGCGGAATGCCGGCCCGGCAGCGCCGCATACAGCTGCATGCCCTTGCTGCCGCTGGTCACGGGAAGAGTGGTGGTCAACCCCATCTCCTCCAGCCGCGGTCTCACCCACAGGGCGACCTGGGCGCATTCGCGAAGACCGGCCCCGGAGCCGGGGTCGAGGTCGATGACGAGCCGGTCAGGATTGAGCGGATGGCCCTTGGTGTCCACCTGCCATTGGTGGACGTGCAGCTCGAGCGACGCCAGGTTGACGAGATACGTCAGGTCGGCGAGGTCCAGGACGAGCGGGTAGGTGAGCCGGTCTCGCTCCGGGTGGGCGTCGGGATCGCGGCCGTGCGACGACACGGTGACCCGCGGGAGCCACGAGGGCGCCCCCGAGGGCAGGTTCTTCTCGAAGAACATCGGGCCTTCCACGCCGTGCGGCCAGCGGATACGAGTGACCGCCCGGCGGCCCAGCAGCGGGAGCATCACGGGCGCCACCCGGGCGTAGTAGCTCAGCACCTCGCCCTTGGTCGTCTCGGTTGCGGGGTACATCACCTTGTCGAGGTTGACCACCGTCATCCGCCGGCCGGCCACCTCCACGACCACTCGCTGCTCCTCAGGCACCGGGGACGTCCTCGACGCTGACGTCGTCGGGGGAGAGGTCGGGGCGACGGCCTCGGTATGCGGGTTGCCGCAGCCGGCCCTGGTGGGTCAGTCCGAGCGCCTGGACCTCGCAGACGAGGACGGGAGCCACGAAGGTGGCGCCGGCGGCGTCCTCCCGCGGGACGACCCCGTCGAACGGCGACGACGGCAGGGTGAGGCCGGCCAGCTCCTGGGCGAGCGCGGCGCCGGCCTTGCCGGCGATCCCGCTGCCGACCCGTCCCAGGTAGCGCAGCCCCTCGGGCCCGGGTGCGCCGACGAGGACCGCACCAAGCCGGTCGACGCTGTCCGTCTCGGGACGCCAGCCGCCGATGACAACCGAGATCGAGGTCCGGTTCGGGAACTTCAGCCACTCCTCGCTGCGCAGGCCGGGGTGGTAGCGGGAGGACAGCCGCTTGCTGACGATCCCCTCGAGCCCCTGGTCGCTCGTCGCCTCCCGCAGGGCCTCGCCGTCGGTGAACGTCGGCGGTACCCGCCAGTGCGGACCGGACAGGTCGAGCCGTTCCAGGGTGGCCCGGCGTTCCGCGAAGGTCCGCTGGGTGAGGTCCACGCCGTAGAGCCGCAGCAGGTCGAAGGCCATCAGGGTCGCCGGGTTCTGCGCGGCGAGCGTGACGGCCCGCCGATGGCTCGTGACGTGGAACCGCTCGGCCAGCGCGGCGAAGGACGGCACGCCGGTGCGCATGGCGACGATCTCGCCGTCGAGGAGCATGTCGTTGTACAGGTTCGTGAGGCCGGCCAGCTCGGGGAAGGCCACCGTCATGTCGCGTTCCGTGCGGCTGGTCAGGGTGACTCGGCCGTCCGCGACGTCGGCGAGCACGCGCATACCGTCCCATTTGACCTCGTGCACCCACTCCGGCCCGGTCGGTACCCGCGAGGCCGGCATCGCGAGCATGGGGCGCATGGCCTCATCCTGACGCACCGCCGATCGGCCACAAGAAGCTCGCCGGCGGGTGTCCTGACGGGTTCCGTCCGTTCGTGGTGATGGTGGAGGCTGCTCGAGCGGCCGAACCCACACCGAAAGGAGAGCGACATGAAGCTGACCGTCCACACCTTTGTCACGCTCGATGGCGTCATGCAGGGTCCCGGCGGCGCGGACGAGGACCGCACCGGAGGGTTCGAGCACGGTGGCTGGCTGATGCCGTTCGGAGACGAGGACTTCGGCCGGATCGTCAGCGGCTGGTTCGAGAACGCCGACGCGTTGCTGCTCGGACGGACGACGTACGGCCTCTTCGAGGGCTTCTGGCCGCAGGTGACCGACGCGGAGGACCCGGTCGCGACCGCCATCAACACGCTGCCCAAGCACGTCGTTTCGACGACGCTGACCGATCCGACCTGGGCCAAGACGTCGGTCATCGGCGACGACGTGGTGGCCGCGGTCACCCAGCTCAAGGCGCAGTCCGGCCGGGAGCTGCAGGTCCACGGCAGCTGCGGGCTCGTCCACACGCTCCACGACGCCGGACTCGTCGACGAGTACCGGCTTCTGGTGGCGCCGGTGGTCCTCGGCCGTGGCAAGAAGCTGTTCGCCGACGGATCGGCGCCGATCGGGTTCGAGCTCGTGCAGACGGAGCGCACGGCTGCCGGCTGCACCTACCTCGTCCTTCGTCCCTCCGGTGAGGTCCGGGTCGGCGAGGCCGCGATCGAGGACGGCAAGGACGTCATTCGCTAGACAGTTGCCCCAATCCGAGGCATTTCGAGAACAAGGAGAGAGAGACATGCCCAAGTACCTGCTGTCGGTATGGAGCACCGAGGGCGAGGCGCCCCCGCCGGAGGACGAGATGCAGGAGATGTTCGCCGCCGTCGCCCGGTTCAACGACGAGGTTCGCGAGGAAGGCGCCTGGGTGTTCGCCGGCGGCCTGCACCCCGCCGACACCGCCACCGTCGTCGACGGGCGCGGAGGCGAGGCGGTGACGACCGACGGACCGTTCGCCGAGTCCAAGGAGCAGATGGGCGGGTTCTGGGTGGTCGAGGCACCGGACCTCGACGCCGCCATCGACCTGGCCCGGCGCGGTTCGGCTGCCTGCCGCGGCCAGGTCGAGGTGCGTCCCTTCCAGGACGACGTCTGACCCCATCGGGTAGTGAACTCCCCGGAGCGGTCGGTCGGCGATGACCCGGCGCGAGTCGTGGAACAGGTGTTCCGCGAGGAGTACGGCCGGGTCGTCGCGGCCCTGGTGCGGCGGTTCGGCGACATCGAGCTCGCCGAGGACGTCGCCCAGGAGGCGTTCGTCGAGGCGATGCGGCGCTGGCCCGGGTCCGGGCCGCCTCCGAAGCCAGGAGCGTGGCTCACGACGACGGCCCGCAACCGCGCCATCGACCGGCTCCGCCGGGAGTCCACCCGCGATGCGCGTCACGCGCAGGCTGCCATGTTGATCGACGACGACGGCGACGTCGACCCCATGAGCCTGAGCTCGGTCCCCGACGAGCGGCTCCGGCTGATCTTCACGTGCTGCCACCCCGCGCTCGGCCGGGACGCCCAGGTGGCGCTCACCCTCCGGCTGCTCGGCGGGCTCACCACGGCCGAGATCGCGCGGGCGTTCCTGGTCGACGAAGCGGCGATGGCCAAGCGGCTCACGCGCTCGAAGGCCAAGATCAAGGCCGCGCACATCCCCTACCGCGTGCCGCCCGACCACGAGCTGCCGTCCCGACTGGCCGGCGTGCTGGCGACACTGTACCTCGTCTTCAACGAGGGCTACCTGCCCTCGTCGCCCGACACCGTCGTCCGGACCGACCTGTCCGCCGAGGCGATCCGCCTGACCCGCGTCCTCGCGGGGCTCATGCCGGACGAGCCCGAGGTGCTCGGCCTGCTCGCCCTGATGCTCCTCACCGAGGCGCGGCGGCCGGCGCGGTTCGCCGAGGGTGTGCTGGTGACGCTGCCGGACCAGGACCGATCGCGGTGGGACGCCAGCCTGGTCGCCGAGGGCCATCGGCTCGTCCGCGCGTGCCTGCGCCGCGGCCGTCCGGGTCCGTACCAGATCCAGGCCGCCGTCAACGCGGTCCACACCGACGCCGCGAGCGCCGAGAACACCGACTGGAGACAGATCGCCGCCCTCTATGACCAGCTGTTCGCCCTGACGCCCACTCCGGTGGTCGCCCTCAACCGCGCCGTGGCGGTCGCCGAGCGGGACGGCGCGGCGGCGGGGCTGGCCGCGCTGGAGGCGGTCGACGGGTTGGCGAGCTACCACGCCTACCAGGCCGCCCGGGCCGACCTGCTGCGGCGATTGGGCCGCGAGGCCGAGGCGGCCGACGCATACCGGATCGCCGTCGAGCTAAGCGCGAACCCGGCGGAACGGGCCTACCTCGAAGAACGGTTGGCCGGGCTGGAGGAGTGATGGGAGAGACGGATTGCTGCGGCTGTGGCACCCGTCTGGAAGAGTATGAGAATGCCTCGCGCGATGTGGAAGGGCGCCGTCTCCTTCGGGCTGGTCAACGTGCCCGTCAAGCTCTACGCGGCGACGGAGGACCACGACATCTCGTTCCGTCAGGTGCACCGGGAGGACGGCGGCCGGATCCACTACAAGCGGGTCTGCTCGGTCGACGGCGAGGAGGTGTCGTACGACGACATCGCCAAGGGCTACGAGACCGAGGACGGCGAGATGGTCGTCATCACCGACGACGACCTGAAGAACCTGCCAAACCAGTCCAGCAAGGAGATCGCGGTCGAGAAGTTCGTCCCGGCCGACCAGATCGACCCGATGCTGCTCGACCGGTCCTACTACCTCGAGCCGGAGAAGGGCGCCGCCAAGGCGTATGCACTGCTCCGTGACGCGCTCGAGGCTTCCGATCGAATGGCATTGGTAGCGGTGGCGATTCGCAACCGCAAGAACATGGCCGTCCTCCGGGTCCGCGAGGGGATCATCATCCTGCAGACGATGATCTGGGCTGACGAGATCCGGTCGTCCGACTTCGCCAACCTCGGTGACGTCGGCAGCGCGACGGAGCGCGAGCTGTCGATGGCGACGATGCTCGTCGACTCGCTGTCGGGGGACTGGGACCCCGAGGAGTTCCAGGACGACTACGCCGAGGCCGTGCAGGTGATGGTCGAGACGAAGCTCTCCGGCGGCGAGGTCAAGCACGCGCCGGAGCCCAAGGACACCGGTGAGGTCGTCGACCTCCTCGAGGCGCTGCAGCGGTCGGTCGACCGGGCCAAGGCGTCGCGCGGCGAGCCGGCCGCGGAGAAGAAGAGCGCGCCCGCCGCGGCGAAGAAGTCTGCGAGCGGGTCGACGGCGAAGACCGCCGCCGCCAAGAAGACCACGCCGGCCAAGAAGACGGCCGCGAAGAAGACCACCCCCAAGAAGACCACGGCAAAGACTGCCAAGAAGAAAGCCAGCTGAGTGCCCGAAGGCCACACCCTGCACCGGTTGGCGCAGTCAGTCGACGCTGCCTTCGCGGGGACGACACCCGCCGTCTCGTCGCCGCAGGGTCCGTTCGCCGAGGGCGCCGCGCTGCTGGACGGCCGGCAGGTCGTGGAGGCGACCGCATACGGAAAGCACCTGTTCGTCGAGTTCGACGGCGAGGCGTGGCTGAACGTCCACCTCGGGCTCATCGGCAAGTTCTCTGTCGACCGGATCACCGGGTATGCGTCGGTGCCGCCTCCGTGGGGTGCGGTGCGGCTGCGCATGGTCAACCAGGACTACGTCGCCGACTTGCGCGGGGCGATCCTCTGCCAGGTGGTGACGCCGGACGAGGCGGCAGCGACCGTTGCGCGGCTCGGGCCTGACCCACTGCGGTCTGACGCGGACCCGGAGCGGGCGTGGGCGAAGATCTCCCGCTCGGGGCGGACCATCGCGGAGCTGCTGATGGACCAGGCGGCGGTGGCGGGCGTCGGCAACGTCTACCGGTGCGAGGTGCTCTTCCGGCACCGGGTCAGCCCGTTCCGGCCGGGGCGGGAGATTCGGAGACGGACCTGGGAGGCGATCTGGGACGACCTGGTGCGGTTGATGCCGCTCGGGGTCGCGTTCAACCAGATCCTCACCATGGACGACCAGGTCGAGGAGGCGGAACGGCTGGTCGCGGCCGGCCAGGTACCGGAGTTGACGTCGACCTGGACCGACTCGGCGCGCTGGCTCGGCCGCGGCCCCGCGGGCGTCGTCGCGGAGGTGGCGGCCGAGTCCGGAGCGGTCGAGGACGCGGTGCGGGACGCCGACCTCGAGGACGACGAGATCGACGCGATGGGCGCGGGAGTCGGCGGATCCGGCATGGAGCGGCGGTTCTGGGTGTACCGGCGAGCGGGCGAGCCGTGCCGGGTCTGCGGGTCCCGCGTGCGCACCCAGGTGGTGGCCGGCCGCAACCTCTTCTGGTGCGGCCGCTGCCAGCGCCGCCGATGAGTGAGGTGGCGGCCTGGCCGAACGGCGCCCCGAAGGTCGGTGATCGCGCCTCGATGACCCGGACCGTCGAGGCGGCGGACATCGTCCGGTTCACCGAGATGAGCGGCGACCGGAACCCTGTGCACTACGACGAGGAGGTCGCCGCGCGGACCCGGTTCGGCGGCATCGTCGTCCAGGGCGGGGTGACCAGTGCGATCCTCAATGCCGTTGTCGCCGAAAGGCTTCCGGGTCCTGGGACCGTCTTCCTCGAGACGCACTGGCGGTTCCTCGCGCCGACGCGACCCGGCGACACGATCACGGGAGAGGTGGAGGTGACCGCGGTGCGCGAGGACAAGCCGATCACGACGCTGGCCACCCGGGTGGTGCGCGGCGACGGCGTCGTCGCGATCGAGGGCACCGCGGTCTGCTGGACGATGGACCTGTCGACCGGGTCGGATACCCGGTCGGGTACCTGAACCGGTCGTCCCGACACGTGTTCGGTGATCCGACCGGGTACCTCACCTCGGCGACGTCGTGCTGACCGACGCCGTGGCCGGTACCGCCGGCCAGGACCACACGTGATCCGGTTTCGCCGAGGGCGAACGTGAGCCGACCCCGCTCAACGGCGGGAACACGCTCGCGTACCGGCGCGTTCCTCCTCTCGCTACCTCGGACCGGCAGGCGGATGCCGGGGGGCACTGACAGGCGACTCGCATACCATCGAGATGTCTCGGCAGTAGGCGAGAGGCCGACAAAGGTAGGGAGCTTTGGCGATGTTCGAACGGTTCACAGATCGGGCCCGACGGGTGGTGGTGCTCGCGCAGGAAGAGGCGCGGATGCTCAACCACAACTACATCGGCACCGAGCACATCCTGCTGGGGCTCATCCACGAGGGCGAAGGTCTCGCCGCCAAGGCGCTCGAGAACCTCGACATCTCTCTGAGCGCCGTGCGCGAGCAGGTGCAGGAGATCATCGGCCAGGGGCAGCAGGCCCCGACCGGCCACATCCCCTTCACGCCGCGGGCGAAGAAGGTCCTGGAGTACTCGCTGCGTGAGGGCCTCCAGCTGGGGCACACCTACATCGGGACCGAGCACATCCTGCTCGGCCTCATCCGCGAGGGCGAGGGCGTCGCCGCCCAGGTCCTCGTCAAGCTCGGCGCCGACCTCAACAAGGTTCGCCAGCAGGTCATCCAGCTGCTGGCGGGGTACCAGGGCGGCCAGGGCGAGAAGGCGGGAGCGGGCGTGGGTCAGGCGAGCGGTCAGGCGGAGGGCACGCCGGCCGGGTCCCTCGTGCTCGACCAGTTCGGCCGCAACCTCACCCAGGCGGCGCGCGAGGGCAAGCTCGATCCGGTCATCGGGCGCGAGAAGGAGATCGAGCGCGTCATGCAGGTCCTGTCGCGCCGCACCAAGAACAACCCCGTCCTCATCGGGGAGCCTGGCGTCGGCAAGACGGCGGTCGTGGAGGGGCTGGCGCAGGACATCGTCCGCGGCACGGTCCCCGAGACGCTCAAGGACAAGCAGCTCTACACCCTCGACCTCGGCGCGCTGGTGGCCGGCAGCCGCTACCGCGGTGACTTCGAGGAGCGGCTGAAGAAGGTCCTCAAGGAGATCCGCACCCGCGGCGACATCATCATCTTCATCGACGAGATCCACACCCTCGTCGGTGCGGGTGCCGCCGAGGGCGCCATCGACGCGGCGAGCATCCTCAAGCCCATGCTGGCCCGCGGCGAGCTGCAGACCATCGGGGCGACCACCCTCGACGAGTACCGCAAGCACATCGAGAAGGACTCCGCGCTCGAGCGCCGGTTCCAGCCGATCCAGGTGCAGGAGCCGACGCTGTCGCACACCATCGAGATCCTCAAGGGGCTGCGCGACCGCTACGAGGCGCACCACCGGGTGTCCATCACCGACTCCGCGCTGGTGAGCGCGGCCAGCCTGGCCGACCGGTACATCAACGACCGGTTCCTGCCGGACAAGGCGATCGACCTCATCGACGAGGCGGGCGCGCGGCTGCGCATCCGCCGCATGACGGCGCCGCCGGACCTGCGGGAGTACGACGAGAAGATCTCTCAGGTCCGTCGCCAGAAGGAGGCCGCCATCGACGGTCAGGACTTCGAGAAGGCGGCGCGGCTGCGCGACGACGAGAAGCGGCTCTCCCAGCAGCGCGCCGAGCGCGAGCAGCAGTGGAAGAGCGGCGACATGGACGTCGTGGCCGAGGTCGACGAAGAGCTCATCGCCGAAGTCCTCGCGGCCAGCACCGGCATCCCGGTGTTCAAGCTCACCGAGGAG
>Ga0307320_10001022_pt1 | contig 10170 bp, 7 predicted proteins | sample ER_DNA_369_FD_194495 | JGI IMG/M metagenome (GOLD analysis project Ga0307320, IMG submission 194495) | Bulk soil microbial communities from the East River watershed near Crested Butte, Colorado, United States - ER_DNA_369 | ecosystem: Environmental > Terrestrial > Soil > Floodplain | place: USA...
GGTGAGGGGCGAAGTCCCTGGTGAGCTTGGTGGCGGGGGAGGGATTTGAACCCTCGACCTCTGGGTTATGAGCCCAGCGAGCTACCAGACTGCTCCACCCCGCGGTGCGGCGGCGAAGGTAGCACACACCGGGAACGGGTCGCAAAGCCCTACGGGCGGGAGGTGGTGGTGGGACCCGAACCGCCGTCGCCCTGGGTGGACAGGGCTTGCTGGACCAGCTGGCCCATGCTGTCGATGCGGCGCTGGTACTCGGCGAGGTCGCCGGCGGCGAGGGCCTTCTGGGCGGCCTCGTACTCCTGGTTGGCGCGCTGCAGGAGGGACTGGACGGACTGGTTGCCGCCGGGGGTGGGGGTCGGGGGTGGCTGCTCTCCCCCGCCATCGCCGGGTGAGGGTAGTTGCTGCTGGCCGCTGACGACCTCGGCGATGGCCTCGGTGAGGCCGTCGGCGAAGCCGACCTTGTTGTTGTAGAAGACGGCGACCCGCTGCAGCAGGGGGAACGAGTTTGGCGCCGACCCCTGGACGAAGATGGGCTGCACATAGAGCAGGGACTCGTCGACGGGGACGACCAGCAGGTTGCTGAGGATGACCCGGGAGCCCTGCTGGTTGAGCAGGGTGAGCGAGGAGGAGACCTCGGGGGTGGCCAGGATGCGGGCGTTGACCTGGGTGGGGCCGAGGATGGTGCGGGAGCGGTCGAGGCTGAACAGGGTGAGCTTGCCGTACTCGGCCGGGTCGGCCTCGGCGGCCAGGTAGGAGACCATGTTCTCCTTGCCGTTGGGAGTGAACGGCATGACCAGCACGAACTCGGGCGCTTTGCCTCCTGGGAGCTTGGTCAGGAGGTAGTAGGGGCGGGCCTTGACCGAGGTGGCGGCGGCCAGGCCGCCGGTGTCCTCCTGGCGGCGGATCTCGCCGGCGCGGTCGTCGGGCAGGGCCCAGAAGTCCTCCTTGGAGTAGAAGTCGTCCGGGTTGCCGATGTGGTAGCTGGCGTAGATCCAGGTCTGGATCGAGAACAGGTCCTCGGGGTAGCGCAGGTGGGGGCGGAGGTTGCCGGGGATCGCCGCCTGGGGGGCGAACAGGTTGGGGAAGGCCTTGCGCCAGGCGGCCAGGATGGGGTCCTGCTCGTCGAAGGCGTACAGGGTGACCTTGCCGGTATAGGCGTCGACCACGGCCTTGACCGAGTTGCGGACGTAGTTGCCGATGCCCTCGACGCCCCGGCTGCCGAGCTCGTTGCGGCGGGCGGCGTCACCCAGGTCGATGCGCTGGGCGTACGGGTAGTTGCTGGAGGTGGTGTAGCCGTCGCGGATGTACATGATCTTGCCGCCGACCACCACCGCGTAGGGGTCGCCGTCCCACTGGAGGAACGGGGCCGCCTTCTCGACCCGTTCGCGGACGTCGCGGTTGAACATCAGGCGCGAGTCGTTCTTGATGTTGTCGGAGATCAGCAGGTTGATGTCGCGGAAGCGGATGGCGAAGGCCAGCCGGCGGCCGATGTCCGACAGCTGCACCCCGCCGTCGCCGTCGTAGTTGAACAGCTTGTTGGTCTCGCCGCTGAGCGAGGGGGCGTCGTACTCGCCCTGGGCCGAGTTGGGGACCACGAACTCGGGCGCGTTCGGCGGCGGCTCGCCGAAGTAGACGCGGGGCTGGTCGACCGGGATGGCGGTGTTCTTGGTGTCGAACCCCTGGACGATGAAGTCGGGCTGGCCGCCCTGGGCGGCGGTGTTGACCTGGACGGCGACCATGCCGTAGCCGTGGGTGTAGGCCAGGTGCAGGTTCTGCCAGGTCCGGGCCGACTCGGCCAGCCCGTTGGGATCGACCTCGCGGACCGAGATCATCACCTGGCGGGTGTTGTTCTCGATCGGGTAGCGGTCGACGTCGACGTCGGTGAAGTTGTAGTACTGGGCGATGGCCTGGAGGTTGCGGACGCCCGGCCGCAGCACCTCGGGGTCCCACAGGCGGATGTTGTCGATCGTCGGCCGGTTGGCCCGCAGGGCCTTGGTGGTGAGGTTGTCGCTGGCCGCGAACGGCTTGGTCTGGACCTGCTCCAGGTTGAACGACGCGCGGGTGGCGGCGAGGTTCTTCTCGATGTAGGGCCGCTCGCGGGCCAGCTCCTGGGGCTCGACCCGGAACCGCTGGAACACCGCCGGGACGATGCCGCCCATGATCAGCGACACCCCGGCCAGCAGCACGATGCTGATCAGCGGCACCATCAGCCCGCCCCGCCGCGCCCCCCAGAAGAACATCGCGGCGCAGATCAGGGCGACCCAGAACAGCACCTCCAGGGCGGGCAGCTGGGCCTTGACGTCGGTGTAGGAGGCGCCCGCGACCACGCCGCGGGATGAGAACAGCAGCTGGTACTTGTCCAGCCAGTAGCCCCAGGCCTTGAGGGCCACGATGAGGCCGAGCAGGACGCACAGATGGGACTGGGCCTGGGCGGCGATGCGGTTGGTCTCGGCCTGGGGGCGGATCCCGCCGAGGATGTAGTGCCCGGCCGCTACCAGGAGGGTGGTCAGGACCAGGGTGGTGAACAGCCAGCCGAACACGGCCCGCTGGAACGGCAGCTCGAAGACGTAGAAGCCGACGTCGCGGTTGAACAGGGCGTCGCGCTGGCCGAAGGGGACGCGGTTGCGCCACAGCAGGAAGGTCTGCCACAGGCCGGACGCCTGGAGCCCGACGACCAGCCCCAGGAAGGCGGCGATGCCGATGCGCAGCGGCCGCAGGTACGGGGAGAGGACGGCCCGGGCCCGTTCCACCTGGGGGCGGGCGACCACGGTCAGGCCGTAGCGTGGGGCCAGCCGCTCGACCATCCACAGGTTGACCCCGACGATGGCCGCGGTCCCGAGCCCGGCCAGCAGGCCGATGAACGCCTTGGTCCGCAGCATGCCCCAGAACAGGCTGGTCTTGTCGATCTCCCGGAACCACAGGAGGTCGGTGTAGAAGCGCGAGACGCTGCCCACCGCGGCCAGGGCGAGGAACGCCAGCAGCAGGACGGCCAGCGTCCAGCGGCGGGGGGGACGGCGGGCTGCGACCACGAGATGGACCTTTCTACGGGCACGCTGCGAGGAGCGCGCCAAATGGCTTCTTCAGACCCTAGCACGGGCGTTGCGGCTGGGCGGGGTGGTCGAAGACGGCGCTGCCCGTACCCATCGGCGGGGCTTGCGCGCCTGCTACCTGGAAGGGTCTTCGTCGAAGGGTCTTCGTCGGCCATGGCCGCGGAGGCTCCGTCCGGTCGGGGCCGCGCGGCGGCGGCACTGACCGGCTCCCGGAGCCAACCCCGACCGGTCCCGGGGTTGGCTCCGGGAGGACCGGGCTAGCAGCCGGGGGCGGTGGCGGCCGCCTTGGGGTCGCGCAGGAAGCGCAGGGCGTCGTCGATCTTCGACACCTTGACCAGGCGCAGGCCGTGCGGGACCTGGCCGCGGACCCCGGCGCAGTTGCCGGCGGGGATGAAGAAGGTGGTCACCCCGAGGCGGCGGACCGCGATCAGCTTCTCGGCCACCCCGCCGACGGGCAGGACCGAGCCGTCCAGCTCGATCTCGCCGGTCCCGGCGATGCGGCGGCCCGCGGTCAGGTCCTCGGGGGTGAGCTTGTCGATGATCGACAGGGTGAACATCAGGCCGGCCGAGGGGCCGCCGATGTTGTTCTGGGTCGTGATCGACACCTTGACCGGCAGGTCGGGGAACAGGTCGCGCAGCAGGATCCCGACCCTGGGCTGGTTGTCGGCCTCCTGGACCGGCACCGACACGTCCTTCTGGGTGCGGCCGCGGTCGACCCGGAAGGCGACCCGCTCGCCGGCCCGGTGGCCATTGATCGCCTTGCGGACCTGCTCGATGCTGGACACGGCGTGGCCGTCGGCCCGGAGGATCTTGTCGCCGGCGAGCAGCTTGCCGTCGGCCGGGGCGCCGGAGACGACCTGGGTGACCTCGACCCCGGACGGCTCGATGTCGTAGCCGACCTTGCGCAGGGCGACCACCGTGGCCGTCTCCTTGGACCGGTCCATGAGGGCCACGTTCTCCTTGTCGATCTCGGTCGAGTCCTCGTTGTCGGGGTACAGCTGGGCCCGCGGGAGCAGCTGCACGTCCCGGTTGGCCATGTCGAGCAGGGCCTCGTAGAACCGGACGTCGTCGTCGACCCCGACCGAGGTGAGGTAGAGCTTGCCCTCGGAGTCGTAGACCCGCGAGCCCTCGACCTTGAGGCGGGCGAGCACGTCCTCCATGGGGCCGGGGCTGAGCGCGACCACCGGCAGCCGGTAGAGGTTGAGGGCGAAGACCAGGCCGATCAGCGCGAGCACGCCGACCGTGGCGGTCACGCGCTGGAGCACCGGAACCTCCGGGAGTCGAGAGTCACGCTGGAATTGTCGCACCGGCCGGGCCGTTCAGCGCCGGGCCGGCTCGTCGGTGAACAGCGGCGCCAGCTCGTCGAGGTCCTCGAGGATGCGGCCGGCGCCGAGCACGACGCAGGCCAGCGGCGCCTCGGCCTGGTGGACGGCGACCTGGGCCTCGTGGGCGACCCGGGCGTGGAGGCCGCGCAGCATGCTGGCCCCGCCGGCCAGGTAGATGCCCTTGTCGAGCACGTCGCCGGCCAGCTCCGGCGGGACCTCGGCCAGGGTCGAGACCACCGACTGGACGATCTGGCCGACTGGCTCCTTCAGGGCCTCGCGGACCTCGGCGGCGCCGATCTGCACCGTCTTGGGCAGCCCGGTGGCCAGCTCCCTGCCGGTGACCTCGAGCTTCTGCTCCTCCGGCTGGGGCCAGGCCGACCCGACGGCCAGCTTGACCTGCTCGGCGGTGCGCTCCCCGATCACGATGGCGTACTCGCGCCGGACGTGGGTGGCGATGGCCGCGTCCATGTCGAAGCCGGCGACCCGGATCGCCTTGGCGGCGACGATCCCGCCCAGCGAGATGCAGGCCACCTCGGTGGTGCCGCCGCCGACGTCGACCACCAGGTGGCCGGTCGGCTCGTGCACCGGCAGCCCGGCCCCGATGGCCGCAGCCATCGGCTCCTCGACCAGGTAGGCGGCTCTGGCCCCGGCCTGCACGGTCGCCTCCTGCACGGCCCGCCGCTCCACCTCGGTGATGGCCGAGGGGACGCAGATCAGCACCCGCGGCCGGCCCAGGCGACCGCCGGCGACGCGTTGCAGCAGCATCCTGATCAGCCGTGAGGTGGTGTCGAAGTCGGAGATGGCGCCGCCCCGCATCGGCCGCACGGCCACGATGTGGCCGGGCGTGCGCCCGATCATGGCGTAGGCCTCGTCGCCCATGGCCAGGATCTCGCCGCTGCGCTGGTTGATCGCGATCACGGTCGGCTGGTCGAGCTGGACCCCCCGGCCCTTGACGTAGACCAGGGTGTTGGCCGTGCCCAGGTCGATGGCGAGGTCGCGGGCCACGGCCGCTACATGGGGCTGGGAGGACGGCGGCCCTGGGCCGGGCGCCGGGTCGCCGGCCTGGCCGAGCGCGAGGCCTTGGCCTGGCGGCGGGCCACGGCCACGACGGCGGCCAGGGCGAGCCCGGCGGCGGCGCCCCGGTAGACGTCGCCGCGGCGGAACTGGACCCCGCCGACCAGGACCCCGTCGGGCACCTGCCCGCCCGCCTCGGCGAACGCGGCGGCGCTGGAGCGGGTCGGCGCCCAGCCGGCCTGGCGCAGCCGGGCGTTGTCGAGCACCCAGGGGTGCGTCTGGTAGAGCAGCTCGCCCGAGGTCGCGGCCGACATGCCGGCCCGCCACAGCCGCTCGGCGGTGCTCTGGGCGACCCGCTGCGGGACCTCCAGGCGGCGCCGGCCGGCCGCCCTGGCCGCGTCCTTGGCCCCCACCCAGTCGTCGGGGGCGACGTTGTAGACGCCGCGCAGCCGGCCGGAGGCGGCCAGGGCCAAGGCCGAGACGGCGTCGGCGGGGGCCAGGCACTGCAGCGGCGGGTCCTGGCCGCGCACCCCGAGCATGGCCGGGGCCATCAGGCTGCGGGACAGGAACGTCCCCCAGGCCGGAGTCCACACCCCGGCCCCGCGCAGCACCACCACGGCCGGGCCATCGCCCTGCTCCGCTTCGAGGGCGATCCGCTCGCTCTCGGCCAGCACGCCGGCCGCCGGGAACTCGGGGTTGGGCCGGGTCGGCTGGGTCTCGGGGATCGGGACCGGGTTGTCGGGGTGGGCCCCGTAGACGACCCCGCTGGACCACAGCACCACCGTGGCCGCGCCGGCGGCGGCCTCCAGGGTGCGCCTGGTCCCCTCCACCACCCGGGCCCTGCGCCCCTCCTCGTTGCGGTCGGCGGCGTCGATCAGCGGGAACAGGACCACGGTCTCCGCCGCGGCCAGCGCCGGGGCGAACGCCTGGTCGCCCGGCCCGGCCTGGACGAACTCGAACTTGGGGCCGAGCAGGGGCGGCTCGTGCCGGGACAGGCCAAGGACCCGCTCCACCCCCGGGTCGTCCTCTAGTGCCAGCGCCAGCTCCCTGGCTCCCGGGTGCAGCGAACCGACCAACGCAATCGTTCGGCCCACGATCCTCTTCCTCTCAACGCGCAGGCATTCGAGTCGCCCAGGCTACCTGCTTCACCGGGTGCCGCGAGTAGCATGAGGTCCATGACTGAAGGGCTGGGCGGCTCCGGCGATTTCTTCGGGCGGATCCCGCTGTTCCGCGAGTTCGCCAGGCTGATGGCGACCGCCACCGGCCCGGTCAACTGGGAGCTGGCCCGGCAGGTGGCGGTGGCCACCGCCGCCGGGGCCGAGGACCTGGGCATGGCCCCGCAGCTGCCCAGGCCGGCGGCCGCGCCCGACCCGGGCGAGGCGCGGTCCTGGGACGACCGCCTGCGCCTGGCCGAGCTGTGGGTCGACCCGGTGACCAGCCTGCCCGCCCCCGGGGTGGCCCTGGTGGCCAGGCCGGTGAACCGCCCCGACTGGGCCGAGACCGTCCTCCCCGGCTTCGCTCCCCTGGTCGAGCCGGGGGCCCGCCGGGTCGCCGAGGCGCTCGGGGCCGGGGCCGGCATGGGGCCGCCAGGAGTCGGTGACATGGTCGGCCGGGTCGGTGGCCTGATCGCCGGCCTCCAGGTGGGCACCCTGGTCGGGCAGCTCGCCCGCTCCGTGCTCGGCCAGTACGAGCTGGCCGTGCCGGCCGACGACCCGGCCAGGGTGCTGCTGGTGCCCGAGAACGTGGCCGCCTTCGAGCAGTCCGCCGACCTGCCCGGCGACCAGCTGCGGCTCTGGCTGGCCTGCCACCAGGTGGCCGGCCAGCGGCTGCTCGCCGGGGTCCCATGGCTGGCCGACCAGCTGCGGCGGGTGGTGGACGAGGTCGCCCTCCAGACCGAGCCCGACGCCTCACAGATGATGGAGCGGCTCCAGTCGCTGGACATGGCCAACCCCGAGGCCCTCCAGGAGCTGCTCGCCGGGGGCGGGGAGGGGCTGCTGGGGCCGCCCAGCGCCGCCCTCCAGGCGGCCACCGGGCGGCTGGAGGTGCTGCTCGCTCTCACCGCCGGCTACGCCCTGGTGATCGCCGGGCGGGCCCTGGAGGGCCGGCTGCCCGGCCTGGCCGCCATCGAGGCCGCGGTCGGCCGGCGCGACGCCGACCCCCAGTCCCCGGCCCGCCTGTTCGCCCTGCTGCTCCGGGTCGACCCCGACCGCGCCGCCGCGGCCAGGGGCGAGCGCTTCTGCCGTGAGGTCCTGGCCGCCACCGACATCGAGGGCCTCGACCGCACCTGGTCGCACCCGGAGAACCTGCCCACCGCCGAGGAGCTGGACGTGCCCGGCCGCTGGCTGGAGCGGGTCGGGCTGATCGGGGGCACCGAGGTCGACCTCGACGAGGGCCTGCGCGCCCTGCTGGAGGCCGAGGAGGCCGACGACGAGGGCGACGACGGGGACGACCGGACGTGAACACTTGGAGTCGGCCCTCGGCCGACGATCCATAGACTCCGACCAGCGCAACGCGCCGGTCGGCTAGTCCTCGTCCTCCCCCATCCCCTTGGCGATCAGGAACCCGCGGGCGCGCTCCGACAGCGGGTAGCGGTCGACCAGGCGCCAGAACGCGGGCGAGTGGTCGGGCACGGCCAGGTGGGCGAGCTCGTGGACGAGCACGTAGTCGCGGACCCAGGGCGGCCAGGGGGCCAGCCGGTCCGACAGGCGGATGGTGCCGTCGTCGGGGGTGCAGGAGCCGTAGCGGGCCCGCATGTTGCCGACCCAGCGGACCGACCGCGGCTCGACCATGCCCTCCAGGTAGCGGCGGGCCAGCAGGCGGGCCCGCCGCTCCAGCTCGGCGTCGCCGGGGACGACCCGGTGGGCGCGCCGCTCCAGGCGCTCCAGCATGGTCGCCACCCAGTGGTCCTCCTCCCGCCGGCTCATCCGGGCCGGCAGCAGGACGACCACCGTCTCCCCCTGGCGGTAGGCTGTCACGGTCTTGCGCCGCCGGGGGCTGCGGACCACCTTCACCGGCGGCCGGCTCGAGTCGGGTGGCTTCTGTGTGCTCATCGCCCGGAGTATCGCATCGGGTCGCGACACCAGGTCCGTAACTTTTTCCCTGTCCACAGGACCCTCCCGACCCTTCGAGCAGGTCGCGGCAAGCAAAGGGAATTTCTCGTTCAAACGGTCGTCCCCAGGAAGCCGCCGGGTTGTCCACAGCCGTCCCGGCGGCCGTCAACAACTTGCCCCACTTGTCCCCAGCGCCATCCACAGGCCAGATCCCGTTCGCGTTGACGCCCCCTGACCTCCATGCGATGGTGCTCGGCGACACGAGGCCCCCGGAGAGACAACGGCTCTCGCTCTGTAAGGGGAAGGCAGAGCGCGAACCCGCGACTCACCGGGGGTCTCGTGAGTCAGTACCAGGGCGGACGCTTCCTCTCCCACCCCGGTTCGCCCCCGTGAGCGCTCCCCCGGGCAGCAATCGGGCAGCAACTGTCCCCTGACTTGACGATCCGCTACCGAAGACCGACGAACTGCGAGCCACGCGTTACAGACAACGAGGCAGCGCAGCAATGCAGCTCAGATGAGTTCTTGCGTCGCCCACCAGTCCTTCTCAAGGTCGAGTCGGGTGAGCGGTCAAAGGGTGCAAGCATGGAGCAAGGGTGTACAAGGAACCCCTCTGTCCTGTATGGATGCTACGCTCCGAACAAACGTTCGAAGGGGGTGACCTGGCATCCTCATGAACGAACAGGCAGCCGTCCTGGCCTTAACGGAGGCCACGCAGGATGAGTGGTATAAGATCGCGGCCCTCATCGTAGAGGCGGGTGGAGCGACTGCCCTACTGGAGGGACGCACTGGAACCCTCGACGAGGACCAACGCGACGCGGCTGAGCGACTCGCCTCCCGGGTTACCCCGGATATCTTAGAACGGGCAGAGGCTCTAATTCGTAGTGTTCAGGCACAAGGCATCCGTCTGGTCACCGTGCTTGATGAAGACTACCCCTTAAATCTCCACCAGATCTATAACCGGCCACCGTTCCTGTTCATTCGAGGCCAACTACGGTCCTCGGATAGTCGCTCAGTCGCTGTGGTAGGCACGCGGCAACCAAGTGAGGCCGGACTTGAACACGCTCGGACATTCGCGGGCAGGCTTGCAAGCGAGAAGATTACGGTCTTCTCCGGATTGGCAATGGGAATCGACACCGCCGCGCATGAGGCGGCACTGGACGCGGGCGGACGGACCGTCGCCGTACTTGGCCACGGCATAAGGGCCCGTCTGTACCCACCAGCCAATGCCCCCCTGGCCTCTCGCATCGCTCACCATGGCGCACTGGTGTCGCAGTTCTGGCCTGATGCACCGCCCACGCGTTCCTCCTTTCCGATGCGTAACGTCGTAATGAGTGGGATGGCCCTGGGCACGGTAGTGATAGAGGCTACCTCAACGAGTGGCGCGAGGAACCAGGCGCGGCGTGCACTTGAGCACGGGAAGCGCGTTTTCTTGCTGGAGTCCCTAGTTATGCATCAAGAGTGGGCTCAGAGGTACTCAGAGCGTCCAGGCGTAATTGTCGTGCGACGGGTTGAGGACGTCTTGGACGTATTGACGGCAGTGGCCAAGCCTACGCAGCAGCTGAAGTTCGCGATGTGATTCGGGTGGTCGGCCCGGCTGAATATACCGACCCGTACCTTGAAACGTACACGCAGGTGCCAAAGGCAGGCCCTGGAGTGTGCAGGGTGTGCCACAGCGGGCCGAATGGCGATTACGCTATCTGCTTTAGCTGTGGTCATACAATGAGCCAGTTAACC
>Ga0307320_10001027_pt1 | contig 10151 bp, 6 predicted proteins | sample ER_DNA_369_FD_194495 | JGI IMG/M metagenome (GOLD analysis project Ga0307320, IMG submission 194495) | Bulk soil microbial communities from the East River watershed near Crested Butte, Colorado, United States - ER_DNA_369 | ecosystem: Environmental > Terrestrial > Soil > Floodplain | place: USA...
TAGGGAGGCAGGCATGGATCCGCGGGCCGGCCTTCGGCGGCCGCGCCGGCGAGGACAGGCGGATCAGCCGGTGCGCACCTGGGCGCCGTCGCGAGCCACTTCGACCGGGTGGAGGCGCCAGCCGGCGGCGTCGTCGAGCGCCTCCCTGGCGTCCCCGACGGCGGTGGCCAGGCCTGCTCGCGCCGCCAGGACCAGCAAGGACGGTCCCGCACCTGAAAGGAAGGCGGCGTGGCCCCGGTCGCGGAGGCGCTCCAGCAGCTGGGCGGCGTCCGGCATCCGTGCCAGCCGGGCCGGCTGGTGCAGCTCGTCGGCGGTGGCCGGGAAGAGCAGGTCGAACTCGCCCGAAAGGGCGAGAGGGAGCAGCGCCGCACGTCCGGCGGTGCGCGCCGCGGTGGCGAACGGGATCTGGTCGGGCAGCAGGCGCCGTGCCTCGGTGGTGGCCATCGCCTCCGGCGCGACCAGGGCCAGCGCCACCAGGTCGGGGTGGACGTCCAGGCTGCTGGCGCGGGCCAGCCCGCCCTCGCTCCGGCTCAGGGTGGCGCCGCCCGCCAGGCAGGCGGCGGCGTTGTCCGGGTGGCCCTCCAGCTCGCTGGCGAGCGCGAGCAGCTCGCCGTCCAGCAGGTCGGCGGCGACCAGCTGGCGCGCCGCCAGCAGGCCGAGGGCGATCGCGGCGGCGCTGGAGCCGAAGCCCCGTCCCAGCGGGAAGCCCTTGACCACGGCGAGCCGGACCGGCGGGAGCACCCTCCCGGTCGCCGACGCGAGCCGCTCCATGGCCATGCGGATCAGGTTGTCGGGCCCGGTGGGGATCAGCTCGGCCTGCTCCCCGGTGACCCGCATGGGCGCGGCCGGACCGGCCTCGCCGGCGGTCACCTCCAGCGTGTCCCACCAGTCCAGGGCGAGGCCGGCCGCGTCGAACCCCGGCCCCAGGTTGGCACTGGTGGCGGGCGCCTGGACGAGCACGCGGGCGGTCATGGCCGGCAAGCCTACCCGCCTGGTGGCGTGGTCGTGGCGGCCGCCTGCCGGCCACGGGCCACGAGGTTTCGGAGCCAGACGATCCAGCCAAGATTACGCTAGCGCGTAAGCATCACCAGAATCCGCCCAAACCATTGACACAACGCAAGGCGGTGCATAGAAGTCACTACCGGACCGGCCAACGGCGGCCGCCAGGCCAGCCGCGCTGGTCCCGCGTCGCAGCGTCCCGTCCCTGCCAGCCGCCATCACACCTCCCCGGGTGGGGTGGCAGAAGGGAGCCAGCCCGATGCTCGCCAGGTTCCACCGGGGCAGCAGACGCGGGGGGGTCGCACTCCTCGCCGTCGCCTTGACCGTGCCCATGGCCATCGCCAGTGGCCTGCCCGCCGGTGCCAGCTCCAAGCCGCCGGCCCGCGAGTTCAGCTTCCAGGGCGAGGGTGCCCGCGCCGGCGGCGCCGACGCCCGTGCCGGCCGGGTCAGCCCCAGTGCCGCGCAGCGGCGCCTGGCGGCGGGCGCGCGGGTCAGCTGGAACGCCTTCGGCACCCCGCTCTCGATCTTCAAGCAGAAGGGCTGGCTGGCCACCGGGCTGTCCGGCAACGACGGCGTCGCCGCCCGCACCTGGCTGAAGCGCAACCACGCCCTGTTCCGCCTCGACGCCGCCGACGTCGACCGGCTCGACGTGATCATGAACGTCCGCGTCGGCAGTGGCAGCGCGGTCACCTTCCGGCAGCGCTTCGGGGACGCGGTCGCCGCGGCCGACGGCCTGGTCACGGTGGGCGTGTCCGGCGGCAGGATCGCCTACGCCTCCTCCTCGATCGCCGGCGACGGCGCGGCGCCCGGCGGCGCCAGGATCCCCGCCGAGCAGGCCTGGGACCGGGCCGCCAGCGACGCCGGCCGTACCGGCGCCAAGGCCAGCGTCAACGGCGCCGTCAAGGGCTGGACGCTGATGAGCGCGGCCGGCTTCGAGGGCCGCCAGGCGGCCCGCCTGCGGGCCCTGCCGACTCCGCGCAACGGCGTGCGGCCGGTGTGGGAGACGATCGTCTTCGACAACGCCACCGGCGGCGACCCGCTCGCGTTGCTGAGCTGGGTGGACGCCCAGACGGGCAAGGTCTGGCGGCGCGAGTCACTGGTGAACTACGCCGAGGACAACCCGGCGTGGAAGGCGTTCCCGGCCTCACCGCCGCAGGACTACTCCTCGAGCGACACCCGCGAGCTGTGGTGCTGGACCAAGCCGAGCCCCGGCTGCGACCGGGCGCTCGACCCGAGCTCGCCCGACCTCGAATGGGACGTCAACCCCGGCACCGGGCCGTCCTTCACCACCGACGGCAACAACGCCAAGGCCGTCCACAACTGGAACAGCAACGACCCGTTCACGGTCGGGACCGAGACGGCCACGCCGCGCCCCGACCGCGACTACGTCTACCCGTGGACGAACCAGTGGTTCGAGCAGCGGTGCAACCCCGACACGACGTTCACCTCCGCCCAGCGGAACGACATCGACGCCGCACGGGCCAACCTGTTCGCCATGCACAACCGCATGCACGACTGGTCCTACCATCTCGGCTTCACCGAGCAGACCTTCAACCTGCAGAAGGACAACTTCGGCCGCGGCGGGCTCGGCAACGACCACGAGCAGGGCAACGCCCAGGCCGGCGGCATCTCCGGCGGGCCGCCCAACTTCGAGGCGCGTGACAACGCCAACCAGATCACCCCGCCCGACGGCATGGCCCCGATCACCAACATGTACCTGTGGCAGCCGATCGCCGGCGCGTTCTACGCGCCGTGCGTCGACGGCGACTACGACCAGACGGTGATCGGGCACGAGTACACCCACGCGATCACCAACCGGATGGTCGGCGGCCCGGACCTGGGGCTGTCGGGCCCGCAGGCGGGCGCCATGGGCGAGTCCTGGTCGGACCTGAACGCCATGGAGTACCTGAACGAGTACGGCTTCGTCCCGGTCGGCGGCGAGAACCGCTACGCGGTCGGTCCCTACGTCACCGGCGACAAGCAGGCCGGCATCCGCAACTACGGGATGAACCGCAGCCCGCTGAACTACTCCGACATCGGTTACGACGTCACCGGCCCGCAGGTCCACGCGGACGGCGAGATCTGGAGCGCCACCAACTTCGCCATCCGCCAGGCGCTGATCGCCAAGTACGACCGCCAGTTCCCGTCGGGCAACCGCGGGCTCCAGCAAGCCTGCGCCGACGGCAAGCGCCCGGCCGACCGCTGCCCGGGCAACCGCCGCTGGGCCCAGCTGATGTACGACTCCTACCTGCTGCAGCCCTCGCAGACCAGCATGGTGACCGCGCGTGACGCGCTGCTCGCCGCCGACCTGGTCCGCTTCGGCGGCGCCAACCAGGCGGTGCTGTGGAACACCTTCGCCAGCCGGGGCCTGGGCGAGGACGCCTTCTCGAACACCAACGCCGACCCCGACCCGATCCCCAGCTTCGCCTCCCCGTTCGCCAACGAGGGCCTGGTCTCCCTGCAGCCCAAGGACGACAAGGGCAACCCGGTCGCCGGCGCCCAGCTGTTCGTCGGCAGGTACGAGGCCAGGGCGATGCCGGTGGCCGACACCAACGGCGCCACCGCCCTGCCAGGGGTCGCCCGCATGGTCCCGGGGACCTACGACTTCATCGTCAGGGCCGACGGCTTCGGCGCCAAGCGCTTCCGCGCGACCGTGCGGGCCAACAAGGTGACAACGCCCAAGCTGGTGCTCCCCGCCAACCTCGCCTCGCGCACCAACGGGGCCACCATCTCGGGTGACGGGGTCAACCTCACCAGCCTGATCGACGACACCGAGGCGACCAACTGGGCCTCGCTCGGCGTGGCGGTGCAGGGGCGGGCGGTCACCGTCCACCTCGACCCGGCCAAGCCGTCCCACAAGGTCCGCCGGGTGCAGGTGAGCGCCCACCTGCGGCCGCCGTTCACGCAGAACGACCCGAACGACCCTGCGCAGAGCCGCTTCTCGGCGCTGCGCCAGTTCCAGATCCAGGTCTGCACCGTCAGCACCTGGGTCGACTGCACCCAGGACAGCCAGTTCAAGGTCGCCTTCACCAGCAAGGCCGACGCCTTCCCGGCGATCCGGCCGCGGCCGCGCGCGCCTGAGCTGATCATCCGGTCGTTCGACCTGCACTCGGTCCAGGCCACCTACGTGCGCCTGGTGGTGCTCAACAACCAGTGCACCGGCACACCCGGCTACCAGGGTGAGCAGGACGCCGACCCCCGCGCGGTCGACGACTGCGACCTCGGCAGCCCGCAGGGCCTGAACGTGCGCGCGGCCGAGCTGCAGGTGTTCGCCCGCTAGCGAGGACCCAGCCCCCGCAACGACGCGGGAACGACCGGCCGGCAGGCACGTCCTGCCGGCCGGTCGGCTGTCCGGGTCAGGCCGCTACGCGCCGGTCAGGTCGAGGGCGTCGGCGGCCGCGGCCGCGTCGGGAGGCACGCGGCGGGGCGGGGGCGCGCCGGCGACCGCCCAGTCCGGGTCCTTGAGGCCGTTGCCGGTGAGGGTGGCCACCACCAGGCTGCCACGCGCCAGGCCGCCGCCGGCGGCCAGCGCCAGCAGGCCGGCCACCGAGGCGGCCGAGGCCATCTCCACGAACAGGCCCTCCTCGCGGGCGAGCAGGCGGTAGGCGGCCAGGATCTCACGGTCGGTGACGGCGGCGAGCCCGCCGCCGGACTCCCCCGCCGCTGCGAGCGCGCCGGGGCCGGACGCCGGCTCACCGATCCGGATCGCGGTCGCGATCGTGGTCGGGTTGCGGACCGGCGCCCCCACCACCAGCGGGGCGGCCCCGGCCGCCTGGAAGCCGTGCATCGCCGGGAGGCCGGCGGCCAGCCCGGCCGCGGCCGCCTCGCGGTAGCCGAGCCAGGTGGCGGTGATGTTGCCGGCGTTGCCAACCGGGATGCAGTGCACGTCGGGGGCGCGGCCGAGCGCCTCGACGATCTCGAAGGCGACCGTCTTCTGCCCCTGGATGCGGTAGGGGTTGACCGAGTTGACCAGCGTCACCGGGTAGCGCTCGGCCAGCTCGCGGGCGAGCCGCAGGCAGTCGTCGAAGGAGCCGTCCACCGCCAGCACGGTGGCCCCGTGGACCAGGGCCTGGGCGAGCTTGCCGAGCGCGACCTTGCCCTCGGGGACCAGCACGGCGCAGGTGATCGCGGCCCGCGCCGCGTAGGCCGCCGCCGAGGCCGAGGTGTTGCCGGTCGAGGCGCAGAGCACCGCCTCGGCACCCTCCTCGAGCGCCTTGGAGACGGCCATGGTCATGCCCCGGTCCTTGAACGACCCGGTCGGGTTGACCCCCTCCACCTTGAGCAGGACCTCGCAGCCGGTGCGGGCCGACAGGGTCGCGGCCGGGACCAGCGGGGTGGCGCCCTCCTGCAGGGTGACCACCGGCGTCCCCGGGCCGACCGGCAGGTAGGCGCGGTAGTGCTCGATCACCCCTGGCCAGCGGGGGCGGTGCGCGGTCATGTTCATCTCACGATCACCTCGTCGGCCTCCTCCCCCTCGACCCGCATGACGCTGACCAGCTCGCTGACCACGGCGAGCCGCTCGAGGCCGGCCAGGGTGGCCCGCATGGCGCCCTCCTTGGCCAGGTGGGTGACCAGCACGAGCTGGGCCTCATCACCCTTGCCACGCTGCAGCACCGAGCGGATCGACACCCCGTGGGTGGCGAACACCGCCGCGACCTGGGCGAGCACCCCCGGCCGGTCGGCGACCTCGCAGGCCAGGTAGTACTGGGTGTCGACCTCCTCCATCGGCCGCAGCCGCGGCTCGTACAGGAAGGTGGAGCCGCCGCCGCGCGAGCCGTTGGCGCGGTTGCGGACCACCTCGACCAGGTCACCGAGCACGGCCGAGCCGGTCGGCAGCGCGCCGGCGCCCCGGCCGTAGAACATCAGCCGGCCGACCGCGTCGCCCTCGACGAAGATCGCGTTGTAGGCCTCGCCGACGCCGGCGAGCGGGTGGCCGTCGGGGACCATCGCCGGGTGGACCCGCGCGCTGACCTCGCCTTCGATCTCCTCGGCGATGGCCAGCAACTTCACCGTGTAGCCCATGCGGGCCGCCGCGGCGACGTCGGCGGCGGTCACGTCGGTGATGCCCTCGCGGTACACGTCGCGCGCCACCACCCTGGTGTTGAACGCGAGGCTGGCGAGGATGGCGCATTTGGCGGCGGCGTCGAACCCCTCCACGTCGGCCGACGGGTCGGGTTCGGCGTAGCCCAGCTCGGTCGCTTCGGCCAGCGCCTCGGCGTAGCCCGTCCCGGTGGTGGCCATGCGCCAGAGCACGTAGTTGGTGGTCCCGTTGACGATCCCGAGGATCCGGCGGATCCGCTCCCCGGCCAGCGACGCCTTGAGCGGGTGGACGATCGGGATGGCGCCGGCCACGGCCGCCTCGAAGCGGAGCTCCACCTCGGCCGCGTCGGCCGCGTCGAACAGCTCCGACCCGTGGGTGGCGAGCAGCTCCTTGTTGGCGGTGACGACCGGCTTCCGCAGCCGCAAGGCCTCGAGGATGAGGCCGCGGGCCGGCTCGATCCCGCCCATCACCTCGACCACCACGTCGACCTGCGGGTCGGTGACGACCTCGGCGGCCTGGTCGGTCAGCCAGGCCCGGTCCACCGCCGCGTCCCGCTGCCTGGCCAGGTCGCGGACTGCCACCCGCTGCAGGCGGATGGCCGCGCCCGCCCGGTCGGCGACCTGCGCGGCGTGGTCGGCCAGCAGCCGGGCCACCCCGGTCCCGACCACCCCACACCCCAGCATCCCGACTGCGACCGGCTCGCCCACGCCCCCGCTCCTCCACGTCAAGCCGGCGGCGCGAACGCCCGGGATCTCCCGGGCCGACGCCGGCATCCACCGGCCACCGGTCGGCTGGCGACCACCCAGCATCTTGCCTGACGCGGCGCGGCCGGGCACGCATCTCCGGGCCGGTGCCGCCGTCATGCGGCAGCGGGTCACATGCGCTCTGGTGCCTCCACGCCGGCGAGCGCGAGGGCGTTGGCCAGCACCTGGCGGGTGGCCACGCAGAGCCACCAGCGGGCGCTGGACAGCTCGACGTCGTCGGAGAGGATCCGGCACTCGCTGTAGAAGCGGTGGAAGCTGGCCGCCAGCTCCTCGGCGTAGCGGGTCAGGCGGTGCGGAGCCCGCTGCGCCATCGCCACCGCGACCAGCTCCTCGAAGTTGGCCAGCTGGCGCAGCAGGGCGCTCTCGGTGGCGTGGACGAGCAGGCCGAGATCGGCCCGCTCGGCCGGGACCGGCTCGAAGCCCTGCTCCCGGCCGGTGCGGAGCACGCTCGAGATGCGCGCGTGCGCGTACTGCACGTAGTAGACCGGGTTGTCGAGCGACTGCCGGGAGACCAGCTCCAGGTCGAAGTCGATCGGCGCGTCGATCGAGTACCGCAGCATCGTGTACCTGGCGGGGTCCTTGCCGACCTCGTCGATCAGGTCGTCGAAGGTGACGTAGTCGCCGGCGCGCTTGCTCATCTTCACCGGCTCGCCGCCGCGGACCAGGTTGACCATCTGGCCGATGAGGAACTCGGCGGCGTCGTCGTCGAGCCCGAAGGCGCGGATGGTCGAGCGCATCCGCCGCACGTAGCCGTGGTGGTCGGCGCCCCACACGTAGATCACCTTGGTGAAGCCGCGGCGGCGCTTGTCGCGGAAGTAGGCGGCGTCGGCGGCGAAGTAGGTGGGCACCCCGTTCGAGCGGATCAGCGGGCGGTCCTTGTCGTCGCCGAAGCGGCTGCTGAGCAGCCAGGTGGCGCCGTCCCGCTCGGCCACCACGCCGAGCTTGCGGAGGTCTTCGATGGTCGCCTCGATCGCGCCGCTCTCGTGCAGGCTGCGCTCGGAGAACCAGACGTCGAAGTGGACCCCGAAGCGCTCCAAGGTGTGCCGGATCCAGCCGAGCACCTTGGTGTACGCCCAGTTGGCGATGGTCTCGCGCCGCTCGGCCGGGTCGAGGTCGGCCAGCTCGTCGTGCCGCTCGAGCTCCAGCTCCTTGGCCAGCTCGCCGATGTAGCCGCCCCTGTAGCCGTCGGGCGGCGGCGTGGCGGGGCGGCCGAGGAGCGCCAGGTAGGCGGCCTCGACGCTCGCCCCGAGCAGGTCGACCTGGGCGCCGGTGTCGTTGCAGTAGTACTCCCGCTCGACCTGGTAGCCGCAGGCGTCCAGGAGGTTGGCGAGCGCGTCGCCGAACGCCGCCCAGCGCGCGTTGCCGACGTGCAGCGGCCCGGTCGGGTTGGCCGAGATGAACTCGACCTGGACCTTCTCGCCGTTGCCGACGTCGACGCGGCCGTGCCTCTCGCCCTCGCGCAGCACGCGAAGGACCAGCCCGGCGAACCAGCGCTGGGCGAGGCGGATGTTGACGAAGCCGGGACCGGCCACCTCGACGGTCTCCACCCAGTCGGGCATCTGCAGGTGGGCGACCATCGCCTCGGCGACCTTGCGCGGCGGCGCCTTGGCCGCCTTCGCCAGCACCAGGGCCACGTTGCTGGCCCAGTCGCCGTGCTCGGCGAGGCGTGGGCGCTCCAGCACCGGGGTGCCGACCGCGCCAGGATCGAGGTCGAGGTCCCCTGCCGCCGCTGCCTTGCGCAGGGCGGTCGCCAACAGCTCGGACAGCTCGCGCTGGACGGCGAGCACGGGCGCCCTGGTCATGTCAGCCTCGGGGTGGCGCCCCGGTAGCCACGGTGGGCCAGCAGATCGGCGACCAGTTCGAGCAGCGCGATCGGGTCGAACGGCTTGGTCACGTACGCAGCCACTCCGATCTCGCTCCCCCGCCTCACGTCGGAGTCCTGCGCCCTGGCGGACAGCAGGACGATCGGTACCGAGCCTCCGCCGGGGCCTTCCTTCAGCCGGCGGGACACCTCCCAGCCGTCCAGCTTGGGCATCATGATGTCGAGCAGCACCAGGTTGGGTTGGAACGCTCCATACGAGAGGAGCGCCTCCTCGCCATCCGAGGCGACCTCGACCTCGTAGCCCTCCAGCTCGAGGTTCACCTTGAGAAGCTGCTGGATGACCTGGTCGTCGTCGACCACCAGGATACGGGCATTGGCCATATCGGACATGGCGCCTGCACAGGAAGGACGGTCGGCGACGCGGGGCGGCCGGAGCATAGCACAGCCCCGCTCACCAGCAGATTCCCCACCGGGACGTGGCCAGGACGGGTGGTAGGATACGTCCCACCGCGCCGCGCGCGGCCTCGGCAGCACCAGCCCCCGTAGCTCAGTGGATAGAGCGCCGGCCTCCGGAGCCGGGCGCGCAGGTTCGAGTCCTGCCGGGGGCACCCGACCTGTGAAAGATCACCCGACAGGGGCGTCGAGCAGCACGAATGCCGTTTCACGCGGGTTTCTCGTGGATCAACTGCTGAGCGTTGTTCTGGCCGGACGCTACGGATGGGCCTTCTCGGTGAGTGGTCGGTCAAGGCAGAAGCTCGACGTACCCGTCGGTTCCGTGCACGCGGATCCGCTGCCCATCGGGGATCAGCCGGGTGGCATCTACCACACTGACGACGGCCGGCAAGCCGTACTCCCGTGCGATCACTGCGCCATGGGTCATCAGGCCTCCCACCTCCGTGACCAGGCCCGTGATCGCCACGAACAGGGGCGTCCAGCTGGGGTCCGTGTAGGCCGTGACCAGGATGTCGCCCGCTTCGAGATCGGCCTGCGCCATGTCCAGGATGACGCGGGCCCGCCCCTCGATGACCCCGGCGGAAACCGGTAGACCGACCAGGGCACCGGTCGGCACGTCATCGCGTCGGTACGCCCCGGCGATGACCTCGCCATCCGATGTGAGCACCCGGGGCGGCGTGAGTGCTTGATACGACCGGAACGCGTCCTTGCGCCGGCAGATGAGCTGGTCATCCACGTGGTTCGTGCGCACGACGTCGTGGAGCTCCTGGAGCCTGAGGTAGAAGATGTCTTCCTTCTCATGAAGCACGTGGGCCTGCACGAGGCGCTCGGCCTCTTCCAGCAGGGCCTGCTTGTACACGAAGTAGCGGCTGACCATGCCGTACTTCGGATACTCCCGGTACCCGATGAAGGTCCGGACCCGGTCGATCATCCGCTTGGCCTCTTCGGCCTTCCGCTCCCCGTCCGGCAGGGCCCGCAAGCGCTTCAGCAGCTCCTGTTCCTTCGCCCACGCCTCCTGGCGCCCTTGCTCGAAGCGCCGCGCGCCGGCGCCCGGCTCGAAGTTCTTGATGTT
>Ga0307320_10001028_pt1 | contig 10148 bp, 8 predicted proteins | sample ER_DNA_369_FD_194495 | JGI IMG/M metagenome (GOLD analysis project Ga0307320, IMG submission 194495) | Bulk soil microbial communities from the East River watershed near Crested Butte, Colorado, United States - ER_DNA_369 | ecosystem: Environmental > Terrestrial > Soil > Floodplain | place: USA...
TCCCCGCGTGGAGCATGTCCGGGTTCGTCATGACCAGGTTCGCGTTCTTTCGGATCAGGGGCCGGTCGGCCCGCGGCGTGTCGCCGTCGTAGACCCCCGCTCGGAGCTGGGGCAGCCTGAGCTCGCGGACCTGACGGAGCTGGTCGCGCGCCAGCGCCTTGGTGGGGAACAGGTACAGCGCGGTGCGCTTGGGGTCCGGCACCGCGGCCGTCGCGAACGCGAGGTTGTACACGAGCGTCTTGCCCGACGCCGTGCCCGTCGCGACGATCACGTTGCGACCGGACCGCGCGATCTCGAACGCCTCCCGCTGGTGCTCGTAGAGGCCGGTCACCCCGACGAGGGCGAGCCGCTGGCGGATCAGCTCGGGGACGTCTTCGGGGAACGGGCCGGGCTCGTTCGCACGAGCCGGCAGGTCCCGCACGTGGACGAGCTCGTCGTCGGCGTTCAGGGAGGCCAGGAGCGCGTGCGGGTCCACGCGGCGATGGTAGCCGCGGCCGTCGAGACCGCCCCGGCTACTCGCCGGAGATCTCGCGGCGGTTCAGGTCCCGGTAGGACGTCTTGAAGCCATCCCGGATCAGTGGGCGGATCAGGACCCGCTGGCGGGTGAAGATGACGATGCCGAGCACCATGTACACGCCCGCCACCAGGATGCGCTCGATCCCCATGAACGACTCGGGGACGATCGCCCCGACGATGAACTGCGCCCAGAACAGCGCGAACAGCATCCAGGCCTCGCGCACGCTGATCGAGAGCGTGACGAGCACCGCCACGGCGAAGAACGACTGCGCCGCCGTGAGGAACAGCTCCTCGCGCTGGTGGGCGTCGACCGGCAACCCGTGCAGCCCGCCAGCCGCGATCGCGAACACGATCGGCAGGGTGCCGACGAGCAGGGTCCACTGGTTCACCTTCGAGGACACCAGCGTCCCGAGGGCCGCGTTGGTGTTCAGGCGCCATGCGTACAGACCCGCCACGAGGAGCTCGGGCGCCTCGGATGCGAGCGGCGCGAGCCACTGGATCAGTAGGAATTCGTTGATGTTGAACTGCTCGCCGGTTGCGACGAGCGCCTCGGCGAAGTGCTCGGCGGAGAGCAGGATCACCACGGCCGCGAACACGAACATCGCGATCACGCTGGCCCGGCGCCGGGGGGTCCGAAAGGTCCCGATCCATCGCGCCGGCCCGACCAGGTGCGGTTCCTCGGCGGGGGCCTTCGAGATCCGCCAGGTGTACGCGGCGAAGATCGACACGAGGATGACGGAGTCCACCAGCGTGATCTGGGACTTCAGGGGCAGCGTGAGCGAGTAGACGGTCGCGAGCCCAAGGAACGCGACCTCGACCGAGTGCGGCCGGTCCAGCCGGACCTCGCGCAGGACCGGAGGGCTCTTGCGTGAGCGGTACGCCGCGATGAACACGACCATCGACCAGCCGATGCCGATCAGCAGCCGGTTCGCGCCCGTCATGTTGGCGAGGGCGAGCGAGCACGCGCTCTCCCTCGTGTCGTTGGCCGCCTTGCACGCCTGCCCGAACTCTTCGAACGCGTTCCCGCCCTTCCACGCGAGCACCATGTCCACGGCGTACTCGGGCAGGACCGCGATGAACGCGAGGACGGCGATGGCGAGACCCGCCGAGATGTCGAGCTGCGCTACCTCGGCCGCCCACGACAGGATGAAGGCCGCGCCGACGATCGCGAGCCCGAACAGCAGCGCCTGGACGGCGTTCGCGAGGGACGCGTCCGAGAAGCGGAGCACGATCGCCGGGATCGTGAGGGCCACCGCGATGAGCAGCGAGGACAGGGATCGTCCGGCCGGTGCGTCGCCGTCGAGTTGAGCGACGGTCTGCGACTCGCGATCGGAACCCACGGCCCGTTCCCCCTCGGCCGAAGGTCTCGTCCTCGCCGCGCGAGGGATCTACCGGGCCGCGACGCGCGACCGTCATGACGGCGGATCCGCTTGTGGACTACTCCCCTTCGCGACGGAGCCTAGCAGCCCGTCGGGACGTCCCTGCGTTCGGCGGTGTGACAGGATGCACGCCCGATGGAGTGGGCGCTGCTCGGCTCGTCGCTGCTCGTGATCCTCGGTGGCGCCGAGCTGTTCACGAACGGGGTCGAATGGATCGGGGAGGGTTTCGGCCTGTCCGAGGGCGTGGTCGGCAGCGTGCTGGCCGCGGTCGGTACCGCGCTCCCCGAGACGATCCTGCCGCTCGTGGCGATCGTCTCCGGACAGGCCGGCGGCGAGGAGATCGGCATCGGCGCGATCCTCGGGGCGCCGTTCATGCTGACGACGCTCGCGATGTTCGTCGTCGGCGCGGCGGTGCTCCTGTTCGCACGCGGCGGGCGGCGATCGACCGACCTGGACGCGGACCCGGGGGTCCTCCGACAGGACCTCGGGTACTTCCTGTGCATGTACGCGCTGGCGGCCGGCGCCGGACTCGTGCACATCCGAGCGCTGCACTGGGCCCTCGCGCTCGTGCTGGTGATCGGGTACGTCTTCTACGTCCGGCGCCACCTGCGGGCGCCCGGGGAGCGCGAGCTCGAGGACGAGGCGCGCAGCGAGATCCACCCCCTCTATCTCTGGGGCTGGCTCCGCCGGGCGCGACCGTCGCTGGCCCCGTGGTCGTCGGCGTCGCCGGACTGGCCGATGTTCGTCCAGACCGGTCTCTCGCTCCTGCTGATCGTGGGCGGCGCCAGGATGTTCGTGTCGGGCGTCAACACGATCGCCGGGAACCTCGGGGTGTCGCATCTCGTCTTCGCCCTGCTGGTGGCGCCCGTGGCCACCGAACTCCCGGAGAAGTTCAACAGCGTGCTGTGGGTCCGCCGTGGCAAGGACACCCTGGCGCTCGGCAACATGACGGGTGCGATGGTCTTCCAGTCATCCTTCCCGGTCACGGTCGGGCTGCTGCTCACGCCCTGGCACCTGGCGCACGAGGCGCTCGTGGCGGCCGTGATCGCGCTCGTGGCCGGTGGCGTGCTGTGGATGACGATCCGGTTCCGTCGGCGTTTCTCGGCGCCGCTGCTGCTCCTGCAGGGTGCCTTCTTCGCGGGCTACGTCGTCTACGTCGTCACGCGGTGAGCTCGCGCGGGTCGGGGCGCTAGCCGCCGAGCAGCGGCTCGTTCGGCGACGGCGGCACGTTCGCCTTCTTCAGGAGGCCGTCGTCGGCGAGATCCTTCGAGATCTTCTCGAGCGTTTCCTGGGTGAGGGTCACGACGGACAGGCCGCCGACCATCCCCGTGCCGCCGGGGAAGACGGCGTTCTCGACCTTGTTCGCGTTGATCGCGGTGCCGGTGAAGGCGAGGTCGAGCACCTCGTCCAGCGCGAGCGTGGTCGTGCCGTTGCGCACGAACGACGCCGCCCAGATCAGCATCCTGGCCGGGTCCTTGTTGAACTCCTTCTTGAGCTGGGCCAGCGCCGCGACCATCAGCCGGCCCTGGTTCTCCGAGCGCCCGAAGTCGCCGGCCGGCAGATCGTGCCGGTTCCTCGCGAACGCCAGGGCGTTGTCGCCGTCGAGCCGCTGCACGCCCGGGTCGAAGAACGCCCTCGAGGCCTCATCGTTCATCGCGAACGGCACGTCGACCACCAGCCCGTCGACGTCGTCGACCATCTGCTCGAAGCTCGCGAACCCGGTCATCGCCCAGTAGTCCATCTTCAGGTCGGTGAGCTGCTCCACCGTCTGCACGACCAGGTCGGGGCCCCCGTAGAACAGGGCGGTGTTGATCTTGTTCTGTCCGACGCCCGGGATCTCGACGTAGGCGTCGCGGGGGATCCCCACGATCGCCGCCCGGTGCTCGGCGGGGTTGATGGACAGGATGTGGATCGAGTCCGCGCGCTGGCTCTCGACCGCCTGGTCGGGCCGGGCGTCCGAGCCGATGATGAGGACGTAGATGGGCTTGGTCCCATCGAGGACGGGGACGTACTCGGCGTGGGCCGGCTCGAGTTGGAACAGCGGCGCCGCGGAGGCGCGCCTGGCCGGTTGGGTCGCGCCGAGCGCGGAGCCGGCGACCCAGGCCGCCACGAGGGCGACGAGGAGCGCGGCTCGGCGGCGGGCTGGGAGCACGCTCATGCGGAGGGAGAGGCCGAGGTCGAGGCCGAGGGCGAGGGCGGATGCGTCTCGTGATCTTCCCGCGTCACGTCGAACGCGGTGATCCTCCACCCGTCGATCTGGCCGAGGAAGAACTCCCCCTCGCTCACGATCGCCAGGTAGGTGCCGTTCTTGCGTTCCGCGGTGGCCCGGAAGATCACGGACACGACGGCGGTGTCCGGCTCGCCGTCGGGGTCGAACAGCACCTGGTAGGAGAGCTTGCTCCTGCCCGGGTCGACGGTGTCGAAGACATCGCCGGCGGTGGCGCCCAGCGTCAGGGTCTCAAGGCTCTGCTCGGCGGTCGCGGCCGCGTCGGGAGCGAACGCCGTGAAGACCTCCTCGTAGTCATCGTGGCGCCAGTTGCTCGGGTCCAGGTAGGCGTTCGTGTACAGGTCGTCGATCATCGGCGTGATCTCTTGCGCCACCTCTTCGGCGCTCGCCGAGAGCGAGGCCTTGTCCGCGTCGGGTGCGGTCGGGACCGCCGTTGCGGGCTTGACGATGAAGTCGAAGGGCGGCGCGGGCTCGTCGCCCCCGCCGATGATCGCGCCATCCCCGCCCCGCAGCGCGAGCAGGATCGCCACACCGATCGCGACGAGCACGACCGGCACGATGAGCAACGCGAGCGGCACTCGGCGCTTCTTGTTCGAGCCACGCTCGACCCGGTTGGGGGTCACGGAAGGGGGTTCGGTGCTGGTGGTCAAAACGCGTGAAGGCTACCCGTGCCCGGGACCCCTCGCAACACAGTTAGGATGGAGATGTTCTGAAGGTGCGCCGGGAAGACTGGTCGGCGGAGGGTTCCGCATGACCGACCGGACCGAACGCCACGACGATCCCGGCCCACCCGACGGTCTCCGGCCGACGTGGTCTCGCTCGGGTCGACGCTTCCCCCGCACGGTCGTGCAGCCCCTGCAGGCGTTCCTGCAGACGGAGACCTCCTCGGCGATCCTCGTGCTCGCCGCGGCCGCCGTCGCGCTCGTCTGGGCGAATCTGCCGGGCGACTCCTACCAGCGCGTCTGGGGCACGGAGCTCACGATCCGTCTCGGCACTCGAGCGTTGACCGGCGACCTGCGGAGCTGGGTGTCCGACGGGCTGATGACCCTGTTCTTCCTGGTCGTGGGTCTGGAGATCAAGCGGGAGCTCGTGACGGGGGAGCTCCGGCAACGCGGGCGGGCCTCGATGCCCGTGATCGCCGCGCTCGGGGGCATGCTGGTGCCCGCCGGCGTCTACCTCGCGATCACCTGGGGGAGCGCGGCGGCCGACGGGTTCGGGATCGCGATGCCGACCGACATCGTCTTCGTCCTCGCCGTCCTGTCCCTGGCAAGGACCGCCTCTCCCGGGCTGAAGGCGCTCCTGCTGGCCCTGGCCATCGTGGACGATCTCGGGAGCATCGTGGTGGTTGCCGCGTTCTACTCCGAGGACATCCAGGCGGCGGCGCTCGTGAGCGCGCTGGCCATCCTCGTCGCGTACGCGCTCTTCTGGCGGATCGGGGTCAGGGCCGTCGTCGTGTATGTGGCCCTGGGGGTCGGCGCCTGGGTGGCGCTCGACGCATCCGGCGTGTCGCCGACCATCGCCGGCGTGGTCATCGCGTTCCTGACGCCCGCGGTTGCGTTCCAGCGTCCGCGGCATGTGAGCATCGAGGCACATCGGGTCGCCGACCTGACCGTCGACGAGCCGGATCCGCCGGACGCCGATGCCGCGCAATGGTTGGACCTCGCCCGCCTGTCGCGGGAGGCGGTCTCGCCGCTCGCCCGAGCCGAGGCGCTCCTGTTGCCCTGGTCCAGCTACGTGGTCGTCCCGATCTTCGCGCTCGCCAACGCCGGTGTCCGACTGTCGGGGCACGCGATCGCCGAGGCCGCCACCGGCCGTCTGGGGCTCGGCATCCTCGCGTCCAGGATCCTCGGGAAGCCCCTGGGGATCACGATCGCGGTGCTCCTCGCCCTGCGATGGGGTCTGGGGAGCCTCCCGGCGGGGGTCGACCGGGGCCACGTCGTGGTCGCCGGCGTGGTGGCCGGGATCCCGTTCACCGTCTCGCTCTTCGTCGCCGAGCTGGCGCTCCCTCCCCGGCTCGTCGAGCCGGCGACGGTCGCGATCATGCTCGCCGCCGCCGCGACCGGCCTGCTCGGGTTCGTCCTCCTGCGGCGGATCGGTCGACGCGCGGAGCCGGCGCCGGAGGACTCTTCGTCGCAGGTCAGCTGACGGTCGACTCCCTATACTTGCCGGGCCCTGGCCGCCCCAACCGGTCCGAGCGCCCCGAAACCCGAGGAGGATCGCAACGTGCTGCACGGTGTCCTGGCCCAGGAAGGCGGCCCGATCGGCGCCGTCTTCGGTTCGTTCGAGACCAAGGCCTTGTGGGTGATCCTGCTCATCTCGCTCGTCGCCCTGGCGTTTGCGTACTACCTGGTCCGCGAGGTGCTGGCCGCCCCCGAGGGCAGCCCGAAGATGCGGGAGATCGCCCGTTCGATCCAGATCGGCGCGAAGGCCTACCTGAACCGGCAGTTCCGCACCGTCGCGGTCGCGCTGCGGTTCGGCCGCTCGGTCGCGTTCATCCTCGGGGCCGCGTTCAGCGCGATCACCGGGTACACGGGGATGTGGCTCGCGGTCCGCGCCAACGTGCGCACCGCGAACGCGGCCAAGGAGTCGGGCCTGCGACGAGCCCTGCGGATCGCGTTCCGCGCAGGCGGGGTGGCGGGGATGTTCACGGTCGGGCTCGGGCTCCTGGGCGCCACCGTGATCCTGCTCATCTACCAGCAGGATGCGACGGCCGTCCTGGTGGGGTTCGGGTTCGGCGGGGCGCTGCTGGCGATGTTCATGCGGGTCGGCGGCGGCATCTTCACCAAGGCGGCGGACGTGGGTGCGGACCTCGTGGGCAAGGTCGAAGTCGGGATTCCCGAGGACGACCCGCGCAACGCCGCGACGATCGCCGACAACGTGGGCGACAACGTCGGCGACTGCGCGGGGATGGCGGCAGACCTGTTCGAGTCGTACGAGGTGACGCTAGTCGCATCGCTGATCCTGGGCGCCGCCGCGTTCGCCGGCTCCGAGGTGGGGGCGATCGCCGGCGTGATGTTCCCGCTGTTCGTTCGCGCCGTCGGGGTGATCACGTCGATCATCGGGATCCTCGCCGTGACGCCTCGAAGCGAGGAGGAGCACGGGATGCGGGCCATCAACCGCGGCTTCTTCATCTCGGCCGCGATCTCGGCCGCCGCCGTCTTCGTGATCAGCGGTGTGTACATGGACGACCTGCGGCCCGCCGTCGCCGTGCTGTTCGGCCTGATCCTCGCGAGCCTGATCCAGGTCCTCACGCAGTACTTCACCGACACCAAGTACAAGCCCGTGCAGGAGATCGCCGAGTCCACGCAGACGGGCCCGGCGACGACGATCCTGTCCGGCTTCTCCATCGGCATGGAGTCGACCGTCTGGAGCCTGTTGATCATCGCCGCGGTCATCTCCGCCGCCTACGTCCTCGGGGACGGCACCCTCGAGGCGCTCTACTTCATCTCGCTGACCGGCATGGGGATGCTCACGACGGTGGGCGTGATCGTGTCGATGGACACCTACGGGCCGGTGTCGGACAACGCGCAGGGGATCGCCGAGATGTCGGGCGAGTTCGAGGGTCGTCCGGCGCAGGTGCTCACCGGCCTGGACGCCGTCGGGAACTCGACGAAGGCGATCACCAAGGGGATGGCGATCGCGACCGCCGTGATCGCCGCGACGTCACTGTTCGGCTCGTTCGCGGAGGCCGTCCTGCTCGCCCTCGGCCGCGAGGGGATCGAGTTCCCGATCCGCGTGGACCGGCCGAACGTGCTCGTCGGTCTCCTCATCGGCGGCTCGGTCGCGTTCCTGTTCTGCTCGCTCGCGATCCGCGCGGTCGGTCGGGCGGCCTCCCAGGTCGTGGTCGAGGTGCGGAAGCAGTTCCGCGAGCACCCGGGGATCATGACCTACGAGGAACAGCCGGACTACGCCCGGGTCGTGGACATCTGCACCAAGACATCGCTCCGCGAGCTCATGACGCCGGGGCTGCTCGCCGTCCTGTCGCCGATCATCGCCGGCTTCGCGCTCGGCGCGGAGGCGCTCGGTGCCTTCCTCGCGGGCTCGATCCTCACCGGCCAGCTGCTCGCCGTGATGCTCTCGAACTCCGGCGGCGCGTGGGACAACGCGAAGAAATTCATCGAGGAGGGCCACTACGGGGGCAAGGGCAGCGAGTCGCACAAGGCGGCGGTGATCGGCGACACGGTCGGCGATCCGTTCAAGGACACGGCCGGCCCGGCGCTCAACCCGCTGATCAAGGTGATGAACCTGGTCGCGCTGCTCTTCGCGCCGGTGATCGTCGAGCAGGCCGACAACGAGGTGGTCCGCGTCGTTGTCGTCGTGATCGCGGTCGCGGTGGTCGGAGCGGCCATCTGGGTGTCCAAGTCCCGCAGGTCCGAGCTCATGGTGGAGGCGCCCGAGCCCTCGGTGCGCGCGGGATAGGCTTCCCCGAACTCGGGACCAGGGGGCGGGCCAAGCCGATGGGACTCCTCGATCCGTTCCGGCGGTTCCTCCGCCGGATGGCGGAGAGCGACGAGTTGCGCTACGCGGAGGAGATCCGGGCCTGGGCGGAGAGCGTCCCGGGCAGCGTTCGGATCGCCGAGGCGTCCGCGCGGTCGCGGGTGAAACTCGCCGGCGTGGTCCGACGGATCACGGTCCGGCCCCTCGAGGGCCACGAGTCGCTCGAGGCGATCCTGTCGGACGGGACCGGAGAGGTCACGGTGATGTGGATGGGCCGTCGGACGATCCGCGGGCTGAGCCTCGGCACCCGTCTCGTGGTCGAGGGCCTGCTCGCCGACCAACGGGGCGAGAAGCGGATGGTGAACCCGAGCTTCGAGTTCCGTGCGTAGGCCTGGGGGACACCGAACGGTCGGTCAAGTTCCACGAGCCCGCCTGTCGATACCTTCTACATGCAACGAGGCCAGCCGCAGCATGCGTGGAGGGCCTGGCGGGACACGATCATCGTGGTCGTCGCGATCATCGCGATCGGTTCGCTCGCGTCGGCGAACCCGTCCCTGCGAGCGCCGCGGGGCCCGCACGAGTCCATCCTCGTCGTCCCCACGGGGGCCACGGGGACGAGCGGTCCCGCGGGACTGAGCGCTCCCACCGGGACGACCACCCCCGAGATCGAGCCTGGCGAGGAAGGCGAGCCGTCCTCGGACGGGGCCGACTTCACGGCCTGCGAGGGCCTGACCGGGCTCGACAACGCGATCTGCCGCCACGAGGCGCTCCTCGTCGTCCACCCGGACAACCAGGGCCTGCAGAACTCGCTCACGCACCTCCTGGAGCGCAGGGCCGAGCACGAGGCGAGGGCCGGCGAGGAAGACGGTGGGCACGTGCCACCGGGGAATGGATCCTCATCGTCCTCGAGCCACGGACATGGTCACGGCCAGAGCGGGGAATCCCACGGCAACGCCGGTGGCAACGGCAAGGGCAACGCCGACGGCAACGGCAAGGACCACTGAGCCCGTCGAACAGCTTCCTCGGACCGCCCTCGAACGATCCTAGGGTCCCTCGCCCTCCCCGAGCACGGCGGCCCGGAGCGCGCTTTCGGCGTCGGGCACGGTGAGGGCGAGCACCTCGTCGCCGTCGGTGATCACGGTCTCCGGCTGCGGGATCACCACGTGTCCCTCGCGGATGATCGCGACGATCGTCGCGTCGGGGGGAAGCCGCATCTCGTAGAGCGGCCGGCCGGCCGACGGCGAGTCGGCCGGGATCGTCAGCTCGACGATCGAGATCCCACCGCGTTCGAGCGGCAGCAGACGGACGAGGTCGCCAACCGTCACCTCCTCCTCCACCATCGCCGTGAGGATGTGCGGCGGCGAGACCGCGGCGTCCACGCCCCACTGCTCCGTGAACAGCCATTCGTTGTCGGGGTGGTTCACGCGCGCGAGCACGCGCGGGACGCCGAACTCTTGCTTCGCGAGCAGCGAGGTCACGAGGTTGTCCTCGTCGTCCCCGGTGGAGGCGACGACGACGTCCGCGGTGTTGAGCTGGGCCTTCTCGAGCACCCAGGGTTCGCACGCGTCGCCGATCATGTGATCGACCTG
>Ga0307320_10001029_pt1 | contig 10147 bp, 4 predicted proteins | sample ER_DNA_369_FD_194495 | JGI IMG/M metagenome (GOLD analysis project Ga0307320, IMG submission 194495) | Bulk soil microbial communities from the East River watershed near Crested Butte, Colorado, United States - ER_DNA_369 | ecosystem: Environmental > Terrestrial > Soil > Floodplain | place: USA...
GATGCCGTCCCGCCCGGTGGTCGCCCCGTAGAGGACGAGCAAGCCGCCGGTCAGCGTCGCCTTTGCTCGGGTCAGGCGCTCCTTCGGCACAAGCCCCACGCACATCGCGTTGACGAGGCAGTTCCCGGTGTACGCCTCGTCGAAGACGGCCTCGCCGCCGACGGTGGGCACGCCAACGCAGTTCCCGTAGTGGCCGATGCCAGATACCGCGCGCTCGAACATCCAGCCCGGCTCCCCGAACCGGAGCCCGTCGAGGAGCGCGATCGGGCGGGCGCCCATGGCGATGACGTCTCGCAGGATCCCTCCAACGCCGGTCGCAGCGCCCTGGAACGGCTCGACCGCGGACGGGTGGTTGTGGCTCTCGACCTTGAACGCGACCGCTTCGCCGCCGCCGAGGTCGAGGACGCCGGCGTTTTCTCCCGGGCCTTGAAGAACGCGTTCACCGGACGACGGCAGCCGCTTCAGCAGCAGCGCCGAGTGCTTGTAGCCGCAGTGCTCCGACCAGAGGAGGGAGAAGACCGCGAGCTCGAAGTCGTTCGGGTAACGACCGAGCAGCTCGCAGATGCGGTCGAACTCTCCGTCCGTCAGGCCGAGAGCGCGGTGGAGAGGCTGTTCGGCGACCCGCGTCAGATACTGGAGTCTAGACGTGCGCTCGGACGCGTCTCCAGCATCGGGAAGGAACGCTTCTTCACTCTCGTTACTGTGCAAAAGTGCCCCGCGGATACGTCCCGACGCTCCTTCTGCTCGCTGTCGCGTGGGGGTCGTCGTTCATGTTCATCGAGTTCGCGATCGAGGACCTCTCGCCCGCGGCGACGATGGCGGGCAGGCTGGTGGTCGCCGCGAGCGTGCTCCTCGGGATCCTCATCGCGCGGCGTGGATTTCGGCAGGCGATCCGTTGCGTCCGCATGTTCGGGCGGGCCGGGTTGATCCTCGGCGTGATGACGACGGCGCTGCCTTTCTGGCTCATCGCGTGGGGTCAGACGCACATCGACTCCGGAATCGCCGCGATCGCAAATGCCTCAATGCCGATCTTCGTTGCGCTGCTCGCGATTCGGTTTGCGCCGGGCGAGCGAGTGAGCGGCCTGCGCGCGGTGGGGATCGGGCTCGGGATCCTCGGTGTCGGGGTGCTCGTCGGCGTCGGCCCGCAAGGCGGCTTGTGGGGTGCGATCGGGACGCTGGCCGTCGTGCTCGCGGCCGTCTCGTATGCGGCTGGGTCGCTTTACGTCCAGCGGAAGCTTGACGACTCCTCGGGCCTCCTGGTCATGACCTCCTCGACGATCTGGGGAGCGATCGTGATCCTGCCGCTCGGCATCGCCCAGGCGCCGTCCGAGCTGCCGGGCTGGAAGGCGATCATGGCGATCCTCGTCATGGGCGTCGTCGCAACCGCGCTCGGGCTCCTGCTCTACGTCCACCTCGTCGAGAGTTACGGCTCGTCGCGGGCCAGCCTCGTCGTCTACCTCCTGCCGGTCATTGCCCTCGTCTATGGCGCCGTCTTCCTGGACGAGCCACTGCGGGCCACCGCGGTCGTCGGGCTCGCTCTGATTCTGGGCGGGGTCGCCCTCGGCTCCGGCCTCGTGCGGCCCCTGCGCCGCCAGGAGCCGATCCCGGCGCCGACTCCGTGACCGTCGTCGAGGGCGAGGGCCTTCGCCTTCGTCGAGCGACCGAGGACGACGTCGAATTCGTCGTCGGGCTGCTGAACGACCAGGAGGTCGAGCCGTTCATGGCTGCCTCCCGGCCGCGCGATCGGGGCGGCGTCTTGGACGACATCCGTGCGTCGACCGGCGAGCCCGGCGAGTCCGGGCTCTTCGTGATCGAGGTTCCGGACCGCGAGGACTGGGTCCGCGTCGGGATGATGGAGTTCTCGCTCTCGAACCGGCGCAGCCGGATCGCCCACCTGGGCGGCCTCGCGATCCACCCCGATTTCCGGGGCCGGCGACTCTCCGACCAGGCCGCCCGCCTTTTCCAGCGGCATCTGATCTTCGACCTCGACTTCCACCGGCTCCAGCTGGAGTGCTACGGCTTCAACGAGCGGGCGATCCGGCACGCCGAGCGCGCCGGTTTCGTGCGGGAAGGGGTGAAGCGCAAGGCGTACTGGCGCCACGGAGAGTGGGTCGACGGGATTCTCTTTGGGATGATCAGGGAGGACCTGGAGGCATAAAGTTCGCGCCGGCCGGTTGCGCGCTTGCAGTCGCTGGCGTTAGATCACGACATGCGGCGTGTGCTCGACGCCTTCGCGATCGTCGCCGCGGTCTTCCGGAACCCGGACCTCCGCCGCGTCGAGCTTGCCTGGGGCGCGTTGATTACGGGGGAGTGGCTCCACTTCGTCGCGCTCGGCGTCCTCGCGTACCAGGCGGGCGGAGCCGTCGCCGTCGGCGTCGTCGGGTTCGTCCGGATGCTTCCCGCCGCCGCGATCGCGCCTTTTGCGGCCTTCCTCGGCGACCGTTTTCGGCGCGAACGTTTTCTCGTGGCCGTGGCGCTCGTGAGCACCGTTTCGGTGGGCGGCTCCGCGGTCGCATTCGCCGCCGGGGCCGACATCGTCGTGTTCGCGCTCGCCGCGGTGGCCGCGGTCGCCCTGACGCTCTACCGCCCGGCCCATCAGGCTCTCCTACCGTCCCTCGCGAGGACGCCCGAGGAGCTCGTCTCCTGCAACGGCGCGACTTCGATGATCGAGGGGCTCGGGACCCTTCTGGGCCCGCTCCTCGCCGGTCTGCTCGTCGCGGTCGGCGACGTCGGAGTGGCTTTCACAGTCGCGGCCGCATGTCTCCTCGGGGCCGCGCTGCTGCTGGCGCGAACCCGTGTCGAAGGTCGAATCTACGCCAGCGCGGAGCGCGTCCGCCTCGGCCGCGACCTCCTTCAGGGCTTTTCGGTTCTCCTGCAGGATCAGCACGCGCGCCTGATCGCAGGGCTGATGCTCGCGCAGACCTTCGTGCGGGGCTGCCTGAACGTCCTCGTCGTCGTGACCGTGTTCCAGGTCCTCGTAGCCGACTCCGCGTACGTGGGCTACCTCACCGCTGCGCTCGGCGTCGGAGCGCTGCTCGGCGCCGTCGCGGCGTTCATGCTGAACGGCCGCCGCCTTGCCACACCCTTGGGCGTCGCGCTTCTGCTGTGGGGACTTCCAATTGCGCTCATCGCGGCGTGGCCGAACAAGGCGGTCGCCCTGTTGCTCATGGGCGTCATCGGTGTTGCGAACAGCATCGAGGACGTGGCGGGGTTCACGCTGCTGCAGCGGCTCATCGCCGATCGCGTCCTTGCGCGGGTGCTCGGCGCGTTCTGGGGGGTCGCGATGGCTGGAGTCGCGGTCGGGTCGCTCGCGGCGTCGGCGCTCGTCGAAGTTCTCGGCGCCAAGCCTGCACTGGTCATCGTGGGCGCGGTTCTCCCGCTCCTGACACTCGCAGCGTGGTTCCGTCTCCGCGCTGTCGACGGTGCCGCCGTCCTCCCCGAGGCTGAGCTTGCGTTCCTCGACACGGTCCCGATGTTCTCGCCGCTTCCAATTGCGGTGAAGGAGCAGTTGGCGGGGAGGCTGATCCCGCTTTCCGTGGACGCAGGGGAAGCCATCATTCAGGAGGGCGAGGCGGGCGACCGCTTCTACATCGTCGTCAGCGGCGAGCTCGAGGTGATCAAGGGCGGCCGTCGCGTGATCGCCCGCGGACCGGGCGACTACTTCGGCGAGATCGCCCTGCTGAAAGGCATCCCACGGACGGCGACGGTGACGGCACTCAGCCGCGCGGAGCTATACGCGCTCGAGCGCGACGACTTCCTCGCTGCGGCAACGGGCCACTCGGCCGGTCAGGCTGCAGGCGATGCCGTTGTCGCGGCACGCCTCGCGGCGACGTAGGGCGGGCGGCTGCCGCGACTGGCCCGGTCAGGGGCGGAGGACCGCGGCGTCGTCCGCGTAGAAGCACGCTCCCGGGGGCGCGTCGGCGCTGGAGAGGTAGGCGTTGAAGTCGAGCGTCGAGCCGGGTGATGTGATCGTGTAAGTGACCGTCACCTGCTGCCAGGAGGTCGTGAGCGTCACCTGTGCCGTCGCGGTGCCGAGCAGGGCACCGGAGCTGATCGTGTACTCGCGGAACCTGAGCTTGAGGGGCTTGCCGGCCGTGTCCGCTCGTACCCACATGCTGCCGACGTAGGTGCCGGCCGACGTTGGCCTCACCCAGTCGGGAGAGTCGTTCAGCAGGCAGGTGTTAACACTCGATCCAGCGTTCGTCAGCTTTGCGGCCCAGCTGCCTGAGTGCCCTCCCGCGACACGCGTCAGGGTGATGCCCGTGCCTGAACCGGCGGTGTTCCAGCCCGAGACGTCGACCTCGAAGCCCGGGTTCCTGACGAAGCTGACCGCGAGCGACGCCGTACTGGTCTTGCCACCGTCATTGCCGGTCACGGTGTGCGGCCCACCTGCGTTGGCGGTGCAGATGCTCCCTGTGCACGACCCCTCCGGGGCGATCGAGAAGGTGGTGAACGCCGTCACGTCGCCGAGCGAATTGTTCGAAGCATCGAAGCCCTGCGCGGTATAGGCCTGCGAGCCGCCGGCGCTGATCGTCGCGCTCGAGGGGCTGATCACGATGTGATCGAGGCTGCCGGCCGACACCTGCAGGGAAGCGGTACCGGTCTTACCGCTCTTCGTCCCGGTCACCGTATGCGCCCCTGTCTCCGTCGCCGTACAGGTCGCACCGGTACAAGAGCCGTTCGGAGAGATCGAGAAGGTCGTCGTGGAGGTAGCGTCGCCGAGCGAGTTGTCGTACTGGTCGCGCCCCTCCGCCGTATAGGCCTGCGACCCGCCCGAGGGGATCGTCGCCGAGGCCGGCGTCAGCGCCAGATGGTCGAGCGCACCGGCGGTCACGTTCAGCGAGGCGGTGCTCGTCTTGCCGCCATTGTTGCCGGTCACCGTGTGTGCCCCGGCCGCCGTTGCCGTACACGTCGCGGCCATGCAGACTCCGTTCGGCGTGACGGAGAAGGTGGTGAATGCGGTCACGTCGCCGAGCGAGTTGTTCGAGGCATCGAAGCCCTCGGCGGTGTAGGACTGCGAACCGCCGGCGCTGATCGTGGCGCTCGAGGGGCTGATCACGATGTGGTCGAGCACGCCGCTGGCCGTCACCTGCAGCGAGGCGGTTCCGGTCTTGCCACTCTTCGTTCCGGTCACCGTGTGCGCTCCCGACACCGAGGCCGTACAGGTCGCCCCAGTGCAAGATCCGTTCGGGGTGATCGAGAACGTCGTGGTCGAGGTGACGTCGCCGAGCGAGTTGTTGTACTGGTCGCGTCCGTCCGCCGTGTAGGCCTGCGACTCGCCAGATGAGATCGTCGCCGAGGCCGGAGTCAGCACGAGATGGTCGAGTGCCCCCGCGGTCACGCTCAGCGACGCGGTACTGGTCTTGCCACCATTGTCCCCGGTCACCGTGTGCGTCCCCGCTGCGGTCGTCGTGCAGCTTGCACCCGTGCAGGTCCCGTTCGGCCCGATCGTGAAGGTCGTGGAAGCGGTGACATCGCCGAGCGAGTTGTTCGAGGCATCGAAGCCCTCGGCGGTGTAAGCCTGCGAGCCGCCGGCGCTGATCGTGGCGCTCGAGGGGCTGATCACGATGTGGTCGAGCACGCCGCTGGACGTCACCTGCAGCGAGGCGGTTCCGGTCTTGCCACTCTTCGTTCCGGTCACCGTGTGCGCTCCCGCCACCGAGGCCGTACAGGTCGCCCCAGTGCAAGACCCGTTCGGGGTGATCGAGAACGTCGTGGTCGAGGTGACGTCGCCTAGCGAGTTCTCGTACTGGTCGCGCCCCTCCGCCGTGTAGTCCTGTGAGCCGCCCGCCGAGATCGTCGCAGAGGCCGGTGAAAGCGCTAGATGGTCGAGCGCACCCGCGGTCACGGTCAGCGAGGCGGAATCCGTCTTCCCGGAGTCGTTCGCGGTCACCGTGTGCGGCCCTGCCGCGGTTGCCGAACAGGTCGCGCCTGTACAAGTCCCGTTCGGGAAGATTGAGAAGGTCGTGGAAGCGGTGACATCGCCGAGCGAGTTGTCCGAGGCGTCGAACCCCTCCGCGGTGTAAGCCTGCGAGCCGCCTGCGCTGATCGTCGCGCTCGCCGGGCTGATCACGATGTGGTCGACCACGGCCGGGTTCACCTCCAACAGGGCGGTGCCTGTCTTCCCAGCCTTCGACCCGGTCACCGTATGCGCCCCCGCGACGGAGGCGGTGCAAGTCGCGCCCGTACAAGACCCGTTAGGGGAGATCGAGAACGTCGTGGTCGAGGTCACATCCCCCAACGAGTTGCCGTACTGGTCGTGTCCCTGCGCCGTATAGGTCTGCGAGCCTCCAGCCGTGATCGTCGCCGAGGCAGGTGAGAGAACCAAATGGTCGAGCGGACCATTCGTCACGCTCAGCGAGGCGGTGCCGGTCTTGCCGCTCTTCGTCCCGGTCACCGTGTGCGCTCCCGACACCGAGGCGGTACAGGTCGCCCCAGTGCAAGATCCGTTCGGGGTGATCGAGAACGTCGTGGTCGAGGTGACGTCGCCGAGTGAATTGTCGTACTGGTCGCGTCCCTCCGCCGTGTAGACCTGCGATTCCCCCGCCGAGATCGTCGCCGAGGCAGGCGAGAGCACCAGGTGATCGAGCGCTCCCGCGGTCACCGTCAGCGAGGCGGTGCTCGTCTTGCCGCCGTTGTTGCCGGTCACCGTGTGCGCCCCGGCTGCCGTCGCCGTACAGCTCGCGCCCAGGCAGGTCCCGTTCGGGGAGATCGAGAAGGTCGTCAATGCCGTCACATCGCCGACGGAGTTACCCGAGGCGTCGAAGCCCTGCGCCGTGTAAGCCTGCGAGCCGCCGGCGCTGATGGTGGCGCTCGAGGGGCTGATCACGATGTGATCGAGGCTGCCGGCCGACACCTGCAGGGAAGCGGTGCCGGTCTTCCCGCTCTTCGTCCCGGTCACCGTATGCGCCCCCGCGGTCGACGCGGTGCACGTCGCACCGCTGCAGGACCCATTCGGCGTGATCGAGAACGTCGTGGTCGACGTCACGTCGCCGAGCGAGTTGTTGTACTGGTCACGGCCTTGTGCCGTGTAGGCCTGGGAGCCGCCAGAGGTGATCGTGGCCGAGGCCGGCGAGAGCGCCAGGTGGTCGAGCGATCCAGCGGTGACGGTCAGCGAGGCCGTGCTGATCGCCCCGGAGTCGTTGCCGGTTACGGTGTGCGGTCCCGCCGTCGTCGCAGTGCAGACGTTCGCACTACACGACCCATCCGGAGTGATGGAGAACGTGGTCGACGCGGTCGCATCGAAGGAGTTGCCAGAGGTGTCGAAGCCCTGGGCCGTGAAGGCCTGCGAACCGCCCGCGGCGATCGTGGCGCTCGAGGGACTGATCACGATGTGGTCGAGTGAGCCGCCACCCTCGAACTCATAGGCTCCTCGGTCGTCGTATGCCCGCGGTCCAGCCCCCGTATTCGCGGTCGCCGGATCGTCGAGTCGGGGGTTTCCTTCGGCGTCGACGTTCGGCTGCCCGCTCGCACCAGAGTTGGCCGAATCAATCGCCGGCGAGCCGGCCGTCAGGTCAAACTCGCCGCCGGTCGCGTTCTGGAAACCGGGACTGGCCTGAATGCCGCGCGTCTCTTTTCCGGTCGCGGACCTGAACGCAGTGAGCGACGTGTAGTTGACCGAGTTCCAGATGAGCATCACATCCGGCGTGCTCAGATCGACCAGGTCGTAGTCCATCGTCGTGCCCGAGGTCGAAGCAGAGTCGACTCGGATGTTGCTGCGCGTACGCGGGCTGGCGATGCCGTTGTCGACGCTGATGTTGTTCGCGATCGTCGCCCCGGTGGAGCTCCCCTCTACGTTGATGCCGGCTGTCACGTTCTTGTAGACGGTGTTCGCGATGACCCGCTGGCCCGTCGACGCGTAATTGTCGATGCCGTGGTCGCCGTTCTTGTACGTAACGTTGTTCGCGAGCAGGTTGTTGTTCGATCCGGTGAAGGATTCGATGCCCGAGTCTTCGTTGTCATGGGTGACGTTGGCGGAAACAGTGTTTCCGGGGGAGGAGTAAAGACGGATCCCGGCGGCCGCCCGCTCGATCACGCGGGCGTTCTCGAAGACCTCGTTCGCCACAATCTGATTCCGCGTGCTGCCGCTCAGGAGGTAGATGCCATAGTCCGTGTTGTGGTCGACGGTGTTGGTCGCGACAACGGAGTCGGTCACGCTGTCAAGGCGGATTCCCTTGGCGAGCTTTCCCTGGGCCGGCAGTCCGGAATAGCTGACGTGATTGCCCCGGATGGTGATGTTCGACGAGTTCTTGGCCACGATGCCGTCTGCGGTGGTCCCGGTCACGTTGAAGCCCTGGACGGTCACGTAGCTCCGGCCGCTCAGGTAGAAGCCGTTGGCGGAGCCACTGCCGCTTCCGGTGACGGTCACAGAGGCTCCGGGCGCAGCGACGAAGTTGATGGGCGCGCTCGCCGTACCCGAGCTGGTCACCGTGACGCTCTCGTTGTAGGTGCCCGAGAAAACCAGGACGGTCTGGCCGGCGGTCACCCTCGAGGCGGCGGTACCGATCTTGCAGAACGGCTGTGTCGCCGTCCCCGAGCCGCCGTCCGAGCAGTTCGAATTGCCGCGGTCCACGTAGAGCGTCGGAGGAGGCGGAGGCGGCGGCGGCGCATTCGCGCCGATCGTGTACGAGTCGATGACGGATCCCTGCACGCAGGAGATGTCGTCGCGGCTCGTCGGCGGCCCGCAGACCGCATCGATACGCATCCCGGTCGAGGACACGTCGATCCGGAGGTGCTCGAGGTGCATGGCCCTGAAGGCCGTGCGCGAATCGGTCGTCGACCATGGCGACTCGAGCGACGACCCTCCACCGCCGGAGGTGATGTGGGTGACCCCATTGATCGGTTGGAAGCGCTCGTAATCGTGGGAGTGGCCGTTGACGTTCAGGACGTATTTCGAGTAGCGGCCTCCGAACGTGTTCAGGACGCTCGCCAGCGCTGTATCGCCGAGGTGGAACCCTGTGGAGAAGGCCGGCCGATGACCGAACGTCACGATGAAGTGGATCGACGCGTCGGCCTGGGCGGCGGCGAAGATCGGATCGGCTTGCGTCTGCCACCCATTCCACGTCGTGCTGGAGTACTTCTCCGGATAGGCGATGAATCGCACGCCACCGGCGTCGAACCACGACCAGTCCTCGCCGCAACACCCTGCTGCCGGCGCGGTCGGCGAGGTCTGCGGGTTTGGGAGGACGAATCGACTTTTGTAGTTCCGGAGATCGTCGGCCGACGAGTTCTCCCACTCGTGGTTCCCCCATACGGGCATGTAGGCGGCCTGCTGGCTCCACGCCATCACATCGTTGAAGTGCTGGTCGACGGAGGCTTGTCCGAACGGCTCCGCGTACGTCAGGTCGCCCGCCACCAGCACGAACGCCGGGCTGTCGGCTGCCACCTGGTTCTGAGTGGGCAGCACATTGGAATACTCCCGCGAGCTGCCTACGTCTGCGATCACGTCGAATCGGAAATCACCGGTCGGGGCGGTCGTGAACGTGTGATCCGTGCCTCCGCCGATCGAATAGTGGTAGGTGGCCCCGGCGGTCAGGCCGGTCAGGTCGACCTCCTGGAAGGGGCCGGTCGAGGAAAACGGCAGGGGAGTGGGCGCATGAGTCGTCGCCGTGCTTCCGTAGGCGGAGGTCGGGCCGTACCGAATGTCAGTGGCGGTCCCGCGCCAGTCGAAGGAAACCGACGTCGGACTTGTAAAGGTGTAGTGCACCTCGTCAGCGGTGCCGACGGCTGACCGCACAATGGCGGGAAGGATGAGGACGAGGAGTACATTGGCGAGCAGGCAAACCATGCAGGCTGCCAGCCGCCGGCGTTGACTCCGCCTCGACGCCGCACGCCGGGTCTGGTCCGCAGTCCAGTCGGGGTTGATCCCCTGCCCTCCCCAGCGACCGATCAAAAGCCCCTCTTCCTCCCCTCGTTCCGGCATCGCGCCGGTGCCGCATTGCGTCAGAGGGGCACCTCTCCCGCCCTGCGCCCCAGGACAGACATCGTGAACCTCGTGTCGAGCAAGGTCAATGGGCCGAAGGACCTGCTCGACCTACCCAAAAGAACAGGTTCGGCTTGGTTCGGCCGCTCCTGAGATCGCGTCACGGAGAACCGTCGAAAGAGCTCGAGCTGCCGACGGCCGGCCGACGAAAGCGGGGGGGCCGGC
>Ga0307320_10001031_pt1 | contig 10137 bp, 12 predicted proteins | sample ER_DNA_369_FD_194495 | JGI IMG/M metagenome (GOLD analysis project Ga0307320, IMG submission 194495) | Bulk soil microbial communities from the East River watershed near Crested Butte, Colorado, United States - ER_DNA_369 | ecosystem: Environmental > Terrestrial > Soil > Floodplain | place...
CCCGCACGCGCCGCTACCGAGAGCAATGTCGCGGTGAGCGCGACCAGCGCGAGCACGCCAAGCTGAGGGGCCTCACGCCGCCGACGACGCATACGCATCCAAGGCAAGATAACGAGGACAGGGGATCTCCTCCAGAAACCGGGCCGCTGAAGCGATCATCGCGGCGTTGTCGGTGCAGAGCGGAAGGGGTGCCAGAGCGGCGCCGGGCAGCGCAGCCCGCAGCTCCGAGTTTGCCGCGACGCCGCCTACGACGGCGAGCCGATCCGCCCCGATCTGCTCCGCCGCCTCTCGGGTGCGGCCCACGAGCGCCGTGACGATGGCACGCTGGTAGCTCGCCGCAAGATCCGCGCGCCGCGCCGCGAGCTCGTCGGCTGGAAGCTCCCGGACCTTGTAGAGAAGCGAGGTCTTGAGCCCGGAGAACGAAAAGTCGAGGCCGGGCACACGCGCCACGGGAAAGTCATACGCCTCGGGGTCGCCCTCGCGTGCGATCCGGTCGATCTCGGCGCCACCTGGGTAACCGAGACCGAGGAGACGCGCCCCCTTGTCGAAGGCCTCGCCCGCTGCGTCGTCGATGGTCGTGCCGAGCACCCGGAACCCTGAATGGTCCTGGACGTCGAGCAGCAGCGTGTGGCCGCCGCTGGCGAGCAGGCACAGAAAGGGCGGTTCGGCGGCATCGGGCTCGACGAAGAGCGAAGCGACGTGTCCGTGCAGGTGGTCGACGGCGACCAGTGGCAGCCCCCGGGCCCAGGCGAGCGCCTTTGCCGCCGAGAGGCCGACCAGGAGCGCGCCGATCAGTCCGGGCCCCTGAGTGACCGCGACCCGCGTTACGTCGTCGAGCGATGCCTCCGCTTCTTTCAGAGCCTCGCGAACGACCGGGACGACGAGCTCGAGGTGCCGTCGAGAAGCGACCTCTGGGACGACTCCTCCGTAGCGCGCATGCAGTTCGGCCTGCGAGGAGACGACGCTCGAGAGGATGCGGCCGCCATCCGTGACGAGCGCCGCCGCGGTCTCGTCACAAGACGTCTCCAGGCCGAGGATCAAGCGCTGGCCGGTTCCCTGACCGGGTCCTTCCACATGATCAAGGCGTCTTCGCGGTTGTCCGTGTAGTAGCCGCGGCGGACTCCCCGGGCCTTGAAGCCGAGGCTTTCGTAGAGCTTGATGGCCGGGTCGTTCGAGACCCGCACCTCGAGCGTGTAGCCACGACGCCCGTCCCCGATGGTGAGCTCGAAGAGCCGTTCCATCAGCCTGGTGGCGATCCCCTTGCGCCGGTGGCTGCCGGCGACGGCGAGATTCATCACATGCCAGGCGTCCACGTAGCGGGAGATGATCAGGTACGCCACGAGGCTGCCTGCGTCCGGGTCGATGGCGCCCAGGCAGATCGACGACGGCTTCGCGAGCTCGCCGGCGAACATGGAACGCGACCACGGCGTGGGGTACGAGCTGCGCTCGATGTCCTCGATCGCATTGAGATCGCGGAGCTTCAACCTGCGGACCTCGAGTGTCACGCCAGGCTCCGGTCGGCGTCGGGGACACGCACGTAGAGAGGCTCCACCAGCTCCGCAGGGCCGAAGTCGCCGGCCAGGCCCGCGTGGAGGCTGGCGCGCGGAACGTGCAGCTCGCTTTGGTCGGGGGGCACCTCCGCGCCGGCTGCCTCGAGCAGGTCTCGGTAGCGGACGGCTCCGTCGCCGACACAGACCTGACCAGGCGAAAGCCGCATGCTCGCCGGCGCGATTGCAACCGGGATGCCGTCGACCAGGGTGAACACCTCTTTGCGCCGGGCGTCGATCACCGCGAGAGCTCCCGGAGCCCCGACTGCGAGCGCATCGAGCGTGGACACGCCCGCAATCGGGATTTCCAAGGCGAAGGAGAGGGCGCGAGCGGCGGAGAGGCCCATCCGCAAGCTCGTGAAGCTGCCGGGACCGGTGCCGACGACGAGCCCCTCGAGGGAGCTCGCCTGCGCGCCGCCTTGCCGAAGCACGGCATCGACGTCCTCGAGCACACGCGCCGGAATCGAGCTCCGCTCCGCAAGCGTCTCGCCGTCGCCGACGAGCGCGCTCGTCGCCACGCCGGTCGCCGTGTCGAACGCGAGGATCAGCACGGCTGCACCGCGATCAGCCTCCGGTCCTCGCCCGCATGGCTCAGGCGTATACGAAACCGGGGGTCCGGTAGCCCATCTCCGGCAGCTTCCGGCCACTCGACGAAGCAGACCGCGCCGTCGAAATAGGGCTCGAGGTCGCCCCATTCCGCCGGCGATACCCCTTCGAATCGATACAGATCGAGGTGAGACACGTCCACATGGCCACGGTAGCGATGGCCGACGGTGAAAGTCGGGCTTGTCACCGGCCCCTGCACCCCGAGCGCCCGGCACGCGCCGCGGACGAAGGTCGTCTTTCCGGAGCCGAGCTCTCCGGAGACCGTGACGACGTCTCCGGGGCGGAGATCGGCAGCCACGTTCGCCGCGATGCGCTCGGTCTCCTCGGGCGAGGAGGACTCGTGCTCCATGACGCGATGCTAGAAGAGGCCCAGCTGAACAGCGGGCTCCGCCACGAGCACAGGCGGGGGCTCCGGCGGAGGGGCAGTGACGCGGCCGATCAGCTCCGGGAGGCTGCGAAAATCCTCTTCGAGCACCTTGAGCATCGCCGGCGTGTAGAGCGCGGCCGCGGGGTGATAGATCGGATAGAGAAGCACCGAGCGCCCGCCGAGCGTGACTTCTTGCTCCTGGCCGTGGACGCGGGTGATGCCCAGCTGCTTGCCCGACAGGAGCTTCGTCGCGAAGTTTCCGAGCGTGGCGACGACCTTGGGCTCGATGAGCGAGACCTGCCGGAAGAGATGGCCCTCGCAAGCCTCAATCTCGTCGGCCTGCGGATCGCGGTTGCCCGGCGGGCGGCATTTGAGGACATTCGCGATGTAGACGTCTTGGCGGGAGAGGCCGATCCCCGCCAGCAACTTGTCGAGGAGCTTCCCAGCCTGACCGACGAACGGGTAGCCCTGCTTGTCCTCGTGGAAGCCGGGTGCCTCCCCGACGAACATCAGGTCGGCGTGGGGATCCCCGACACCGAAGACGACCTGCGTCCTGCCTTCTGCAAGCCGGCAGCGTACGCAGGCCGACGTCGCGACCCCATAGATCTCGAGGGCGTTAGCCGCAGCCACAGCTTCCGCCGCAACATCCGCCCCCGGCTGACCTACCGCCGAAGCTCGGCTGCTCGGCGGTGCCGACCGCGGCGAACACGGAGAACTGTTTGCGCACGTTCGAGGCCTCGCAGTCCGGGCAATTCACTGCTTCGCCGTTCCGCACGAGCTCCTCGAAATGCGACTCGCACTCCATGCACACGTACTCGTAGATCGGCATCGCCGCGGCAGTTTAGGCCGCGCTCCGGACACAACGCAAAAAGAAAACGAGGCAGGCCCTCTGCGGCCAGAGGCCGGCCTCGTTCCTTAGCTGGTTCGCAGCTAAGTCTTCACCTCGACGACGGCCGTCTCCGACTTCATGTACGCAAGCCGGAAGGCGTGGCAGAGGCAGTCGCGCGGCCGGTGGTCCGGGCGGCGAAGACACTCTTGCCGGCAGAGAGGATCAGGCGACCTGCGCGCCGGTCTTGACGGACGACTACGCCGCGGAAGCGAACGCGGGAGACGCGGCCCTGTCCCCGGACAGCCGCTGCGGCGTAGGTGCCGTCCGTCAGCATGCGGGCTTTGACAGCCACGCGTTGACCGACACGCAGGTTCCTGAACTTGTTGGGTGCGCGAACGGTCCTGACGGATCCGTGCGACACCGTGACGACAGCCTTGCGCTTCGCATCCTTCGCGACGATCACGCCGTTCCAGCTTGCCGCATCGGCCGTCCCGTTGAGCGCCGCAGTAGTGACCAGCGGAGCGGCGAGCACGAAGGCTCTCTTCATGAGATTTTGGTCTCCCTTGCTTGCCCGGCGTGCCGCATTTCGCACGGGCCTGCTCCCCTTTTGCAATCTCCCTATCGGCAGATTGGGGTAGGGCTATCTCCCCCATTCACCATCACTCGATCGAGCTTCGCCTAGAATGGGTCTGCCCGGTATCCGCTATGGAACTGGAGCTCAAAAAGGTGAAAAGCGTGAACGTCGTCGGGCGGGGCCGAGTGGGCTCCGCGATTGCCGCCCGCCTCGCGGAGCGGGGTGTCGAGCTGCGCGAAGAAGACGCCGAGCTCGTCCTGCTCTGCGTGCCGGACCGTGCGATCGCGGTGCTTGCAACTGAGATTGCGCCGGGGCCCTGGATTGCCCACGTGAGCGGGGGCACTCCGCTGTCGGCCCTCGACCCCCACGAGCGGCGCTTCGGCCTTCACCCCCTGCAAACGTTCACGCGCGCGCGAGGTGCCGAGCAGCTCGACGGCGCCTTCGCGGCCGTCAGCGCGGATGAGCCCGAGGCCCTCGCTGCAGGTTTGGAGCTGGCCCGAACGCTGGGGCTCCAGCCCTTCGAGCTCGACGATTCGTTCCGTGCGCTCTACCACGCAGGCGCTGCTGTTGCCTCGAACTTTCTCGTCACGCTCTTCAAAGCCGCCGCCGAGCTCGTGGAGGCGGCAGGTGCACCGTCAGAGGCATTGATTCCGCTCATGCGCCGCACGATCGAGAACGGCTTCGAGCTGACGGGGCCGATCGAGCGCGGCGACTGGGAGACCGTGGAGGCCCACCTGGCGGCGATTCGGGAGTCGCACGCAGAGCTCGAGCCGATGTACCGCGCTCTTGCCGATCTGACCGCCGAGAAGGTCGCCCGATGAAGGTCGCCCGCACGATCTCTGAGCTTCGGGAGGCGCTCACTCCCGGCTCGATCGGGCTCGTTCCGACCATGGGCGCTTTTCACGAGGGTCACCTCTCGCTGTTCCGCGCGGCCCGTGGGGAGTGCGACGTGGTCGTCGTCAGCCTGTTCGTCAACCCCGCGCAGTTCGGGGCGGGCGAGGACCTGGACCGCTATCCGCACGACGAGGAGCGAGACCTAGCGCTGGCCGAGGAGACGGGGGTCGACGTGGTGTTCGCGCCTGCGGCCGAAGAGATGTATCCCGCCGACTACCAGACCTGGGTCGACGTCGGGGAGCTGGGCGCCAGCCTCGAGGGCGTGCACCGCCCCGGGCACTTTCGCGGCGTAGCAACGGTCTGCCTCAAGCTCTTCAACCTCGTCGGCCCGGCGCGCGCGTACTTCGGCCAGAAGGATGCCCAGCAGGCCGCAGTCGTCAAGCGGCTCGTCGAGGACCTCAACCTGGGCGTCCAGATCCGTGTTCTACCGACGGTGCGCGACGAAGACGGGCTCGCGCTCTCGTCGCGGAACGCGTACCTCTCTCCGGAGGAGCGCGAACAGGCCCTCGCCCTACCCCGCGCCCTCGCCACGAGGGATCCCGACCGCGCCCGCGAGCTCCTGGGGAACCTCGACGTCGACTACGTCGAGCTCGCGCAGCTGGACGGCCAGGTCGTGCTGGCCGCGGCTGTCCACGTCGGCAAGACACGACTCATCGACAACGTCGTCATCGAAGGAGAGAACGCATGAGCACACCACCTCCCGGCAAGCTGGCCCTGCCCGAGCTCGGCGCGATGAAGCGCCGCGGCGAGAAGATCGTGATGGTGACCGCCTACGACGCACCCGGCGCACGCTTTGCCGAGGATGCAGGCGTCGACGTGATCCTCGTCGGCGACACGGCGGCCATGGTCGTCCTCGGGCACGAGGGCACGACGGTCCCCGTGACGATGGACGAGATGCTGTTCCTGACGCGAGCGGTCGCGCGTGGAGCTCGGCGCCCGATCGTGATCGGAGACATGCCGTTCGGCTCGTACCAGGTGTCCGACGAGGACGCGCTCCGTAACGCGATTCGGTTCGTGAAGGAGGCCGGCGCCGACGCAGTCAAGCTCGAGGGAGCAGGCCCGTCGCTCTCGCGGGTGCGGACGATCGTCGAGGCCGGGATCCCGGTGATGGGTCACGTCGGCTTGACTCCGCAGTCGGCGACGATGCTCGGCGGGTTCAAGACCCAGGGCAAGACGGCCGATGCCGCGCAGCTGCTCGTCGAAGCCGCAGTCGCCCTCGAGGAAGCAGGGTGCTTCTCCGTCGTGCTCGAAGCCGTCCCCTCGCCGGTCGCCGCCGAGGTTACGAGCCGGCTCTCGGTACCGACGATCGGCATCGGCGCGGGCCCGGACTGCGACGGCCAGGTGCTCGTCTACCACGACCTGCTCGGCCTCACCGAAGGACACCTGCCACGCTTCGTGAAGCGCTACGCGAACCTCTCGCGGGAAATCCGGGACGCGATCGAGTCCTATGCAGCCGACGTGCGAGCCGGGACGTTCCCCGACGCGGAGCACGCGTACGCGATGGACGAAGAGGAGCGGGAGCGCTTCGAGCTCGAGAGCGCCTCCAGCGAGTGACTTGACGCCGTCTTCGTGGTGACTAACGGAGAAGGTTCAGCGCCACGAAGAGAGCGGCCGGCGTCGCCGCGATCGCGACCGCAGCCACGGCTCGTAGGAGCGGCCAGCCGTGCACTGCGCGCATTCCGATGACGAGCAAAGCGAGCGCCCAGCCCGCGAAGCCGAGAGCGACAGCTTCGAAGAACCCGTCGCCCGCGCCGGTGTCGCCCCCGCCCGAGCGAAAGACGTCGCCCCCATAGACCGCGAGGCGAACGGGCCAGACGAGAATGAGCATGAGGACGAGCGGCGCCGCCGCGAAAGCGAGCACGTGACGCGCTTGCCGGTAGCTCCAGCGGCCACCGAGCACAGAGCCGCCGCCGTACACGAGCGCACCCCCGATCCAGTACACGAGCAGGCCGTACATCGCTCCACCGAGAAATGCCCAGACCGCGACCGAGAGGCCGTCGAAGGTCGGGTCGTCAAGTAGGCGCCCGGCAATCGTTGTCGAGAGCACGCCGGCCATGCCGGCCAGGAAGATGATCGCGGTGATCGGCTCCTGACGCGCCTGGGCGGCCTCACGAGAGTCGTCGCGCAGGGCCGTGAAGACGGCCGTCGGGCTCTGGAAGACTGCGAGCGTGCGCAGCCACCACTCGCGCTGCCTGGAGGGTGCGGGCTCGGCCGCCGTGTTCACGGCCTGAGCGTACTGTCTCGCCCGTGCCGCGCAGCGCACTCATCGTCGCCGTCCCGGAAGCGGAGCCGTTAGTCCACGACTGGCGGCTGCGCTACGACAACGCAGAGCTGGGGATCCCCGCGCACGTCACGCTGATCTTTCCCTTCGTCCCCGCGGAGGAAATCGGCGTGGAGCTGCTCGATGAGCTACGCAAGCTGTTCGCCGAGCAGCCCGCCTTCGAGTTCACCCTGGCAGGCGTCGCGCGGTTCGCGGACGTCGCCTGGCTCGCGCCCGACCCTTCCGACCCTTTTCGCCGACTTACTGATCTGATCTTTTCGCGCTACCCCGACTACCCGCCGTACGAAGGGCTCCACGAAGAGGTCCTTCCGCATCTCACCGTGGCCATGGGCGACGCCGCTCTCCAGGACGAGGTCGACGCGGCACTCACGCCGCACCTGCCGATTGCCGCCCACGCGGGCGAAGTGACGCTGCTCGTCGAAGACGAGTCGGGCCATTGGGCTGAGTTCGTGCGCTTCCCGCTCGGCTAGGCGGCGGCTGCTGCCTTCGAAGGCAGCAGCTCCCGCAGGTACTGCCCCGTGGCCGACTCGTCGACTTCGGCCAGTTGCTCGGGAGTTCCAGTGGCGAGCACTTCGCCGCCCGCCTCGCCGCCCTCCGGTCCGAGATCGACGATCCAGTCGGCCTGCTTGATCACGTCGAGGTTGTGCTCGATCACGAGCACGGTGTTCCCCGCGTCGACCAGCCGCTGGAGGACGTCGAGCAGCTTCTCGATGTCGGCGAAATGGAGTCCCGTCGTCGGCTCGTCGAGGATGTAGAGCGTCCGCCCGGTCGCGATCTTGGACAGCTCCGACGCGAGCTTCACGCGCTGCGCCTCGCCGCCGGAGAGGGTTGTCGCCGGCTGACCGAGCTTGACGTAGTCGAGGCCGACATCGTGCAGAGTCTGCAGGCGGCGCCGCAGCTTCGGGATCTTCGAAAAGAAGCGCAGGGCCTCCTCGATCGACATTTCCAGCACGTCGGCAATCGACTTCCCCTTGAATCGCACCTCGAGCGTCTCGCGGTTGTAGCGCCGGCCGTGACACGTCTCACACGGGACGTACACGTCGGGCAGGAAGTGCATCTCGATCTTGATCGTCCCGTCGCCCTTGCACGTCTCACAGCGCCCGCCGCGCACGTTGAACGAGAAGCGCCCGGGCTTGTAACCGCGCACCTTGGCCTCGGGCGTCAGCGAGTACAGCTCGCGGATGTGGTCGAAGAGCTTCGTGTACGTCGCGGGGTTCGACCTCGGCGTGCGGCCGATCGGCGACTGGTCGATGTCGATCACCTTGTCGAAGATCTCGATTCCCTCGACCGCCTCGTGCTCGCCGGGCTTCACACGCACGCGATGCAGTTGGTTGGCGAGCGCCTTGAAGACGATCTCGTTGACGAGCGTGGACTTGCCCGAGCCCGACACGCCGGTGACGGTGATGAACTTGCCCACCGGAAACTCCACGTCGATGTTTTTGAGGTTGTGCTGCGAGGCCCCGCGCACCCAGAACGAGCCGAGATCCTCGGTGCGGCGCTCGGGCACGGGAATCTCGCGCTCCCGCGACAGGAATTGCCCGGTGACGGACTTGGGATTCTTCTCCACCTTGCGGGCCGTGCCTTCCGCGATGACATAGCCACCGTGCTCGCCCGCGCCCGGGCCCATGTCCACGAGCCAGTCCGCCGAGCGCATCATCTGCTCGTCGTGCTCGACGACGAGCACCGTGTTGCCAAGGTCGCGCAGCCGCTCCAGCGTCGTGATCAGCTTCCCGTTGTCGCGCTGGTGCAGGCCGATCGAGGGCTCGTCCAGGATGTAGAGCACGCCCACGAGCTGTGAGCCGATCTGCGTCGCGAGCCTCAGGCGCTGGGCCTCGCCGCCCGAGAGCGTCCCGGAGGCGCGCTCGAGCTGCAGATAGCCCACCCCGACGTCGTCGAGGAATGTCAGGCGCTCGCGGATCTCCTTGATGATGCGAACGCCGATCAGCTGCTCGGTCTCGGTCAGCTCCAGTTGGTCGAGGAACTCCAGCGCGCGCTTGACCGACATCTTGGTGAACTCGTGGATGTTCTTGTCACCGACCGTGACCGCGAGCACCTCGGGCTTCAGCCGTGCTCCGCCGCACTGGGGGCAGGGACGGAGGCTCATGTACTCCTCGATCTTTTCGCGCTGCTGCGACGACTCCGTTTCGCGGTAGCGCCGCTCGAGGTTCGAGACGATGCCCTCGAACGCGAGCATGTAAGAGCGCCGGCGGCCCATGCGGTTGCGGTAGCGAACGTAGATCCGCTCGCCGTTGGTGCCGTAGAGAAACAGGTTCTGCTGTTCTTCCGTCAAGTCTTGCCAGGGCTCGTCGAGGTCGAGCTCCCACTTGTCCGCGATCCCCTGGATGACCGCCTCGTAGAAGCTCGAGTTGCCTGTCGACCACGGGACGAGCGCGCCCTCGCCGATCGAAAGCGAAGGGTCAGGGACGAGCATGTCGGGGTCGACCTCCTGCTGCGCGCCGAGGCCGTGGCAGCGCGGGCACGCGCCGTGCGGCGAGTTGAACGAGAAGATGCGCGGCTGGAGCTCGGGCAGGGAGACTCCGTGCTCGGGACACGCGAACCGCTCCGAGAACGTCAGCTCCTCGCCGTCGACGACGTCGATCACGACGAGGCCCTCGGCCAGCGAGACCGCCGTCTCGATCGACTGCGTGAGCCGCGTCCGCAGATCGGGCTTCATCACGAGCCGGTCGACGACGACCTCGATCGTGTGCTTGAACTTCTTGTCGAGGACGATCTCGTCCTCGAGCATCCGGAGCTCGCCGTCGACCTTCACCCGCGTGAACCCGTCGGCGCGGAGCTCCTCGAAGACGTCCTTGTACTCGCCCTTGCGATCGCGGACGACCGGGGCGTTGACCGTGAACTTCGTGCCCTCGGGGAGGCGCAGCACCTGGTCGACGATCGCGTCGATCGACTGCCCTGCGATCGGCCGTCCGCAGACCGGGCAGTGCGGCCGCCCCACACGCGCGTAGAGGAGACGCAGGTAGTCGTAGATCTCGGTGACGGTGCCGACCGTCGAGCGCGGATTGCGCGAGGTCGTCTTCT
>Ga0307320_10001038_pt1 | contig 10126 bp, 9 predicted proteins | sample ER_DNA_369_FD_194495 | JGI IMG/M metagenome (GOLD analysis project Ga0307320, IMG submission 194495) | Bulk soil microbial communities from the East River watershed near Crested Butte, Colorado, United States - ER_DNA_369 | ecosystem: Environmental > Terrestrial > Soil > Floodplain | place: USA...
AAGAACGCGGCGACGGCCTTTCGGCTGCGAACGGCGTCCTCGGCCTCCACCGCGTCGGGCGTGAATCGGAGTTGTGCGTCGACGTGCTCCAGGACCCGCTCGTGGAGCACGCAGACCACCGGAGGCGTGCCGGCGAGCTCCGCGATGCGGTGGACGAGGAGGCCGTCCTCGAGCGACGCGGAGCCGTAGACGAGCTTCTCGTCGCTCACGGTCTCGAGGACCTCGGCGAGATCGCGGACCCGGGTACCGGTCGCCTCGTGCGGGCCACCGGTCTGGATCCGGTGGAACGGGAGCACGGGGGGCTCCTGGATCGCGGCGTCCGCGATGAACATCATCACGCGGTCCCACGGACCCGGGCCGTGCTCTGCGCGCATCTCGTCCCGGTACCGCAAGGCCATCGAGTACCGGTGATGGCCGTCGGCGATCATCAGGGATTCGGGCGCGAGCCACGTCGCGACCTCCGGATTCGGCTCGCTCACCCAGAGCGTGTGCTCGACGCCGGCCTCGTCGGTGGTGGACGCGGCGGGTCCCCGCGCCATCGCGTCGTCCAGGAACCCGGCGAACGGTTCGCTCGGACCCCGGAACACGGCGTGGATGCTCGACAGGTTCGTCCGGACCGCGCGCATCAACCGGAGGCGGTCCTCGATCGGCCCCGGCATCGTGCGCTCGTGTGGCACGATCGAGCCGCCCCGGTCCTCGAGCTCCACCGCGCAGACCATGCCCCTGATCGCGCGGCGCCGGCCGTGCAGCGAGAACCGCATCTCGTACGGGTAGAACGACGGGCGCTCGGTCGGGACCAGCGCACCCCGCTCGCGCCACGTCTCGAGCTCGGACGCCGCCCGCCTATACTTGTCGACCGTTCCGCCGTCGCCGGCGTCGTCCTGTCCGAGGACGAGGCGGATCACGTTGTACGGGCTCGCGTCCAGGTAGTGCCGCCGCTCATCGTCGGAGATGACGTCGTAGGGCGGGGTCGTGACCAGGTCGTGCGAGCCGACGACCGAGCCGTCGAACAGCAGGCCGACGAAGGGCGAGACGAGGGACATCCACCATGTATAGCAGCAGCCCTCAGAGCGACCCGCCCCGGGAGGATGCCTACGAGCTCTTCTCGCGCGGCATGGGGTTCCTCCGCGACGGGCATCCGCACCAGGCCGCCATGCTCCTCGGACGCGCCAAGCTGATCGAGCCCGACAAGGCGTCGATCCGTGAGGCCCTCGGACGGGCGCTCTACATGTCCGGCCGGACCGTTCGCGCCCGGCGCGAGTTCGCAAAGGTCGTGCAGATCGAGCCGGCGAGCGACTACGCGCACTTCGCGCTGGCACTCGCGTGCGAACGCACGGGGCAGCGCACGAGGGCGATCGGGCACCTGAAGCTCGCGATCGCGATGCGCCCGGGGACGCGGGACTACGAGCGCGCCCTCGAACGCCTCGCGGGCTGATGCTCGCCGAACGGTACGGCTGCATCCTGTTCGATCTCGACGGCGTCCTGTACCGGGGGGAGGACGCGGTGCCCCAGGCGCCGCCCACGATGGCCGAGCTCCGGCGACGCGGCGTCCGCCCCGTCTTCCTGACCAACAACTCCTCCCGAACGCCGCGCCAGGTGGCCGACAAGCTGCGCGCGATCGGGATCGAGGCGGACCCGGCCGAGGTCGTGACCTCCGCGCTCGCGACCGCCGAGCTCCTCGCGGAGCGGGGAGGCGGACGTGCGTTCGTGATCGGCCAGGACGGCGTTCGCGAGGCGTTGACCGACGCCGGCATCCGGGTCCTCGAGGGCGAGCCGGAGGAGGCCGACCTGGTCGTGGTCGGCTTCGACGGCGGCGCCACGTACAGGTCGCTCAAGCGAGCGTCGCTCCTGGTCCAGCGGGGGGCGCGCCTTGTGGCGACGAACGCGGACGCCTCCTACCCTGCCGCCGACGGCCTGTGGCCGGGGGCAGGCGCGCTCCTGTCCGTCATCACGACGACGACGGGTGCCGAGCCGGAGATCGTGGGCAAGCCGTTCCACCCGCTGTTCGAGGCCGGTCGCCGGCGGGGGGGAGGTGGCCGGCCGCTCGTCGTCGGGGACCGGCTCGACACGGACATCGAGGGGGCGGCCCGGCTCGGGTGGGACACGATGCTCGTGCTCACCGGCGTCTCGGGACGCGAGGACGTGGAGCGCACGGGTATCCGACCCACGGTGATCGCGGAGGACGTCTCCGCGCTGCTCGAGGCCCCTAGGGAGGCGGGCGGCCGCGGCGCTATCCTGGGTCGCGGCGCCGGGAGGGACGCCGAACGTGACCGAACACCCGGGATCGAGAACGCCAGGATCGAAGACGAAGGAGTGATCGAGATGGCGGTTGGGCTGGAACAGGTTCGCGAGTACATGGAGGCGGCGATCGGGAAGCTGTCGCCCGCCAAGGCCCAGGAGCTCGCGAAGTCGTTGACCAAGGGCCAGGGCCGCGACCAGGTGAGCAAGGCCGCGAAGGACCTGCTGGCGTGGTCGAACAAGAACAAGGAACGCCTCACCTCGATGGTGCAGACCGAGGTCAAGTCGCAGCTGAAGACGATCGGCGTCGCGTCCCGCGACGAGGTGGATGCGCTGCGAAAGCGCGTGCGCGAGTTGGAGCGCGAGCAGGGCAAGAAATCCACGCGCAAGCGGTCGACGGCGAAGCGGTCCACCGCGAAGCGCGCCGCGTCCAGTCCTCCGAGCGAGCAGGCCTGACGCGGGGCGCCGTGGCGCGCCGGCGACTCGACGCCGAGCTCGTGCGCCGCGGCCTCGTCGCAACCCGCAGCCAGGCGCAGAACGCCGTCCGCGAAGGGTTGGTCCTGGTCGCGGGCCGCTCGGCGAGCAAGCCCTCCACCTTGGTCGACGCCGCCGAGCCGCTCGAGCTCGTGGGGGAGCGGCGACGCTTCGCGTCCCGCGCCGGCGAGAAGCTGGAGGCGGCGCTCGAACGGTTCGCGATCGACGTGCATGGTCGCGACGGCCTGGACGCGGGGGCGTCGACCGGCGGCTTCACGGACTGCCTGCTCCGGCGTGGCGCGGCGCACGTGGTGGCGGTCGACGTCGGCTACGGGCAGCTCGCGTGGTCGCTGAGGAACGACCAACGCGTCACGGTCCTCGATCGCACCAACGTGCGCGACCTGCGGCCCGACGACCTGCCGTACGCTCCCGCGATCGTGGTCGCCGACCTCTCCTTCATCTCGCTCCGCATCGCGATCCCGGCGCTCGCCCGGGTCTCGTCGGGCGACGCAGATCTGGTCCTGTTGGTCAAGCCGCAGTTCGAGGTCGGTCGCGAGCGGGTGGGTTCGGGCGGCGTCGTCCGCGACCCGGACGCCTGGCGCGACGCGATCCTCGGCGTCGCGGACGCCGGCTCCGATCACGGCCTCTCGCCGATCGCCGTGATGGCCTCGCCGCTTCCCGGGCCCGCCGGCAACATCGAGTTCCCGCTGCACGTGAGGGTGGGCTCGGCGGCGCCGGCCGTCCTCGACGTGGAGGGCGCACTCGAGGAGGCCCGAGCGATCGCGGGGGTGTCCTCGTGACGTCCTCGGCGACGGGAGCGCGCGGTTGAAAGCCGTCGGGTTCGTCGTCCACCCGGCCCGCCCGGCCGCGGCCGAGGCCGCGCGCGCGATCGGCGCGTGGCTCGAGGAGCGTGGGGTCCAGACCCGCACGATCGCGGGCGACGACGCCGAGGACGAGGAGGCGGCGCGTGCATTCGCGCGCGGCCTCGACCTCGTGCTGTCGGTCGGCGGCGACGGCACGTTCCTGCGGGCGGCGAGGGTCGCATCGGTGTCCGGGATCCCGGTGCTGGGCGTCAAGGTGGGGCGGATGGGCTTCCTCACCGAGGTCGAGCCCGACCAGGCCACGGCGGTGCTCGAACGGATGCTGGACGGCTCGGCCCGGATCGAGGAGCGGCTCGCGGTCGTGGCGGAGGGCTCGTCGTTCGAGCCGCAGTGGGCGCTCAACGAGGTCATCGTGGAGAAGAGCGCCCGACACCGGCTGATCCGGCTCGCGGTGTTCGTGGACGACGCGTACGTGACCACCTTCTCCGCCGACGGGGTGATCTCGGCGACGCCGACCGGTTCGACCGCGTACTCGTTCAGTGCGGGGGGTCCCATCGTCTCGCCATCCGTCCCATGCATCGTCGTGACGCCGATCGCGGCCCACATGGTGTTCGACCGGTCGCTGGTGCTCGCGCCCGACCAACGCGTGCGCCTGGAGGTGTTGGGGGAGGAGCCGGGGTTGCTGTCGGCGGACGGCCGGCACAGCCTGGAGCTCCCGGTCGGCTCCGCGGTCCAGATCGAGCGGGCCCCGACACCCGCGCGGTTCGTTCGGCGCGAGGACGCGCCGTCGTTCCACGACCTCGTCCGCGACAAGTTCGACCTCCCCGGGAACGTCGGCGGAGCGGTCTAGGATCGCGGGGTGCTCCGCGAGCTTCACATCAGCGGTCTCGGCGTGATCGACGACCTCGAGCTTCATCCGGGCCTGAACGTCCTCACCGGCGAGACCGGGACCGGCAAGACGATGGTGACGGTCGGGCTGCAGCTCGCGCTCGGCCGGCGCGGGGGTGCGTCGCTCGTTCGAGCCGGCGCGACGGCGGCGAAGGTGCAGGCGCGGTTCGACGCGCCGCCGGCGGCGGTGAGCGCGGGCTGGGCCGAGGACGGCGAGGTCCTGCTCGCGCGGACGATCACGGCCGAGGGAAGGAGCACCGCACGGGTGAGCGGACAGCTCGCGCCGGTCTCGGCGCTCGCGGAGCTGGCCGGCGAGCTCGTCGAGGTCCACGGCCAACACGACGGCCAGCGGTTGCTGTCCACGGTCGCGCAGACGCGGTTCCTCGACCGCTACGCCGGAGCCGACCACCTCGACGCCGTCGAGGCCCTCCGCGTCGAGTTCGGGCTCCTCCGCGAGGCGAGGGCCGCCCTCGCCGGGCTCGACGAGCGCGAACGCGACCGCGAGCGCCAGATGGACCTGCTCGCCTATCAGGTGCGCGAGATCGAGGGCGCGTCGCCGCGGCCGGGCGAGACCGAGGAGCTGAAGCTCGAGGCGGCTAGGCTCGATCATGCCGGCCGGCTGCTCGAGCGGGCCTCGTCGGCCGAGCGTGCGCTCGCGGCCGAGGACGGCGCGGCCGATGCCCTGGGGTCCGCGTCCGCCGAGCTCCGGACGGCGGGCGAGGTCGACCCGGCGGCCGAGGAGCTCGCCGTGCGGGCGTTCGAACTGAGCGCCGCCGCCAGCGAGCTCGCGGTGGAGGTTCGCACCTACCGCGAAGGGCTCGAGCTCGACCCCGCGCGGCTGCAAGAGGTGCGCGAGCGGATCGGCGCGCTCGACGCGCTTCAGCGCAAGTACTGGAAGGGCGAGGTTGACGTGCTCGCCTTCCTCGACCGGGCACGGGAGAGCCTCGACGCGCTCGCCGGCGTGGAGCAGGAGCGGGAGCGCGCCGCGGCCGGGGTCGCCGAACGGAAGGAGCGCGTGGCGGCGCTGGCCGCGGCGGTCTCGGACGGTCGCGCCACCGCGGCGCCCGAGCTCACGCGGGCGCTCCGAGGCGAGCTCGGCGAGCTCGGGATGGAGGGGGCCTCGATCGAGGTCACCCTGGTCTCGAACCCGGAGCCCGGCTCCGGCGGGGCCGAGCACGCGGCCTTCGTGTTCTCGGGCGCGCCGGGGCAGCCCGCGCAACCGCTCGCGAAGGTCGCGTCGGGCGGGGAGCTCTCGCGCTCGATGCTCGGGTGCAGAAGCGTGCTCGTCGATCTGGACCATGTGCCGACGCTGATCTTCGACGAGGTGGATGCGGGGATCGGCGGACTGGCCGGGGTGGCCGTCGGGCGCCGCCTGGCGAACCTCGCGCTCGCGCGGCAGGTCGTCGTGGTGACCCACCTGCCGCAGATCGCTTCGTTCGCGGACAGGCATATCCGCGTCCGCAAAGACGGCGGGACGGCCTCGATCGAGGTGCTGGACGACGCCGAGAGGGTCGAGGAGCTCTCGAGGATGCTCGCAGGACTGCCCGGGAGCGACGCCGCCGCCGCCCACGCCGAGGAGCTGCTGTCCGAGGCCGGCCGCGCGCCCCGGCTGTCCCCCTAGCCCGCACACGGTCACCGGGCGCCACCGTCGGGGACTCCGCTACCCTTTCCGCACGAGGAGCCGCCCCTGGTCACCGGCTCCGACCGGCCGAAACGCCCGTCGGCCGACGTTCAGGACCGAGAGGTCGAAGGGCCAAGGAGGCGTCCACGTTCGGAACGAAGCCGAGGAGCCTGCTCCGTCGGCCGCTGCGGCGGCCGAAGCCGCAGGGCGGCCTCGCCCGCGTCGACCCCAGGACCAAGCGGTTGGTCCAGCGCGTCGCGCCGGGGGAGATCGCGGTGATCGACCACGAGGACCTCGACGGGGTCTCGGCCGAGGCGCTGGTCACCGCCGAGGTCGGCGGCGTGGTGAACGCGGCCCGTTCGATCAGCGGCCGGTACCCCAACATGGGGCCGATCCGCCTGCTCGAGGCTGGCATCCCGCTGGTCGACACGGTCGGCCCGCTGCTCCTTCGGAAGGTCCGCGAGGGCGACGACCTCCGCCTGGACGGGGACCGGGTCTACGCCGGCGACCGCCTGGTCGGGGTGGGGATCCGGCAGAGCACGGCAACGATCCGGGAGTCGATGGGGGAGGCGCAGCTTCGGCTGGCCGACCTGTTCGCGTCGTTCGCGCGCAACACGGTCGACTACATGCAGCGCGAGCACGACCTGCTGTTCGGCGGCTCCGGTCTGCCGCCGCTTGACCACGACCTCGCGAACCGCCCGGTGCTGGTCGTGGTCCGTGGCCACAACTACAAGGAGGATCTCGCCGTCCTGGGTCCGTACATCCGCGACGTGCGACCCGTCCTGCTCGGGGTCGACGGCGGCGCCGACGCCCTGATCGAGGCCGGGTACACGCCCGACCTGATCCTGGGCGACATGGACAGCGTCTCGGATGAGGCGCTCTCGTTCGCGGGGCCCGCGCGGCGACGGTGGTTCCGGCGCAGCCGGCCGACGGAGCTGGTCCTGCACGCGTACCGGGACGGACACGCACCGGGTCGGGAGCGGCTCGAAGCGCTCGGCGTGCCCTTCCGCGTGGTCGAGGCCGCCGGCACCAGCGAGGACGCCGCGTTCCTGCTCGCCCACGAGAAGGGCGCCGAGACGATCGTCGCGGTCGGCAGTCACGGCAACCTGCGCGAGTTCCTCGACAAGGGCCGCGAGGGGATGTCCAGCACCTTCCTGGTCCGGCTCCGCGTGGGCGAGATCCTGATGGACGCGAAGGGCGTCTCGCGCGTCTACTCGCCGCGGATCCGCACGCGCGACGCGTTCCTGCTGGTGGCCGCCGCGCTCGTCGCGATCGCGGCCGTGGTCGTGGTCTCGCCGCCGCTTCGGCTGTACGTCTCGCAGCTCGTCGAACAGTTCCGCCAGTGGCTGTTCGACCTGAAAGAACTCCTGTGATCTCGTTCCGCTACCACATCGTGACGATCGTGGCGGTGTTCCTCGCGCTCGCGATCGGGCTCCTGGGCGGCGCGGCGTTCGTGCAGCCCGCGTTGCAGGAGCAGCTCCAGGATCAGACCGATCGCCTCCGCAACGATCTCGAGGATCGGACCCAGCAGATCGGCGACCTCCGCGACCAGCTCGGGGCGCTGAACGGCTTCGCCGACTCGGTCATGCCCTACCTCACGAGTGGGACGCTGAGTGGAACACCGGTCGTCCTCGTCACCCAGGCCGGCGTGGAGGACGAGGTGCTCACCCAGACCCAGGCGGCCTTGGCGAGCGCCGACGCGCGCATCCTGACGACCGTGTCGGCCACCGACCAGCTCGTGTCGGAGGACCCGACCACCCAGGAACAGCTGGCGACGATCGTGGGGGAGCCGACCGCGCAGGCGGAGGAGCTCCCGAGGCTCGCGGCCGAGGCGCTGGCCCAGGGTCTGTCGCCGTCGACGACCGTGATCGGTGGCGAGGTCCTGGGCGACCTCCTGTCGGCGGGGTTCCTGGCACCGATCGGTTCCGGCCCCTCGCAGGCCACCCTCGGGGAGATCGGGGCCCCCGGTCAGGTCGTCGTCGTGCTCTCTGGTGGCCGGGGGGAGGAGCCGACGCTCCCCCCCGAGGCGTTCGCGGTCCCCCTCGTCGAGCGGCTGGCCGGACTGGGCGTCCCGGTGGCGGCGGGGGAGTCGCTGCTGACGGACTACCCGTATGTCTCGATCGTGCGCGCCGACGGCATCGACGGCACCGTGACGATCGACGATCTCGACCAGTCGATGGGGGGCGCGGCGCTCGTGCTCGGGCTCGAGGACCTGCTCACGTCCGGGACCGGCGGCGCCTACGGCGTGAAGGACGGCGCCGAACCGCTCCCGCCGGCGCCGTGAGCGTGGGGGCTCGCGGACCCGGACCGAACGCGCGGGCGCTCGCCGCCCGTGAGCGACGGGTCCTCGCGCTCGTCGCGGCGTTCGACGAGGCCGGGCGGATCGGCCCGTGCGTCTCGGCGCTCCGAAGGCTCGCCGACGAGGTCGTCGTCGTGGACGACGGGTCGGGGGACCGGACCGCGTCCGAGGCAAGGTCGGCCGGCGCGACCGTGCTGCGGACGCCTCGCCGCAGGGGCAAAGGGGGCGCCCTCGAGGGCGCGCTGCGCCGGCTCGGACCGGCGGACGTGTGGCTGCTGGCGGACGGCGACCTCGGCGCCACCGCGTCGAACCTGGCCCCGCTGCTCGAGGCGGTGACGTCGGGCGAGGCAGACCTCGCGATCGCGATCCTGCCGCCGGCGCGCGCGGGCGGGTTCGGGCTCGTGAAGCGCGTCGCCGCCCACCTGATCCGGGGGCAGACCGGGTTCCGTGCGTGCGAGCCGCTGTCCGGTCAACGCGCGCTCACGCCCCAAGCGATGGAGGCCGTCCGGCCGTTCGCGGGCGGGTTCGGGGTCGAGACCGCGATGACGATCGACGCGGTCCGTGCCGGGCTACGGGTGGTCGAGATCCCGATCGACGGTCTCGAGCACCGCCCGACGTACCGGACCCCGCGAGGGTTCCTCCATCGCGGTTGGCAGGGCTGGGACATCGCGAAGGCCGTCCTGCCTCGGATGCTGCGATGACCTCGGACGCGCCCCGATGAGGTGGGGGCGGCTCCTCGTCGAGAACCATCGCGGCGTGCCGGTCCCCCGCGTCCTCGGGATCGCGCTCGCGATCGACGCCGTCGTATGGACCCTCGTCGTTGCCACGATCCAGGAGGTCGGCGCCGCCGGGTGGGGCGCGCTCGCGGGTCTGCTGCTGGTGTTCGGGGCCGGTCTGATCGACGATCTCGCGCCCTTGGGACCGCGCGGCCTGCGCGGCCACCTGCGTTCGGTCGCCTCGGGCCGCGCGACGACGGGGCTGATCAAGGTCGTCGTGATCGTCGGCTCGGCCGTGGTCGTGGTCGCTCTGCAGCCTGACCGGCGGACATCGGTCGCCGTCCTCGGCGTCGTGCTGCTCTCGGCTTCCGCGAACGTGTGGAACGGTCTCGACGTCGTCCCCGGGCGATCGCTCAAGGCATTCGTCCTCCCGGGGCTCGCGTTCGCAATCTGGGGCGAGTCGTCGGACGCGCCCGCGGTCGTCGGCCTGCTCGTCGGGGCCGTCGTGGTGCTCCCGTTCGACCTGCGCGAGAGCGCGATGCTGGGCGACGGCGGGGCGAACATGCTGGGGTTCGCGGCGGGGATCGCGCTCTACGACGCCCTGCCCGACCCCTGGGTCGCGGTGGCCGCGGGCGTCGCCGTCGTCCTGAACGTCGTGGCCGAGACCGTGTCGTTCAGCCGCGTGATCGAACGCACCCCGCCGCTGCGGTGGTTCGACGGGCTCGGACGGCGCGCCTGATTGGCGAGGTTCTCATCGATCAGGGCACTTCTTGAGGGGAACGGGCCAGCGCGTCGCCCGCCTCTGCTACGATGCCATCCCGAGGTGCAGAAACAGCCGAAATACGTCTTCGTGACCGGTGGTGTGGCCTCGGGTCTCGGCAAGGGGATCACCACCGCGTCGCTCGGCCGGCTCTTCCGCTCTCGCGGGCTCCGCGTCGCGCTCCAGAAGCTCGACCCCTACGTGAACGTCGACCCGGGGACGATGAACCCGTTCGAGCACGGCGAGGTGTTCGTGCTCGACGACGGCGCCGAGACCGACCTCGACCTCGGCCACTACGAACGCTTCACG
>Ga0307320_10001039_pt1 | contig 10118 bp, 8 predicted proteins | sample ER_DNA_369_FD_194495 | JGI IMG/M metagenome (GOLD analysis project Ga0307320, IMG submission 194495) | Bulk soil microbial communities from the East River watershed near Crested Butte, Colorado, United States - ER_DNA_369 | ecosystem: Environmental > Terrestrial > Soil > Floodplain | place: USA...
AACCCTGAGGCGCATCCCCTGGCTGGAGTCGACCGCACTCGTCCTGGCCGACGTTCTCTCGCACGACGGCTCCGACGTGAAGCCCTCGCCGCGCCAGGTGCTGAAGGCGCAGGTCGAGCGGGCCGAAGCGCTCGGCTACATGCCGATGTTCGGCTCCGAGCTCGAGTTCTATCTCCTCAAGGAGACCTACGAGGAGGCCCATGCCAAGCACTACTACGACTTGACCCCGTCCGTCCCGTACATCCTCGACTACCACATCCTCGCGTCGACCTACGACGAGCCGTTCATCCGCCAGATCCGGAACGGCATGCACGGCGCCGGCATTCGAGTCGAGACCTCCAAGGGCGAGGCCTGGCCCGGCCAGCACGAGATCAACTTCCGCTATGCCGACGCCGTCGCGATGGCTGACAACCACGTCATCTACAAGAACGGCGCCAAGGAGATCGCGCATCTCAACGGGTGCTCGATCACGTTCATGGCGAAGCCCGATCACACGTGGATCGGGAGCTCCTGCCACATCCACTCGAGCCTCTGGCGGGACGGGGAAGCTGCTTTTGCCGGCGAGTCGGACGTCTTCAAGCAGTACCTCGCAGGTCAGATCGCCGTGCTCAAGGAGCTCGCGATCTTCGTTGCGCCGACGATCAACTCCTACAAGCGCTTTGCGGCGGGCAGCTGGGCGCCGACGACGCTCGCCTGGGGCCACGACAACCGCACCTGCGGCTTTAGGATCGTCGGGCACGGCCCTGCCCTGCGAACGGAGACGCGGATCCCCGGCGGTGACGTCAATCCGTACCTGGCTTTCGCTGCGCTCCTCGCGGCGGGGCTCCACGGGATCGAGAACGAGCTCGAGCTCCCCCCGCCGCTCGAGGGAAACGCTTACGAGTCTGATTCCGAGCGCTTCCCGCACTCGTTGCGCGAGGGCATCGCGGCGCTCGAGGAAGGCACGGTCGCCCGGCAGGCGCTCGGCGACGAGGTCGTCGACCACTACCTCAACTACGCGCGCACGGAGCAGCGGCTGTTCGACGAGGTCGTCACGTCCTACGAGCGCGAGCGGATGTTCGAGCGCGGATGAGGCCGCTGATCGGCATCACGTCGTACGCGGAGGAAGTCCGCATGGGCGTCTGGACGGAAGACGCAGCGGTCGTGCCACTCGCTTACGTTCGGTCGGTCGAGCACGCGGGCGGTCGACCGCTCGTAATTCCGCCCGTGGAGGACGGAGTCGAGGAGACGCTTGACGCGCTCCACGGAGTCATCTTCTCGGGAGGCGGTGACCTCGACCCGGGGCTCTACGGTGCCGACGCCCACGGCGAGACGGACGCGCCGAAGCCGTGGCGCGACCAGGCGGAGATGCGCATGCTCGAGGCTGCGCTCGCCCGCGACATGCCCGTGCTCGCGATCTGTCGCGGCTCCCAACTCTTGAACGTCGCACGCGGGGGCGACCTCGTCCAGCATCTGCCGGAGGTCGTCGGACACGAGCGCCACAAGCACGAGCCTGGTTCCTACTCGGACCACTCGGTGCAGGTTGCGTCGGACAGCAAGCTGGGCGACTTGCTCGGCGAGCACGCGCCCGTCAAGTCCCATCACCACCAGGGCATGGGCCAGATCGGCGAAGGCCTCCGGGAGGTCGCCTGGGCGGAAGACGGGGTCGTCGAGGGGCTCGAGGATCCGGCTAAGCGCTTCGCCCTCGGCGTCCTCTGGCATCCCGAGGAGGGGGAGGACTTCGCGCTCTTCACGGGGCTCGTCGAGGAGGCGCGGCGCTACCGGCAGGAGCGGGAGTGACCGTCGTCGTCAACCCGGCGACCGAGGAGACGATCGCCGAGGTCCCGGGGGCGACTGTCGAGGAGGCCGACCGGGTGATCGAGGCCGCGCGGCAGGCGTTTCCTGCCTGGAGATCGGTGAGCCCCTCGGACCGGGCGCGCCTGCTGCGGAGGCTCGGGGATCTGGTCGAGGAGCACGGCGAGGAGCTGGCGCGGCTCGAGACGCGGAACGTCGGGAAGCCGATCAGCGACTCCCGAGGCGAGGTCGCGATGGTGGCCGAGGTCTTCTACTTCTACGCCGGCGCCGTGGACAAGCACTACGGAGAGACGATCCCGGTCGCCGGCGGAGTGGACATGACCTTCCGCGAGCCGCTCGGCGTCGTCGGGCTGATCGTGCCGTGGAACTTCCCGATCGCGATCGCCAGCTGGAAACTCGGTCCTGCCCTCGCCTGTGGGAACACGGTCGTGCTGAAGCCCGCCGAGTTGACGCCGCTCACTGCGTTGCGCCTCTCCGAGCTGGCGCTCGAGGCCGGTTTTCCCGAGGGCGTCCTCAACATCCTCACTGGATCGGGGTCGGTGGTAGGGAAACGGCTGGTCGAGCATCCGGACGTCGCGAAGATCGGCTTCACCGGGTCGACCGAGGTCGGCCGGGGTGTGATGCAGGGCGCCGCCGAGACGATCAAGCGCGTCACGCTGGAGCTGGGCGGCAAGTCGGCGAACGTCGTCTTCGCGGACGCGGATCTCGACGCGGCGGCGGCGTCGGCCCCGTACGCGGTGTTCGGGAATGCCGGCCAGGATTGCTGCGCCCGTTCCCGGATCCTCGTCGAGCGAAGCGCCTACGACCGGTTCCTGGAGCTGCTGATCGAGCGTGCGGCTGGAGTGCAGCTCGGGGACCCCGAAGACGAGGCGACCGAGATGGGCCCGCTGATCTCAGCCGACCACCGGGAGAAGGTGTCGTCCTACGTCGACGCTAATGTTGTCTTTCGTGGAAACACACCCGGCAATCCGGGCTTCTGGTTCCCCTGCACGCTCGTGGAGGCGACGAACGACGACCGCATCGCGCGCGAGGAGGTATTCGGCCCGGTCGCCGCCGTGATTCCATTCGCAAACGAGGACGAGGCGGTGCGCCTCGCCAACGACACTCCGTACGGGCTCTCGGGTTCGGTCTGGACCCGGGACGTGGCGCGGGCCATGCGGATGGCGCGGGCCGTGGACACCGGCGTCCTCTCCGTCAACTCGAATACGTCCGTGCGGGTCTCGACGCCGTTCGGCGGGTTCAAGCAGTCCGGGTTCGGCCGGGAGCTCGGGATGCACGCCATGGAGGGCTACTCGGAGATCAAGAACGTCTACGTCGCCACCGAGGACGGCTAGTTCTCGATGGGTCGACTCGACGGCAAGGTCGCCGTGATCACGGGCGCCGGCGGCGGCATGGGCCGGGAAGCGGCGGTCCTCTTCTCGGAGGAGGGTGCGAGGATTTGCGCCGCTGACATCGATCTCGAGGCCGCCGAGGAGACCTCCTCGCAGGCGCGTGAGGCCTTCGCCCAGCAGGTGGACGTGGCCGACGCGGACAGCGTTCGGGCCATGTACGCGGTGGCCGCGGAGCGGTATGGCGGCATCGACGTCCTCTACAACAACGCGGGGATCTCGCCGGCCGACGACGATTCGATCCTCGCGACCGACGAAGAGGCCTGGGATCGCGTCCAGAACGTCAACACGAAGGGCGTGTACCTGTGTTGCAAGCACGGGATCCCTTACCTGCTGGAGCGGGGCGGAGGCTCGGTGATCAACGTTGCCTCGTTCGTCGCCCTCGTCGGTGCGGCGACCTCGCAGATCTCCTACACGGCCTCGAAGGGCGCCGTTCTGTCGATGTCCCGGGAGCTCGGGGTTCAGTTCGCCCGGCAGGGCGTCCGTGTGAACGCACTCTGCCCCGGGCCGGTCGAGACACCGCTTCTGCTGCGGATCTTCGGGGACGACCCCGCGGCGTACGAGCGCCGACGGATCCACCTGCCGATGGGCCGGCTGGCCAAGCCGCGTGAGATCGTGAACGCAGCCCTGTTCCTGGCGAGCGACGAGTCGTCGTATGTGAACGGCGCGACGTTCCTCGTCGACGGCGGCCTCACCGCCGCCTACGTAACGCCGGAGTAATTAGTCCGGGATCCGCAGCACGACTTTCCCGAATTGCTCGCCGGCCTCCATGCGCTCGTGTGCGGCCCGGGCTTCGGCAAGCGGAAAGACGGAGTCGACGACGGGCTTGGCCTTCCCCCTCTTGACGAGCTCGAAGGCGCCTTCGAAGTCTTCCTTCGTCCCCATCGTGGAGCCGAGGATCGTCAGCTGCTTCCACCAGATGCGGTGGAGCGCCGCCTTCGGGTTCGGTCCGGTCGTCGCACCGCAGACGGCGATCCGGCCGTGCGGTCGGACTGCCTGCAGCGACCTCTCCCACGTCGCCTCGCCGACGTGCTCGACGACCACGTCGGCACCAGGTCCGCCGGTCGCCTCCTTGACCGCCTCGACGACGTCTCCGGCCTCGTGGTTCACGACGGCATCCGCGCCGAGCACCTTCGCGAGCTCGAGCTTCGCGTCGCTCGACGAGGTCGCGATCACGCGCCCTCCGAGTGCCTTCGCCAGCTGCAGTGACGCCGTCCCGATCCCGCTGCCGACGCCCCAGACGAGCACCCACTCGCCCTCGCGGAGGCCGGCCCGAGTCACGAGCATCCGGTAAACGGTCTCGAACACGAGCGGGAAGGCGGCGGCCTCTTCAAACGAGAGCTCGTCGGGGATCGGGTAGACGTTGCTCTCGGGCACCGCGACGAGTTCAGCGTGCGTCCCGTCCATGTGCTCGCCGATGACGCTGATCCGGTCCCCGTGCTCGATCCCGGGGTTGATGACCACACGTCGGCCCGACTCGTCCATACCGGCCCCGTCGGCCCCGAGAATCCGCGGTTTCGGTACCGACGGCCGTCCGGCCCGAACCCACAGATCGAGGCGGTTCAGCGAGGCCGCGCGCAGCTGGACCAGGACCTCGCCGGGTCCGGGCTCCGGATCCGGTGCGTCCTCGTAGCGAAGAACCTCCGGCCCGCCGTCCTCGTGGATGCGAATCGCCTTCATCGCGCGACTCTAGGCAGAATCAGGTTCATGACGGCAGCTGAACTCGAACGGCTGGCCGAGGAGCTGGCACTGGACGCGATCGGCGCAGCGCCTGCAGAGCCCTACGCCAACACCGAGCGCGACATCGCCGAGCGCAAGGCAGAAGGCCTCTTCGCCGACCTGAAGTTCACGATGGCCCAGCCGGAGGTCTCGTGCCATCCCGAGAGTCTCCTTCCGGGCGCCAGAGCCGTGGTCTCGGCAGCGCTCTGCTACTACGCCGAGGCTCCCGAGCCGAAGCCCGGGGAGGGTCGCCTCCCGCGGTACGCCTGGACCGACGCATACGCGCAGCTGCGTGAGAGGCTCGACGAGCTCGGGCGCCGGCTCGGCGGCGACTACCGGGTCCTCGTGGACGCGAACCAGCACGTCGATCGCGAGGCAGCGGCCCGGTCGGGCGTCGGCTTCTACGGCAAGAACACGCTGCTGATCACGCGGAAGCACGGATCGTGGGTCGTCCTCGGCACCCTTGTCACGACCGCCGAGCTCGAGCCGACGGCACCCCTCGGCCTTGACTGCGGCTCGTGTCGCCTCTGCATCGACGCGTGCCCCACCAACGCGCTCGAGGAGGCCGGCGTCCTGGACGTCAATCGCTGCCTCTCGTACTGGACGCAGTCACGGCATTCGATTCCCGAGCCCGTTCGGGTGGCGCTGGGCGACCGGGTCTACGGCTGCGACATCTGCCAGGACGTCTGCCCGTGGAACCGCGGGGTCGAGAAGCGCCGTGCGGGCGTCACCGCGGACGCCGCTGAGCCTCACGTGTCGCTTGTGGACTGGCTGGAGGCCGAGGACGCTGACCTACGCGTCCGCTACGAGCGTCTCTTCGTGCCCCGGAACGACCCGCGCTACCTGCGCCGGAACGCCCTCGTCGCACTCGGAAACGGCGACGTCCCCGATCAGGAGACGCGCCGCATGATCGAGGATTACGCCAGCTCCGAGGACGAGCTCTTGCGCGAGCACGCCGAGTGGGCGCTTGCCCGCCTGGGCACAGTGCACAATTCCTAGCGCCTTGGCCCAGGACTCGAGACGACCCTCCCGGACCGAGGTCTGGTTGGCGTGGGTGCGGCTGCTCGCCGTTCCGTTCGCGCTGCTCGAGGTCGGCGTCTTCAAGACGGACTATCCACCGGGCTACGAGCGCTGGGCCTGGGTGCTCACGTGGACGCTGGCGGCCGGCGCTCTGGTCCTGCTCTGGCTTGCCTACCGGGTCCAGTCCCGAAGCACGTGGCGCCGGATCGGCCTCGCGGCGCTTCTGTTCGACACCGCGATCGTCTACGGCTACATCTTCACCTTCACGTTCGAGCCGGGCACACCGATCCGGCTGCTCGTCTTCATCCCGTTGATCGAGGCGGCGCTCCGATACGGGCTTCCAGGCGGGATCGTGATGCCCGCATTCTCGGCTGCCGCGCTCGCGTTGGCGGAGTGGTGGAGGGAGGAGCGCTTTCCGCCGCAGCAGTTCGAGATCGACCGGATCACCTTTCCCGTCGGTATCCAGCTGATCCTCGGCGTGATCGTGGGCTCGCTCGTCAACCGCCTTCGGGAGGAGCGCGCCAGCGCGGCCTCCCGTGCCGCCGAGGCGGAGGAGCTCAGAGACGAGCTTGGCCGCAGGGCCGACGTGCTCGACGCCACGAACCGCTGCGCTCGAGCCCTGAGCTCGTCGCTCGACCTCGAGCAGGCGTTCGCTGCCTTCATCCGGGAGCTGCGCGGGCTCGTCGAGTTCGAGCGGACGGCGATCGTCCTGATCGAGGACGGGCACCTGCGCGTGTTCGCCGCTGCGGGCGAGGCCGCCGACAGGGTGTTCCCGCCCGGCTCGCTCGCGTCGATCTCCGGCTCGGTCGTCCAGGATCTCATCAGCTCGGGCCAGACCATGTACCGGGAAGACATGTCCGAGCCAAGGTACGACGAGGAGAGGGACTTCCTCGCGCTCGGGCTCCGCTCCCGCGTGATCGCCCCGCTCCTGTCCGGCGCCGAGACGATCGGCGCGATCTCGATCGTGCGCCGAGAGCCCGGAGCCTTCGGCTCGAGTGAGACCGAGCTCATGAGCCTGCTGGGCCGACTGGTCGGAAGCGCCGTGCAGAACATCCGCGCCTACGAAGCGGAACGGGCGACTGTCGAGGAGCTCCGGAAGCTCTCGGCCCTGCGCGCCGATTTCGTCTCGCTCGTGTCCCACGAGCTGCGGAGCCCGATGGCGTCGGTGATCGGCTCCGCACGGACGCTTCAGCAGCGGTGGCGGGAGCTCTCACCGGAGCAGCGGGAGTCCTTTCTCGCCCTGATTGCGCACGAGACCTCGAGGCTTGCCGACCTGATCGGCGACGTCCTCGATACGTCCCGGATCGAGGCAGGGACGTTCAGTTACTCGTTTGCGGACGTCGATCTCGCCCAGCTCGTCCGCGACTCCGCCGCCGCGGCCGAGCACGGACAGGACGAGGTGGCGATCAGGGCCGTCGTCCGGGGTCCGCTCCCCGTCGTGCGGGGCGATCGCGACCGTCTCCGGCAAGTGCTTGTGAACCTGATCGACAACGCCGTCAAATACTCGCCGCCGGGCGACGAGGTGCACGTCGAGGCGGCCAGCTCGAACGGACGCGTCGTGATCGAGGTACGCGACCGGGGTCCGGGGATCTCCCCGGAGCATCAGCGCGTCATCTTCGAGAAGTTCGGACGGGTGCAGGTCGGCGAGTCGGCCAAGCCGGGCACCGGCCTGGGCCTCTTCATCGCGCGTTCGATCGCCGAGGCCCACGGCGGCTCGCTCGAGGTCCGGTCAGCGCCCGAGCGCGGCGCAACCTTCCGTCTCTCGCTACCGGTGTAGGTCGGCGCCGCGATCGATGCCTTCCGGTGGGACGGCGATGTCACCTGTCTACCGCAGAACATCTCGAGCCTGGTCGTCTACTACAACAAGGATCTCTTCCGGCGCTACAAGGTTCCTCCTCCGACAGAACGGATGACCTGGGCCGAGTTCTATTCGACGACGTACGTGCCGCTGTTCGTCTACCGGAACGCGTTCGAGTACCTCCGGTACGGCTACGCGGCGTCCGCGACCGTGACGATGTTCGTGCTCACGGGACTGATCGTCTGGATCCAGTGGCGCATCGTCCGGCGCTGGCGCAAGGGCTTCGCGATTTAGCGGGCGGCGGCAGCGACCCGCGAAAGGCCGAGCTCCCTTGAGAGCTCCTTCGCCCGAGCGGCTACGCGTTTCTGCAGGTGGGGCTCGAGCACGACGGCCTCGCCGCGGAAAGAGAGGATCTCGCCGACGAGCCACTCCTCGCCGGCGGTCGTCTCCCGGACGGCCGACCCGTCGGCAAGCGGCGTCGCTCCGCGCTCGACTTCCCAGCGTGCGACCTCGGGCGAGTACCAGACCCGGACGGGCCGCGTCCCCTCGAATTCGTGCGGGTCGAATCCTTCGCGCGGCTCGAAGCGGTCGCGCTGCTTGTGGGCGCTGCGGATGCGGTCGAGTCGGAAGCTGCGCTCCCCGTCCCTGTCGCGATCCCACGTGTGGACGTACCAGTAGGGCAGGCGCCGCTCGAGGCGATATGGCTCGACCGTTCGCGTCGTCGAGTCCTTGTCGCCCTCCTTCAGGTGCTCGATCTCGACCAGGCGCCGCTGGTCGATCGCGTCGCTGAAGGTGCCGACGAGATCCTCCTCGGCTCGTGGGACGTCTGGCTGGGGCGTCTGGGCCAGCTCGAACTCGCCGAAGGTGTCCTCGAGCTTCTTCCGCACCCGGTCGAGCGGCGTGTGGGCGTCGGCGGCGATCATCGGGCCGACGAACTCGAGGGCGAGCCGGATCGCCCTGGCTTCGAGCGGTGTCAGGCGCGGGGAGGCGCGGAACGTGTCGCCGAAGAGCTCCTTGTCGACGTGGACCGTGTCCCCACTCAGCTCGGCGTAGACCGCGTAGCAACCGCCGCCGAAGTTGACGAGGTTGAGCAGCGAGAGATGCTCCTCCAGGGACTCGGGCGGGATGCGGAAGCGCTCGCTGAGCTCGGCGGCGGGGATGTCAGCGCTCGCGTTCTCGCCGCAACGGTCCAGAAGGTAGGCCAGGAGCGCCTGAAGCAGGCCGAAGCGTTCGGGAGCGACCGGCGATCCAGGTCGCTCGAGCGGTTCCGCAGCCGGCCGCCTCTTCTCCTTGGCGAGCTGCGGCGGATCGGACTCGTGGCGCTCGCGCGCGAGCTCCAGAGCGCCCTTGACGGCGCGGCGGAGCTCAGGCGGCGACTGCGGGACGGCACGACCGTCCTGGCGAAGGATCCAGCGCACAAGCGGCTCGAGCGAGGCGTACGCGGTGACGAACGACCCATCCTCCAGGCGGCCCACCCGGCCGTAGACGCGCTCGACCCACCAGGCCGTGTCGCCCGCGACCTCGACCCGCGCCTCGCCGACCGGTTCTCCGAACTGCCAGTCGGGCCGGCCGCGATAGTCGTCGGCATCGAACTCTGCCGGCAGCCGGAAGTCCCGCTCCCGGCGGGTCGCGAGCCGGATCTCGCCGCGAACGCGAGACACGCGGAAGGTGCGGATCGCGTCCCGATCGTGATCCCGTCCGATGACATACCAGCGCCCGCGGTCGAGGAGGAGGGCGAAGGGATCGACTGTCCGTTCGGTCTCCTTGTCGCGGCCGATCGCCCAGTAGCGGAACTTGAGCGTGCGCTGCTTCGAGATCGCCCCCTCGAGCTTGGCGAGCCGGCCCGGCATCTCGGGCGAGTAGTCCGGGTCGTGGACCTCGACTCGATCCGCCGTGGGGCTGCGCGCCTCGACCAACCCGGGACGCCCCAGCGCGAGGTTCTGCAAGGCCAGCCGCAGTGGCTCGGCGTATGCGAAGTGACCCTCGAGGAGGTAGAAGCAGGTCTGGAGCGCCGCAAGCTCGTCGTCGGAGAGCTTCAGCTCGGGCAAGAAGTACCGCTCCGAGCGCAGCGTGTAAAGCTCCTCGCCGGTGAACTCGTCCCGCTGGGAGTCGAGCGGGACGCCAAGCGCGAGCAGCTCGGCTCGGTCGGAGTAGAACCGCCGGGCGAACGCCTCGTCGGACATCTCGGAGTAGCCCTCGACGTTGCCCTTCACATCGCGGGCGGTGAGCGCACGTCTCTCCGCCATCAGGAAAGCGACGAGCGAGAGCTGGCGGATCAGCTTGTCGGTGTCGTGCGACACGGGCGCCTATTCTTGCCTATCGCCTGTTGTTGTCGTTTGCGACAACTGCGGCCGGGACTTTGTAACAGCCGGCCAAACTCGTTATGCTCCGCGGCCAGG
>Ga0307320_10001040_pt1 | contig 10116 bp, 10 predicted proteins | sample ER_DNA_369_FD_194495 | JGI IMG/M metagenome (GOLD analysis project Ga0307320, IMG submission 194495) | Bulk soil microbial communities from the East River watershed near Crested Butte, Colorado, United States - ER_DNA_369 | ecosystem: Environmental > Terrestrial > Soil > Floodplain | place...
GCCCGGGCCTACCGAGCGCTCGATGACGACGGTTGGATCGTTGGGCGCGGCCGGGCGGGGACGTTCGTCACGGACACGCTGCCCGAGCGCCCGGCCGCGCCCGACGACGCCCTGGCGCGGGCGGCCGCCGCCTACCTCCGGCGTGCCGAACAGCTCGGCTTCGACCGGGCGGCGGCCGCCCGCGCCCTCCGCTCAGCCTGAGCCGGCCTGGCTCCACCTTGAATAGACGGGCGGCCAGTCGCCGCGGAAGCGGTACCGGGCTAGCAATGCGCCCTCGACGTCGAACTCGAACAAGGTGTGATCGTCTTCGACATTCGCCGTGTGGAGGGCCACCAGCACGTCTCGCGAAGGTCCCGGCTCGATCGCGCGCGCGGTTCCCGTGATGCAGAACTCGTCGTCGACCGCCTCGGGAGGGAACGAGTGCATCGCGAAGCGTCCGTCGCGCTGGAGGTCCCGCTGCTTCGGCGAAGGGATCAGGAACCCGAAGAGACCACCCTCAGCGAAGAGCGGGCACATCGGGTGAAGGCGCGGACCGCCGTCCGGTCGGATCGTGGCGAGGAAGCCGAGCCCGACCCCGAACTGGGTGAACAGCGACTTCCCGGCGTCGGCCAGTTCCGGCGCCGCTCCCTCGAATCCCGACCACCGCATGCCGACCTCCTTCTGGTCCATGCCTCTTGACCCTATACTCCTCGAACACATGTTCGACGCCAGCGAGCTCAACCCCGAGCAGCGGACGGCGGCCACCCACGGCGAGGGGCCATTGCTGATCGTGGCGGGGGCCGGCACGGGCAAGACGACGACGCTCGCCGCCCGGGTGGCCTGCCTCGTCGCCGAACGCGGGGTCGCGCCGGAACGGGTCCTCCTCCTCACGTACAGCCGCCGCGCCGCGAAAGAGCTCCTGACCCGTGCGCAACGGATGACCGGCCGCGCCGACGCCGGGCGCGTGTGGGGCGGGACGTTCCACGCGGTTGCGAATCGCCTCCTGCGGATCCACGGCCGGGCGCTCGGCCTCTCCCCTTCCTTCACCGTCCTCGACCAGGCTGACGGCGCAGACGTGATGAACCTCCTGCGGGAGGAACTCGGGTTCGCGGCACGAGGCCGGCGCTTCCCGCGGAAGGACACGCTGGCCTCGATCCATTCCCGCGTCGTCAACGCCGGGGTCAGGCTGGACGACGTCGTCCAACGTTGGTACCCGTGGTGCGTCGACGACGTGGACGGGATCCGCCTGATCTTCCGGGCGTACGTCGAACGCAAGCGCGCGCAGCAGACCCTGGACTACGACGACCTGCTCCTGTTCTGGAAGGCACTCGCGGCGTCGCCGGTTGCCGGGCCGCAGCTCGCGCGGATGTTCGACCACATCCTCGTGGATGAGTACCAGGACACGAACGCGATCCAGGCCGACATCCTCGCGGCGATGCGCCCGATCGGGACCGACCGAAACCTGACGGTCGTCGGCGACGACGCCCAGGCGATCTACGGGTTCCGCGCGGCGACGGTACGCAACATCTTGGAATTCGCGGACCGATTCCCGGGCGCGACCGTCGTCAAGCTCGAACGGAACTATCGCTCGACCACAGCGATCCTCCGGTTGTCGAACGCCGTGATCTCGCTCGCGCCCGAGCGCCACGACAAGTCGCTCTGGACCGAACGGACCGACGGCGAGCGCCCGGCGCTTCGCGCCTGTGTTGACGACGCCGACGAGGCCGAGACCGTCTGCCGGTCGGTCCTCGAACATCGCGAACGCGGGGTGCCGTTGAAGGAACAGGCCGTGCTCTTCCGCGCGGCACACCATTCCGATCGTCTGGAGATCGAGCTCCTCCGCCGCAACATCCCGTTCGTGAAGTACGGAGGGTTGAAGTTCCTCGAAGCCGCGCACGTGAAGGACGCGCTCGCGTTGCTCCGGATCCTCGAGAACCCGCTGGACGAGGTCGCCTGGTTCCGCGTCCTCCAGCTCCCCGAGGGGATCGGTCCGACCGGGGCGCGGAACGTGATGAACGATCTCGGTATCGGCGGATCCGACGACCCATCCGCGCCGTTGCGACGCTTCCTCGAAGAACCGGTCTCCGTCCCGAAGGGCGCCGGCGACGGGATCCGAGAGCTCCGCTCCGCCCTCGATGGGTGTCGGGACGAAACGTCGATGGCCCCCGCCGCGCAGCTGGAACGGCTCCGGGCCTACCTCGAGCCGGTGATCGCCCGGAAGTACGACGCGCCGGGTCCCCGAGCCGCCGACCTCGAACAGCTCGCCTTCCTCGCCCGCGGATACGAATCGCGCGGCCGGTTCCTGGCCGAGCTCACGCTCGATCCACCAGCTTCCACTGCCGACCTCGCCGGTCCCCCATCGCTGGACGAGGACTACCTGATCCTGTCCACGATCCATTCCGCGAAGGGCCTCGAGTGGGACGTGGTCCACGTGATCCACGTGTCCGACGGGAACATCCCGAGCGACATGGCGACCGGTGACGACGAAGAGCTGGAGGAGGAGCGTCGCCTGCTCTACGTCGCACTCACCCGCGCTCGGAACGCGCTGACGGTCTCGTACCCCCAGCGCTACTACCGCCGGCAGAAGCCGCACGACGACATCCACATGTACGGGCTCGTGTCGCGGTTCCTCGATCCCGAGGAGGTGCGGACGCATCTGGACGCGAGCGGGCCCGTGGTCGACGTCCGCGACGACGACACGGCGCCCGTCACGGGGTCGGCCGGCGTCGACGCTTACCTGGCCGACCTCTTCGGGTAGGTCGTCCCCGCCTGGGTCTTCAGGAATCGCCCGATGTCTCGTGCGTCCTCGTCGATGCCTCGGCGCAGCGTTGGAGCCAAGGGTTCGAAGGGGCTCACATCCACACGAAGCCCGTCGGTGGTCCGCTCCGAGCTCCACGTCCCCATGGCACTGCCGTCGACGAGGACCACCGGGTGCAGCCATCCCCCGCCGCGTTGGATCGTCTTCCAGCGTGACTGGGAGGCGATCAGCTGCCGGTCCTTCCACCCCAGGAGGTACTCGTCGAAGGCGGGCAGGAGCCTGACCACCTCGTTCGACGGTGGCGTGATCGCGTGCCCCAGCGTCCACCGCCGACCCCGATCCGTCGCTACTTCGACCAGGCGATCATCGATGCAGCGCCAAGCGCGGCGCGCTCCGGCCGGAGCGATCCCCGACCAGGTCGCGAGGTCAGCGGGCTCGGCAGGAGCGTGGGCGCGGAGGTAGCGCACGGCGAGCTCGTTGAGCGCGTCATCCGGGTCCAGCTTCGTCACGGGTCGCCTGAGCCAATCGCGGGCGAGCACGAAGCAGCGCTCCCCTCCGCGATCGGGCCCGTAGCAGATCGTGCCTTCCGCGGCCGCGAGCCACACGAGGTGCGCGATCGCCTGGCCCTCGGTGCGGATGCCTTGGCTCTGCAGTCGTTCAGCGATCTCCGACCGCAGCAGCGGCCCCTCGCGCCCGAGCATCCGCTCGATCGACCGCACCGCCTTCGCCGATTGGTCGCCCGTGACCCCTTCTTGCCGCAGTCGCCGGTGAGCGTTCGCGATCCGTCGCTCGATCACCAGCGGCACCAGCCAGGCGTGATCTTCGGCCGCGAGCAGATGGAGCGTGCCGCGCATCGCCCAGCACAGGACGATCGAGCGATCCCGTATCCGAGCGCGGTCGACGGCGGCTGCGGTCAGCCCGGAACGCCGTGCTCGGAGCGCCAGGCTCGCGGCCGGGAGGACCTGCGCCTGCACGCCGGTCAGATGAGAGACGAGGTCGACCACGGTGCGCCGACCCCGTCGGTGCAGGAGCTGCGCAGCCGTCCTCGAGCGGCGCATCTGCTCGTCGGTGAGGGTCGACGATCGGACCATGCGGCCCGAGTCTAGGGAGACGCCCTTGACCGGACCATCGTGTCCCGGGTTGCGGGTTCACACACACTGCCCCAGGATGCCCTGCACGGACCATCCGTTGCCCAACGAGAGGAGTCGGACATGAACGACGAGATGAAAGAGGCCTCCCAAGAGGCCGGTGAAGACGCGATCGAAGAGGCGGTCGCCGCCGAGGCGCTGCACGAAGACGCGGTCGAGAAGGCAACGGAAGCTGCGATCCTGATGGAGGCAGCCCAAGAGCTGGCGTCCGAGGCCGTCGTCGAGGAAGCGGCGGCGGAAGAGCTCGCGGACGAGGCGATGACCGACGCTGCCGTCGCGGACGCGCTCGCCGACGCCGCCGAAGACGAGTAGCACGGAGAGGGGCAGGGACACGAGCGTCCCGGCCCCTATCCTTGCTGCGTGCCCGGCGCCGTCCTGATCGACCTCTACGACACGCTCGTCGCGAGCGATTGGCACCTGTGGCGTGACCTCCTCGCCAGCCACGTCGGTATGGATCCGGCGACGCTCGGCCGCGCGTTCGACCAGACGCGACCGGACCGGAGCGTCGGCGCGTTCGCGACGGAAGTGGACGACACTCGAGCGGTACTGGAGGCCGCCGGCCTCACTCACGACGCGGAACAGGTTCGGGAACTGGTCCGGATCGAGCGCGATTTCATGACGACCGGCATCCGCCTGTTCGACGACTCCATCCCCACGGTGCGGGCGCTCCGAGCGGACGGTGTGAAAACGGCGCTCGTCAGCAACTGCTCGCACAACACCCGACCGGTGGTCGCCCGGCTCGGGCTCGAGCAGGAGTTCGATGCGCTGATCCTGTCGTTCGAGGTCGGGTCGCGCAAGCCGCAGCCCGCGATCTATCACGCCGCTCTCGAAGCGGTCGGGAGCGAGGCCGCCGATGCGATCTTCGTCGACGACCAAGCGGACTACTGCGACGGTGCCCGCGCGGTCGGGATCGATACGCGCCTGATCATCCGCCCCGACGCCCATCCCCCCGAAGGGTTCGCATCATCGACGAACGGCCACCGGGTGATCCCGGATCTCGCGACGCTGCTCAGCTGACGTCACGAGACCGAGATCAATGGCAGGAGGCCGTGCCGGCGTCGATGAAGCCGGTCGGCTGACCGGCCGCAGGGATCCACCGCCATGAGTAGCCGTCGGTTCCCAGCGTCATCGAGAGGATGCCCATCGCGTCGGCCTGTCCGGTGACGAACGTCGGCGGTCTCGTCGACGGACTCCCGAGCGCGTTCGTGTTCCTCCCACCGGTCCCGACGATGAACTCCACGATCCCATCGCGTGGGTCGTACGTGCCGTCCGCATCCATCGGCAGGTAGCGCTGGTAATTGTGGTTGTGTCCCGTCAGCGCCACGTCGGCGCCGGCGTGTTGGAGCAGCTTCCAGAATGGCCTCGAACGGTCGTAGTCGAAGGACTGGACCCACGCGTTGTTCTGATACTTCTCCCAATCGAACAACGGGTGATGCCAGAACGCGAGCGTGCACGGGTACTGGCTGTTCGGGTGTGCTGCGAGGTCTGCCTTCAGCCACGCGTACTCGGGCGTGCCCGGGCCGCACGGGGCGCCGGTAAACGGACTGCAGATCGCGCTGTTCAGGGCGATCACGTGCCAGGAGCCGATGTCGAAGGAGTACCACCCGTCGGCGCTCCGGGCGACATCACCGAAGTATCGGAAGTAGCCGGCCGCGCCGGCCGTCCCGTACTCGTGGTTCCCCGGCACCGGATACGTGATGGGCAGCAGGCGCCCGAAGAACGCGTCGTAGTTCTGGATGAAGTCCTGGTAGCGGCCGTACTCGTACTGTTCGTCGCCGAGCGCGAGGAAGGCATCGTAGCCGTGTCCGGCGATCAGGTTCGAGACATCGTCGTACTGACAGAGGTGGACGTTGTTGCCGGGCGGGTTCTTGCAGGCGATGTCTCCGACAGCGGCGATCACCGGGGAGCCAACCGATCTCGACGGGGCTGGAAGGGCTCGCGCCGACGGCGATACGAGCCCTCCGAACGCCCCGATCGCGATCACGAACAGCAGCGTCAGCCGGCTCATCGACCCCTCCCCATCGTGTGATGTGCGCGGTGACGCTAGCGAGCTTGGTCCGCGAAGGTCAAGGCGCGAAAGAACCTCACGAAGATAGGAAGACCGAGAGGATGGCCGCGTACAAGCACGCCGCCGCACCGATCGTCGCGGCGTGCCAGACCTCGTGGTAGCCGAACGTCCGCGGCCAGGGGGTCGGCCGATGCAGCGCGAGGACGAGCGCACCGGCCGAGTACAGGAGACCGCCCGCGACCATGAGCGCGAGCTCGGTCGTTGACAGGTCGCGGACGAGAGCGGGGAACACGATCACGGCGACCCATCCGAGCCCCAGATAGAGGAACCCGGAAACCACATGCAGATCGACCCGGTACACCTTCATCGCGATCCCGACCGCGGCGCCCGTCCAGACGATCACGAGCACGACGATGGCGGCCACGCCGTGCAACACGAGCAGGCAGAACGGCGTGTAGGTGCCCGCGATCAGCACGAAGATCGTCGCGTGATCCAGCGTGCGCATGCGCTCGCGCCCGACCTCGCTCCACATCCCGAGGTGGTAGGCGGCGCTGACTCCGAACTGCGATGAGAGCGCGAGCCAGTAGGTCACCGCCGCGATCACCTCCCTCGAACCGGTCGCCCGCAGGACGAGCACGCACCCCGCAGGGATGGACACGAAGAACGCGACCTCGTGGAGGCGGCCACGAAGGCGGGGTTTCGGTCGCTCATGTCCCGGCGATGTGGTCCCACCACCCATCACGCGAGCCTACGGCCGGCGACTGCGCCGGGCCAGCCGGATAGACTCGGTCGTGATGGTCGAGAAGATCCCGAACAAGCTGTACGAGCAGGAGCTCGCGCGTCTCCAGGAAGAGCTCGTGAAGATGGAGGAGTGGATCTTCGACACGAAGGCGCGGGTCGCGGTGGTGTTCGAAGGGCGGGACGCAGCCGGCAAGGGTGGCGTGATCAAGCGCATCACGGAACACCTGAACCCGCGGATCACGAAACACGTCGCATTGCCGAAGCCCACCGAACGCGAACAAGGCGAGTGGTACTTCCAGCGTTACATCGCCAATCTCCCCACCGGTGGCGAAACCGTCCTGTTCGACCGGTCCTGGTACAACCGGGCCGGTGTCGAGCGCGTCCTGGGGTTCTGCACACCCGCGGAGTACCACCGGTTCCTCCGACAGTGCCCGATCTTCGAGCGGCTCCTGGTCGAGGACGGCATCATCCTGATCAAGTACTGGTTCTCGGTGTCGGATCAGGAGCAGGAGCACCGCTTCCTCAAACGGGTCAACGACCCGATGCGACGATGGAAGCTCTCCGACACCGACCTCTACGCGCGCTCGCGGTGGGTCGACTACTCACGCGCGAAGGACGAGATGTTCGTCCATACCGACATCCCCGAGGCGCCGTGGTTCGTCGTCGAGGCTGACAACAAGAAGCGTGCCCGACTCAACTGCATCGCCCATCTGCTCTCACGGATCCCGTGGGAGCCCAAACCGGAACCGAAGATCGAGCTCCCGCCCCGCCAGTCCGACGACGGCTACGTCCGGCCGCCGAAGGACCTGTACACGTACGTGCCCGATCACGCCGCGGGGCTGCTGCGCTAGGCGGTCACACCAGGTCGTCGACGAGGTCCGTCACGCTCTTGCGGATCCCGGTGATGAACGGGACCTCCACCTTCACGTAGCGACGGGCCTCGGTCTCGCGCAGCCGGCGGATCACCTCGACGATCGAGTCGAGCGTCGGCGACTCGAAGGCCAAGATCCACTCCCAGTCGCCCAGCCCGAAGGCGTTCGTGGTGTTGCCGAGCACCTCGGGGAACTCGCGGCCGGCCGCGCCGTGGTCCCGGAGCAGCGCGGCGCGCTCCTCCTTCGGCAGGAGGTACCACTCCGGGGTTCGCACGAACGGGTACACGCACAGGTACGTTTGCGGCGGCTCGCCTTTGACGAACGCGGGCCGGTGATCGGGCGCGAACTCGGCCGGCTTGACGACGCCCATGAACGTCCAGGCGAGCGTCAACCGGTCGCCCAGCTCGGTGCGCCGGAACTCGACCACGGCACGCTGGAGCTCTTCGGCGGAGTCGGCCGAGAGCCACAGCATCAGGTCGGCGTCGGAGCGGAACCCCACGGTCGAATAGGTGCCGCGGACGCGGACGTCGTCCCCCCAGCGCTTGAAGAGCTCCTCGATCTCGCCCACCGCGCGGGCTCGGTCCTTCTCGTCGGCGAACCGATCCCGCAGCTCTCGCGTGGCGGCGAAGACCGGATAGAGCGTGTAGATCGTTTCGGTCATGCGGTCCGCTCCTTGCGCGTCGCGTCGACGTAGTTCCGCGCGGCCCCGACGGCCTCGGTGGCACCGCGGACGCATCCGGCGACGTCGATCCCGTCGTAGGCCTGTCCGCTCAGGAAGATACCCGGCGGCAGATGTTGGCGGATGCGGGAGACCCGCTCGAGGTGTCCCAGGAGGTAGCGGGGTACAGCGCCTGGCCAGCGGATCACGGCCGAAGCGTGGGCCTCCTCCGGCAGGGGGAGGAGAGCCGCGAGGTGCTTCGTGCACGCGCGAACGATGTCCTGATCGTCCGCCTCGAGCACGTCCTCCTGGCCGGCTCCGCCCACCGTGCATCGAACGACGGCGCGCGATCCGAACGCGGGGTCCGGCCAGGCCGCCGAGACGAGCCCGCACGCGACCATAGGCGCTTCGCCGCGCGGGACCACGAAGCCGGCGCCCGTCGGGAGCCGCTCGGCGCTGCCCTCCGAGTAGACGAGCAGCACGACGCCGACGGACACCGCGGGGATCTGAGCCAGATCGGCGGAGACGTCGCGGGCGACCGGCTCGAGCAACCGCCTCGCGGTGGCAGGGTCGAGGGCCAGGACGATCGCATCGGCGTGAACGGGACCCGATGCGGTCCGAAGCCCCCATCGGTCGTCCTCACGCGCGATCGCTTCCACGCTCGCGCCGAACCGCACGCGCTCACCGGCCCGTTCGGCGAGCTCGGCGGTGAGTCGTGGGGGCCCGCGCCCGGGGCCGCACGAACATCGGTGCCCGCGGTGAGCCGCCCTTCGCGTCGCGAAGGGCGGCCTGCGCCCCCCGGATCAACGAGCCTTGCGTCCGCTCCCACCGGTGCAGCTCGGGGAACGTTGCGTCGGCGGACAGGGAATCGACATCGCCGCCGAAGAGTCCCGAGAGGAGCGGCGCGAGCGCCCGATCGGTCGCCTCGTCCCCCAATCGGCGGCGCAGGAGTCCGCCCAGCGTCTCGTCGCCGTCGTCGCGCCGCTTGCGGATCACCAGGTCGCGGAGCGCGCGACGCCGGCCGCGACCCGACAGTCCCTTCCAATGGAAGAGGTCACCCAGGTCTCCCGGGATGCCGAACGCCGTGCCCGCCGGATAGGGAACGAGCCCGCCCCGGGTCCACAGCCACGTGCCGGTCGTGGCCGGCCTCGTCATCTCGAGCCCGAGCTCGCGGCAGAGCTCCGCCGCCCACGGCTTCCGGCCGAGGAAGGAATCGGGGCCGGCATCCAGCGGGATGCCGGCCACCTCCACCGTCCGCAGCGTCCCGCCGGGACGCTGCGACGCTTCCAGCACGACGACCTCGATCGATGGATCGGCCTGGAGCCGGAAGGCGGCCGTGAGACCGGTGACGCCGGCGCCGACGACGGCGACCCGAGCGGGAGCGTCAGCCATCGCGCTCGGATCGCGCGTGCACGAGGTCGACCAGCCGCTGCAGGTTCTCGACCGGCGTGTCGGGCAGCACGCCGTGTCCGAGGTTGAACACGTGACCCGACCGACCGCCGGCGCGATCGAGGACGTCGAGCGCCTCGCGCTCCACGACGTCCCACGGCGCCAGCAGCACCGTGGGATCGAGGTTGCCCTGGATCGCGGTCGAAGGCCCCAACCGCTCCCACGCCCGATCCAGCGAGATCCGGTGATCGACGCCGATCGCGTCGCCGCCGGCCTCGCGCATCAGCCCGAGCAGCTCGGACGTCCCGACGCCGAAATGGATCGCCGGCACGGCGAGGTCGGCGATCCCGTCGAACAACCGCTGCATGTGCGGCAGGACGTTGGCGCGGTAGGCGGCGGGCGCGAGCGCCCCGACCCACGGGTCGAAGACCTGCAGGGCGCTCGCGCCCGCCTCCACCTGCGCTCGCAGATGCGGCACGACCACATCGACGAGCGCCCCCATCAAGGCATCCCACGTCGCAGGATCCGCGAACATCAAGCCTTTCGTCGTGGCGTGATCGCGG
>Ga0307320_10001043_pt1 | contig 10091 bp, 7 predicted proteins | sample ER_DNA_369_FD_194495 | JGI IMG/M metagenome (GOLD analysis project Ga0307320, IMG submission 194495) | Bulk soil microbial communities from the East River watershed near Crested Butte, Colorado, United States - ER_DNA_369 | ecosystem: Environmental > Terrestrial > Soil > Floodplain | place: USA...
GTTCAAATTCGAAGAACGATCCTGGCCAGCCATGCGTGAGCATCAGCGGTACGGCTGACGGGCTGGAGGAGGGCAGATGAAAGTAGTGAATGGTCAATCCGTCGATATCGGTCAGGTACTGCGGCCACCGGTTCAGCCGGCGTTCTGCGCCGCGCCAGTCGTACTCAGTTCGCCAGTAGTTACACAACTCCTGAAGATCGTGAAGTGGCACCCCTTGTGACCAATCTGGAACCGTCGCTGGCTCCGGCCATCGTGTCTCTGCCAACCGCCGGCGCAGATCGAGCAGATGCTCTTCCGGGATCCGGATCTGAAATGGCCTGAGCTCATTGGCAAGCACGCTCATGAGTGTTGTGCACATCCCGTGCTTGCCTAGGGCGGGGTGCTGCAGACGTAGATGCAATTCGGCAGCGGAGCAGGCTACCCCTGAACCGACGCGTTTGCCGTCTCGCGGTGGCAAACAAGTATCGAATGCCTCCAGAAGGCACTCTTTAGCCGGCCTGAGACGGGAAACGCTGGCTCCGGATGCGCCGGACGTAGGGTCTAGCCCATGACCGAACCCGCCGGGAGTGTGCCCCCCGAGAATGGGCCCTTGGTGACCGTACGGGGCCAGGCTCAGCTCGAGGGTCCGCCGGATCTGGCGACCCTAACGCTGACGCTGCACGCGTCAACGGATTCATCTGAGCGAACCAGATCCCAACTCGCCGAGGGCTCGGCCGCCGTATCGGAGGTGCTGCAACGCTTTGAGGCGGTGATCGAGCGGTCCAGCACCAGCGGAGTGCATGTCTCACCGGTCTTCAACCGACGCACCCCGCCAAAGATCACGGGATATCAGGGCACCTTCACGACCCAAATCGCTGTCGCCGACTTGGATTCGCTGTCCGACCTCGTGCTGGCGCTCAGTGCGCTGCCCAACAGCCAGATTGATGGACCGTGGTGGTCGCTGCGTCCCGACAACTCAATGTTTCGTGAAGCCCGGCTCGCCGCGATCGCCGACGCGCGCCGCCGCGCGGACGACTACGCAGCCGCATTCGGCACGACGGTGGCAAACCTGGTCGAGGTATCCGATCTGGACTCCGGTTTCGCCGGCGTACGCGAAATGCGCGCGTTCGCCATGGCGAAGGGAGCAGACGATGTCGCATTCGAGTTCGAGCCCGCTATGCAGACTGTCTCGGGCCAGGTGACCGTCCGCTTCAGTCTCAGGCCCATCTAGCACTGTCGGCCGTCATAGCGACAGTGCAAGCTGTCTCGCTGCGGTAACAATATGCCGCTAGATTCGACCCATGTTCGGCAAGGTACTGGTCGCTAATCGCGGTGAGATCGCGGTCCGAGCCTTCCGCGCGGCATACGAGCTGGGCGTAAGGACCGTCGCGGTGTTCCCGTACGAGGACCGAAACGCCATCCACCGAATCAAAGCGGACGAGGCGTACCTGATTGGCGAGCGGGGTCACCCGGTGCGCGCGTACCTCGATATCGACGAGATCATGCGCGCGGCCAAGGAGTCCGAGGCCGACGCCATCTATCCCGGCTATGGCTTCTTGAGCGAGAATCCCGATCTGGCCCGCGCGTGCGCAGATGCCGGCATTACCTTCATCGGTCCGCCCGCGACGGTGCTCGAGCTCGCCGGGAACAAGGTCCGCGCCATAGAGGCAGCTAGAGCCGCAGGGGTGCCGACCCTCAAGTCCACACCGCCGTCGGCGAACCCGGAGGAGCTGATTGCCGGTGCCGAGGCGATTGGGTTCCCCATGTTCGTCAAGGCCGTCGCCGGCGGCGGCGGCCGCGGCATGCGTCGGGTCGGCGACCGAAAGCAGCTGAGAGAAGCTATCGCTGCCGCGATGCGGGAGGCCGAGGGCGCGTTTGGCGACCCGACTGCCTACATTGAGCAAGCCGTGGGCCGGCCACGCCACATCGAGGCCCAGGTTCTCGCCGACACGCACGGCAACACGATCCATCTCTTCGAGCGCGACTGCTCGGTGCAGCGGCGGCACCAAAAGATCGTTGAGATCGCGCCGGCTCCGCACATCACGACCGAGCTGCGCGAGGCGCTGTGCGGCGACGCGGTGCGGTTCGCCGAGTCGATCAACTACTCCAATGCGGGCACCGTCGAGTTCCTGGTGGAAACCGAAGGAGAGCGCGCCGGCCAGCATGTCTTCATCGAGATGAATCCGCGGATCCAGGTTGAGCACACCATCACCGAGGAGATCACCGACGTCGATCTTGTGCAAGCCCAGATGCGCATTGCAGCGGGAGAAAGCCTTGCTGATCTTGATCTTTCACAGGAAGTAATCAGGATCAACGGCGCAGCGCTGCAGTGCCGCATAACGACCGAGGATCCAGCCAACGACTTCCGGCCCGACACCGGCACTATCACGGCCTACCGTTCCGCCGGTGGCGCGGGTGTGCGCATCGACGGCGGCACGGTCGATATCGGTGTCGAGATCAGCGCATACTTCGATTCCCTACTGGTCAAACTCATTTGCCACGGCCGGGATTTCGAGGCAGCTGTGACCCGGGCACGCCGGGCTCTTGCGGAGTTCCGGATACGCGGCGTGAGCACCAACATTCCTTTCCTACAAGCGGTTCTGGAAGATCCGGAGTTTATTGCTGGTGATGTGTCGACGTCCTTCATCGAGGAACGCCCCGACCTACTGACCGCCCACGCCCCGGCCGACCGCGGCACCAAGCTGCTGCGCTGGCTGGCTGAGGTAACGGTCAATCAGCCGCATGGCCCAGCGCCAACCCAACTCGATCCAGGCCTCAAACGCCCCGCTCTCGATATCACCATTCCATCGCCCCTAGGTTCACGGCAGCGGCTTCTTGATCTTGGTCCGGAAGCATTCGCGGCCGACTTGCGGAAGCGGGTTCCGGTCGAGGTCACCGATACCACCTTTCGTGATGCCCATCAGTCGCTGCTGGCCACCCGTGTCCGTACCAAGGACCTCATCCGGATTTCGCCGTATGTCGGCCGCATGACACCACAGCTGCTGTCGGTCGAGTGCTGGGGCGGCGCCACGTACGACGTGGCGCTCCGCTTCATTGCCGAGGATCCGTGGGAGCGCCTCGCCGCTCTGCGCTACAACATGCCAGGCCTGTGCCTGCAGATGCTGCTGCGCGGCCGCAACACGGTCGGTTACACGCCGTACCCCACCAAAGTCACCACCTCGTTCGTGGCCGAAGCGGCCGAGGTGGGTATCGACATCTTCCGCATCTTCGATGCGCTCAATGACGTCGAGCAGATGCGGCCGGCGATCGAGGCGGTACGCGAGACCGGCAGCACCATCGCCGAGGTCGCGCTCTGCTATACCGGCGATCTCAACTCACCTAGCGAGGACCTGTACACCCTCGACTACTACCTGCGGCTGGCCGAGAGGATCGTGAATGCCGGTGCGCACGTCATCGGAATCAAGGACATGGCCGGGCTGCTGCGTCCACCTGCGGCGCGGAAACTGGTTGCGGCACTGCGTCAGAACTTCGACCTCCCAGTGCATCTGCACACCCACGACACTGCGGGTGGCCAGCTAGCGACGCTGCTCGCCGCTATCGAGGTCGGAGTGGATGCCGTAGACGTGGCAAGCGCCCCGATGGCCGGAACCACTAGCCAGGTGCCGGCCTCAGCTCTGGTTGCCGCGTGTGCGAACACCGAGCGGCCGACCAATCTCGACCTGCGTGCGGTGATGGAGCTGGAGCCGTACTGGGAGGCGGTGCGCAGGGTGTACGCGCCGTTCGAGTCGGGCCTGCCGAGCCCTACCGGGCGGGTTTACGATCACGAGATCCCGGGTGGTCAGCTCTCCAATCTGCGGCAACAGGCGATTGCGCTGGGGCTGGGCGAGAAGTTTGAGCAGATCGAGGCGATGTACACCGCGGCGAACCGCATCCTGGGCAGGCCGCCTAAGGTAACGCCGTCATCGAAGGCCGTTGGCGATCTTGCACTGCACTTGGTCGCGGTCGGCGCCGATCCCGATGACTTCGCCGAGAACCCGCAGAAATACGACATTCCCGATTCGGTGATCGGGTTCCTCAACGGCGAGCTGGGCGATCCGCCCGGTGGCTGGCCCGAGCCATTCCGGACCAAGGCGCTGCAGGGGCGTACGGTGCCGGTGCGCGATATCGAGCTTTCGCCTGAGGACTCAGCCAACCTCGATGACAAGGGACTGGTACGACAGAGCACCCTGAACCGCCTGTTGTTCCCCGGGCCGACGAAGGATTTCCTTGCCAACCGGGCAACCTACGGCGATGTCGGGCGCCTCAATACCCTGGATTTCCTCTACGGGCTGCAGCCGGGCCAAGAGCACGTCGCCAAGATCGGCAGGGGTGTCAGTTTGATTCTCGGGCTGTCCGCGATCGGCAACGCCGACGAGCGCGGCATGCGTACCGTGATGTGCACGATTAATGGGCAGCTGCGACCTATCCGGGTTCGCGACAAGTCAATCAAGGTCGATGTCAAGACTGCTGAGCGCGCGGATCCGAACAATCCGGGTCAGGTGGCTGCCCCGTTCGCCGGAGTCGTGACCATCACGGTAAACGAGGGCGATCAGGTTCAGGAGGGTGCCACCGTTGCGACCATCGAGGCGATGAAGATGGAGGCCGCGATCACCGCGCCCGTGTCGGGTGTTGTCAAGCGGCTCGCACTCGCCGACGTGCAGCAGGTGGAGGGCGGCGACCTCGTCTTAGTGATCGCGAGCGGATAGCCGGACGCTGCCTTCTCAAGAGATCAGCTGGCCCAGAAACCCACTAGATCAGGCACCGGCCGGCCCAGCGATGCTGCCACCTGCGCCCACGGCAGGAAGTCGTCGAGCCAGATCGTCAGCGAGTTGATCATGTCGCGTTGCTCGGTGCTCTTGATGCCGGCTATGGCCGACCGATACGCCTGAGCCATAGCGACGGCTTTCTGGTGAGGGTGCCAACCGACCCTCAGCCCGCTCACGGGGACCAGGTTGAGGCTCGGGGTGCTGTTGAGCAAGTGGCGCAGGCCGACGGAGGCGGAGGCGCCGCCACGCGCCAGCGCGAAGTCGAGATCATCAAGCTCTTGTGCGGTCAGGCTCATGCGGGTGGAGCCCCAGGCGATGCCCTGGACCAGAGTCTCGAGCAGGCGCCAGGTCGCTCCAGTCCGGTCCGGTGGCACGTACGCGCCCGCAAGGAGCACCTCCACGTCGTGGGGCTCGGGTTGTGTGGGTGAGATCACTGGCGTCGCAGGCACCCGCTTGAAGATTGGTCCGAGCTTCGAAAGCAGGCCGCCCCTTCCAACAGGGTCGTGGGGGCCTTCCATGCTCGGCGGAGCGAAGGCGCGCTGCGCCACCGCGCGCAAGTGCTCGGCCACCTGCGGCGGGGCGCCGAACATGCCGCGAACTTCCTCGATGCCGATGGCATACAAGCGAAGTTCACCCATGACTGACACCGTAATCCAGTGCTGCGCAGGCCGCGGTGCTTTTGGGTGAGCTGCGATCGCCGGGACCGCCCTATTCTGGGCCCATGAACCCCCGGGTACGTCGACTCATCGTCTCCGGCGTACTTGGCAGTCTCGTGCTGATTGTTGTCGTAACTGCCGCATGGAACTGGCTACGCTGAACGCCCCCGGCGCGTACGCTCCCAGTTCATGGGCACTGGGCCGATGCGACTGAGCCGCGCGTTGAGCGGCGTCGGACTGATGCTGGCTGCTGTGCTGTGCGCGATCATTCCGGGTGTCGCGGCGGCTGAGGACACCGTCGCATTCACCATCAAGGACGCGCGGATTACTGAATCCTCTGGTCTAGCCGTTGATCCAGCCGGAAACATCTACTGGACGGTCAACGATTCAGGTGATCGAGGTGTGGCGTACGGGATTGGGCTCGACGGCAAGGTTCAAGGCAGCCTCAACTTCCGTGCTCAACCGGTCGATGTCGAGGCCGTTGCGGTGCATGACGATCGGCTCTATGTCGGCGACATCGGCGACAACAACAGCCGGCGAAGCTTTGTTCGAGTCTTCTTCTTCGACAACCCCCGCGCCAACGGACTCACTGTGAGCTACCACGCGTACGACTTCCGCTACCCGGACGGACCGCACAACGCCGAGACACTGCTCGTCAACGACTCCGGCCGGTTGTTCATTGTGACGAAGGAACGCGATGGTGCGATCTACGCCGCGCCGCGGAAACCGGACCGCCAGGGCGTCAATAAGCTGAAGAAAGTCGGCTCGGCGCCGTCCGATGTCACTGACGGGACTTTTCTGCCCGGTGGTGACAAGATCGCACTGCTGACCTATAGCTCGATCAGCGTGATCGATGCGAGCACCTATGAGGTGCTGGCCAGCTCGCCGATTCCGCAGCAGCGGCAGGCGGAGTCGCTGACGCTAAGCCTGGACGAGCAGTCGCTATTGGTCGGCAGCGAGGGCAAGAAGTCCAAGGTGTACTCCGTTTCGGTACCGAGCGCGGCCACCCCCACGCCTACTCGGAGCGAAGAGCCACAGAGCGAAACCGACGTTCCCGATGACCGCTCGGATGCCATCCAAAACCAGAAGGGAACGCTCCTGGCTATCGGGCTCGCCGGATTCGTAGCGCTTGTTGCGGGGACGGTTGTGGCCTTTGCCCGTAAACGCAGCTGAGGTATGAGCTCCAAGAACTTGCGCCAGACTGACTGGCATGCAGAATCTGTACGGCGAGCGCACGGACTATCGGGGCGAGCATCTGCTGGAGTCGAACGTGCCGGCCGATCCCTTCGTGCTCTTTGATGAGTGGCTGGCCGAGGCCTTTCTCGCCAAGGAAAGGGGAGTGCTGCCTGAGCCAACCGCCATGGTGGTCGCGACCTGTGTGGATGACCAGCCGTCGGCCCGCACGGTGTTGCTCAAGAGTGTCTCCAACGAAGGCTTCACCTTCTTCACCAACTACAACTCGCGAAAGGGCGGCGAGTTGAGCCGCAACCGCGGGGTCGCGCTGCTCTTCGGCTGGTATCCGCTGCATCGCCAGGTCCGTGCCGAGGGGACTGCCGAACTGGTGCCGCGGACCGAATCCGAGGCATACTTCGCGACCCGGCCTCGAGACTCACAACTAGGGGCTTGGGCCTCTGAGCAGTCCTCGACCGTCGGCTCCCTCGACGAGCTGACACGCGCGTACGCCGCGGCTGAGCGCCGGTTCTGGGGCGGACCGGTGCCCTGCCCAGAGGATTGGGGTGGCTACCGAGTCATTCCGACCATGATCGAGTTCTGGCAGGGCCAGCCGAGCCGGATGCACGACAGGCTGCTCTACCGCCGTGCTGGACTGGGTTGGACGCGTAGCCGGCTGGCACCCTAGAAGTTGATCCCCTAAAAGTTGATTACTGAGGCGCGATCAGACCCGCGGTCTGCGCTCTGGCGGCGGTGAAGCGGGCTTGGGCATCCGCCCAATTGACCACGTTCCACCAGGCCTTGGCGTAGTCGCCTTTGACATTCTTGTACTGCAGATAGAACGCGTGCTCCCACATGTCGAGCAACACGATCGGGATCTGGGCCAGCGGCAGGTTCGATTGCTGGTCGTAGAGTTGCACGATGTTGAGCCGTTGACCGAGCGTGTCCCAGACCAGCATCGACCAGCCGGAGCCTTGGATGGCGGTGGCGTTGGACTCGAAGTGGGCGCGAAATTTGTCGAAGCTTCCGAAGTACTCATCGATTGCCGAAGCAAGATCACCAACTGGCTTGTCACCGCCATCGGGTGACATGTTGGGCCAGAACACCGAGTGGTTGATGTGTCCGCCAAGGTTGAAGGCGAGGTTCTTCTCCAATCCGCCCACTGAATCGAAGGAGTCGTTCTCGCGTGCCTCCTGCAGTTTCTCCAATGCAGTGTTCAAGCCCTTGACGTACGTCGCATGGTGCTTGTCGTGGTGCAGTTCCATGATCTCGCCGGAGATGTGGGGCTCCAATGCGGCATAGTCGTAGGGCAGAGGGGGCAGTTCGTAGGCAGCCATTTCCAATCCTCTCGGCTGGGGATGCGGATCAGGAGTCAAACTGACGCTCATGCTACGACCATCGGCTGCCGGGCTGGCGGGGACCCTCGGCTGTGATTGTGGAAATACTCCGGTACTTCGGTGCTGTGTTTGACTGGGCGTTGTGAGGTACGCGCCAGTACATTTGTTTGAGCCGCGAGCTGCGGCGTGACTGCTGCGCTCTCTCTGGTCGGGCTCTGCAAGTCGTTTGGACTGAAGCGAGCAGTTGATCATCTCAATCTTGAGGTGCGGCGCGGCTGCATGTTCGGCCTGGTCGGGCCCAACGGCGCCGGCAAAACCACGACCCTGTCCATGGCCACTGGGCTGCTGCGGCCCGACGCCGGCGCAGCTCGGGTTCTTGATCAGGACGTTTGGGCTGATCCGGCCGCGGCCAAGGCAATCATGGGAGTGCTGCCCGACGGGCTCCGGCTGTTCGATCGGTTGAGTGGTGCAGAGTTGCTGCGTTACGTGGGACTGCTGCGCAGGGTGCCTCCGGCCCAGATTGCCAGCCGTTCTGCCGAGCTGCTCGATTCGCTTGCACTCAGCAATGATCGAGACACGCTGGTCGTGGAGTACTCGGCCGGTATGACCAAGAAGATCGGGCTCGCCTGCGCGCTGATCCATGCGCCGCGCCTGTTGATCTTGGACGAGCCTTTCGAGGCCGTCGACCCGGTCTCCGGCGAGGTCATTCGCTCGATCTTGCGCAACTACGCGCGTGCGGGCGGCACTGTGGTCATGTCGAGCCACGTCATGGAGCTGGTCGAGAGCTTGTGTGATGAGCTGGCGGTCGTGGCACAGGGCAGAGTGCTGGCGACTGGCACCCTCGATGAGGTACGCGCTGGCTCTAGCCTGCAGCAACGGTTCTTGGATCTGGTGGGCTTTACGGCGGCGGCAGAGGAGTCATTGGCGTGGTTACGCTCCTCGTCAGGCTCAAGCTGACGCTGCTCAAAAACAGCCTGAAACGCAGCGTCTGGCGGACCGTCGGGCTGATCATTGCCATGGTTTATGCCCTGGGTGTCGTGATCATGGTGCTGGCTGCGCTGGTAGGCCTGCGATATGCCGCACCGGCACTGACGGCAGACGTCACAGTGATCGGGTACGCGGCACTGACACTGGGCTGGTTGTTGATGTCGATGTTGGTCTTTGGCGTCGATGAGACGATCGATCCAGCCAAGTTCGCTCTGCTTCCGGTACGTGCCCGAGAGTTGTTGCCGGGATTGCTGATCGCCGGGCTGATCAGTGCGCCTGGTATAGCGACGGTTCTCGTTGGCGCCGGTCTGGTGATCACCTGGGCTCGTACCGTGCCACTGACAGTGGCAGCGCTGATCGCGGCCGTCCTTGGAGTGGTGACCTGTTTCTTGCTCTCGCGGGCGGCGACCGCCGCCTTCGCATCTTTCCTCGCCTCACGGCGGTTTCGTGATCTTGCCTTTGTCGGAGTCGCCCTCCTCGGCGTCGCAATGGCCATTGCCGGAAACTTGGTCAGCGCCATCGTGAGGACCGACCTCAACGAGCTGCGGCGCAGCCTTGCCGATCTTGCGACGGTCGCCGGCTGGTCTGCTTTCGGCTGGGCCTGGGCTATTCCGGCCGACGTTTCACGGGGTGCTTGGGCAGTCGCGGGAATTCACCTGATACTCGCCGCTGCGTTCGTCGGGCTGCTCTGGATGGCTTGGGGCCACTTCCTCGCGGCTGGGCTCGTCTCGCCGATCGAAGGCCGCGGAACCGCTAGCAAGGTGCGTGACTCAACCGCTGTGGAGCGGCTCTACCCAGCGACACCGGCTGGTGGCGTAGCAACTCGAACCCTGCGTTACTGGCGACGAGATCCGCGCTATCTGGCAGGAATTGCTGGGTTCCTGATCGGGCCGATCGTGCTGATCGTCACTCAGGTGATCAATCCAGAGGGCACGGCTGCGGTTGCTGCTTTCGCCCCGAGCCTCCTCGGGCTGCTGGTGGGATTCAGCCTTGCGCAGGACTTGTCGTACGACGGAACCGCGCTCTGGCTTCATATCTCCGCTGGAATCACTGGTGCCGATGATCGTGCCGGACGGGTCATGTCGACGATCACGATCTATCTGCCGCTGACGGTAATCTTGCTCGTGGTCGCCATGATCACCACCGGCGCGTGGCATCTGCTCGTGCCGGCCGTCGGCCTCGCGCTCGCCCTGATG
>Ga0307320_10001047_pt1 | contig 10061 bp, 10 predicted proteins | sample ER_DNA_369_FD_194495 | JGI IMG/M metagenome (GOLD analysis project Ga0307320, IMG submission 194495) | Bulk soil microbial communities from the East River watershed near Crested Butte, Colorado, United States - ER_DNA_369 | ecosystem: Environmental > Terrestrial > Soil > Floodplain | place...
CGCGCCGCCTTCTCACGGCACAGCGCCACCATGTCCGCTGAGACGTCGCAACCGTCGAGGTCGAGCCCAGCGCGAAGGTAGGGAATGAGCAGTCGGCCGGTCCCGCAGGCGACGTCCAGCGCGGGCTCGCCGTCGCGCTCGATGTGCCTCTGGAAGTAAGGGATCTCATGCGGCCGAAAGTCGTCGTTGAACTCCGCCCACCACTTCGCGATCAAGCCGTAGTGCCAGGTTTCCGCCCCGCGTTCCAACCTCGACCTCCTCGCATCCGCTGCCAACTTCACGTTACGACAGTCGGACGAGAGCGACGAGGCTGGGGGTGAGCGGGAGTGCCCGGATTAGGGCTGGTCTGGGCCTAAGACGGCCGCTGGCCGTGACGCCAGGCGACCGACCTATCTCGACCATGGGCGGGAGGGCTCCAGGCATTCGATCTGGAGATCAGACCACTCCCTGCAAGAGAAAGGAGCGAGCATGACTCGCAGCACATCGATTCCCTTCCTCGCCGGTGGGGCAGCGCTTCTGCTCATGGCGCTGGCCCTGGCCGGCTGTGGCGGCAACGGCAACGGGTCGGCGGCGCCACCAACGACCGCGAGTGGACAGTCGGCGACGCTCGGCGTCGCGAGCGGCGACCTCGGGAAGGTCCTCGTCGACTCGCAGGGCCGCACCCTCTACCTGTTCCAGAAGGACTCGGGGCCGAAAAGCGCGTGCACCGGTGAATGCGCCAAGGACTGGCCGCCGCTCCGGGCGAACGGCAAGCCAACAGAGGGCGACGGCGCGACTGCGTCCCTGGTCACAACCATCGCGCGGCCCGACGGGGGGACTCAGGTCACGTACAACGGCCATCCGCTCTACCTCTACGAGGGAGACAGGAAGGCCGGCGACACGAACGGCGAGGGCCTTAATGCCTTCGGCGGGAGTTGGTTTGCGCTCTCACCGACGGGCAACCAGGTCTCCGGCCCGCCGGCGAAATCGGGCGGCGGCGGAGGCTACGGCTATTAGCGGGCCCGTGCGTAATCAACCCCAAGGAGGTACTGCAATGAAACGGCTCACGACCCACTCCATCGTCGTGCTCGCGACGGTTGCGCTCGCAGCCCTCGCCTTCGCTCAGCTCGCGTCGGCACGAACCGACGGGCAGACGACCGCGACGGCGACCACGATCCAGGTCAAGGGCGGCGAGTTCTACTTCAAGCTCTCGAGCAAGTCGATCGCGAGACCCGGCAAGGTCACGTTCGTGTTCAAGAACGCCGGCCATGTCTCGCACGACTTCAAGATCGACGGCAGGAAGACGGCGCGGATTCAACCGGGCAAGACCGCGAGGCTCATCGTCACATTCAAGAAGAAGGCCAAGTACGCCTACCTCTGCACCGTGCCTGGGCATGCGGCTGCGGGGATGAAGGGCGTCTTCACCGTTCGCTGACGCCAGAGTGGGTGCCTCCGGCGATTGCTCGTCAGCCGGAGGCACTCCTCACTCTGGGGGCGGGTGGCTCCAGGGACAGTCGCTCGAGTGGCCGCGTTGGCTTCTCGCTCCGCACGAGGGGCACACGTAGTGCCCTCCGAGGTAGGTGTCGGCGACCCTCATTGCGATCAATGCGACGAGCAGGAAGTTGATCAGCAGCAATGGGCTCATCGCGGTTGGGGGCTCAGGCCGCCTGGCGCTCGAGCGCCGTGCCGGCGACGGTGAGCGTGACGTCGATGTTGCCGCGCGTGGCCCGTGAGTACGGGCAAGCCTCATGTGCCTGCTCCATCAACTCGAAGGCGTCCGCGCGGCTGATCTGGGGCGCGTCGAGGTCGAGCTCGGCCACAAGGCCGAAACCGCCGCTCTTGAGCGGCCCGATCCCCACGCGCGCGGTGATCCGCGACCCGGTAAGGTCGAGCTTGCGTCCGTAGGCAAAGCGCAGCAGGGACGACTGGAAGCAGGCTGCCCACCCCGCGGCGAACAGCTGCTCGGGATTTGTCCCCGGCCCGCCCGGGCCGCCCATCTCCCTCGGCACGTCGAGGTCGACGTCGAGCCGACCATCGCTCGTCCGAGCATGGCCTTCGCGACCTCCGTTGGCGGTCGCCTCGGCCGTGTAGAGGATCGTGAGCTCCTTACTCATCGTTCGTTCTCCTTTCGTGTCGGCGATCTCGCCGTTGAGGGCGCGCCGCGGCGCGCGCCTCCTCGACCGCCCGGCTCGCCGCGAGATAGCGATCGAGGTTCGCCGGCCGAGGATCGTCCGAGAGGGCGAGCACCGCGTCGACGAATTGGCTGAACACGCCTCGCTCTGGTCCGCTCGCGCGCGTCATGCGAAGTGCGCGATCGCGAGGGCCAGGAGCATGATGAGCGCCGCGAGCGGGACGACGAACGCGATCACGACGCCCGCGATGATGGCGGGCGTCGCAGGGCTCTCGCCCTCGTCGACGACCTGGCGGACGTGCTCGACCTCCTCAACGGTCACACGGATCGGGTGACGAACGACGCTCTCGTGACTTGGCGTGTCGCTGGGGTGCTCGTCTTGCACGTTGCCCACAATCGCGCCCAGGCCGACCGCCGTCTGCACGGCCAGCGTCCAAGTCCACTACCCGCCAGCAGGAATCCGAGGACTGCCGTCAGCAACAGGGCACGACGGCCGCTGGCCGTGATGCCGAGCGCAGGCGCCGCCGCGACGCTGCTCCGAGCACGCACAGATCCCAAGCGAAAGGAGCGGCTCGTCAAATGAAACGTCTCGCCACCACCGGAATCACGGCTCTGCTCGTGGCCACTGTCGTCCTCCTCGCCGCCGGCTGCGGCGGGAGCGGAGGCGGTAGCTCCAACGGCTCGCCGGCGTTCTCGTCGAGCGAGCTGACGGCTCAGCCGACGACGAACTGGATCACCAACGGCGGCTCGATCTCAAACCAGCGCTATTCGCCCCTCACGGAGATCAACGCGGGAAACGTCTCGCAGCTGAAAGGGATCTGGCACGTGCACCTCGGCTCAGGCACCGCGGGCAAGTACTCCGGCGAGGCCCAGCCGCTCGTCTACAAGAACGTCATCTACATCGTCACGGGCGCCGACGACGTGTTCGCGATCGACGCTCACACCGGCGCGAAGAAGTGGACCTACCGCGCGAACCTGAACCAGAAGATCAAGACGGTCTGCTGCGGCTGGACGAGCCGCGGCGTCGCGCTCGGCGACGGCAAGGTCTACCTCGGCCAGCTCGACGGCAAGCTCGTAGCCCTCGACCAGAAGACCGGCAGCGTCGCGTGGTCGACGCAGGTGGCTCGCTACCAGGACGGATACACGATCACCGGAGCGCCGCTCTACTACAACGGACGCGTATACACCGGAGTTTCCGGCGGCGAGTTCGGGATCCGCGGCCGCCTGACGGCCTTCGACGCCAAGACGGGCAAGGAAGATTGGCGCTTCTACACGATCCCGGGCCCCGGCGAGGTCGGACACGACACCTGGCCGTCGACCGGAAACGCCTGGAAGCACGGCGGCGCACCCGTGTGGCAAACGCCCGCCGTCGACCCGGATCTGGGGCTGCTGTACTTCTCCACCGGCAACGCCGCGCCTGACCTCTACGGCGCCGCGCGTGCCGGCGACAACCTCTTCGCGTCGTCGATTCTCGCGCTCGACGCGGAGACAGGCGCGTACCGCTGGCACTTCCAGGAGGTCCACCACGACATCTGGGACTACGACGCTCCCAGCCCGGTGGTGCTCTTCAATGTTTCCGTCGGCGGTGTCGAGCGCCAGGCACTGGCCCAGGCCGGCAAGACGGGATTCGTCTACATCCTCGACCGAAAGACGGGCAAGCCGCTGATCGGGATCGATGAGCGTCCCGTGCCGCAGGACTCAGCCCAGAAGACGGCCGCGACCCAGCCGTACCCGCAAGGCGATGCGGTCGTGCCGCAGTCGGTCCCGCCTCAGAGCTTCAACAGGTTCGCTGCGAAGCTCCCGAAGGGGACGAAGCTCGTCAACGGCGGACGCATCTTCACCCCGTACAGCCCGGGCGGAAGCGCCGTCTCTGCACCAAGCTCGCTCGGCGGCACCAACTGGTGGCCGATGAGCTTCAACCCCGAGACCTCCTACCTCTACGTGTGCGGAGTCGACCAGGCGCAGCTCTTCGCCGGCGGCAAATCGGCCGCCTACAAGACCGGCGACCAGTTCTACGGCAGCACGTTCGCACCGCAGGGGACGCCGGCCGGCACGTTCACGGCGATCGACGCCTCGACCGACCGAATCGCGTGGCAGAAGAGGTTTTCCGACTCGTGCTACAGCGGTTCGACCACGACTGCCGGCAATGTCGTCTTCGTCGGGCGCAACGACGGGCACCTGCAGGCCTACAACGCGACGAACGGGAAGCTCGCGTGGAGCTTCCAGACCGGTGCCGGAGCGAATGACACGGCAAGCGTCTTCTCGCTTGACGGCAAGGAAGTCGTCGCCTTCTACGCCGCGGGCAGCGCCCTTGCCGGCAGCGCGCACGGGGACGATCTCTGGCTCTTCGGCCTCGACGGCAAGCTCGGGCCCGCCAGTTCGGCTTCGGCCACCGGCGCCACGACGCATGCCGGTGAGAAGGCGCCGACGGCGAAGGCCCCTGCGAACACATCGACGGTGAACGTGAGCGCGACCGAGTTCAAGTTCACGCTCTCCACGCAGACCGTCCACACGGGCACGGTCACGTTCAAGCTCACCAACAACGGCGGCATCCCGCACGACCTGAGCATCAACGGCAAGCAGACGCCCAACATCGACCCCGGCGCCACCGCCACGCTGAAGGTCACTTTCACGAAGCCCGGCAACTACCCCTACCTCTGCACGATTCCCGGCCACGCTGAGGCCGGGATGAAAGGGGTCCTGAAGGTCACGTGATCCCCTCCGCGGGACCTGACACGGGCTTCCGGACGAGCGCGGCCCTTGCGGCCGCGCTCGTCGACCGTTGGGGCTGATGCTGGCGGCGCTGATCAACGTGCCGGCGGGTATCGGGTACCCGCTGCTCTTCGTGTTCGTGGGCGCCGAGTCGGCCGGGACCTTCGTCCCGGGAGAGACGAGCCTGATCGTCGCCGCCGCGCTCGCCGCCCAGGGCCAGCTCTCGCTCCCGCTCGTGATCGCGGTCGCGGCCGGTGCAGCGATCCTCGGCGACAACGTCGGCTACGTGATCGGGCGCCGAGGGGTGCGCCGGATCATCGACCGGCCGGGCCGCTGGGGAGCAAATCGACAGCGGCTCGTCGAACGCGGAGAGCTCTTCTTCGCCCGCCGCGGCGCCGCGGCAGTCTTTTTCGGGCGGTGGCTGCCCGGTCTGCGAGTCGTCACTTCCTGGGTCGCCGGCGCCGCCCGCATGCCGTGGCGACGCTTCCTGCTTTGGAACGCCCTCGGTGGGATCGCCTGGGCGACCACGGTCGGAGCGCTCGGATACGTACTCGGCCGCAGCGCGTCGGGCTCGTTCGGTGTGATCGGCTTCGTCGCGCTCGGCGTCGCCGTCCTCGCGTACGTCTTCACCCGGCTCCGTCGCGCTCACATACCAGCCAGCAGGTAGTCCAGATGGTCGCTGGCCGTGCAGACGGAGACCGGCACAAGGGGGATCCTCACCAGGCAACTACAGCGACCGGAAAGGACTCGCCATGGACGTCGATCTTCTTCAGCAGTTGCGGCTTCGGCGCAGGGGAGGACGTAACGACTTGACCACGTGCTCGCTCTGCCTGCGCGTGCACCGCGGGTCGGAGTGGATGGAGGCAGAGCGCGTCATCAGGGAGACCCGCTCGTACGAGCTCGAGGATCCACCTCGACTGGCGTCCGCGGTCTGCGACGACTGCGCCGAAACGATCTTCAGCCGTCGGGCACTGGACGAGCCCGTCGCTGCTTGACCGCGATGCCCGAGGGTCGGCCTCAGAGCGGATCGCCGGCGAGGGAATCGCCGCCGAAGCAGCCTTGGGTTCGCTTTGCACGCGGCTGGATTCCGGTCTTCTTCGTACTTCTGGCCTTCAACATCTACCTCGGCTCGCGGGCGACGCGGCCGCCGGCCCGGGTCCGCGTTCCGTACAGCCCGTACTTCCTCCGGGAAGTACGCGCGGGCCACGTGAAGGAGATCACGTCGAAGGGCACAGCGATTCAGGGCACCTTCACGCAGAAGCTGCGGTACCAGAAGTCGAAGCCCACCACGCTCTTCCGGACGGAGGTTCCGGCGTTTGCGGACGACAACGCCCTATCAGGCCTGCTCCAGCAGAAAGGGGTCGTCGTGAACGCCCAACCGCTGGATACCGGAGCGCCGTGGTGGCAGAATCTGCTGCTCGGTTTCGGGCCGACGATCCTCTTTCTCCTTCTGTTGTTCTGGCTGCTGCGGCGGGCCGGAAACGTTCAGAACATGCTCGGGTCGTTCGGCCGATCGCGCGCACGCCGGTACGAACCGTCCGGCGACCGCGTCACGTTCGCGGACGTCGCGGGCATCGACGAGGTGAAAGCCGAGCTGACGGAGGTCGTCGACTTCCTGCGCCACCCCGAGAAATACCGGCGGCTCGGAGGCCGGATACCGCATGGCGTGCTGCTCTCCGGCCTGCCGGGCACGGGCAAGACGTTGCTCGCGCGGGCGGTCGCGGGCGAAGCGGACGTTCCCTTCTTCTCGATGGCGGCGTCCGAGTTCGTCGAGGCGATCGTCGGCGTCGGCGCGTCACGTGTGCGCGACCTGTTCACGCAGGCGAAGGAGGCCAGCCCGGCGATCGTGTTCATCGACGAGCTCGACGCGATCGGCCGGTCGCGCACGTCCGGCGTCGCCGGGTTCAGCGGCGGCAACGACGAACGGGAGCAGACGCTGAACCAGATCCTGACCGAGATGGACGGCTTCGACTCCTCGAGCAGCGTGATCGTCATCGGCGCGACCAATCGACCCGATGTCCTCGATCAGGCCCTGCTGCGACCAGGGCGTTTCGATCGCAGAGTTGCGGTGCAGCCGCCCGACCGTGCCGGCCGCGAGGCGATCCTCAGGGTGCACACGCGTGGCGTGCCGCTCGCACCCACCGTCGACCTGGGCCGAATCGCGTCGACGACGCCCGGCATGGTCGGAGCGGATCTCGCGAATCTCGCCAACGAGGCCGCGCTCCTGGCTGCGCGGCGGAACCGGGAAGTCGTCGAGGAATCCGACTTCAGCGATGCGCTCGAGCGGATCGTCCTCGGCGCGGAACGGCAGGTGATGATGGACGCCGAGGACCGGCGCCGTACCGCTTATCACGAGGGTGGGCACGCGATCGTCGGCATGCTCACCGAAGGCGCCGACCCGGTGCGCAAGGTCTCGATCATCCCCCGCGGGCTCGCGCTCGGGGTCACGTTCGCGGCGCCCGAGAGCGACCGGTTCACCTATCTCGAGCCCGAGGCGCGCGCGAGGATCGACGTCGCACTCGGAGGGCGCGCAGCGGAGGAAGTCGTGTTCGGAGAGGGCAGCTCCGGCGCGGAGTCGGACATTCAGCAGCTCACGGAGATCGCGCGCCAGATGGTCGGCCGCTGGGGCATGAGCGCGGCGGTCGGCCCGGTTGCGGTGATCGCGCGCGACGGCACAGGCCCGTTCCTGCCCGGCGCCGCCGAGGTCTCGTCGGACACGCAGCGAGTCGTGGATGAGGAGGTGCGGCGCATCGTCGACGAATCGCACCAGCGAGTCGTCGCGCTCCTGCGGCACAACCGCAGCAAGCTCGATTCGCTGGCGGCGGCACTGCTCGAGCACGAGACCCTCGACGAGGAGGCTGCCTACGCGGCCGCGGAGGTCCCACGACATACTGAAGACAGCCGGAACCCGAGGACTGCAGGCACCACCAGCGAACGACGGCCGCTGGCTGCGATGCACGCACCGGTCATCAACGCGACGCTGCGGTCATGACCAGAAGGCGCATCCGAGGGCTCTCGGCGAGCGTGGCGGCCGCGGCGCTCATCGGCGGAATCGCCGGCGCGGCGATTGCACTCTCCTCCGGCGGCTCCGGCGGAGAGACGGCAAACGCTGCGCAGGATGCAGGGAGCGCCGAAGCGGTCTACCGAAGTGACGCGCCGGGTGTCGTCGTCATCACTGCGACGCAGACCCAGAACGTGCCAGGAACGCTGTTCACCCCGCCGAGCACGGAACAGGTGCGTGTGCTCGGTTCGGGGATCGTCATCGACCGAGCAGGCGACATCGTCACCAACCAGCACGTCGTCGATAACGGCAAGGGCGTCACGGTCGGCTTCTCGGCCGGAGCGACGCACGCGGCGAAGGTGCTGGGCACCGACGCCTCGACCGACCTCGCAGTCATCCGCGTCAAGACTCCGCAGTCCGCGCTGCATCCGCTTTCGCTCGCCGACTCGAGCCGGGTCGAGGTCGGTGACACGGTCTATGCGATCGGGAACCCATTTGGCCTCGACCGGACGATGACCGCTGGGATCGTGAGCGGCGTCGGACGCGACATCCGGGCACCGAACGGCCTGGCGATTTCGAAGGCGATCCAGACCGACGCGGCCATCAACCACGGGAACTCGGGCGGCCCGTTGCTCAACGACAAGGGCGAGGTGATCGGGATCAACGACCAGATCGAAAGCGGCGGTACCGTCGACGGCAACGTCGGCGTCGGGTTCGCCGTCCCGAGCAACACCGTCAGCACGATCGTGCCTCAGTTGATCGCGACCGGCCACGCCCTGCACGCCTGGCTCGGAGTCGAGGTCGCAACGATCGACGCCGGATTGCGAAACGTCGTGCGCAACCTTCCGGCCCACGGTGTGCTGGTCGTGGGCGTCGTGAAGGGAAGCCCGGCGGCGCGAGCAGGGCTGAAGGCCGGAACGAAGCCGATCACAGTCGATGGAGTAAGCGCTCTGGTCGGCGGAGACGTGATCGAGTCCGCAGCCGGAACGGACATTCGCTCGCCGGCCGAGCTGAGCGACGTCGTCAACGCGCAAAGGCCGGGAGCCGAGATCACCCTCGACGTTTCGCGCAACGGCCAGGAGCGCACCCTCCGCGTGCAGCTCGGGACCGCGCCCCGTTGAGCTCGCGGCTGGCAGCGGCCTCCGCTGCGCTGCTCGCTGCGGCTGTCGCCTCGCTGCTGATCGCCGGCCTGTTGCGCACGAGGCCCGGACAGGCCGCTCCGGTTCCCGCCGGATTCCCGTCACCGCCGAACGGAGCTATGGTCTTCGCCCGCCAGGACGGCGCGAATGTCCTCGCGCTCGCCCTTAGCTCGAAGGATCGGCGGCTGTCGCTCCAAGCGTCGGTCGTCGGCCCAGACGGGCTTGGCGTTGCCGGGCTTCACCTCGGCTTTGTCATCAGCCCGGCAGCAGGCCGAGTCGTCCGCACGCGCGGAGCGGCTTGCGGGCCCGGCTGCTACGCCGCGACTGCCACATCGGCCCCACCGCGCAGCGTGGCCGTGACGATCGGCCGCGGCGCCGGGCCCAGGCGGTTCGAGTTCGTCCTTCCGCGCGCCTGGCCGAACACCGACGCCGGCGCGCTCGTACGCCGTTCGGGCCGGGTCTGGCGCCATTTGAAGACCCTCGTCTGGCGGGAACGCCTGGCGTCCGATCCCCGCCATGGGATCAGCACCGTCTACCGGGTGGCCGCTCCAGACCGGCTCAGTTACCAGGTCGCCGGAGGGGCGGCGGCGGTCGTGATCGGCAACCGCCGCTGGGACCGAGACACACCTACCGACTCGTGGCAGCGCACCACCCAGCAGCCGCCGCTGCGACAACCGGCCCCCTTCTGGAGCAGCGTTCGTAATGCGCACATCGTCGCCTCCCCGACTATCCGCGGCCACCGCGCCTGGCGGATCACATTCTTCGATCCACGCACGCCCGCCTGGTTCACAGTCGTGCTCGACAGGCAGTCACTGCGCACGCTCGAGCTGCACATGGTGACGACGGCGCACTTCATGCACGACGTCTACGGTCCCTTCAACGAGCCGCTGCGGTTGCGTCCGCCTACATGAGGAGGAACGCTGGTGAGCCAAGTCGTTCTGACATCACGATGTGATCGTCGGCAGGACGCCTCCTATGTGGCTACGACCGGGGCGGGCTGCTCCCCGCGAAGGGCGGCGTAGGTCCAGACCAGCTTGACGACCGCCCACGCCAGACCTGCCAACGCGCTGGCGAGCAGCAAGTAGACGAGGTCGGGGAA
>Ga0307320_10001049_pt1 | contig 10056 bp, 9 predicted proteins | sample ER_DNA_369_FD_194495 | JGI IMG/M metagenome (GOLD analysis project Ga0307320, IMG submission 194495) | Bulk soil microbial communities from the East River watershed near Crested Butte, Colorado, United States - ER_DNA_369 | ecosystem: Environmental > Terrestrial > Soil > Floodplain | place: USA...
AGCGTCTCGACGTACTCGAGCATGTACTCCTGGCCGATGTCGACCGGCCCCAGGTTTGGGAATTTGACCCCAGCCTGCGTCTCTTCCTTCGTCCAGCCGCCCGCGACTGCTTCAGCGACAGCGGACTTCCAGCCGAGGAGGACCGATCGCTGCTTGTCAACGTAGGACAGGTCGGTAACGGGCCCGTGGCCGGGGATGAGGGTGTCGACGTCGAGCGCGCGGATGATCTCCAGGGAGTCGAGCCACTGGTCGACGTCGGAGGTCATGAGCCAGGTCTGGCAGCCGGAGAAGATGCTGTCGCCGGTGAAGACCGTGCGCTCCTGGGGCACGTAGACGGCGAGCTGGCCGGGGGTGTGGCCTGGGGTGTGCAGCAGGTGGAAGTCGTGGTCGCCGACGCGGAGCGACAGGTCGCCGGTGAACACGATGGTGCCTTTGTTGGGGTCGGCGTAGTACTGGTCGCGGTCGGGGAACAGGGCCGCACCGTCCGGGTCGTCGGTGGGGATCGCCTCGCGGGCGTACTCGAAGGGATCGAGCTCTGGGTAGACGACCATGAAGTTGTCGTACAGGCCCTTGTGGTTCACGACCGTGCCGGCGCCGCGGAAGTAGTAGTTGCCGAAGATGTGGTCAACGTGGTGCTCGGTGTTGATCAGGTACTGGATCGGGCCGTGTGACTCGACCTCTTTGCGCATGGCGACCGCGCGGGTGGGCAGCTGGGGGGTGTCGATCACAACCGTCCCGGCCGAGGTGATGACGAAGCTGGGGTTGCAGCCTCGGACGGTCGTCTCGGTGTAGACGCGGTCGTTCAGCTGCTGCATCGGTCAGGCCTCCATTGCTTGGTGCGTCAGTCGTGGTCCTCGGGCCGGCGGATCACGAACGACCCGAAGAACTCGATGTGGGCACGCATCTCCTTGCCGGCGAGCTCCGGGTCGCGGGACTGCAGGGCCTGCAGGACGGGCCGGTGCATCTCGGCGATCATGCGAAGATCGGAGTCGGCGCGGATGACGCTGATCAGGGTGCGGGCCTCGACCCGGAGTGACCGCCATACATCGACCAGGACCTGGTTGCCGGATGCTTCGACGATGATCTCGTGGAAGCGGACGTCGTGGAGCAGCTGGGCGTGGAGATTCTGTGCCTCGGCTGCCTGCCGCATGCCGGCGAGCTCGTCGGCGAGCGCGGACAGCTGCTCCTCTGACATCCGGATCGCGGCCTCGCGCCCGGCGACCTCTTCGAGGGCCGCGCGCACCGGGTAGATCTGGCCGAGCTCCTCAGTGGTGACCTTACGGACCCGGGCGCCGCGGTGGGGTTGGGTCTCCACAAAGCGCATCGCCTCCAACTCGCGCAGCGCCTCCCGGACGGGAGCCTGGCTGGTCCCGAACTCGGTGGCGACCTGGCTCTCGACGATGCGCTCGCCGGGACCATAGGTGCCATCAAGGATGCGCTCAACGATGCGATCCTTGATCTCGTCGCGCAGCGTCGTACGGCGGAGGGGCCGATCCACGTGCTCTCCTGTCTGACGATCTATCGCTACTCGTTTATCGATCATATGGCCGATGACCGCTCTGTCAAGCGATTCTCCCTGGATCTGGGGGCTTGACGACATGATACCCAGGTGCTAACTATCGATACTCGCGTATCGATGATCTGAGCGGGCGGCCGCCTACAGGGAAAGAGGGGCGAGGCATGAGCGACGACCAGGCGCTGGCGACCTTCTTCGGCGACAAGGAGTTCCCCATCGAGTGGGAGGACGGCCAGCAGGAGCTGTTCTGGGTCCACGACGACTTGCACATCCCGAACCCGGTGTCGCCGATGTATGCCGACATCGGCGGTTGGTGGCTCAACTGCGACTACATGTTCCGGCGCTTCGCTACGCCGTTCGCCTCGGACTGGATCCTCAAGGTCATCAACGGCTACGTGTACACGGCGGCCATTCCGGCTCAGCCCGGGTTGTCGGCCGAGGCCAGTGAGTACGGCGGCCGCTACACCCCCCGTGTCCCGCTCAACTCCGAGGACCCGGCCGAGCTGGGCGGCTACATGGCTTGGACGCTGCCCTACTACGCCGAGCACTTCCTGGACTGGTGGCGCGGCCGGCTCCGGCCGGAGATGGAGCGCAACTTCGTCCGCTTCGACGAGTACGACTACGACCAGGCCAGCCTGGTCGAGCTCGCGATCCTGCTCGAGGACGCGATCGACATGCACGACCGGCACTGGCAGATCCACTGGGTGCTGAACTTCGCGCAGTTCTCCTCCACCTTGGCGCTCAACGCGGCGATCGCCGCGGCCAAGGGCGAGGGCGACCACTCTGCACTGATGGGACGGCTGCAGAGCTCGACCGAAAACCGTAACTGGGACTCGATCGAGGAACTGTGGAAGATCAAGGAGTGGATCAAGGCCGAGCAGGGCGAGGTCGCCAAGGCCTTCCAGCGCCCGACCGCGGGCGACATCCTGCGCGCCCTCGAGGCGACCGACGCCGGACGGGCGTTCGTGGCCGACAAGATCGTGCCCTACCAAAAGATGTTCGGCTTCAAGTCGATGTGGGCCCACGAGTTCTCCTTCCTGACCTGGCGGGAGAACCCGGCCCCGATCATCGAGGCGATCCGTGGCTACCTGGAGACCGACTACGACTACCCGGCCGAGCTGAAGGCTGTCGCCGACGACCTGGAAGCAGCCAAGGCGGAGGCCCTCGAGGGTGTCGAGCCCGGCGAGGCTCGCGACGAGCTGCAGCAGGCGCTCGACCTGAGCCTGCGGATGAACCCGCTGACCCCCGACCACCACTTCTACATCGACCAGGGGACCAACGCCCGCGTGCGGCTGGTGCTAGTCGCGATCGGCCGAGCGCTGGCCAGGGACGACAAGCTCGACGACCCCGAGGACGTCATGCACCTGCGGTATAACGAGCTGCGCCGTCTCATGGCCGGCAGCAACTCCTTCGACGCCAAAGAACTGGTTTCGGACCGGCGTGACGCCCGTGAGGAGGCCTTCGAGCTGCGACCGCGGGACTGGGTCGGCACAGCCACCAAGGAAGCGGTCGCCTTCCCCTATCTGTCGCTGTGGGCGTTCCCGGAGAAGCTGGAGCGACCGCCTCCCGAAAGCGCCGAGCACGTGCCCGGGCTGGCGGCGTCGTCGGGCGTGGTGGAAGGCACCGCCCGGGTGGTGCTGTCGCCGGAGGAGTTCGATGCGGTCCAGCGCGACGAGATCGTGGTTTGCCGCATGACCAGCCCCGCCTGGGTCGTGCTATTCACCAAGATCTCCGGCCTGGTCACCGACGCCGGCGGCATGGCCTCCCACCCGGCGGTGGTGTCACGCGAGTTCGGCATCCCCGCGGTGGTCGGCACCTCTGACGCGACCCGCCGCATCAAGACCGGCGACCGGGTCCGGGTCAACGGATCCGTCGGCCGGGTCGAGATCCTCGTCTGAGAGGGCAGCATGACTGACGCACCCCTGGTCCTGCCGTTCGACGACCTCCGCTGCCAGCAGGTCGAGCTGACCTGCGGCAAAGGCGCCAGCCTGGCCACCATGACGTCGGAGGATCTGCCGGTGCCGCCCGGCTTTGTCATCACCTCAGCCGCGTTCGAGGCCGCCGTCGATACGGAAGCCTTGCGCGAATCGATGCGCAGGAAGGACGTCCAGACCGCCCGGACGATGGTGGCGGCGGCTGAGCCCCCGAAGGAACTCATCGAGCGTCACTACGGCGAGCTGACCGGCCTGGTCGCCGTGCGCTCGTCGGCGTGCGCGGAAGACTCCGAAGGGGCGAGCTACGCCGGCCAGCAGGAGACGTACCTGAACACCGACGGCCTCGCCGACGTACTGACCAACGTCGTCGGCTGTTGGCTGTCGTTCTTCACCGACCGGGCAGTGTTCTACCGGCAGGAGAAGGGCTCACTCGACGACGTCGCCATGGCGGTCGTCGTCCAGCAGATGGTGGACAGCAACAAGTCCGGAGTGCTGTTCACCGTCGACCCGGTCCATGGCCGCAAGGACCGCATGGTCGTCGAGGCCGCCCCCGGCCTCGGCGAAGCCGTCGTATCCGGCGAGGTCACCCCGGACAACTACACCCTCAGCCGCGACGGGGTGGTGAAGAGGAGCAAGGTCGTCGGGGCGGAGCGGGTCCTCGACGACAACGAGTGCGCCGCACTGGCCAGCCTGGGACGGCGCCTGGCCGACCTGCACGGGGCCCCGCAGGACATCGAGTGGGCGTTCGACGCCGACGGCCAGCTCTTCTTGCTGCAGTCACGTCCCATCACCACGATCTGAGGACCGCCTCGTGACCTGGATGGCGCCCCGCACCGTGACGGAGGCGGTCGAGCTCAAGGCCGAGCACCCCGACGCGACCCTCGTCGCCGGCGGCACCTTCGTCGGCATCCTCACCCGTCAAGGGCTGCTCGCCAGCGACGACTGGATCTCCCTGCAAAACGTGCGCGAGTTGCGGGAGCTGTCCACCAGCTCCGACCTGGCCCTGGGAGCGATGGTGACTCACCGGCGCATCGAGCTGGACCCGGACATCGCCGCCGGCTGGCCCGGCGTGCGATCGGTGTTCGCCGTCGTCGCCAGCCCCCGGGTGCGCAACGCCGCCACCATCGGCGGCGTCCTGGGCGACGCCGACTACGCCTCCGACCCACCGGCCATGCTGGTCGCGCTCGACGCCTGGGTGGAGGCGCTCAGTGTGCGCGGCCTTCGCCGCATTCCCGTCGCCGACCTCATCCTCGGCCACTACCAGACCAGCCTGGAAGAGGACGAGCTCATCACAAGGGTCCTTGTGCCCCGGGGCCGTTACCACGTCACTTACCGCAAGCTGCGCACCCGCAGCCGGGAGGATCGGCCCAGCGTCGCTGTGGCCGCCTCCTTCCACGACGGCCGTGTCTCGGTGGTCGTCGGCGCGGTCGCCGACCGCCCCCAGGTCTTCCCCGACCTCTGCGCGACATGGGTTCCCGGAGACGGTGCCAGTGCACGCGAGATCGCGACCGGCTACGCCGACCGCATCCAACCAATCAGCGACAACCGCGGCTCGGCGACGTACCGAACCCGGATGATTGCCGTGGAGGTCCGCCGCGCCCTGGACACGCTCACCCCCGCCGTGCTCACACCACCGGCGGCCAGGACATGACCGATCCTCGCATCCGCGCGTCCATCCGCTACCCCAACGACCTCACCGTCCCCGGGATGTGGCACGCACGGCTGGTGCGGTCCCCACATGCCTCGGCCCGCGTTATCAGCATCGACACCTCCTTCGTACCCGAGGCTGTCCTTGTCCTGACCCCTTCGGACGTCGAGCCGCTTGGCCGCTACGGCTGCCAGATCTCCGACCAGTACGTGCTGGCCGGGGTGGCCCGGCACGTCGGCGACCCGGTCGTCGCCGTCGCTGCCGCCGACGAGGCCACGGCCCGTGAGGCCGCCAACCTCATCGAGGTCAGCTACGAGAAGCTGCCCGCGATCTTCGACGAACGCGACGCCCTCCGCGCCGACGCCCCGCTGGTGCACGACAGCCACGCCGTCTCCGACAGCGACTCCGCCTACTTCGGCCTACGACCGCTCGCCGACACCAACGTGTGCCACCGCTTCCGCATCCGCACCGCCGATCTGCCGCAGGGAGAGCCGTACACCGCCGACCCGGAATCCGACGACCACGCCGAGGGGTTCGATGCCGCCCAGGTGATCGTCGACGAGACCTTCCGCATGCCGGCCGTGCAGCATGTCGCGATGGAACCGCACGCCTGCATCGCCAGCTGGCACGACGGCAAGCTCGAGGTCACCACCGGGACCCAGACCCCCTTCAACATGCGCCAGGATCTGGCCGGCCTCTTCGGCCTGCCCGACACCGACGTCCGCATCATCTGCCCGCCCATGGGTGGATCGTTCGGTGCCAAGACCTTCGTGCGGACCGAGGCCATCGCCGCTGCGCTCGCCCAGCACCTCGATCGACCGGTACGGCTCGCCCTCGATCGTGACGAGGAGTTCGTCACCCTCACCCGCCACGCCGCCACCGTCCGGATCCGGCTCGGGGCCACCCGCGACGGCCGGTTCGTGGCCAAGCGCATCTGGTGCTGGGTCAACACCGGCGCCTACGCCGACTGCGGCCCAGGGGTCGCGATGAAGATGGGCTATGCCGGCGTCGGTCCCTACCGGTTCGACCACGTCGCCGTCGACTCCTACTGCATCTACACCAACCTTCCGCCGGCGGGCGCCTTCCGCGGCTATGGCGCCGCCCAGTCGGTGTGGGCATCCGAACGCGTCACCGATCTGATGGCCGCTGAGGTTGGCATCGACCCGGTCGAGCTGCGCCGCCAGAACCTGCTCGTCGACGGGGACGTCTTCTGCACGGGCGAGACCATGCACGACGTCCATTTCGAGGAGCTCCTCGAGGACGCCGCCCGAGCCGTCGACTGGCAGCCCGGTGGTGACAACCGCGGCAAGGGTGTTGCCGTGATGCTCAAAGGGATGCAGACGCCCAGCAAGGCCGAGGTCGGTATCCGCCGCCTCGATGACGGCCACTACGAGGTGCTCAGCGGCACCACCGAGATGGGACAGGGCTCGGCCAAGGCGATCGCGCAGCTGGCCGCGGATCTGCTCGGCGTCGACGCCGACCAGGTGGAGGTCCCGCCGCCCGACACCGACCGGGTGCCGTACGACACCCGCACGACCTCCAGCCGATCGACCCACATGATGGGCCGTGCCCTTGAGACGGCGGTCGAGGACCTCAAGAACAGCGGCAGCGACTACGGGCACGGCCGCATCGCCAACGACGGCGGCCTGGACGTGGACACCGGCCAAGGGATCGCGTCCTCACACTGGCACCAGGGCGCCGCGGCGGCCGCGGTCGAGGTCGACGACGAGACCGGTGTCCTGACGCTGCGCTCGGTGCACGCCTCCTCGTATGCCGGCCGGGTCGTCAACCGGGCAGCGGCCGAGTTGCAGCAGGAGGGCTCGATGATCATGGCCATCGGGACCACCCTGTTCGAGGAGCTGACGTTCGACCAGGGACAGGTCGTCGGACCGAACCTGTCCGACTACAACATCCCGTCTGCCCTGGACTGTGCCGCCGTGAGCCAGACGATCCTGGAGATCGAGGGCGCCGAGGTCCACGGGCTGGGCGAGACAGCACTGCCACCGGTCCCACCGGCGATCGGGAATGCGCTCGCCACCCTTGGCTTCCGACCCACCGAACTGCCACTGACACCTGAACGGGTCCTTGGATGTGCGGAGGGACCGTCGTGAACGTCGTGCTGCAGGTCAACGGGGTCGCCGTCGAACTCGACGTCGAACCGGGCGTCATGTTGCTCGAGGTGCTGCGCGACCAACTCGGCCTGCTCGGCGCGCGAGGCACCTGCGGTGTCGGGCTGTGCGGGGCGTGCACCGTGCTGCTCGACGGGCAGCCGGTCTCGTCATGCATCCTGCTCGCTCCACTCGCGCAGGGCCACGCACTCACCACCGTCGAGGGCTTGGCCGACGACGACCCGATCGTGCAGGCCTTCGACCGCCACCACGCCTTCCAGTGCGGCTATTGCATCCCGGGCATGGTCCTCACGGCCAAGTCCTTCCTGACCGAATGCGCTCAGGCCAAGCGGTGTCCGTCCCGGGAGCAGATCGCCGAGTCCCTCGGCGGCAACCTGTGCCGCTGCGGCTGCTACGTGAAGATCATCGACGCAGTCCAGGAGGTGGGATCGTGAAGTATGTGACCTACCAGGCCGGCGGCGACCCACGCGTCGGGCGCCTCGACGGCACCACGATCGTCGACGTCGGCTTCGCGGGCGACATGACGGCATTCATCGAAGCCGGCGCGCCGACCGGCGCGGAGCGGCCCGTGGCGGACGCCAGGCTGCTCGCCCCGATCAAGCCCCGCTCGCTGCGGGACTTCCTGGCCTTCGAGGGGCACCTGAAGAACGCCTTCAAGAACCTCGGCCGTGAGATCCCCGCCGAGTGGTACGAGGTGCCGGCGTTCTATCGCAGCGTCGGTGACACCGTCGTGGGCCCGGACGTCGAGCTCCCCTGGCCGTCCTACACCCGGCAACTCGACCACGAGCTCGAGCTGGCCGCCGTCATTGGCCGCCCCTGCCGCGACGTCAGCGCCGCCGACGCCCTCGATTATGTCTTCGGCTTCACGATCTGGAACGACATGTCCGCCCGCGACGTCCAGCGCCGGGAACTGCCGATCGGCATGGGCCCGGCCAAGGCCAAGGAATGGGACGGGTCCAACGTCCTCGGTCCCTGCATCGTGACCACCGACGAGATCGATCTGGCTACCCTCCAACTCGAGGTGCGCATCAACGGCGAGCGGTGGGGCGGCGACACCACCGCCAACATGCACCACAGCTTCGGTGACCTGATCGCCTACGCGGCCCAGGACCAGACACTGCTCCCCGGCGACGTGCTCGGCTCTGGCACCGCCACCGGCGGCTCCGGGCTCGAGCTGGACCGCTGGCTGCGACCCGGTGACGTCATCGAGATGGAGGCCGGCCCGATCGGCATCCTCCGCAACACCGTCGGCGCACCTACCACCCGGAAGGACACCTGAGATGGCATTCGTCGTCGCTGCGACCTGGAAGGCCAAGCCCGGAGAGGCCGACCGCATCACCGAGGTCATCAAGATCATGACCCCGCTCTCGCGCCAGGAGCCGGGCAACCTCTACTACCAGGCGCAGGTCTCGCCCGACGATCCCGAGACGTTCTTCCTCTACGAGCAGTACTCCGACGCCCAGGCCTACGAGGACCACAAGAACTCCGAGCACTTCCAAAAGCACGTGTTCGGGTACGCGATCGAGTACCTCGCCGAACGCAGCGTCAAGACTTACGAAACGATCGATGTCTGACTCCACGGCTAAGACGGCGCGATGACGCACCGGCTGCTGCTGCTGCGCCACGGCGAGGTCGGCTCCCATCGCGGCGATGTGCCCGTCACCAACCGAGGGCTCGACACCGCCGAGGAGGTCGGCCGGCGCCTGGCCGCCACCACTGGCCGAATCCACGTGCTTACCGGCGAGACCTTGCGAACGCGCCAGACCGGCGCCGCCATCGCGACGGGGGCCACGAAGGCCGGCGCCACCGTCGATGAACCACGCGTTGCGTTCGCGCTGCGCAACCCAGACCTCTACGTGGGCGGCGAGCGGGTCGACATGGTCAGCAGCGCGACTGCCCTCGCCGAGCAGGTGCCTGGCATCACCATCGACGAAGCAGCTGTCGTGCCATTCTTCGCCAAGTTCTTCGACCAGCCGGACCGCATCGGCTGGTGGCTGCGGCTCGCTGACGTCCCAGGCGACAACGCGGAAACCGTGGCCCGCCGCGTCGACCACTTCGCCGCCAGCCTGCCCGACCGGACCGCCGAGCCGGCCGGTCTCACCGTCGGTGTCACGCATTCGCCCCTGCTGCGAGCCTGCGCGCTGGCGCACCTCGGCCACGACCCGGGCGAGCCTGAATGGCTTACCGGGCTCGAACTGTCTGTCAGGCCCGACCGCTCCGTCGCCGTCTGTTGGTACGCCCCCACCGATTGAAGGACGCCCATGGAACTGCAGCAGACCTTCACCGTGCCGGTCCCGGTCGACCGCGCCTGGGACGCCCTGCTCGACCCCCAGCGCATCGCCCCCTGCATGCCCGGAGCCAGCCTCGAATCCGTGGAAGGCGACGCCTTCATCGGCAACGTCAAGATCAAGCTCGGTCCGATCAACCTGTCCTATCGCGGCCAGGCCCGCTACATCACCAGGAATATCGACACCCGCACGATCGTCATCGAAGGCACCGGCAAGGATCCCAAGGGAAGCGGCGCCGCCAGTGCCACCATCACCGCCGTGCTCACCGAAGACGGCGGCAGCACCACCGTGACGACGACCACCGACCTGGACGTCACCGGCCGGCCGGCGCAGTTCGGGCGGGGCGTGATGAACGACGTGGCCAACAAGCTCGTAGGCCAGTTCGCGGCCAATCTCGCAACGCTGCTCACCAGCGGCGACCGGGAAGCTGCCACCCCCGGCCACCCGGCCCCAGCAGCCTCCACGCCGGCACCTGGAACCCCGGCCACAGGCCTGCCACCACAAATGGCGACGGCGGCGGCCGGGAACGAGCTCGACGTCT
>Ga0307320_10001050_pt1 | contig 10046 bp, 10 predicted proteins | sample ER_DNA_369_FD_194495 | JGI IMG/M metagenome (GOLD analysis project Ga0307320, IMG submission 194495) | Bulk soil microbial communities from the East River watershed near Crested Butte, Colorado, United States - ER_DNA_369 | ecosystem: Environmental > Terrestrial > Soil > Floodplain | place...
GAGCGCAGCCCCCAGGAGCTCGCGCGACAGGGTGGTCTTCCCGCTATCCATGCCGCCGATCAGGAGCACCGTGTGCTTCGTTCGCACCGCCTGGTCGACGAGCGCCTCGTGCTCGTTCACATCCGCCTCCGGGTTCCCCCACCCCGGAGGCCGGTCGCACGCGTGCGTGCGTCTATCCGGCCGGTGAGACCCCCCGCCCGGACAGCCGTCTCTCGGTAGTCTCGATGGTCGTCATGGAGCCCGCGGCTCCGCTCACGCGTTCGAACCGTGCCTCTGGAGTGGGTGTGATCCTCAAGATGGCATCCATCCTATCCGGCTCACCGCTCGAACGCGCGCCCCTGGCCCGGCATAACGGAGAGACCGCATGCGCTGCGGTCAGGGGAGGCGGGCGGCGATCGCCTGGAAGCAGGGCCAGTACGCCTGCGGGGCGACGTTGTCGTCCATCACGATCACGGTGCGGGTCCTGCCCTGGGCCCGGGCGACGAGCAGGGCGGGGTCGTTCACGTCGGCGATCGATACCGTGTCGACGCCACGCTCGATCGCTGCCCCCGCGAACCCGTGGTCGGCGAACACCAGATCGGGGGTCAGGTCGTCCAGCATCCGGTCCATCGCGTCCCCGCTGTGGGTGTGCCGCGCGCTGGCCGCGTCGGTCAGCATCGCGACGCCTTCCAGGTACCGGATCTGCCACGGATGGGGGCGGTCGACGTCGTGCCACGTGGTCCCGTCGGCGGGTTCGACGATCGTCGCGCCGCCGGCGCGGAGCAGCCGTCCGACCTCGATGTACAGATGCGCGAGCCCTACCGGGTGCCCCGTCGCGAGGATCACGCGTTCGCGGCGCCGGATCGCCTCGGCGAACCGGTCGCCGGCGTCGCCGCACGCGTCCAGGACACATTCGGGGTCGACCGGGACGGGGCCTGTGGTGGCGTTCGGATCGGGCTCGAAGCCGGCCGCCCGGCCCACGAGGTCGAGGATCTCGTCCGGCTCGAGCCTCTGGAGCCCCTTCATCCCGAACTGCTTGTCGGGATCACCCTCGTGAAGCAGCCGGATGTTGCGCAGCACGTTGTCGAGCGGGTGGCTGAGCTCGGGCCCGGCCACCGCGCCCGAACGCAGGCCCTCGAGCAGCTCCTCGTGCCCGACCGCGCCCGGCGTCCAGCGGTCGTCCAGCGCCGGCAGGCGAGCGGCGTGCGATCGGATAACGTCCATCGATCCCATCGTACGAGGAGCACGGCGATGACCCGAGACGAGGCCTGAGGTGCAGCTCCGCGGTTCGGTCGTGGTCCTCACCGGAGCGTCGTCGGGCTTCGGCGAGCTCGCCGCGCTCCGGTTCGGCCGCGCGGGCGCCCGCGTCGTGCTGGCCGCGCGCCGACTCGAACGCCTCGAGGCGCTCGCCGAGCGGATCGCCTCGGAAGGCGGCTCGGCCCTCGCGGTCCGGTGCGACGTGACGGAGCTCGAGGAGCTCACCGCGCTCCGTGACCGTGTGGCGGCGACGTTCGACCGGTGCGACGTCCTGGTCAACAACGCGGGCATCCGCGGCGGCGGACGGTTCGAGACCACGGACATCCAGTACCTGAACCGCGTGATCGACGTGAACCTGCGGGGCGTCGTCCTCGGCACCAAGCTGTTCCTCCCGATGATGGTCGAACGCGGGCGCGGTCACATCGTGAACATCGCGTCGCTCGCCGGACGGTTCGCGACGCCCGGGGGCGCGATCTACGGGGCGACCAAACACGCCGTGGTCGCGTTCAGCGAGGCGCTGTACCACGAGCTCGGGCCGAAGGGGATCCTGGTCACGAGCGTGAACCCCGGCTTCTCACCGACGGAGGGGTTCCCGGCGACCGGTCCGAGCATCGTCCGGCTGCACCCGGACGACGTCGCGAAGCTGATCGTCGACGTCGTTCGCAAGGGCACGGCGCCGGAGATCTCGATTCCCCGGGCGGTTGCCGCCCTTCAGGCGTTCCGCGTCCTGACCCCGCCCCTGTACCGCTGGGGCGTAGGCGTCATCTCCCGGCGATACGGCGCGAGCGGTTCCACCCGGGGCTGAGCGCTCGCCTAGGCTGACCGGATGGCCGAGTTCACGTTCCGAACCCCGGTACGCCGGAGCGGCCGAGGTGGCGGAGGTCACCTGGTCGACGTGCCGCCCGAGGTGGTCGAGGCGCTCGGGGGGAAGGGACGAATCCCCGTCACCGCGACGTTCGACGGCGTTCCCTACCGCGGTTCGATCGTCCGCATGGGGGGCGGGGCGGTGCTCGGCGTGCAGAAGGCGATCATGGCCGAGGCCGGCGTCTCGGCCGGCGACTCGATCACCGTGGTCGTCCGCAACGATGAGGCTCCCCGGGAGGTCGAGGTGCCCCAGGATCTGGCGGACGCGCTCGCGCGAAGCGACCCGGCGCGCGCGGCGTTCGAGGGTCTCTCGTTCTCGCACCGGCGGGAGTACGTCCGCTCGATCACCGAGGCGAAGCGGGCCGACACCCGGGCGCGACGCGTCGAACGGACGATCCGGGCGCTCCTCGAGCAGGCTCCGGGCGGCTAGGCGCTCACGGCCGGAGTCCGAAGAAGGGGAAACACGCGCGCTTGACCTCCTCGATCGTCCGTTCGCTGCCGCCGAGCGTGTCCTGTTGGAGCGGCGGCTCGGAGAACGTGGCGGGGGCCTCGCCACCGATCTCGAGCTCGACCTGCTCGATCCACGGCTCGGGGAGGGCGTCGGGGAGCTCGGCGTCGGACATCTCGGCGAACGCGAGCGTCCAGGCGCGCGGGACGACGGTCGCCCACTGGTAGCCACCGCCGCCGGTCGCGAGCCATCGTCCGCCCGTCACCTCGTGCGCGAGCGCGTGGAGCTCCGCCGCGGTCTCCCGGTACGCGGCGGTCGTGAGCCGGAGCTGAGCCAGCGGGTCGGTCCGATGCGTGTCACACCCGAGCTGGGTGACGAGCACCTCCGGCCCGAACGCCCGGACGACGGGCGGCACGATCTCGGCGAAGGCCGCGAGCCAGGCCCGGTCGCCGGCCCCCGGTTCCAGCGGCACGTTGACCTTGGTGCCCTCGGCGGAGCCCGCGCCGCGCTCGTCGACGAAGCCCGTCCCCGGGAACAGCGTCGCGCCCGATTGATGGATCGAGACGGTCAACACCCTCGGGTCCTCGTAGAAGATCGCCTGGACGCCGTCGCCGTGATGGACGTCGACGTCCACGTACGCGATCGGATGCACGCCGTGCTCGAGCAGCCACGCGATCGCGACGGCGGGATCGTCGTACACGCAGAATCCCGACGCGCGCGCCGGCATCGCGTGGTGGAGCCCGCCGGCGGCGTTGAACGCGTGCAGAACCGTACCGTCGCGGACGGCCTCGGCCGCGACGAGCGACGCGCCCGCCACGAGCGCACCGGCCTCGTGCATGTTCGGGAAGATCGGGTTGTCCCCGGGCCCGAACCCGAATCGGCCCCAGTCCCCCGCCGCGCCGTGCCCGGCCCTCCTCGTCGCCTCGATGTACGCGTCCGAGTGCACGAGGCCGATCTCGGAGTCGTCCGCCGAGCGACACGCCAGCCGTGCGACGTTCGGCCGCTCGAGGAGCCCGCAGGCCTGGATCAGCGACCAGGTATAGAGGACCCGCTGGGGGCGCAAGGGATGCTGGGGGCCGTGATCGTAGATTCGCGCCTCGTGGCACAGGACGAGGCCCGCGGTGCCGCTCACGCGGTCCGCAGGGATGCGATCGCTGCGGCGGTGCGCTCGACGATCAGCTCACACTCGTCGTCGGAGATGACGAACGGTGGCCCGAGCATCACGAGGTCGCCGTCGCGCCCGTCGACGTGGCCCGTGCTCGAGTACAGGAGCAGTCCCGCGTCCCGGGCCGACGCGACCACCCGCTCGGTCGCCTGACGTTCGCGCGGGAACGGCGTCCGACTCGAACGGTCGGAAACGAGCTCGACCCCCACCATCAGGCCGATCCCCCGGACGTCGCCGACCGACGGATCGTCCTCCAACGCCGACGAGAGCGACTTCAGCAACCGCTCTCCTCGGCGCGCGCTCGCCTCCACTAGGTCGTCCTCGCACAGGCGCCGCAACGCCGCGTGGGCGACCGCCGCGCCCACGCCGTTGTGCGACCACGTGAACCCGTGGACGAACCCTGTCCGGCGCACGGTCTCGAACACCTCGCTCGTGCACGCCGCGAACCCGAACGGGAGGTACCCGCTGGTCGAGCCCTTCCCCACGGTCAGCACATCGGGCCGGACGCCCCAGTGGTCGACGCCGAACCATCGCCCGGTCCGCCCGAACCCGGTCATCACCTCGTCGGCGATCATGAGCACCCCATGCCGGCGGCACACCTCGGCGATCGCCGGCCAGTAGTCGTCGGTCGGGACGGCCGCGGCCAGGGTGGCACCGGCCACGGGTTCGGCGATGAACGCCGCCACGGTGGACGGGCCGGCCTCGGCGATCGCGCGGTCGAGGCGTTCCGCGTGCCACGCGCCGCAGGCGGCCGGATGATCGGGGTTCGGACAACGGAACTCGTACGCCGCATCCACGTGCTCGAACCGACCGAGCCACGGCTCGTACGGCCGCCGGAGCGCCTCCTTGCCACCGGCGTCGAGCGCGCCCAACGTGTTCCCGTGGTACGAGGCGCGCCGACCGATCACCAGGGTCCTCGAGTCCTCGCCCCGGGCGAGGTGGAAGGCGCGGGCGAGCTTGATCGCGGTCTCGACCGCCTCGCTTCCACCCGAGACCGGGTAGATCCGAGGGTCGTCCAGCGGCAGCACCGGCGCGACCGAGTCGGCGTAGGACTCGAGGGCCTGAGTCGTGAACGCCGTCCCGTGCACGTAGGAGGTCCGTGCGGACTGCTCGGCCATCGCATCGACCAGCGAACGGTCGCCGTGGCCGACGTTCACGACGATCGCTCCGCCGGCGCCGTCGAGGTAACGCCTGCCCTCTGCGTCCTCGATCCACACGCCCTCGGCGCGCACGGCTCGGGGCAGGGTTCGCGACATGACGCGGTGGAACACGTGGCTCATGCCGGCGGCTCGGGCGCGTCCGCGGGCGGCTCCGGCTCGGTGGCGCTCGCGGGCTGATCCCCGACCGGAGTTGGTTCGCCTTGAGCCGCGTCCCCCGGCGGTGCCGGGCCGAGGAGCGACTTGAGATGTTGCACACGCTCCTCGCGACCGCGCCGGATGTCCTCGACCCAGTCGGGTTCGGGCTCCCCGCGCACATCGGGCAGGTCTCCTTCGCCGCGGGAACCCTCGGTGTCCGCCATCGCTAGGAGTACATGCCTTGCGGGTCGAGCTGCGTGCGGATCAACCGCAGCTCGTCCTCGGTCGGCGGCGGGGTCTCGCCGAGGGACCCGGAGAGCCGCGGATCCCATCCCATGCTCGCGCGGACGTCGTCGATGGTCACGCCCGGGTGCACCGTGAGCAGCGTCATCTCACCGGTCTCCTCGTCGAAGCCGAACGTCGCGAGATCGGTCACCACGCTGGTCGGCCCGCTCCCGAACCACCCGCGCGCGCGATCGTGCGCCGGATCGCCCGAGTGCCCGGGCGAGGTCCGGAAGTCCAGGTCCGCGACGAACGAGCGCTTGGCCTGGCGCATGATGACCAGGATCCTGCGCGCGTGGATCGCGATCTCGCACGCGCCGCCGGAGCCGGGGAGCCGGACCTTCGGCGCGGCGTAGTCGCCGATCACGGTGGTGTTCAGGTTGCCGAACCGGTCGATCTGCGCACCGCCGAGGAACGCGGCGTCGATCAGGCCGGCCTGGAGGTAGAACGCGAACAGCTCGAACATCGACGTCACGGCCGTCGAACCTGACACGAGCGTCGGATCGCCGATCGAGAGCGGGAGCCGTTCGGGGCGCGCGCCGAACACGCCCGCCTCGTAGACGAGCTGGAGCTCGGGGGACACCGTGCGTTGCGCGAGGTTGCAAACGATGTTCGGCAGCCCGACGCCGACGAAGCAGACGCGCTCGCCGGCGAGCGTCCGCGCGCTCGCGGCGATCATCATCTCGTTCTTGGTGTAGCCGTTCTCGCTCACCGGAGCGCTCCGCCGATCACGAGTAGTCACCGTAGTTCACCTCGCCGGACAGGCGCTCACCGGCCCTCAGTCCCTCCCACCGCTCGCCCATCCGGTCCACGTACTCGGCGTGACCCCCGAGACCGTGGACCCACTCCTTCAACCAGCGTTCGAGCGCCTCCGGGTCCTTGGAGATCCGCTCCCACTCGAGGTAGAAGGCGTTGTCTCGGTCGTAATAGCCCTGGGCGTAGCTGGGGTGACACGCGAACGGCTGCTCGACCACGGCGTCGACCACGATCCCGGGGATGACCGTCCGGTTCGGGTCGCGACGGACGACCGCTTCGTCCACGATCTCCTCGCACACCACGATCACGCGTTCGGCGGCGAACGCGGCCTCCTTCTGACATCCGAGCAACCCCCAGATCTGCGTGTCGCCGGTGGCCGTGGCCCGCTGCGCGTGCACGATCGTGACGTCCGGCCTCAGCGGGGGCACCACGTAGACCTCGGTCCCGTCGCCGTACGGCGACCGCATCGGCTTGATGTTCGGGTTCACCGAGGGGATGTCGCTCTCGTAGTAGGAGCGGATCGGGAAGAACGGAAGGTTCGAGGCGCCCGCCACGTACCGGCACACCATGCCGAAGTGCGAGTACTCCTCGATCTCCAGTGGCCCGGGATCCGAGCCTTCGATCCGGCGACGGACCGCATGCAGCGAGCCGACGCCCGGGTTGCCGAGCCAGGAGAAGATCAGCTTGCGGGCGACGCCGGCGCCGATCATCTGGTCGTAGATCACATCCGGCGTCATCCGCGCGAGCGTGAGGTCGCGCTTTCGCTGGCGGATGATCTCGTGGCCGGCAGCGAAGCAGATCAGGTGGGTGAAGCCCTCGATCGCGACCGTGTCGCCGTCGCGGACGAGCTCGCCGACCGCGTCGGCCATCGTCGTCTGCTTGCTCGTCCCCGCCCACCCGCTCGTCCCGGCCCAAGTCACTCGGGGCTCCAGCCGTCCTCCGGGCCGCGCAGGACGCAGAACTCGTTGCCCTCGGGGTCGAGCATCACGGTCCAGAAGCTCCCACCCTCCTCGACGTAGCGGAACTCGCTGGCGCCGAGCTCGGAGACGCGAGCCTTTTCGTCCGCCATCGACGTCGCCGGCCGAAGGTCCAGGTGGAGGCGGTTCTTCACCGACTTGCCCTCGGGAACGAATTGAAACAGGATCGGCCAGCCCTCTCCTCTCGGGTCGCGGATCACCGCGTCCTCGTCGTCGATCTCAACCACCTCGTAACCGAGGACCCCGGCCCAGAACCCCGCGACCACCTCAGGCGAGCGGCAGTCCCACGTCAAGGTGTCGACCGACAGGGCCATCGAACGCCCGGCCAGTCAGCCGCCCACAGCGTCGGCGACGGCGTCGTCGAACACCTGCAGGGCGGTCTCGGCCTGGTCGGGTCGGAACAAGAGCGGGGGCGACATCCGGATCACCGAGTCCCCGGCGCCCAGGACCAGCAGGCCCCGGCGAAACGCGGCCTGCTCGACGGCGTGCATCGTCTGCCCGTCGGCGAACTCGATGCCGATCATCAGCCCCCGGCCGCGAACGTCGACGATCTCGGGCCGGCGGGCCTGGATGTCGCGCAGGCCCTTCACCAGGAGCTCACCGACGTCGCGCGCGTTGTCGAGCAGCCCGCCCTCGATCAGCTCGAGCGTGGCGAGCGCGGCGGCGCATGCGACCGGGTTGCCGCCGAAGGTCGAGCCGTGCGCGCCCACGTCCCACGTCATCAGGCGCTCGCGGGCGACGATCGCGCTGAGGGGCATCCCGCTCGCGATCCCCTTGCCCGCCAGCAGGACGTCGGGCTCGACGCCCTCGTGCTCGATCGCCCACATCTTGCCGGTTCGGCCCATCCCCGACTGGACCTCGTCGGCCACGAGCACGATCCCGTGCCGGTCGCACAGCTCGCGCAGGTACGCGAACCAGCCCTCGGGCGGGAACACGTACCCGCCCTCGCCCAGGACGGGCTCGACCACGATGGCCGCCACCTCGTCGGGCGGGATCAGGCGCGCGAACACCACCTGCTCCAGATGCTCGAAGTCGCCGAAGTGCGTGTGCACCACGCCGGGCAGAAGCGGTCCGAAGCCCGCGTGGTACTTCGCCTTGCTGGCGGTGAGCGAGACGCTCCCGTACGAACGGCCGTGGAACGACCCGATCATCGCGACCACATACTGCCTGCCGGTCGCGTAGCGCGCGAGCTTGATCGCGCCCTCGACGGCCTCGGTGCCCGAGTTCGTGAGGAAGCTGCGGGCGCCCTCGGAGAACGGAGCGATGCGATCCAGCTCCTCGCAGACGTCGGAGTAGATCGGCAGGTAGAAGTCGCTGGCCGAGTAGTGGAGCAGCCGTTCGGCCTGGATCCGGATCGCCTCCACCACCTTCGGGTGCGCGTGTCCGGTCGAGGTCACCGCGATCCCGGCGTTCACGTCCAGGAAGCGGTTCCCGTCGACATCCTCGATCACCGAGCCCGCGCCGCGCGCCGGCACCAGCTCGTAGGCGCGCGGGAGTGAGGGGCTCGTGACCTTGCGGTCGCGTTCGATCCGTGCGCGGGCCTCGGGGCCCGGGACCTCGGTGACCAGCAGCGGCGCCTGCGCCTCGGCAAGGTCCACACTCTCCGTCGTGCTCACTCCTCGATCACCGTGCGGGACTGCTCGCGCAGGTACTGCTGCACGTAGTACGGCCCGCCCCCCGCCTTGCCGCTGGTGCCCGAACCCTTCCAGCCGCCGAAGGGCTGCACGCCGGGCCACGCGCCCGTGGTCGCACCCGCCCTCCGGTTCACGTACACGACGCCGGCCTCGATCGAGCTCAGCCACCGGTCGATCTCGGCGCGGTCCTCGCTGTAGAAGCCGGCCGTCAGTCCGTACTCCGTGTCGTTGGCCAGACGGATCGCCTCGTCGAGGTCGTCGTAGGGCGCGACCGCGACGAACGGCACGAACAGCTCCTTCTTCCAGATCCACGAGTCGAGCGGCGCCTCGGCGATGGTGGGCTGGACGAACGTCCCCTTCGCGAGCTCGCCCTCGGTGAGCCGCTCGCCGCCTATGACCAGCCTGCCGTTCTTCTTCGCCTCGTTGGATGCCTCCTCGAACGTCGTGACCGCGCTCTCGTCGATCACCGGGCCGAGGTAGACGTCTCGGTCGAGCGGGTCGCCGATCTTCACGTTCTCGGTCTTCTCCCTGAGGCGTTGGACGAACTCGTCGTACACGCTCCGGTGCACGTACACCCGCGAGTTGGCCGAGCACTTCTGCCCGCCGAACCCGAACGCCGACCGCAGCACTCCGTCCGTCGCCTTGTCCAGGTCGGCCTTGTCGGTCACGATCGTCGGGTTCTTCCCGCCCATCTCGCAGATCACGGGCTTGGGGAAGTCCTTCGCGAACCCCTTGTAGATCCCCATCCCGACCTCGTAGGAGCCGGTGAAGGTGATCCCCGCCACATCCGGATGGTTGACGATCTCGTCGCCGACCACGCTTCCCGGACCCGACAGGAAGTGGAAGGCGCCCTTCGGGACGCCGGCCGCCATGTAGGCCTCGTACAGCTTCAGCCCGGTGAACACGCCCATGTGGGCGGGCTTGAACACCACGGTGTTGCCCGCGACCAGCGCCGCAGACGATGGGCCCGCCGCGAGCGCCATGGGGAAGTTGAACGGGCTGATCACGGCCCACACGCCGTACGGGCGAAGGACGTCGTAGTACTCGCCCGGCGACCCGAGCGAATGCATCGGCTTGCGGAAGCCCTCGTTCTGCTCGACCTCGTTGGCGTTCCACCGCAGCAGGTCCGCGGACTCCTCCACGTCGCCGAGCGCCTCGAGCCTGTTCTTGCCCACCTCCATCGCCATCAACGCCGACAGCTCGTTGCGCTGATCGGACATGATGTCGGCGGCCTTGCGGATGATCGCGACCCGCTCCTGCCAGGGGCGGTCGGCCCAGTCGTGGAACGCGGCCTTGGCGGCCGCGACGGCGTCGCGGACGTCCTCGCGCGTGCCCGAGGCGAACTCGCCGATCAGCGTCCCGTCGATCGGCGAATGGGCCGCCTTGTAC